>Ga0209745_1000072_pt1 | contig 52098 bp, 50 predicted proteins | sample BarGraNGADG00312_FD_184495 | JGI IMG/M metagenome (GOLD analysis project Ga0209745, IMG submission 184495) | Arctic peat soil microbial communities from Barrow, Alaska - Barrow Graham LP Ref core NGADG0004-312 (SPAdes) (version 2) | ecosystem: Environmental > Terrestrial > Soil > Wetlands > Peat... | reverse complement strand
CGTCAGCCGGATACGGCAGCCCGGAGCTGCTCGATGCGGTCGGTGCGCTCCCAGGTGAAGGCGTTCTCGACGCCCTCGGCGCGGGTGCGGCCGAAGTGGCCGTAGGCGGCGGTAGGGGTGTAGATCGGGCGCAGGAGATCGAGGTCCTCGATGATCGCCGCGGGGCGCAGGTCGAAGACCTTGGTGATCGCATTCTGGATCTTGTCGACGGCAACGGTCTCGGTGCCGAAGGTCTCCACGTAGAGGCCAACCGGCTGAGCCTTGCCGATGGCGTAGGCCACCTGGACCTCGCAGCGATGGGCAAGACCCGCAGCCACGATGTTCTTGGCCACCCAGCGCATGGCGTAGGACGCCGAGCGGTCCACCTTGCTGGGGTCCTTTCCGGAGAACGCGCCGCCGCCATGACGGGCTGTGCCGCCATATGTGTCGACGATGATCTTGCGTCCGGTCAGGCCGGAGTCACCCATCGGGCCGCCGATCTCGAAGCGGCCGGTCGGGTTGATGAGCATCCGGTAGTCGGAGATGTCCAGGTCCGTGCCGGCAGCGGCCAGCTCGTCCAGGACGGGCCTGATGACGTGGTTGGCCATGTCCGGCTCGAGCAGACCCGCGAGCGAGATGTCAGCGGCGTGCTGGGTCGACAGGACGACGGTGTCGAGCTTGACCGCCCTGTCCCCGACGTAGGAGATGGTGACCTGGGTCTTGCCATCAGGACGAAGGTAGGCAACCTCGCCGGACTTGCGCACGGCCGACAGGCGCTCAGCGAGACGGTGCGCGAGGTGGATGGGCAGCGGCATCAGCTCGGGAGTGTCCTCGCAGGCGTAGCCGAACATCAGGCCCTGGTCGCCGGCACCCTGCTTGTCCAGGGGGTCGACGCCGCCGGTGCGGTTCTCGTAGGCCGTGTCGACGCCCTGGGCGATATCCGGTGACTGCTGGCCGATCGAGACCGAGACACCGCACGACTGACCATCGAAGCCCTTGGTCGACGAGTCGTAGCCGATCCGCAGAACCGTATCCCGCACGATGAGCGGGATGTCGACGTAGCCGGTCGTGCTCACCTCACCAGCGACGTGGACCATCCCGGTGGTGACCATGGTCTCCACAGCCACGCGGCTGGTCCTGTCCTCGGTCAGCATGGCGTCAAGGATCGCGTCGCTGATCTGGTCGCAGATCTTGTCGGGGTGACCCTCGGTCACGGACTCGGATGTGAAAAGGCGTGCGGACACGTAGTTGCTCCTTGGTTGCAGCGGCTGCTGACGGATGAGTTCGTCGAAGTTTATCGCGAGGACAGGACACCCTGTATGACGTCCCACACCGTGGCGGCCACAGTGTCCTTGGGCGCGGGGCCGGCCTGCGTCACGGCATCGACGCCGCGCCGCAGGATGTGGACGGTGTTGGTGTCCTGCCCGAAGACCTTGCCCACCCCCACCTCGTTGGCCACGAGTATGTCGCAACCCTTGCGCGCGAGCTTGTCCCGCGCGTAGTCGAGAACCGTGTGCCCCGCATCGCCGGTCTCGGCCGCGAAGCCCACGATGACCGGGAACGCGGCTGAACCCCTGGACTGCACCAACCCGGCCAGGACATCGGGGTTGCGGACCAGCTCGATCGTGGGTGCCGGATCGGGGTCATCAAGGTCACTGTCACCCGGGGCAAGGACTTTCTTGATCTTGACGTCGGTGTAGTGCGCCGGCCGGAAGTCCGCCACGGCGGCCGCCATCACGACCACATCGGACTCCTCGGCCGCCTTGGCGACAGTCTCGCCGAGCTCCACGGCGGTCTGAACCGGCACGAACGTCACTCCTTCGGGGATCGGCAACGCCACGTTCGCCGAGATGAGGGTGACCTCTGCCCCACGGGCGGCAGCCACCGCGGCCAGCGCGTAGCCCTGCTTGCCCGAGGAGCGGTTGCCCAGGAACCGGACAGGGTCGAGCGGCTCTCGCGTGCCGCCCGCGCTGATGACAACCCGTCGCCCAGCCAACGCCCTGACCTCTGATCCGGACAGCAGCTCACGGCATACGGCGAAGATCTCCTCGGGCTCGGGCAACCGGCCCTTGCCGGTGTCCGCTCCGGTCAGTCGCCCCGAAGCCGGCTCGATCACGTGCACGCCGCGCGAACGCAGGGTCGCGATGTTGGCCACCGTGGCCGGATGCCCCCACATCTCGGTGTGCATCGCCGGGGCGAGCACCACTGGACAGCGTGCGGTGAGAAGGGTGTTGGTCAACAGGTCGTCGGCCAGTCCGTGAGCCGCCCGAGCCACCAGATCCGCAGTGGCAGGTGCCACGACGATGAGATCAGCCCGCTGACCCAGGCGCACGTGCGGCACCTCGTGGACGTCGGTCCAGACATCGGTCGAGACCGGCTTGCCCGACAGGGCCGCCCACGTCGGTGCTCCGACGAACTTCAGCGCAGCCGCCGTGGGCACGACCGTCACGTCATGTCCACTCTCGGTGAACAGGCGCAGCAACGAGCAGGCCTTGTAGGCAGCGATCCCGCCGCTGACCCCAAGAACCACTCGTTTGCGGGTCACTATCTGCCAGTCCGACTCAGCCGTCGGTGGGCGTCGAGGTCAGCAGACGCTCGTTGATCTCACGCAGCGCGATGGACATCGGCTTCTCGTGGATCCTGGTCTCCACGAGCGGGCCGACGTACTCGAGCAGGCCCTCGGAGAGCTGGGAGTAGTACGCATTGATCTGGCGCGCACGCTTGGCCGAGTAGATGACCAGGGCGTACTTGGAGTCCGCCACGTTGAGAAGGTCGTCGATCGGCGGGTTGGTGATGCCCTCGGGGGCAGCCTGCGTACCAGACACGGTCAATCTCGATTCGTCGGTGAGAACATGAATGCAGCAACTAGCAGCGCGAAAAAAGGATCAGGCGCTCATCAATGATACGAGGTCTTCGCTCGCCTGTTGAACATTGTCGTTCACAATGGTCACATCGAACTCCCGCTGCGCCGCCAACTCCTGCCGGGCAGTGGTCAACCTGACCCGCCGTTCCTGCTCGGACTCGGTACCGCGCCCGACCAGTCGACGGATCAGCTCGTCCCAGTTCGGAGGCGCCAGAAAGACGAACAGCGACTCCGGCTTCTGCGCCCGCACCTGGCGCGCGCCTTGCAGATCGATCTCGAGCAGGGCCTTCCTCCCGGCTGCGAGAGCCTCGTCGACCGGTGCGCGCGGTGTGCCGTACTTGGCCCGCCCATGGACGACGGCCCACTCCAGGAACTCGCCCTCCCGGCGCATCCGCTCAAACTGCTCGTCGTCGACGAAGTGGTAGTGCACGCCCTCGATCTCGCGCGGACGTGGCTTACGGGTGGTCATCGAGATCGACAGCCATACGTCAGGGAAATGCTCACGGACGTAGGCCGCCACGGTTCCCTTGCCGACGGCGGTGGGGCCGGCCAGGACCACCAGCCGGCTTGTGGACGACGACATCTCGAGCCGGTCAGGCAGGTTCGAAGCGCTCGATCAACGCGGCGATCTGGTTGCTACCCAAGCCGCGGACCCGGCGGGTCTCGGAGATGCCCACCTCGTCCATGATCTGGCGCGCCCGGACGCGGCCGACCCCGGGCATCGACTCCAACAGTGCTGAGACCTTCATCTTGCCCACGATGTCGTTGTTCTTGCCGTCAGCGATGACCTCGGACAGGACCCCTTGCGCGTACTTGAGCCGATTCTTGACTGCTGCCCGCTCACGACGAGCGACCGCGGCCTTTGCAAGGGCCTCGGTGCGCTGCTCAGGTGTCAGCTGGGGAAGAGCCACAGTCAGTCTCCTCGGAGGGGCGAAATCGGATCAACGCAGATAGGTACTCGCCATGCCGGCCGGTCAGGCCACCGATGGTGCGTGCTGCCCGAACCTAGCGAGTCCGGACCCGGCCTGGCAACGAGGGGGGCCATCAGGTGCTCAGAATCACGTGCAGCTGTTGGGCCGTATGCCGCGCCGCGGCCCGCAGAGCCGCGCCGTCAGGCCCGGCGCGGAGGATCTGGCGACTGCTGCTGGCCAGCACGTTGTCCAGCGCCGCACCGAACACGGTGCGTAGATCGTTCGCTGTTGCGCCCTGGGCGCCGACGCCGGGTGCGAGCAGGGGTGCGTTGGCCGCGGCCAGGTCCAGACCGAGCTCACGGACCGCTTCGCCAACGGTCGCCCCGACGACCATCCCGACGCTGCCAAGCACGCCTGAGCCGGCATCCGCGGAGTTCTGCGAGGTCACGCCGTCCACGATGCTGCCGGCCACGGTGCGGCCATCCCGCATCGCGTGCTGCACCTGGGCACCCTCGGGGTTCGAGGTGAGGGCAAGGACGAACAGGCCCCGCCCGTTCTCGTGGGCCAGATCCAGCGCCGGACGCAGGGACTCGAAGCCCAGAAAGGGGCTGACGGTGATGGAGTCCGCGCGCAGCGGGCCGTCCTGGCTGAGGTAGGCCCGGGCATACGCGGTCATGGTCGAGCCGATGTCGCCCCGCTTGACGTCGAGCAGCGAGAGGGTGCCGGCCTCGCGCAGGCCCGCGAGCGTGCGCTCGAGCACCGCAACCCCCGCAGAACCGAAGCGCTCGAAGAACGCCGACTGTGGTTTCACGACCGCCACCGTCCCGGCGAACGCCTCGACGCAGGTCATGGCGAACGTCTCCAGACCCTGGACGGTCTCATCCAGTCCCCAGTGCGCCAGCAGTCCCGGGTGGGGGTCGATGCCGGCACAAAGCGGGCCGAGCTCGTCCATGGCGACGCGCAGCCTGGCCCCGAACGACTCGGTCATCGCCTCGGGTCCAATCTCGTGTGAGCAATTCCGACCGCATCGCTGAATCGAGTAAATCCCTTGTCCTGCAAGGCTGCTGCCAGCTCACGCTTGACCCGGACAGGGGCGCTGGGGTCGTTGAACGTCGCGGTTCCGACCTGGATCGCACTCGCGCCGGCAGCGACGAGCTGCAACGCGTCGTCGCCGTTGCGCACTCCCCCGACGCCGATGATCGGGACCATGGGGATGCGGCCCTCGAGCATCGCTGCCCGCACCTGCCAGATGGCGCGAACGGCCACGGGCCGGATGGCCGGCCCGGACAGTCCACCGGTCACGCCGGCCACCTGGGGACGCAACAGGTCCGTGTCGATGACCATTCCGAGCAGTGTGTTGATCATGGTCAGCCCGTCGGCACCGGCCTTCACACAGGCACGGGCGATCTCGACGATGTCGGTCACGTCGGGACTGAGCTTGGCAAAGATGGGAATGTCGCGCGGGAGCTTCTCGCGCACCAGCGCGATCACCTTGGCCGACGCCAGCGGGTCGCAGGCGAAGACGAGCCCCCGGTTGGCGACGTTGGGGCACGAGATGTTGACCTCGACGCCTACGACAGCGTCGAACGCCGGCGACTGGCGCAGGACCGCGGCCACGTCGGCGTACTCGCCGGCAGTGTTCCCGGCGATGGATGCGAGCACTCGAGCCCCCACCGACTTGAGCCACACCAGGTCGTTCTGGGCAAAGGCGACGATCCCCGGTCCCTGCAGGCCGATCGAGTTGAGCATCCCGCTCGGCGTCTCGGCCATGCGGGGGGTGCCGCGACCGGAACGAGGATCCGCCAGCACGGTCTTGGTGACGAATGCACCCAGCTCGGCGATGTCGAAGAAACGGTGCAGCTCCTTGCCGTTCGCGGCGCAGCCCGAGGCGGTCATCAACGGGTTGGGCAGCCGCATCCCCGCGAGGTCGACTCCCATGTCAATGGTGGAGCTCATCAGTGCCCCGTCCTCACGGCCGCGCCGTGAGCATCCTCCGGGACCCGGCACCATCCGTTGTCGAAAGCGTCCCAGCGGACCCGGTCGCCACGGAAGATCGGCCCCTCGACGCAGGAGCGGACCATGCGGGTCAGTCCGTCGTTGCCGACCACCGGCATCACGCAGGTCATGCAGATGCCCACGCCGCACGCCATCGACTCCTCGACCGCCACCTGGGCGACCGCGCCCTCGGTCGTGGCCACGTCGGTGATGGACCTGAGCATCGCCATCGGCCCGCAGCCGTAGACAACTCCGGCGTGGCTCCGGCGGATGACATCAGCCAGGACGTCGGAGACCCAACCCTTCACGCCCATCGAGCCGTCATCCGTGGTCACCGTGACCCCGTCCATGGTTCGACTGGCCCGTCGTGCCTCGACGACGCCGAAGAGCCGGTCCTCGGTGGCAGCACCGAGAACCATCTCGACGTGGCAACCACGCTCCCGAAGCGCGGCAGCAAGCCAGAGCAGCGGCGCGCTGCCGTAGCCGCCGCCCACCAGAACGGCGGCCACCGGCTCCGTCGGCAGCGGGAAGGCGCGTCCGAGCGGACCGATGATGTCAACCTCGTGGTGCGTCCTCAGCCCGGTCAGCCACCTCGTTCCCGCCCCCCGCGCGGCCACGACGACGTCAACCGTGCCGCCATAGGTGCCACTCGTGCTGACCTTGTGGATCGAGAAACATCGGCGCAGCAGGTTGGCCGAGGTGTCACCCCCGACCGCCAGCGCAACGAACTGCCCCGGCTTGGCCAGCTCGGCCACGCCCGGCGCCACGAAGGTCAGGTGGTGGTAGGCGCCGACCCGACGGGTGGCGATCAGCTCACCGGTGACCTGGGGGGTTCGCTCTGGGGACGATCTGGTCACGCCCGGTCTTCCCTCCTGGCGTAGAAGTCCAGATCGCGGGCGTGGTCCTGCAGCGACTTCACGCGGACCGTCTCGGTCATCTGTGACTCGATGCCCTGCACAGCCGCGCCGAGCTGCTGCACGGTGGTGATGATCGGCCGATCCATGCTCGTCGTTGCCGCCCGGATCGCATAGCCATCGGCTCGTGCGTCGCGTCCTGACGGCGTGTTGATGACCATCCCGACCTCGCCTGCCACGATGCGCTCGACGATTGTCAGCTCACCGTGCGGGCCAGGTCCCTCACTGTTCTTGCGCACAATGGCAGCATGAATCCCATTGCGCCGCAGGACATCCGCGGTGCCCTTGGTAGCGATGAGGTCGAAGCCGAGGTCGGCCAGACGCTTCATGGGGAAGATCATGGCCCGCTTGTCCCGGTTGGCCACCGAGACGAAGACCGTGCCCTTGCGCGGCAGACCGGGGCCGAACCCGAGCTGGCTCTTGGCGAAGGCCGCGCCGAAGTCCGAGTCGATGCCCATGACCTCGCCGGTCGAGCGCATCTCGGGCCCGAGCAGGCTGTCGACCACCTGACCATCGCGGGTGCGGAACCGCTTGAAGGGCAGCACCGCCTCCTTGACCGAGACGTGGGCGTGCGCCGGCATCGCTCCGCCGTCGCCCTGTGGCGGCAGCATCCCCTCGGCACGCAGCTCGGTGATCGTGGCGCCGAGCATCACCCGGGCGGCGGCCTTGGCCAGGGGCACGCCGGTCGCCTTGGCCACGAACGGGATGGTCCGACTGGCGCGCGGGTTGGCCTCCAGGACATAGAGCACGTCCTGGGCGAGGGCGAACTGCACGTTCATCAGGCCCTTGACGCCAATCCCCTTGGCAAGCTTGAGCGTTGACTCGCGGACTCGTTTGAGCTCATCGGCGCCGAGGGTCACCGGAGGGAGCACGCACGCCGAGTCGCCGGAGTGGATGCCTGCCTCCTCGATGTGCTCCATGATGCCGCCGAGGTACATCTCGTGACCGTCGTAGAGCGCGTCGACGTCGATCTCGATGGCCTCGTCGAGGAACCGGTCGACCAGCACCGGATGCTCCGGGGCCGCCTCCGTGGCACGGGTGACGTAGCCGATCAGGGTCTCGTCGTCGTACACGATCTCCATGCCGCGTCCGCCCAGGACGTAGGAGGGCCGGACCAGGACCGGGTAGCCGATCTCGTGGGCGACATCCACGGCCTCTTCACCGCTGTATGCCGTGCCGTGCCGTGGCGCGGGCAGCCTCGCCTCGGCCAGTACCCGACCGAAGGCTGCGCGGTCCTCGGCGAGGTGGATCGACTCCGGGGTGGTGCCCACTATCGGCACGCCCTCGGCCTTGAGCGCCCTGGCCAGGCCGAGCGGGGTCTGCCCGCCCAGCTGAACGATGACACCCGCCACGGGCCCTGCCTGCCGCTCGGCGTGGACCACCTCGAGGACGTCCTCGAGGGTCAGCGGCTCGAAGTAGAGCCGGCTCGACGTGTCGTAGTCGGTGGACACGGTCTCGGGGTTGCAGTTGACCATGACGGTGTCAAAACCGTGGTCCCGCAAGGCAAAGCTCGCGTGGACGCAGGAGTAGTCGAACTCGATGCCCTGTCCGATGCGGTTCGGTCCGGAGCCCAGGATGATCACCGCCGGACGCTCGCGCTGCGCGACCTCCGACTCCTCGTCATAGGTCGAGTAGTAGTACGGCGTCTCCGCGGCGAACTCGGCGGCGCACGTGTCGACGGTCTTGTAGACGGGGCGCACCCCGAGCGCGTGACGGACCCCGCGGACGACCGACTCCGGCATGCCGGAGATCTCGGAGATCTGCGCGTCGGAGAACCCATGGCGCTTGGCCAGCAAGAGCACCTTGGGGGTGAGCTGCGGGCTGGCTGCCACGTGTTCGGCCACCTCGTTGATGAGCCCGATCTGGTCCAGGAACCATGGGTCGATGCCGGTGGCCTCGTGCAGCTCCTCGACGGACAACCCACCGCGAAGAGCCTGCTGCACCAATACGATTCGGCCGTCGGTCGGTATCCGGGCCTGCTCTAGCAGAGCGCGCGCCTGCTCCTTGGAGGGAGCCTCACCCTTGCGCCAGTGGAAGCTCGAGCCTGTACGTTCCAGCGAACGCAGCGCCTTCTGGAGGGCCTCGGTGAAGTTGCGGCCGATCGCCATGGCCTCGCCGACGCTCTTCATCGTCGTGGTCAGGGTCGGGTCCGCCGCGGGGAACTTCTCGAAGGCGAACCGCGGCACCTTGACCACGATGTAGTCCAGGGTCGGCTCGAAGCTGGCCGGTGTGACCCTGGTGATGTCGTTGGGGATCTCGTCCAGGGTGTAGCCGATGGCCAGCTTGGCGGCGATCTTGGCGATCGGGAACCCGGTCGCCTTCGAGGCCAGCGCCGAGGAGCGGGAGACACGCGGGTTCATCTCGATGACGATGATGCGGCCATCGCGCGAGTTGACCGCGAACTGGATGTTGCAGCCCCCGGTGTCGACCCCCACCTCGCGGATGATCGCGATCGCGAGGTCACGCAGCTCTTGGTACTCGCGGTCGGTCAGCGTCAGCGCCGGAGCCACGGTGATCGAGTCGCCGGTGTGCACACCCATCGGGTCGAGGTTCTCGATGGAGCAGACGACCACGACGTTGTCGGCGTGGTCACGCATGACCTCGAGCTCGTACTCCTTCCACCCTGCGATGGACTCCTCCAGGAGCACCTCGGTGGTCGGCGAGTCTTGCAGACCGGCGCCGGCCATGCGGCGCAGGTCTGCCTCGTCATGGGCGAAGCCCGAGCCCAGACCGCCCATGGTGAACGACGGACGCACGACCAACGGATAACCGAGCTCCTTTGCGGCGGCAAGGCATTCGTCCATCGTGTGCGCGATTGCGCTCCGCGCCGTCTGGCCACCACAACGCTCGACGACGCCCTTGAACAGGTGGCGATCCTCACCGAGCTGGATGGCCTCGACACTGGCACCGATGAGTGGGCAGCTGTACTTCTCGAGGATGCCGCGATCGTGCAGCAGGATGGCCACGTTGAGCGCCGTCTGGCCGCCAAGTGTCGCAAGCACGGCGTCGGGACGTTCCTTGGCGATGATGGCCTCGATGACCTCTGGGGTGATCGGCTCGACATAGGTGGCATCCGCGAACTCGGGGTCGGTCATGATCGTGGCTGGGTTGGAGTTGACCAGGATGACCCTCAGGCCCTCCTCACGCAGAACCCTGCAGGCCTGGGTTCCGGAGTAGTCGAACTCGCAGGCCTGACCGATGACGATCGGGCCGGACCCGATGACCAGGACGCTGTTCAGGTCGGCACGGCGGGGCATCAGGCGCTGCCTTTCGCCGACATGAGCTCGACAAAGCGGTCGAAGAGGTACTCCGAGTCGTGCGGACCCGCGGCGGCCTCGGGGTGGTACTGGACCGAGAAGGCAGGGATGTCAAGGCATTCCAGCCCCTCGACGACGTTGTCGTTGAGCCCGATGTGGGAGACACGCACCCGGCCGTATGGGGTGTGGTTGCCGCCCCCATGAGCTACCGCGTCTGCAGGGGCGGTCACCTCACCCTCCAGCGGGGCATCCACAGCGAACCCGTGGTTCTGTGCGGTGACCTCGACCTTGCCGGTGCGCCGGTCCATGACCGGCTGGTTGACGCCCCGGTGGCCGTACTTGAGCTTGTAGGTGCTGAAGCCGAGTGCACGACCAAGGAGCTGGTTGCCGAAGCAGATGCCGAAGAAGGGCACACCCGCGGCCAGAACCTCGCGCAGCAGGACGATCTCGTGGTCCGCGGTGGCCGGGTCCCCGGGGCCGTTGGAGAAGAAGACGCCGTCGGCGCCGGTGGCCCGGATGTCCGCGAACGTGGACGTGGCCGGGAGCACGTGCACCTCGATGCCCCGCTCGGACAGCTTCGCCGGTGTCTGTGCCTTGATGCCGAGGTCGAGGGCAGCGACCGTGAAGCGGGTCTGCCCCACTGCCGGCACGACATACGTCTGCGGCGTGGTGACCTCGCCGGCGAGCGAGGCGCCGCTCATCTGCGGAGCCGACAGCACGCGCTCCAGCAGCGCCTCAGGTGACTCGAGCACGAGCGGGCCGGAAAAGACCCCGACCCGCATGGCACCGCGTTCGCGCAGGTGTCGGGTCAGCGCGCGGGTGTCGATGCCGCTGATACCAACGATTTCCTGCTCGACCAGCTCGCCCTCGAGGGAACGCTTGGAGCGCCAGCTGGAGGGCCGAACGGCAGGGTCGCGCACGACGTAGCCGGCGACCCAGATGCGGCGGGACTCGTTGTCCTCGTCGTTGACACCCGTGTTGCCGATGTGCGGTGCGGTCATGACGACGACCTGGCGGTGGTAGCTCGGGTCGGTCAACGTCTCCTGGTAGCCGCTCATGCCAGTGGAGAAGACGGCCTCACCAACGGTCTCGCCGATCGCTCCGTACGCGTCACCACGGAATGTGCGGCCGTCCTCCAGCGCGAGGATCGCGGGCTCCCGGTCCTGGAAGGTCCGGCCACGAGTCATACCAGCGCACCCTTCAGGACGGTCGGAAGGCCGCGCAGCAGCGTGGCATGAACAGCGCCGGTGAGCGTGCGACCGTGCCAGGGATTGTTGCGGGACAACGACATTGAGGCATCCCGATCCACGGTCACCGTGACTGACGGGTCGACCAGCGTGAGGTTCGCCGGCTCCCCCACTGCGATCGGTCGGCCATGGCCGGACAGGCCGGCGATGCGGGCCGGCCGCACGGACATCACCTGTGCGACACCGGCCCAGTCGAGCCGGCCGGAGCAGACCATCACGTGGCTGACGACCGAGAGCGCGGTCTCCAGGCCCATCACTCCAAAGGCTGCGTTGACGAAGGTGTGCTCCTTGTCGTGGCGGGCATGTGGCGCGTGGTCGGTCGCGACGGCGTCGATCGTGCCGTCCGCCAAGGCCTCCCGCAGCGCCTCGATGTCCTCACCCGGACGTAGGGGCGGGTTGACCTTGAACGTCGGGTCGTAGCCCGAGAGCAGGTCGGTGGTCAGCATGAGGTGGTGCGGCGTGACCTCGGCGGTGACCGAGATGCCTTGTGCCTTGGCCCATCGGATGACCTCGACCGAGCCGGCAGTGGACACGTGGGCGACGTGCACCCGCGATCCCGTATGCCGCGCCAGCATCACGTCGCGCGCGACGATGACCTCCTCGGCAACGCCGGGCCAGCCCGGCAGACCGAGCCGCCCTGACAGCTCGCCCTCGTGACAACACGCGTTGTGGTCGGCCAGCCTGAGCTCCTGGGAGTGCTGGGACACCACCCCGCCGAAGGCCTTGACGTACTCCAGCGCCCGGCGCATCACCTGGGCGTCCTGGACACACTTGCCGTCATCGGAGAACACCCTCACCCGTGCCCGCGAGCGAGCCATCAGGCCGAGCTCGGCAAGCTCCTCGCCGGCGAGTCCCTTGGTGACGGCGCCGACCGGCTGCACGTCGACCAGGGCGGACAACCGGCCGAGGTCGAGGATGCGCTCGGCGGCCTCTGCCGTATCGGTGACCGGAGTCGTGTTGGCCATGGCCAGGATCGCGGTGAATCCGCCGATCGCGGCGGCAGCCGAACCGCTGGCGATGGTCTCGGCATCCTCACGACCCGGTTCACGCAGGTGGGTGTGCAGGTCGACCAGACCCGGCAGCGCGACCAGACCGTCCGCGTCGATGATCTGGTCGACGGCCTGTGTGCCAGCTCCGGCGGAGTCGATTCTGCCGATCTCGGTGATCAGACCGTCCCGGATCAGCAGGTCCTGGCGGCCGGCGCCGAGCAGGTCGGCGCCCTTGATGAGGAGGCTCATGCGATCGTCCCTTCGCCGGCGAGCAGGTGGTAGAGCACGGACATCCGGACGGCGACACCGGCCGAGACCTGGTCCAGGATCAGCGACTGGGCCGCGTCTGCGGCGTCAGCGGCAATCTCGAGGCCACGGTTCATCGGCCCGGGGTGGCAGATGACCGCATGCTCCTGCAACATCTTGAGCCGCTCCCGGGTCAGGCCATAGCCGACCGTGTACTCGCGGGCGGTCGGGAAGAAGCCGCCGCTCATCCGCTCGCGCTGCACCCGCAGCATCATCACCGCGTCAACGGTGGGCAGAACCGCGTCGAAGTCGTACGACGTGTCGAAGCCCTCGCTCTTGGCCCAGGTCGCGATGCCGCTGGGCATCAGCGTCGGCGGCGCCACCACGGTGACGCGGGCGCCCAGGGTCTTCAGGCAGATCAGGTTCGAACGGAACACCCGGGAGTGCGTGAGGTCACCGACGATGGCCACGTGCCTGCCCTCGAGATCACCCAGTCGCCGGCCCATGGTGTAGGCGTCGAGCAGGGCCTGCGTCGGGTGCTCGTGCAGTCCGTCACCGGCATTGATGACCACCACGTCGACCCACTGGGACACCTGATGTGCGGCGCCGCTGGCGGCGTGCCGGATGACCAGGGCGTCGACGCCCATGGCCGTGACGACGCGGACGGTGTCACGCAAGGACTCACCCTTGCTGGTCGACGACCCCTTGCCCGAGATGTTGATGACGTCGGCCGAGAGCCATTTTCCGGCGAGCTCGAAGGAGGAGCGGGTGCGCGTTGAGTCCTCGAAGAACAGGTTCACGACGGTCCGCCCGCGCAGGGTCGGGAGCTTCTTGACCTCGCGACGTTGAACGTCGTGCATGGACTCGGCCGTGTCCAGAATGGCCAGAATGTCTTGCCTGTCAAGGTCGTTCATCGAGAGCAGGTGGCGCTTCACCGGTCTCCTCCACTGATTCGAACCTCATCGAGACCGTCGTGTTCGGCCAGACACACCTGCACGCGCTCACTGCTGGAGGTCGGCAGGTTCTTGCCCACGTAGTCGGCACGGATCGGCAGCTCGCGGTGTCCGCGGTCGACCAGCACCGCGAGCCGGACAGCCTGGGGTCGGCCGAGGTCGGAGAGCGCGTCAAGTGCGGCGCGCACCGTGCGGCCCGAGAAGAGCACGTCGTCCACCAGCACGACCGTCTTGTCGTTGATCCCGGGAGCGGGGATGTCGGTGTGCTCGATCGCCCGGATCGGGTGACGGCGCAGGTCGTCGCGGTGCATGGTGATGTCGAGCGCGCCGCATGGCACATCGCGGCCCTCGACCTCAGCCATGACGCGCACGAGGCGACGAGCGAGCGCGACGCCACGGGTCGGAATACCAAGGACGACAAGGTCCTGGGCGCCCCTGTTGCGTTCGAGGATCTCGTGGGCCACGCGTCGCAGGGCCCGGGACACGTCACCGGAGCTCATCACGACCCGCGCGGACTCGACGAACCGGTCACTCAGGGGGGCATCGGACGGTGGTGCAGAGTCTGGCCGCGTCATAGCGCCGGACCTCCTTCCCCGCCTCACCGGACGGGTCGTTAAAGGATGTCGGTCACCGGTGACCATACCCTGCCCCCCGACCCTCCGGCGCGCAGGGGGAGCGTCGTGTCGCGCTCCACCGATGGGCGGGCTTCAGACCAGCGTCGGCTTGACCTCGGAGAGCCTGGCCAACAGCCCGTTGACGAAGGTCGGCGAGTCATCGGTCGACAGTGAGGTCGCCAACACGACCGCCTCGGAGATCGCGACCACGTCGGGAACCGTCTCACTGTAGACGACCTCCCACGCACCGATGCGCAGGATCGCCCGGTCGACAGCCGGCATGCGTTCGATCGTCCAACCCTGGCTGTAGGACGCCAGCAGCTCGTTGATCTGGTTCCACTTGGCGACCACACCCTGGACGAGCTCGACCGTGTACTCGTTGAGGGCGTGCTCGGTCGCCGGCTTCGCGATCCGCTGGGCCAACAGGGTTTCGGCGTTCACACCGCGTTGATCGGCCTCGAACAAGATGTCGAGAGCGCGCTTTCGCGCCTTGGAGCGTGCGGACACCTCAGTTGACTCGGCCCAGGTAGGAGCCGTCACGGGTGTCGACCTTGACCTTGGTGCCCTGCTCGATGAACAGCGGGACCGCGATCTCGGCACCGGTCTCGAGCGTCGCCGGCTTGGTGCCACCGGTGGAGCGGTCACCCTGCATACCCGGCTCGGTGTAGGTGATCTCCAGGATCACGGACGCGGGCAGCTCGACATACAGGGGGGCGCCGTCGTGCGTGGCGACGGTGGCATCCTGGTTCTCGAGCATGTAGTTCGCCGCATCACCGACCACGGTCTCGGACACGTGGAGCTGGTCGAAGGTGTCGCCGTCCATGAAGATGAAGTCGTTTCCGTCCTTGTACAGGTACTGCATCGTTCGTTTGTCGACGTTGGCGGTGTCGACCTTGGTTCCCGCGTTGAAGGTCTTGTCAACAACCTTGCCGGACAGCACCGCCTTGAGCTTGGTCCGCACGAACGCCGGACCCTTGCCTGGCTTGACGTGCTGGAACTCCACGACGGACCAGAGCTGGTTGCCGATGTTGAGGACCATGCCGTTCTTGAGGTCGTTGGTCGAAGCCACGCGAGAGTCACTTTCGTATGACGGACAGCCGGCTTGCGCACGCTGGTGAGCGCGAGTCCGTGCCGCTGCCCGTAGGAGGTCATCAAAGGATTGCTGACCATTCTAGCTGCTGCAACGGCTCCGACCCGAACGCACCGGACCAGGGGCGGCCGCAGGGGTGGTGGGTAGATCGATGTGGTCGCGGTCTACCGCACCAAGATCGGTCGCGCGTCCTCCCCTAGCTCGAGCTCCATGCCCAGCTGGTGTGTCTTGAGCCATTGCTCGAGTGCCGGAACCTCGGCCGGATCGGCGAGTGCGGCGTCGACGAGCCGCGGCAGGTCCTCGACCTCGCCCCAACTGTCGACCATCTGCCACGGGGTGGCCCAGCTCAACCGGTAGCTCGCGGTGCCGGACTCGATCGCGGCCGTGGCGAGGAAGGCGGTCACGAGCCGACCCGCCATCTGCCGTTCGACCTCCTGCGACGCACCCTCGCCGAGCAACGGACGCACCATTTCGTCGGCCAGCCCGTGGCGGACGAGGTCCAACAGGGTCTCGACCGACAGCGTTGGCCCCAGCCCACCCTCGCGCCCCAGCCGCACGAGCCTCAGGGCGTCCTCGTGGGCGATGTCACGCCCGGCCTCGGACACGATCTCCTCCCACGTGGCTGGCCGCAGGTCCGGATCCTGGAACATCGCGTCCTCGACGCGGCGGATCTCGCGGTCGGGGTTGCGCAGCAGGTCCAGCGCGCGCCCGGTCCTGTCGTGAATGTCGTCATCAGGCAGCGACGCGACAGCAGCCAACCGATCTTCCAAGGACAGGTGGGTGTCGTACGTCGACTGCCGCCGCGATGCGCCTTCGAGGACCGCCGCGGCAAGGCGCGCCCGTCGTGTGGGCTCCTGCACGAAGCACGCGAAACCGGCAAAGAGGTCCTGCGGGCGGCGGCCCCCCGCTGCCGCCGGCTCGGCATACTCCTCGACAAAGGCATCCCACTGCTTGCTCAGCAGGGCGACCTCACGAATCGCGGCCGAGGTTGCCCCGATTCCGGCGAGCTCGGCACTGCGCAGGTCCGCCTCCCGCTCGTGTCTGATGGTGAGGGGTCGTGAGACGGCGACAAACGCGCGGCCGTAGCCCCCGACGATCCTTCCGACCATCGAGTCCTCGCCCACCGCGTCGATGACCCGCCCGATGATCACCTTGCCACGATCGATGACCCGCCCAAAGGAGTTCGGTCCCCAACAGCGGTAGAAGTCTTGGGCGATCACCGCACGCAGCTGACGCTCGGTCAGTGCGGCCAGCAGCGGTACGGCGAGATGCACGCGACGAACTCCTGGGCGCATCCCCAGCCAGGTCTTGCTCTCGGAGGCCATCTCCTTGGCGGCGGGGACGAGCAGCAGCTCGTCGGGTGGCATCATGCCGAGGCCCTCAGAGATGCGGTAGACCTCCACCCAGAGCAGCGGGTGCTCGTCCGAGGTGACGGACACGCCCGCGAGCCGCCTCCGCGCCCGGCGCCGGGCGCGGAGCACCCCTAGCGCGACGGCCACGAGCACTCCGACGACGACGACACCCGCCAGCTTTGCCCAGACTCCGCCGGCCCTCACTGCGACGACCAATGCCGTTGCGACCGCCAAGAAAGTCGCCGCAGCGAGGACACAGACGCTGGCCAACATCAACGCGGAGGCGACCACTCGGAGGGCGTACTTCATCAGCTCCTCCTCGGGGTAACGACGACCGTTTGGCCCAGAATGTCGCTTCAGCCCTGTCGACCGCATGGTCCGAACGGGTTTGATTCGGCCAACTGTTCGGTCAATCGTGTGCTGGCAGCCGACCCCCAGCGGTCATCACACGGTCAGGGCGCGGAGGGCAAGCAGATAGGAACCAGAACCAAATCCGGCGATCGTGCCGGTGGCGACGCCCGCGACGACCGACGTGTGCCGGAACTCCTCACGCCTCGCCGGGTTGGACAGGTGGATCTCGATCAGCCTCGCCCCGCTCGTGGTGACCATGGCGCAGGCGTCACGGACGGCATACGAGTAATGAGTGAAAGCAGCCGGGTTGATGACAACGTCGGCACCGCGGTCAACGGCCTCGTGGATCCAGCCGATGAGCTCTGCCTCGTCGTTCGTCTGGCGGAAGTCAACCGTGAGACCGAGCGAATCGGCTTCGCGCGACACACGATCGGCGACGTTATCGAGGGTCTCCGAGCCATAGATCTCCGGCTCACGGCTGCCCAACCGGTTGAGGTTCGGGCCATTGAGCACATACACCAGCGACGCCGTCATGCCCGAGAGTCTAGGCAAGGGTGGCAAGCGGCGCAGGGCTTCCCTTTGGCTACGCCTGCGTCTTCAGCCAGCGAGTTGGCTGAGCGGTCCGGCTACGAGCTGACCTCGGCATAGGCCGCAAGCAACATCGACGGAACGGGGCCTTCAAGGCGCGTTGGCTTGGCCAGACCGTCGAGCACCACGAAACGCAGTATCGAGCCTCGGCTTTTCTTGTCACGTTTCATGGCGGCGTAGAGCTCGGGCCAACGGTCGCCGCGGTAGCTCGTCGGTAGTCCCACGCTGGCGAGGACCGACCGGTGCCGATCCACCACCGCGTCGTCCAGCTTGCCTGCCAGACGGGCGAGCTCGGCCACGTAGACCATGCCCACGCTGACCGCCGCGCCGTGGCGCCACGAGTAACGCTCCACGTGCTCGATGGCGTGGGCGAAGGTGTGGCCGTAGTTGAGGACCTCGCGCAGCGAGGACTCCTTGAGGTCAGCGGTCACCACGCGGGCCTTGACCACGATCGACCGCTCGATGAGCTCGCGCACGGCCGGGCCATCGCCGCTCTTGACACCCTCGGGGTCCTCCTCGACGAGGTCGAGGATCGCCGGGTCCGCGATGAAACCACACTTGATCACCTCAGCCATCCCGGACACGAAGTCTTTGGGAGGCAGCGTTTCCAGCATCGCAAGGTCGCACAGGACGCCGGCCGGGGGATGGAATGCGCCCACGAGGTTCTTGCCCTCGGCGGTGTTGATGCCGGTCTTGCCGCCGACCGCAGCGTCCACCATCGCGAGCAGCGTCGTCGGTACGTGGACCACCTTGACGCCTCGCAGCCACGTCGCGGCGACAAAGCCCGCCAGGTCGGTCACCGTCCCACCGCCGACGCCCACAATCGCGTCCGAGCGCGTGAAACCGGACCGCCCCAGAAGCCCCCACAAGAAGGAGGCAACCTCTGCCGACTTGGCTTCCTCAGCATCAGGCACCTCGATGACGGACGCCGAAAACCCTTTTGCCCCAAGGTCATCGCGTACCGCCTCCCCGGTGGCGCGCAACGCGGGCGGGTGGATGACCAGCACCCGCTCGACGCCAGGACCGAGCAGACCGGGCAGCTCACCGAGCAGGCCGGTCCCGATCACGACGTCGTATGCCGAGCCGCTGCCCTCGCCGACGGGGATGCGGGTTGCGTCACTCACCGTCGGGTCCCCAGACGTTGCACGATCTCGGCCGCGATGTCCCGCGGAGCGCGTCCGCCGGTCTGGACGCTGAACGTCGCGAGCCGCTCATAGGTGGGGCGTCGCAGATCCATCATCTTGATCCACTGCGCCCTCGGGTTCACCGCCAACAGTGGCCGGCTACGGTCGAAACCCACCCGTTTGGCGGCATCGGCGATCCCGACGTCGAGAAAGACGACGGTGTGCCCGGCCAGGGCCGCCGACGTCACCGGGTCCATCACCGCGCCTCCACCGACGGACAGCACGCCGGAGTGGGAGGCGAGGCAGGAGGCCACGACAGCGCGCTCGAGCTCGCGGAACCGTGGCTCCCCTTCATCCATGAAGATGTCCGAGATCGACTGTCCCTGTTGGCCTTCGATGGCCTGGTCGGTGTCGCGAAGCTCGACGCCCAACAGCGCGGCGAGCGCGCGACCGACCGTTGTCTTGCCCGATCCGGGCGGGCCCATGAGCACCAGGCAGGGGTGCACGGGCGTTTCTTCGCTCACCATGGTTGCAGTGTCGCTCACCAGGAGCGCAGCGTCTCGGGGATTGCGTCCAGGTAGCCGCGGTGATTTCTCGAGGTCTCGGCCACGCTGTCCCCGCCGAACTTCTCGACGCACGCCTGGGCCAGGACCAGGGCAACCATCGCCTCGGCCACGACGCCCGCCGCCGGCACGGCGCAGACGTCCGAACGCTGATGGATGGCGGTCGCGGCCTCCCCCGTGGCCAGGTCGACGGTGGCCAGCGCCCTGGGAACCGTGCTGATCGGCTTCATGGCCGCACGCACGCGCAGGACGTCGCCGGTCGACATACCGCCCTCGGTGCCGCCGGCCCGGCCGGTGCGCCGCCGGATGACACCGTCCTCGTGGCGGTCGAGCTCGTCGTGAGCGGCCGATCCGCGGCGGGTCGCGGTCAGGAAGCCGTCGCCGATCTCCACGCCCTTGATCGCCTGGATGCCCATGAGGGCTGCGGCAAGCTGCGAGTCCAGGCGCCGGTCCCAGTGGACGTGGGACCCCAGGCCCGGCGGTAGCCCGTAGGCCAGGACCTCAACGACGCCGCCGAGCGTGTCGCCGTCCCTCTTTGCCGCTTCCACCTCGGCCACCATCGCCGCCGAGCCGGCGCCGTCCAAGGTGCGCACCGGGTCGGCATCGAGCGCCGCCACCTGTTCGGGCCGCGGCAGCACGGCGTCCGGGCCAACGCCAGCCGTGCCGATGGCGACCGTGTGCGAGACCAGGGTGATGCCGTAGGCCTGCTTGAGGAAGGCCGACGCCACGGCGCCCAGAGCGACCCTGGCCGCCGTCTCGCGCGCCGAGGCACGCTCGAGGACGGGGCGGGCGTCGTCGAAGCCGTACTTCTGCATCCCCACCAGGTCGGCGTGTCCGGGTCGCGGCCGGGTCAGCGGCCTGTTGCGGGCGATCTCCTGTGGGGCGCCGACGTCGTCCGCCGCGGCCAGGGCGTCGGCCGACACAGGATCCGGGCTCATCACCGTCTGCCACTTGACCCATTCGGAGTTGCCGATGCGGATCGCCAGCGGCGACCCGATGGTCACGCCATGACGGACTCCGCCGAGGAACTCCACCACGTCCTGCTCGAACGTCATCCGAGCACCTCGGCCGAAGCCCAGGCGGCGACGAACGAGGGCCGCTGCGACGTCGGACGTGGTGACCTCGACGCCTGCGGGCAGGCCTTCGAGCGTGGCCATCAGTGCCGGGCCATGGGATTCACCGGCAGTCAACCATCGCAGCATGGCAAAATCCTGCCACGTGCCGGTACGGGACCCGTCAGCCGGTCATCACCTGGACCGGAAACATCAGAGCCACCCAGGCGCCCAGGATCATCGAGGGGCCGAACGCGATGTGCGACTTACGGCTCGCGCGCCGCGTCACAAGCAGGAGCAGGGCAATGACGCCACCCACGAGGAAGGCCGCTGGAACAGAGACGATCGCCGGGCTCCAGCCCAGCCATCCCAGCAGCAGACCCAGGACTCCGGCGAGCTTCACGTCACCCAAACCCAGTCCCGCACCCCCGGGCGAGACCAGCGCCAGCACGAGATAGCCCACAAAGAGCACCAGCCCGGCCAGGACGGCCCGCAGCAACGCACCCCACTGACCGGTCACCACGGTGGGCACGAGCAACAGCACGAACACGATCGGGTACGACGGCAGCACGATGAGGTCCGGCAACCGGTGCACGTCGATGTCGATGAGGGTGAGCACCGCACCGACGGCACCCAGATAGAGGTATGCCGGGAGCAGGGACCACTCCGCCTGGCCACCAAGACGAAACGTCAGGCTCGCCCAGGCCACCCCAACGGCGATGACGAGCCACCAGCGGTGACGGGGCAAGGACTGGTCCCGTTCCTCGGGGCGGCGGTAGCTCGCATCAGCCAGCACCCTGGTCAGCCATGCGCCCACGCCTGCGCCAAGGACCGCCAGCAAGGTGATCGCCCACCAGGGGGCGGTGCCCGGCGGGAGCACGAACGTCACAGCGACTCCATGGCAGCCAGCCCGGCGGCCCGCATCTGCTCGACGGGCGCGAGCAGGCCCGTCATGAGGTGCACCTGCTCTGCCGCCTGATGGACCAACATCTCAAACCCGGACACCACTCTCGCTCCTGCCTCCTCGAAGGTCCGCGCCAGCGGCGTCGGCCAACCGGCGTAGACCACGTCGAGCAGAACGTGGTCCATCAGCCCCGAAGTCCCGGGGAACATCTTGCTCGTCAGCGCGTACGACGGCAGGGCGCTCGCAGGCAGGGTGCTCACGACCACCGGCACGTCCACGACCCGGCCAGCGACCTGCTCCAGCTCCACGACGTCCACCTCGAGCCCGGCGCGGCGCGCCTGGTCCAGGGTCTCCGCGCGCGCCGTCGAGCGCACCGCGAAGGTCACCTTCTGGCACCCCAACGTCGCGAGCGCAGCCACGACCGACCGCGCCGTCGCCCCGGAGCCGAGCACCATTGAGCTGGCCACGTGCACACAGCCGGCCTCCCGCAAGGCCTGCGATACGCCGTACACGTCGGTGTTGTCACCGCTCCACCCACCGTCGGGGCGGCGGACCAGGGTGTTGATGGCGCCGATCTCACGAGCGAGGTCCGAGACCACGTCGGCGACCCCGAAGGCAGCTTCCTTCAGGGGCATGGTCAACGACAGACCCGCCCACTCGGGGCCCAGCCCGGTCACAAACCCGCGCAGCGCCGACTCCCGCACCTCATGCGCCCCGTAGACCCAGTCGCTCAGACCCAGGGCGCGGTATGCCGCGCCGTGCAGCGCAGGGGACAGGGAGTGGCTGATCGGCGATCCTAGGACGGCAGCTCTCCGAGTGGCAGCCGTCAGCATTTGCCCGGGTGGGCCGAGCACCACTTACGGAACAGCTTCACGTTGGCCGCGTGACCGGCCGCGTCGACGGCGAACCTGGTCTCTCCCGTATCGGGGTTCACCGCTACGAAGTAGAACCACGGCCCGGGTGCCGGGCTGACCGCCGCCTGCATGGCCGACAACCCGGGACTGTCGATCGGGCCCGGTGGAAGACCCGCGACCAGGTAGGTGTTGTAGGGACTCTTGCTCGCTCTTTCGGCGTGGGTCGTGCCCACCTTGCCGCGACGCCCCGAGGCGAAGCTGACGGTCGTGTCCAGCTGCAGTGGCATCGGCTTCGCCAGGCGGTTCTCGATGACACGTGCGATCTTCGGGCGGTCGGCGTCGGCGCTGGCCTCAGCCTCGACGATGCTCGCGATGGTCAGCACCCGCTGCATCTTGTCGGGGGTCACGCCGATCTTGCCCAGCTCTTCAAGAGCCTTGGCCACCATCGTGTGCAGCTGCTCACCAGCAGTGGCGTTGGTCCCGAACTCGTACGTCGCCGGGAACAGGTATCCCTCGGCGTTGCCCTTGGCTGCTGCCGGAAGACCCAGCGCCGCGGGGTCCTTCAGCGCCGCCTGGTAGTCGGCGAGGGGTCGGCCCGTGCTCTCCGAGAGGGCCCTGATGATCTCGGAGGTCCACTGACCCTCGCGGATGGTGACCCGTGGAACCGTACGGTTGGCCGGGTCAAGCAACATGACCAGTGCCGACGCGGCGCTCATGTTGGCGCGCAGGGCGTAGGTACCCGGTTGGATGGAATCGGCGTTGGGGTTGTCGCCAGCGGCATTGGTGAAGGCCTTGGCCGTCTTGACCACGCCCGCCTTCTCCAGAGCCGCGCCGATGGTCCGGCCGGTGTCCCCTTTGTGCACCACGACTGACACGGCCCCCGAGCCGCCCCCGGTGTAGTCGTTGCTCGCGGTCAGGCTGGAGACCAGGGGGGCCAGCACCAGGGTGGCGACGACACCGGCACCGGCGACCAGGCCCAGTGCCATCACCAGCACGATCCGCCGGCGTTTGCCCTTGCGGCGGCGACGCTGTGCACGTCGACTCTCGCCACGTCGCCGCTCCGGTGCGACGTCTCCGACACCTGCCGGGTCATGCGCCGGGGGGTGGTCGCCTGCAGGGTCACCGAAGATCGACGTCTCGAGATGGCGTTTCCTCATGGTCACGAACCCTTTGCCTTCGTGCGGGCTGCGCGCGCCTTGCGCTTCGCCACGAGCTCTCCTGGCGCGAGCCCGGATGACTTCTCCTGGTCAAGCGCCGTCTGCAGGATCAACACCGCGGCCGCCTGGTCCACCACCGCACGCTGGGCCCGGCCAGGCACGCCGCTGTCGCGCAACGTGCGGTGGGCGTCGATGGTGGTCAGGCGCTCGTCGATCAACCGTACCGGGGTTGGCGAGATTCGAGCCGCCAGTGCAGCTGCATAGCTGCGGGCGCCGTGTGCGGCTGGGCCCTCGTCGCCGGACAGTGACCGCGGTAGTCCCACGACCACCTCGAGCACCTCACGTTCGAGCACAGCTGCCGCGATCACGTCCCGGTCGGCTCCCGACTCCAGATCGCGCTCGATGGTGGCGACCGGAGTGGCCAGGATGCCCTCCGGGTCGCTGGCCGCGAGCCCGACGCGAACAGTGCCCACGTCAACCCCCAACCGGATCCCGGCGCGCACCCCTCAGCGCCCCGCCGTGACACGTTCGCCGACGGCGTGCTCCACCTTGGCCAGCGCTTCGCCGACCATGATGACGTCGGTGCCTCCGCCCTGGGCCACGTCGTCCTTGCCGCCACCACCGCCGCCAAGAGTCTGGGCCGCGACCTTGACCAGCTCTCCGGCCCGAAGACCCCACTGCCGGGCCGCATCGTTGGTGGCGATGATGACCACCGGGCGGTCCTTGGCGACACCGGCCACGGCCACCACGGAGGGGCGGTCGTTGCCGAGCCTCGACCTCAAGTCAAGGGCCAGGCCACGAAGATCGTCCGCGCCGATGCCGTCACCCGCGTCATGACCCACGAAGCTCACGCCGAACACATCGCGCGCACCAGCGACCAGCGTGCTCGAAGCGGCCAGGACCTGCTGGCGGCGCATCGAGTTGATCTCACGTTCGGCGTCCTTGAGCTTGCCCAGGATGCTTGCAATCCGCTCGGGCAGCTCTTCGGAGCGCACCTTGAGCGCTTCGGTGAGCGCTCCGACGACCGCATGCTCACGAGCGAGGAAGTCGTAGGCGTCAGTCCCCACGAGGGCTTCGACCCGTCGCACACCCGAACCGATGGACGCCTCGCCGAGGAGCTTGACCAGCCCGAGCTGCCCCGAGCGCTGCGCATGGGTGCCACCGCAGAGCTCCCGGGCCCAGTCGCCGACGGACACCACACGCACCGCCTCGCCGTACTTCTCCCCGAACAGGGCCATCGCGCCGGATGCACGGGCCTCGTCCTGGGTCATCACCTCGGCGCGGACCGGCAGGTCCTCGAGCAACAACGCGTTGACCTTGGCCTCCACGTCGGACATCACAGACAACGGCAGCGCCGCGGAGGCGTTGAAGTCGAACCGGAAGCGTCCCGGCGCATTCTCCGAGCCGGCCTGGGTCGCAGTGTCACCCAGAGCCTCTCTGATCGCCTTGTGCACCATGTGGGTGGCGGTGTGCGCACGCGAGATCGCGCGCCGGCGGTCGAGATCGACCAGTGCCTGCGCCTGCTCGCCCAGGCTCACCTCACCCGAGAGAACCGTCGCGTGGTGCACGACGAGGCCCTTGATGGGCGACTGCACGTCACGAACCTCGATGACGGCGCCGCCGGCAAGCGTGATCCGCCCAGCGTCGGCCAGCTGCCCGCCTCCCTCGGCATAGAAGGGGGTGCGGTCGAGCACAAGCTCGATGTCGTCTCCGCCATGGGCGGACGCGACGGACGCGCCGTCGACAAGCACGCCGGCGACCCGTGCCTCGGAGACTGTCTCCTCGTACCCCGTGAACTCCACTGCGCGCCCGAGCGCGTCGGCAACGAAGCGGTATGCCGAGGTGTCGCCATGCGCGCTCTTCTTGGACCTGGCATCGGCCTTGGCCCGGTCGCGCTGTTCCTTCATGAGGCGACGGAAACCGTCCTCGTCGACCCGAACCCCTTGTTCTGCAGCCATCTCGAGCGTCAGGTCGATCGGGAAGCCGTAGGTGTCGTGCAGCGCGAACGCCTGGTCACCCCCCAGCGTGGTCTGACCGAGCGACTTGACCGTGGCGACCGCGGTGTCCAGGATCGTCGTGCCCGACGCGAGCGTGCGGCGGAAAGCCTCTTCCTCGGCGTACGCGATCTGCGAGATCCGGGAGAAGCCGGTCTCGAGCTCGGGGTAGGACGCCTTCATCCGCTGCAGGCTCACCGGGAACAGGTGCGGCAGGCACGGCTGGTCGAACCCGAGCAGCCGCATCGAGCGCACCGCGCGGCGCAGCATCCGGCGCAGCACGTAGCCGCGGCCCTCGTTGCCCGGGGTGACTCCGTCGCCGATGAGCATCAGAGAGGCCCTGAGGTGGTCGGCCACGACGCGCAGGAGCACGTCGTCGGGGTGGCTGTGAGCAGCGTCGTGCGCAGAGCTCGCGCCGTACCGCCTGCCGGTCAGCTCCGCCGCCTTGGCCAGGACCGGGTAGACCTCGTCGATCTCGTAGATGTTGTCCACACCCTGGAGGACCGAGGCGATGCGCTCGAGGCCCATGCCGGTGTCAACGCTCTTGGCCGGCAGGTCCCCCAGGATCGGGAAGTCGTCCTTGCCGCTGCCCTCGCCCCGCACGTTCTGCATGAAGACGAGGTTCCAGATCTCCATGTAGCGGTCCTCGTCAACGGCCGGCCCGCCTTCCTGGCCGTAGTCGGGACCGCGGTCGTAGAAGATCTCGGAGCACGGACCACACGGCCCGGGCACACCCATCGACCAGAAGTTGTCCGCCATGCCGCGGCGGACGATGCGCTCGGCCGGGATCCCTGAGTGCACGAGCCAGAGGTCCGCCGCCTCGTCGTCATCGAGGTAGACCGTCGCCCACAACCTCTCCTTGTCCAGGCCGTAGCCGCCCTGTGCCTGGCTGGTCGTCAGCAGCTCCCACGCGAAGGTGATCGCGTCGGCCTTGAAGTAGTCGCCGAAGGAGAAGTTGCCGTTCATCTGGAAGAAGGTGAGGTGGCGACTGGTCTTGCCGACCTCGTCGATGTCGCCGGTGCGCACGCACTTCTGCACACTGGTGGCACGCTGCCACGGCGGCGTCTCCTGGCCCAGGAAGTAGGGCTTGAACGGCACCATGCCGGCGCCCACGAACAACAGGTTCGGGTCGTCATACAGCAGTGAGGCGCTGGGCACGATCGTGTGGCCCTTGCTCTCGAAGAACGCGAGCCAACGTCGCCTGATCTCCGCGGTTTCCATCGCTAAGTTCCTAACGGTCTGAGCCGGCTCGCATCAGGCAAGCCAAAGCCGTGGGTATGCCGGGGGCCATATGCCCCTATTGAGCTCGCACCGAGGTGGGGTCGTCGATGAGGGCACGGGCCTGGTCGGAGCTCATCTCGCGTCCGTCAGCCAACGTTCCTGTGTCCATGCCGAGGGCGAGGCGCAGCTCGGCCTCTCGCTGCGCCATGCCCTCACGGACGGCCTCGGCCATCTCGCGAAGACCCTCACCCAGGTCGGACAGGCCGCCGGACAGACCCTGTGCCATCCCCGATGGGGAGTAGGCCTGCGCTGTCTTGGTCACCTTGCGGACGACCAGTACACCGAGCGTGGCTCCGAGGGCAACCCAGAACAGACGACGCATCGGTCAGCCCTTCCTGCGTCGGCCGCGGCGTGTTTGGGGTTTGCCGGCCCCGTTCATCGCCGAACGCACGCCGTAGGTGAAGGCCGCCACCTTGACGACCGGAGAGCCCAGCGTGGCTGCGAACAGAGACGTGAGTGCGCTGACATTCGTGGTCATCGAGGAGACGTTGGCGGTGATGGTGTCCAGGCGCACCATCTGCTCGTTGGTGGCCGCCACGGTGTCGGTCACCTGCGAGAGCAGTGGGACGGTCTGCTCGGAGACGCCGCGCACGCCGATCCGGGCCTCGTCCAGAACCTTGCCGGCCTTGCCGATGACGCTGCCGAGGCGAAGGACGAGGAAGGCGAACGCCAAGGCCGCGATCACACCGGCGATGTCACCGATGGACACTTTTGCCAGACTCACACGCTCACCTCACGACAGATATTGATCAGGGCCGGAGCCAGAACCCTATACCGGTGCCGGTTCAGTCGATGACCTCGGCGACCAGGTGGCTCTTGACCTCGGGGAAGTGGCAGGCAATGGTGTGCTGGGCTGACAACGGGTCGCCGGCCGGGGCCTTTGGCTCCAATAGTGGCTCCTGCTGGGAGCAGATGTCCTGCGCCTTCCAGCAGCGGGTCCGGAAGCGGCAGCCGCTGGGCGGGTTGATCGGGCTGGGGACGTCTCCGACCAAGCGGATTCGTTCCTTGGGCGGGACCCCGCGCACGACGTTCAGGTCGGGCGCCGCGGACAGCAGCGCCTGGGTGTAGGGGTGTTGGGGCGCGCCGTAGATCTGGTCCCTGCTGCCCATCTCGACGATCTTGCCCAGGTACATCACCGCCACGTCGTCGCAGAAGTGGCGCACGACCCCGAGATCGTGGGCGATGAACATGAAGGCGAGGTTGAGCTCACGACGCAGCTTGCCCATGAGGTTCATCACCTGAGCCTGGATCGACACGTCCAGAGCCGACACCGGCTCGTCGGCGACGATCAGCTTGGGCTCGACGGCCAGTGCTCGGGCGATGCCGATGCGCTGACGCTGGCCACCGGAGAACTCGTTCGGGTAGCGGTTGACGTGCTCGGGGTTGAGACCCACGAGCTCGAGCAGCTCCTGGACCCGCTCCCTCTCCTTGCCCTTGGCCAGACCATGCACCTGGAGCGGGGTGGTCAAGATCGTCCCCACCGTATGCCGGGGGTTCAGTGAGCTGAAGGGGTCCTGGAAGATGATCTGAAGGTCGCGGCGATGTGGGCGCAGCGCCTTTTCCTTCAGGTGAGAGATGTCGGTGCCGGCGAAGATGATCTGACCCTCGCCGGGCTCCAACAGGCGGGTGATCAGGCGCCCCGTGGTCGTCTTTCCGCAGCCGGACTCACCGACCAGACCCAGTGTCTGACCAGCGCTGATGTCAAAGCTGACTCCGTCGACCGCGCGGGTCTGCAAGGTGGTCGGGAAGACACCCCTGTACTCCCGCACGGGGAAGTGCTTGACGAGGTTGTTCACGGTGAGCATGGGCTCTGTCATCGAAGATCCTGATTCTCTGGCACGGGTCGGCTGGGTCGGCGGGTCAGCCGATGGTGGACGCGACCTCGTCCTCGTAGATGTCTGCAGGAGTCGTCAGGTGGCAGCGGATCGGGTGCTCGGACTGCCCCGGTCTGGGGCTCAGCTCCGGCAGCACCGACGAGCACAGGCCCTCGGGAACGCGACTGGCGAAGTCGCACCGTGGGTGGAAGGAGCACCCGGTCGGCAGGCTGATCAACGACGGTGGCGCGCCACGGATCGCGTGGAGCTCGGTACCCTCGGAGCCCAGGGTGGGCACGCTGCTCAACAGACCCCAGGTGTAGGGATGGCGGGGGGCTGCGAGGACCTCATGGACCGTGCCGCTCTCGACGCAGCGACCGCCATACATGACCAGCACGTCGTCGGCCACCTCGGCCACGACCGCCAGGTCGTGTGTGATCAGCACGATGGCTGAACCGAACTCCTTCTGCAGGTCATTGAGCAGGTCCAGGATCTGGGCCTGCACGGTCACGTCGAGGGCAGTCGTCGGCTCGTCGGCTATCAGCAGCTTCGGGTCGTTGACCAGTCCGAGGGCGATCATGGCGCGCTGGCGCATCCCGCCGGAGAACTCGTGCGGATACTGCTTGGAGCGTCGCAGGGGGTTGGGAATGCCGACCCGGTCCAGCATCTCGACGGCTCGCGCACGTGCCTTGGCCTTGCTGACGTCGTGATGCTCGCTGTAGGCCTCAGCGATCTGGTCGCCGACCTTGTAGAACGGGTGCAGGGCCGACTGGGGGTCCTGGAAGATCATTGCCGCGACATTGCTACGCAGGCGCCGAAGCTTGTCCTCCGACAGGCCGATGATCTCTGTGCCGTCGAGCTTGATGGAGCCCGACATCAGAGTCCGCTTGGGGTTGTGCAGCCCCAGGACCGCCAGGCTGCTGACGCTCTTGCCCGATCCGGACTCACCCACGATGGCCATCGTCTTGCCCAGGTCGACCGAGTAGCTCATCCCGCTGACTGCACTGACCAGACCATCAGCGGTGGGGAACTGCACCTTCAGGTCGGTGACCTCGAGCAGGTGCGTCGATGTGGTCGAGTGCCGAACAGGGGCTGAGCGCCCCAGGACGGCAGTGTCCTGGATGGGACTGGTGGGCGTCGTCATGCGATCTTCACTCTCGGGTCGACGAGTCCGTAGGCGAAGTCAACAACGATGTTCATCATGACAATCATCGCGGCGGCGAAGATGAGGCAGCCCAGGATCACCGGGAGGTCGCTGGTGCTCAAGGCGTTGACCGCGGTGAAGCCGACACCATGCAGGTCGAAGATCGTCTCGGTGAAGACGGCCCCACCGAAGGACGCACCAAGGTCCAGACCGAAGATCGTCAGGACCGGAGAGAGCGCGGCCCGCAGTCCGTGCTTGAAGAGGACGCGACGATGGCTGATGCCCTTGCTCTGGGCGGTTCTGACGTAGTCCTGGGCAAGCGCCTCGACCATCGACGCGCGGGCATAGCGGGTGTAGCCCGTCGAGCCATAGATGCCCAGGACGATCCATGCGGCCAGGAGCCCTGACGCCCACTTGACCGGATTGTCGAGGATGGACGTGTACTGGCCGCGTGGCACCCACGTGTGGATGATGGTGAAGTAGAGGGAGAAGAGCAGCGCCGGGATGAAGTACGGGATCGAGCCGATCGTCTGGGTCGTCCCGACGATCAGCCGGTCAACGGACGTGCCCCGCCTGTTTGCCGCATAGACCCCCGTGGGTAGGCCGATCAGAGCATAGAGGATGAAGACCCCCACCAGGATGGAGAGGGTCACCGGGACCTTGGTCAACAGGATGCCGGTCACGGGCTGGTCTGTCTTGAACGAGTAGCCAAGGCAGGGTGCGGGGCACGGTCTGGTGAAGCCGCCGCTGGTGATCTCGCGACCCTTGACGATGCCCAAGGCGTAGTCGCCGAGCTGCCGGAGCACCGGCTCGTCCAGATGGAAGCTCTTGCGGATGTCCGACACCCGCTGGGCACTGCACTTGTTGTCACCGCAGAGGTTGAGCGCCGGGTCCCCGGGACCTGCGAAGAACAGGAAGAAGCCCATGATCATGGTCGCGGTGACCACGCTGAGCGCCAAAGCGATCCGACGAAAGAGGTAGAAAAGCACGTGGTGTCCTGCCCGGCTCGGTGGTGCGTGGTCGGCGGGAGCGAGCTCCCGCCGACCACGCAGATCAGCTGATTGTCAGTCGATCGTCACTGGTCGACCCAGATACCGGTGATGTCCGCCAGACCGATGTTGGGGTCGTTCACCACATTGTGCACCTTGTTGCCGAAGAGCGCGTTGCTCTGGTCGTAGCTGAACGGGATGGTCGGCAACAGCGTCTCGAGGATGTACTTGTCCAGAGTGGACCACTCGGGACCCTGTTTGGCGACGTCCAGCGCCGAGATCCGGGCGATCTCGGAGTCGACCTTCTTGTCCGTCAGGAAGCCCACCGACTGACCGGTGGCCAGGACGGCGCTACCCATGATCGGCGGGATGATCGAGTCACCATTCGGCCAGTCGTAGCACCAGCCAGCCGGGCCCTGGAGCATGTTGACGGGGGCGTTGGGCTCAGCGACCCTCTTGCGGATGTCCGCACGAAGTCCACCAATTGCCTTGACCTTGAAGCCGGCAGCGGTGAACGCCTGCTTGCGCACCTCGTTGGAAGCCGCCGAGCTCGGACGGTCGGTCGAGTAGTACCAGGAGAGCTCGAAGTCGGCCTTTCCTGCGGCGGCCAGCATTGCCTTGGCCTTGACCGGGTCACCCTTGCCCTGCCCGGTCAGTCCGTTCACGACGAAGGGCGTCATGCCGGGGACCTGCGCGGCCGAGATCGACGTGGCCGGCTTGTACGACAGCGGGGTCGCACCGATGGCCTTGCGGATCTGGTCGTACGGGAAGGCCACCGCGATCGCCTTGCGCACCTCGAGCGGGATCTTGCGGGTGTCCATGCTGAAGTACTCGACACACGGGCTGGCACCGGTCACGAGCTGGCTGGCCTTCGCGCCGCCGGGCATCACCTGCTGGACCAGGCTCGCGTCCACCGGGTCCCAGTTCAGCGTGCTCGCGTCGGCTCCGTTGCTCGCCAGGATCGCCGTCTGGCTCGGGATCGGGTCCTTGGCGAAGTTGAACAAGATGGTGTCCGGGAACTGGTGGCGCGCGGGGTCGGACTTTGCGTCCCAGTTGGGGTTCTTGACCAGCGTCAGGTTCTCGCCCTTGTTGTAGGACTTGAACATGTACGGACCGCTGGCCAGCGGGTGGTTGGTGTACTGGTCCTTGTTGTCCTTGGCCTTGGGGATCGGCGAGAACTGGCTGAAGGACGCGAAGTACGGGAATGACTGCATCGGCTTGGCCATGTGGAACACGACCGTTGAGTCGTCCGGAGCCTCAGCACCACCGAAGGTCTTGGCGGCATCCTTGTACGGACCCTTGTAGGTCGTACCGTCCTTGAGGAACTCGTCCTGGTAGGCCGGGCCGCCGGGCAGCTCCTCGTGCGCAAGCGAACGCTCCACCGCATAGACGATGTCCGCGGCCTTGATCAAGGTGCCGTCCTCGTACTTCAGGCCCGGCTTGAGCTTGAAGGTCCAGGTCAGCTTGTCCGCGGACAGCTTCCCGAGGTCGGTCGCAAGGTCAGGTACGAGGACACTCTTGCCGTCGCGAACGGAGAACACGGTGAGCGTGCGGTTCGTCAGCTTCAGGATCACGTTGGTGTCCTGGTAGTAGTTGGCCGAGGGGTCCAGGGTTTGCGGTGCCGATGCGTACGCGATCGTCAGGGTGCCGCCCGTCTTGGACCCGCTGACCGCCGGCGCCGGTCCCACGGCGTCCGGCAGGAAGGCCGAGCTGGCCGGACCGCCGCCCGATGAGTCGGTGGTCTTGCCCGATTTTGCGTTGTCGGCTGGGCTGCCGCCGCATGCGGCGAGCGATAGTGCCCCCACAGCGGACAACGCCACGACCTTCGTCCAGCGCATGTGATTGTTCTCCTTTTCATTTCTCTCCCGGTCAAAGTCCGGGAGGTGTCTTAGGGGTGCGAAGAGTTATCGCCGGGTGTTCGGGTCGAAGGCGTCGCGGACGGCGTCGCCGAAGAGGCTCAGCGCCAGGACGAGCGCCGTCACAGCGAGCATGGGCATGATCATGTAGAGCGGGTCTACGGAGAAGTAGTTCTGGGCCGAGGCGATGGTCCGGCCCCAGGACGCGGTGGGCTCGATCATGCCGGCGCCGAGGAGGGAGAGTCCGGCCTCGGCCGAGACCAGCGCAGGGATCGTGATCGAGAGGAACACGATGATCACACCAGAAAGGCTCGGCAGGATCTCCCGGAAGAGGATCCGATGGGTCGGGACCCCGATGGCCCGCGCTGCCTGGACGAACTCGCGCTCGCGTAGCGACAGCACCTCGCCGCGGACCAGTCGGGCCAGTCCGGCCCAGCCGAGCAGGGTGAATACGGCGATGAGGATCCACATACGGACGTTGGAGACCTGCTCCGCGGTCATGTTGTCCGGGTTGCCGAACCACGCCGTGGCGATCGGCACCGCAGCCAGCACGAAGACCAGGAAGGGCAGGGCGAGGACGAAGTCCACGAACCACGAGATGACCCGGTCGACAACGCCTCCGAGGAACCCGGAGACCAACCCGGCAACCGTGCCGATGACCGTTGCGATCGTTCCGGCGGTGAACGAGACGATGAGCGAGGGCCGCGCGCCGTAGACCCAGCGGGCAAAGAGGTCACGTCCGAGCCGGGGCTCGACGCCGAACCAGTGGCCTGAGCTGAATCCGATCGTCGGGAAGCCGTAGGCGTCCACAAGGTCAGAGTTGAGGTTCGTTGGGCTCGGGTTGCCCCCCAGCGACGCCAGCATGGGCGCGAACAGCGCAACGAGCACGAAGAAGACCACGACGCCGAAACAGATCATCGCCACCTTGTCGGCGCGAAGCCGCTCCAAGGCGATCTGAGAGGGTGAGCGTCCCGGCCGGACCTTGGCCGGCGTGGGGCTCCCTTTCGTCGGCAGGACGGCCAAGTCGACCATCTCAGACGACGGTCCAAGGCCCAACGACATGCACGCTCCGAATCTTTGGGGACGGCGTCCGTCCGGGTCTCCAGCGAAGGCTTCGACGTGAGTGTCCTGTGACACCTATGCGGCAACCCGAGGAAAATGTGTCACACCCATGAGGGTTTCGACCACCCTTTGGACAACCTTGGATGACAAATCGTTACCGACCGGTCATTTTGGTATGCCGCGGTGGCTTCGCCGTTACCCGGTGGTCAGGTGCCCCTGATTCGTTCCTTGAGCCGGGTCCATCGCGAGGACAGGGTCTGTTCGAACCCCCGGTCGGTGGGCCGGTAGTAGTCGGTTTCGGCCAGCAGGTCGTCGGGAAGGTACTGCTGAGCGACGACGCCCGCCGGGTCGTCGTGCGCGTATCTGTAGCCTTCGCCATGTCCGAGCCGGGTGGCACCCGCGTAGCCGCTGCCCCTGAGGTGCACGGGCACCGGACCACCCCTGCCCGCCCGAATGTCCGCGATCGCCTCGTTGATGCCGAGGTAGCTCGCGTTCGACTTGGGCGCGATCGCGTTGTGCACCACGGCCTGCGCCAGGATGATGCGCGCTTCGGGCATGCCGATCTGCGCAACCGCGTGCATCGCGGCGACGGCGGTCTGCAAGGCCGTGGGGTCGGCCATACCGACGTCCTCACTGGCCGCAATGACGATCCGCCGGGCGATGAACCGCGGGTCCTCCCCCGCCTCGAGCATCCGAGCGAGGTAGTGCAACGAGGCGTCCACGTCGCTACCACGCATGGACTTGATCAGCGCGCTCGCGACATCGTAGTGCTGGTCACCCGCGCGGTCATAGCGCACTGCCGCATGGGCCACGGCCTGCTCGACCTGGGACAGCGCGATCGGGATCTGCTGGTCACTGACACGCCCAGCCGGTTGGGCGTCCAGGGCAACGCCGGCTGCCGCCTCCAGGGACGTGAGCGCACGGCGTGCGTCTCCAGCCGCCATCCGTATGACGTGTTGCCTTGCCTCTGGTTCGAGGCTGAAAACCCCTGCCAAACCCCGCTCTTCGGTCAAAGCGGCGGCCAGAACATCATCGAGCTCGTCATCGGTCAGCGGCTCCAGGGTGATCAGCATGGACCTCGACAGCAGTGGGGCAATGACGCTGAAGGACGGGTTCTCGGTGGTCGCCGCGACCAGGACCACCAGGCGGTTCTCGACCCCTGACAACAGGGCGTCCTGCTGCGCCTTGGTGAACCGATGGATCTCGTCCAGGAAGAGAACGGTCTGCCGGTCGTACATGTCCCGCTCACGAGCGGCTGCCTCCATGACGGCCCTGACGTCCTTGACGCCTGCAGTGACGGCCGACAGCTCAACGAAGCGGCGTTCGGCTGCGTTCGCCACGAGATGCGCCAGCGTCGTCTTTCCGGTCCCCGGCGGTCCCCAGATGATCGCGGACAAGGGGCCGGCAGCGCCTGCGTGCCCCTCGATCAGTCGCCGCAACGGGCTTCCTGAGCGCAGGACCTCGTTCTGCCCCCGGACCTCCTCCAGGGAGCGGGGGCGCATCCGGACGGCCAGGGGAGGCAGTGAGGACGCGCGGACAGAGCTACCAGCCATGGCGTCACGCGAGGAGGCCGCGAAGAGGTCGTCGTCGGCACCGGTGGTCACGGCTGAGTTTCGATCGCTTCCTGGGTTGCGGGCGTGGCGTCGACTCCGGCCTCCTTGCGTTGGGCCGCCGTGATCGGTGCCGGCGCGGAGGTCAGGGGGTCGAAGCCGCCACCGGACTTCGGGAAGGCGATGACCTCGCGGATCGAGTCGGTGCCGGAGAGCAGCGCGCAGATGCGGTCCCAGCCGAAGGCGATCCCGCCGTGCGGGGGCGCACCGAAGGCGAAGGCGTCCAGCAGGAAGCCGAACTTCTCCTGTGACTCGGCCTCGGACAGACCCATCACCGTGAAGACCCGCTCCTGAATCTCCCTGCGGTGAATACGGATTGAGCCACCACCGATCTCGTTGCCGTTGCACACCATGTCGTAGGCATAGGCGAGTGCGGGGCCTGGGTCGGTGTCGAAGGTGTCCAGGAACTCGGCCTTTGGCGAGGTGAATGCGTGGTGCACGGCGGTCCAGGCGCCAGAGCCGACCGCTATGTCACCCGATGCTTCGGCTTCGCTGGTCGGCTCGAAAAGCGGTGCGTCCAGAACCCACAGGAACGACCAAGCCGTCTCGTCGATGAGCTCACAACGCCTGCCGATCTCCGACCGAGCCGCGCCCAGCAGGGCTCGCGAGGCCTTGACCGGACCTGCCGCGAAGAAGATGCAGTCGCCGTTGCTGGCACCGACCTGCTTGGCAAGGCCGTCGCGCTCGCTCTCGGTCAGGTTCTTGGCGACGGGTCCGCCGAGCTCACCGTCCTCGCCGATGAGGACATAGGCCAGGCCCTTGGCGCCACGCTGCTTGGCGAACTCCTGCCAGGCGTCTAGCAGCTTGCGCGGCTGGGAGGCGCCGCCGGGCATCACGACCGCGCCGACATACGGCGACTGGAACACGCGGAAGGTGGTGTCCTTGAAGAACTCCGTGCAGTCCGTGAGCTCCTGACCGAACCGCAGGTCCGGCTTGTCCGAGCCGTATCGCGCCATCGCGTCCGCGTGGGTCATCCGCAACATCGGCGTGGCGATCTCGTGACCGATGAGCTTCCACAATGCGGTAACGATCGCCTCACCGAGCTCGAAGATGTCGTCCTGCTCGACGAAGCTCATCTCGATGTCCAGCTGGGTGAACTCCGGCTGACGGTCGGCGCGGAAGTCCTCGTCGCGATAGCAACGAGCGATCTGGTAGTAACGCTCCATACCAGCGACCATGAGCAGCTGCTTGAACAGCTGCGGGCTCTGTGGCAGGGCGTACCAGGATCCGGGCCGCAGACGAGCGGGCACCAAGAAGTCGCGAGCACCCTCGGGGGTCGAGCGGGTCAGTGTGGGCGTCTCGATCTCGACAAAGTCTCTCTCGGCGAGGACGGCCCGCGCAGCCTGGTTCACCTTGCTGCGCAAGCGAATCGCCGCAGCCGGACCTGGGCGGCGAAGGTCGAGGTAACGGTGCTTGAGCCGGGCCTCTTCGCCGACAGTGACACGATCGTCGATCTGGAACGGCAGCGGGGCCGCGGGGCTCAGGACCTCGATCTCAGTCGCCACCACCTCGATCTCACCGGTGGGCAGGTCCTTGTTGGCGTTGCCCTCAGGGCGCAGGCGCACCTCGCCGGTCACCTTGACGCAGTACTCGTTACGCAGGTCGTGCGCTCCGCCCTGCGTGAGGATCTCGTCACGCACCACCACCTGCGCGACCCCCGACGCATCGCGCAGGTCCAGGAAGGCCACGCCGCCGTGATCACGCCGACGGGCAACCCACCCGGCCAAGACAACGGACTGCTCAACATGTCCATGGATGCCGGCGCGCAACGTGCCGGCCTCGTGAGTGCGAAGCACGGTGATGTCCTTAGGGATAGAGGTGCAGATGTGCCCGCCCATCCTACGGACCGCGACCCTTCCGCTCGAACCGGTCAGTCGGCGGCATCCTCGAGGACTGCTTCGAAGCCTCGGCTGCGCGGCCCATGCCTTCAACCGCTCAGCGGTATGCAGGGTGCTCCGGCCAGGGGGCGTCGTGCGGGCGCAGCGTGGCCCAGTCGCGAGCCCGCGCCGCGTGAGCGGTCAGGATGCCGATCACCGCGCTGGGGTTGTGCAGCTGACCTCGCAACACCGCCTCGTGAGCCTCGTCCAGGTCAACCCAGCAGACCGGCATACCGTGTTCTTCACCCTCTCGGGTGAAGAGCTCGTCGTGGTGGACGTCGGCGACGTCTCGGGCAAGAAAGATACGCAGCGCCTCAGAGATGCCGCCGGGAGAACCGAAGTAGTCGATGAGGACGTCCCAGCGGCCTGCGGTCAGGTCGGCCTCCTCGTGGAGCTCGCGTGCCGCGCCCGCCCATGGCGGCTCCGCGGCGACGTCGAGCAGACCGGCGGGCAGCTCCCACTCGAACGCCCCGACCGGGTGGCGGTACTGCTGGATGAGCAGCACCTGGTCACGGCCAACGACCTCACGCAGCGCCACGATCGACACGGCACCCGGGTGGTCGACGTACTCGCGAATGACCTCGCCGGCCTCTCCGAGGTCGATGGTGTCGCGCCGTACATCCCAGACCATGCCCTCGAACACGACCGCGGAGTCGGCGACCGGACGCCGGTCGAGCCGGTCAGCCAGGTCAGCGCCACGAACCACCGGGGCGCCCAGACTCATGGCACCGCAATGCTCAAGGCGCTGCCATGCTCATTGCGCCGCAACGGTTTCGGCGTCCCTGGGCCTGTCGACCTCGACCAGGCGGGAGGCCTTCTGGGCGTCGATGGCGGCCTCGACCAACCCGGCGAAGAGAGGATGCGCACGATGCGGGCGGGACTGGAACTCCGGGTGCGCCTGGGTGGAGACGTAGTAGGGATGGACGTCGGCCGGCAGCTCGACGAACTCGACCAGGCTGCCGTCGGGCGATGTGCCGGAGACGCGTAGTCCGGCTTCTTCGAGCTGGTCCCGGTAGGCGTTGTTGACCTCGTAGCGGTGGCGGTGACGCTCATGCACCAGACATGATCCGTAGGCGCCGGCGACGACCGAGCCCTCGATCAGCTTGGCCGGGTAGGTCCCCAGCCGCATGGTGCCGCCAAGGTCTCCGGCGCCGTCGACGAAGGCCTTCTGCTCCTCCATCGTGGCGATCACCGGGTGGGTGGTCTGCGGGTGGAACTCGCTGGAGGACGCGTCGGCGAACCCGAGGACGTTGCGGGCATACTCGATCACCATGCACTGCAGCCCCAGGCAGAGGCCCAGTGTGGGCACCCCGGTGAGGCGAGCCCACTTCAGGGCCCCGAACATGCCCTCGATTCCGCGAATGCCAAAGCCGCCCGGGACAACGATCGCGTCGACACCGCCAAGTGCCTTCTGGGCACCTGAGTCGGTCTCGCACTCGTCGCTGGCGACCCAGCGGATCGAGACCTTGGCGTCGTGGTGGAAACCACCCGCTCGCATGGCCTCGGTGACGGACAGATAGGCGTCCGGCAGGTCGATGTACTTGCCCACCAGGGCGATCTCGATGGCGTGCTCCGGGTTGTGCACCCGGCGCAGCATCTCGTCCCAGTCGCGCCAGTCGACGTCGCGGAAGGGCAGGCCGAGGCGCCGGATGACATAGGCGTCGAGGCCTTCGGAGTGCAGCACCTTGGGGATGTCGTAGATGCTCGGGGCGTCGACCGCGGCCACGCACGCTTCGGTGTCGACGTCGCAGAACAGCGAGATCTTGCGCTTGAGGCTGTTGGGGATCTCACGGTCGGCGCGCAGCACGATGGCGTCGGGCTGGATACCGACCTGTCGCAGCGCAGCTACGGAGTGCTGGGTGGGCTTGGTCTTCAGCTCACCGCTGGGTGCAAGGTAGGGCACCAGCGAGATGTGCAGGAAGAACACGTTGTCGCGGCCCACGTCGTGGCGGACCTGGCGGGCGGCCTCGAGGAAGGGCAACCCCTCGATGTCGCCGACCGTGCCACCGATCTCGGTGATGATGATGTCTGGACGGTCCTTGGCCGGGACGTCGGCCTGCTCGCGCATCCGCGACTTGATCTCGTTGGTGATGTGCGGGATCACCTGGACCGTGTCGCCGAGGTACTCCCCGCGACGCTCCCTGGCGATCACCCGGCTGTAGACCTGGCCCGTCGTGACGTTGGCGGAGCCCGCCAGCGGGACGTCGAGAAACCGCTCGTAGTGGCCGATGTCCAGGTCGGTCTCCGCGCCGTCATCGGTAACGAAGACCTCACCATGCTGGAACGGGTTCATCGTCCCGGGATCCACGTTGAGGTAGGGGTCCAGCTTCTGCATCGTCACCCGAAGACCGCGTGCGCGGAGTAGATGTCCGAGGCTGGAAGCCGTGAGGCCCTTGCCGAGCGAAGAGGCGACGCCTCCGGTTACAAAGATGTGTTTTGTCTGCTGCACCACGGGCTTTGACTCTACGTCATCAGCAGGGCTTCGGCGTACCGCTTCAGCCATCGGGACGCCGTGTCGCGTCCATCGGGCAGCGCCTTGGCGACCTCCCGGCCGCGGCCGGCGAGATCAGCGCGCAGACGGGAGTCGGCCAGGACACGGTCGGTCGCCTTCGCGATCGCCTCAGGATCCCCCGGTATGACGAGTAGTCCGGTCCCGGCGACCAGGTCGTGCAGGCCGCCGACATCGGTGGCAACCACAGGCGTTCCGGCTGCCAAGGCCTCCTGCACCACCAGTGCCCGGGCTTCCCACTCGCTGGGAAGAACGAACACCTCTGCCGCACGTAACCATTGGTCGGTGTCACGGCGTGCCCCGACGAAATGGACGGGCAGGCCCAGAGAGCGGGTCTGTGCCTGCAGCTGGTCCAGCAGGTCAGGGTCTCCGTCGCCCAGGACCACCCACGTGCAGGCGTTCCGCAGCCGGGAAGCCGCTTCGACCAGAACCGAGAGGTTCTTCTGCGGCGCGATCCGCGAGATCGTGACGACCAGGGGCGCCGCGAGGTCGATGTGGTCCATGCGGTCAAGGGCGAGCGAGGCGATCAGGGCCTTCCGGATCCGGGCCCGGGTCGGCCCGTCGGCGGGTCGCTGCGCGAGCAGATGGGGGACTCTGGGGGACGGCACCTCGGCCAGCTCGACGCGAGCGGCCCCGAACGCCAGCGCCTCCTCAACCAGATCGCTGCTCGCTCCGGTCACCAGATCCGCGCGACGGGCCACCCAGTGCTGCGCGAGACTCTTGAGAGCCTGCCGGCCGGCGCCCTGCAGGACCGCATTATGTTGGGAGACAATGAGTTTCGGCTTCTTTCCCATGTCTCGTGTGCCCAGTGTGGACAGGGTCGCCAGCAGCGCGGCTTGGTGGCCGTGGGCATGCACGATGTCGCTGGTCGAGGCCAGACGTCTGAGCAGCCTGAGGTCAAGGAGCGCTCGGACGCACCCGGCAGAGCCCGGCCACCACTGCCGCACCGGCCCGAGGTCAAAGCGCGAGGCGGTGAGCGGGTGGGTCACCACGATCACGTCCGTGCCCCGGTCCCGCAGATCGGCACTGAGCTCCGCGACATGGGTTCCGATGCCGCCGGTACTGCGCCCGAGCAGCATGACGACCTTCATCGCGCTCTCCTTCGGAGCTTGGTTGCCACCAGCAGAGCCGACTCTCGATCGCCGATCCAGATCGAGCCGGCGCACAACGTCACCACGGCGATCGCGACCAGCACGGCCACCGCGGCACCAGCCGCAAGGCCGTGGGGCGCCAGACTTCCGGCGATGCCACGACCCGCGGCAGCACAGAGCGCGCCGGACCCAAGGGCAACCGCTGCGCTGCGACCAAGACCCCGGAACGTCTGCGGACCCCACGCGCGATGAACTGCGACAAGGAGCCCGATCGCAGCGACCGTCATACCGAAGGAGCTGGCAAGACCCAACGACTGCAGGGTGTTTCGCGGCCCGGCGCCTTCGTGGAGCACGATCAGAGGCACGACGGCGGCGATCAGCCAGCCGAGGGCCACCACGGCTCCGGCGACGGCCGGGCGACCCCGGACGTACAGAGCGCGGGTGAGCAGCGCCGCCAGGCCGAAGCCGACCAGTCCCGGAGCGAAGGCACTCAGGGCGCCCGGCAGGGCCGCCAAGGCCTCCTGTCCAGCAGGACTGCGCCGGCCGGCGTCCAGAGCGCTGAAGAACACACCGGTGGGGCTGGCGATGGCGAAGAGAACAGCCGCTCCGGCGCAGGTGGCGACGGTGATGGCCCGCGCTGAGGAGGCCAACGTCCACTGCGCGCGCTCGACCGACGCCCGATCTGGGCCCGTATCCGGCGCCGCCTGTTCTGAACCCGTCGCCAGCGCCGGAAAGGCTGCCGTGGCAACGGGAACCGCCAGGACGGCATAGGGCAGGAGGTAGACGGCCTGGACGTAGGTGTAGACGTTCAGGGTGCCCGTGCCACCACGGTGCTGGGACACCCACAAGGTCACGAGGACGGCGACCTGTTGCGCGACCAGGGCCAGGAGACCGGCGCCCGCAAGAGCGCTCGCTCGCCGAGCAACACCATCAGGAAATGTCCAGGTCGGACGCAGCCGTATGCCGGCGCGGTGCACCGGAATCAACAGCGGCAGGCTCAACGCCACTACGCCGAGCGTCGTCCCGGCCGCCAGCACCGTGGAGGCCTGGCTGGGCAGCCGCGCCAGGTCGTTGCCCTTCCCCTGCGCCAAGGCCGCAAACAGCAGGTAGACCGCCATCACCACGACGCTGGACAGTAGTGGGGCCACGGCCGCGGCAAGGAAGCGTCGATGCGCCTGGAGCACTCCCGAGAGGACGATGGCGACGCCGTACAGCGCGATCTGGGGCGCGAAGACGACGAGCATCGACGCCATGAGATCGGTCGAACCAGAACACCTCTGGCCCTCGACCAGGAGCGTCGACAACGGCCCGGCGACGGCCGCCATCAGGATGGAGAGCGGTATGAGAACGGTCATCGCCCAGGTGAGCAGGGCCGACGCGGTCTGGGTGGCCGCGGCCTGGTCCTTACGGGCCAGCTGACCCGCGATGATCGGAACGGCGACTGCCGCCAGGGCTCCGCCCGCTGCGACCTCGAAGGCAACATTCGGCAGCTGGTTGGCCGCCTGGTAGACACTGCCGACGCAGGTGGCCCCCACGCTCTGGGAGAACACCAGCCAGCGACCGAACCCGAAGACCCGCGCAGCCAGGGTGACCACCGCGATGAGGCCCGCGGCCGCAAAGACCCCGGGCGCGGCCTTTCGGGCCCACGCCGGGGTCTCGTCGTGCGCAGTCACCCCGTCACCGCGTCACACCGGCGGGCGGCCGAGCGCGTCGAGCTCGCGCAAGCCGGGCGTCGACTCGATCACTGTGGTGAAGCTGAACTTCTCCGAAGCCAGCGTCAGGACCGTCATCACCGCGAGCGAGAGGAGTCGGCCACGCACCCCCGTGCGGGCCACCAGAGCGGTTCCGAGCAGCGCACCAGCACTGTTGGCCCCTGTATCCCCGAGCATGCTCCGGCCCGCCAGGTCATCGGGCAGGACCCCGATTGCCGCGCCGGCCGCGGCGCCGGCGGCGGAGATGTGAGTTCCGCGTCCGCCGGCCACGAGCGGCATCGCCAAGAGCAGAACGACCTTCAGCGCCCTTCCTGGTCGCAGGTCGAGCAGGTTGGCGATGTTGGCCGAGCCGGCGATGACGGCGCCGCCCATGAGCGTGGACATCGACCCGGTCCGTACCCGCGACCGGTCGATGATCCACGCGGTCAACAGGCCCGTGGCACCCAGGCCCACGATCTTGACTGCCCCGGTCGTCACCTCGCCGCGCCAGGCCGCAGCCAGATGCCCACCCAGGCCCCTGCTGGAGCTGTCACCGACCAGATCATCGAGTACGCCGAAGGCCCCCGCACCCAGACCCGCGACCGCCGCCGGGGCACCGGCACCACCGACGAGGGCGCCGGCCACCGCACCCACGGCGAATGCGGGGCCTTCGAGCAAGGTGACGGCGCGGCCCGCGTGGTTGGTCCGGGTCCATCGAACGGCGCCCCCGGGTGGGTGGCCCTTCAGGAGCGCGGCCGCCGCCCGCGAACCGACGGCACTGGTCAAGAAGGCGCCGAGGGTGGTCAGGGTGGTAACCCGTCGCCTCCGGGTCACTTCTTGGCCGCGGTGTCCGGCGAGATCGCCTTGGCATCAGCGGCCAGGCCGTACTGCCCGAGGCCGCCGGAGTACTGCTGCGCGAGCGCCAGCACGAGCGTGGTTTCTCCCATCGGCAGGTCTGCGTCGTCCACCGTCGAGGCGACCTTGAGGGCATCCGCGTCCTTGCGAACGGCGGCCACCAGATCCGAGGACAGGGTCGCGTCAGTGGTGTTCGACAAGGTGGCGACCACGACACCCGACCCTCCGGCATCCAGCGAGCGAACGAGCTGCACGTATGTTGCCAGCCTGGCGTCGGTGTCCTGCGGAGTGGAGCCCTTGACCGGTCCACCCAGGAAGACAACGCTTGAGGACGGGACGATCTGGTCAGGGGTCACCTTGACCAGGTCGCCGGCCACAAGACCGTCCAACGCTGCGCTGGCCGAGGGGGCGACCCGTTCCGTGGCCTGGTTCGTGCCCCCCAGGATCGCCCGAGCCAGAACCGTGCCGGCGAGCTGGTCCGGGTTGTTGGGCGCCAGAGGCGCCTTGACCAGCTCAGCGAGCTGGTTGGCCAGAGTGCTGCGGAAGGTGCGCTTGGCGGGGTCAGCCCAGGCATCCGTCAACGTGATCGTCGATCCCACCTGGGCGCCCGCCGTGACCAAGGAAGCCGTCGTGTTCTTGACCAGATCGGCGTCCGCTCCGGGCGCGACGACAAGGGCAACGGTCTTGCCGCTCAACCGGTCCTTCATGATCGCCGGTGCGACGGCGGCGGAGAAGGAGTCGCGCCCGGCCGCGCCCCGCTTCGCGGCGTCGAGCTGCGTGCGCAGCTGGGACTTCTCGGCACGCAGCGCCGACGTCTCCTGGGTAAGTCGGTTGCCGATGTCTTCCTTCAGTGGTCCCGCCCCGAGCACAATCCCGACCGCGAGCGCCAAGAAGATCGAGACGATGGAGACCAGGTGGTAGCGAAAATCAATCACGTGAACAACCCCACGATCCAGGACCACCCGTCATCCAACCGGGCAGCCACCAGCTGAAGCATGGCGGTTCCGGCCGGTGTGGCGGCCAAAGCGACAAAGAGTGCGAACAGGCCGACCAGCAGCATGACGGCCAACGAGAGGTTGGAGATGCGCGACCGGTAGAGCCGGCTGACGCCCTTGGCGTCCACCAGCTTGCCGCCAACCCGCAGCCTGGTCAGGAATGTGCTGGCCATGCCCGAGCGGCCCTTGTCGAGGAACTCGACCAACGTGGCGTGGGTACCGACCGCGACGATCAACGAAGCCCCCTTGTCGTCGGCAAGCAACATCGCCACGTCCTCGCTGGTACCGGTCGCAGGAAAGACCACCGCGTCGAGACCCAGCTTGTGGACCCGCTCCAGCCCCGGCGCCCGGCCGTCTCGATAGGCGTGCACCACGATCTCCGCTCCGCAGTTGAGCGTTGCATCCGAGACCGAGTCCATGTCTCCGACGATGAGGTGGGGACGGTGCCCGGTCTCGAGCAGCGCATCGGCGCCACCATCGACGCCGATGAGGATTGGGCGGCACTCACGGATGTAGCTCCGCAGCGTCCGCAGGTCCTCCTTGTAGTGATAACCGCGAACCACCACCAGGGCGTGGCGACCATCCAGGACCGTGGTGATGTCCGGGACCCCGACGCCGTCGAGCAGCAGCTCGCGTTCGCGCCGGAGGTACTCCATCGTGTTGGCCGCAAAAGCCTCGAGCTGGACCGCGAGTCCTGCCCGCGCCTCGCTCATCGCTGCGTCGACGATGTCGCGGTCGAAGAGGGTCCCCTTGGCCACGACGACATCGCCGACGTACAGGGTGTCTTCATCCAGACGGGCGGCCTGCCCGTCCCTCAGCTCGAGCATCACCTCCTTGCCCACGTTGTCGACAAGCGGCACTCCCGCGTCCACGAGGATCTCTGGTCCAAGGTTCGGGTATCGCCCCGTGATCGACGCCGCGGCGTTGATCACGGCCACCGGCCTGCAGGCGAGCAGCGCCTCAGCGCTGACCCTGTCGAGGTCTTGGTGGTCGATGACCGCGATGTCACCGGACTTGAGCCGTTTGGTCAGCTGTTTGGTGCGCTCGTCAATGCGCAAGGTCCCGCGGACACCGGGCAGATCGGGTTCGCGAGGGGTTAGTCGGCGCAGGGAGCGCAGGGAGAAGGACATCGCCGCCCATCGTCCCACGCCCGAGCCTGCTTGCCGCCATCACCTCCTGAGCGTTGCCGCGGTCTGGGCAAGAAGCTCCCTGGCATGCTCGATAGCCACCTCGGAGTCCTCGACGCCGGCCATCATCCGGGCAAGCTCACGCAGCCGTTCCTCACCCGTCACCGCGACCACTCCGCTGGCGGTGATGTGCCCGTCATCGGTCTTGCGCACGACCAGATGCCGGTCCGCGTAGGCCGCGACCTGGGCCAGGTGCGTCACGACGATGACCTGTGCCGAGGTAGCCAGCGCGGCCAGACGAGCACCCACATCCAGGGCCGCCCTGCCCCCGACTCCGGCATCCACCTCGTCAAAGACGAAAGTGGGGACGTCCCCGCAACCGGTGACGACCTCGAGCGCCAGCATGACCCGCGACAGCTCACCGCCGGAGGCAGCCTTGGCAACACTGCGTGCAGGGGCCCCGGGGTTGGCCGCCAGCAGGATCTCGACCTCATCGACCCCGTGACGGCCGAACCGGACCCGCTCCGTCTCAGCCTCAAGCGACAACCCATCGGGGTCGAGGCGGCGCCCAACCCCGACCTGCACGACGGCCCTGCCCATCGCCAGGTGAGAAAGCTCCGTCGTGACACGGGCTCCTAAGTCCGCTGCGGCAAGCTGCCGCGCCGCGCTCAGCTCACCAGCGCAGCTCGCCAGGTCACCTCTCAAAGCCTCGAGCCTTACCTGCAACCCATCGGCACGGTCGTCGGCCCCTTCGAGCTCGTCGAGCCGGGCCGCGGACTCCTTGGCCCAAGCGAGCACGTCATCGGCGGTGTCGCCGTACTTGCGCTGCAACCGTGCCAGGTCTGCTCGTCTGTTCTGGACCCAGGCCAGCCTGGCAGGGTCGACCTCAACGTCCGATAGGTATGCCGCCAGGTCGGTCCCCAGGTCTGCGGTCAGGTAGCCCAGCTCCTGCAGACGACGATCAAGGTCGGCCAGTGCAGGGTCGTGAGAAGTCATCGGTGCCAACGCTGCCCTTGCTGTTCCCAGCTGCCCGGACACGTCGCCGCCGATCGGGCCGTCGGCCCCGCCAGACCCGGAGTACAGGCTGTCCTGGTCACCGGTGAGCAGCGCGTGGGCCTGACCGGCGCTGGCCCGCAGGCCATCGGTATGCGCCAGTCGCTCATCCTCGGCGCGCAGATCGAGATCCTCGCCCGGCAACGGGTCGATGGCCTCGATCTCCTCAAGGCCCGTCCTGAGCACGTCCACCTCGCGCGCCCGGTCGCGGGCGAGTCCACGCAGGTGGCGCAGCTCGGCACCAACCTGGTGGAACTCGTCATACAGATCCGTGTATCGCCCCAAGGGTCCGGCAACAGACTCACCGGCAAAGCGGTCCAGAAGGACGCGGTGCTGCTCTGGCTGGCGCAGCCGCCACTGGTCGGACTGACCGTGAACGGCCACCAGCAACTCGCCAATCTCTCCCAACACGCTGACCGGCGCGGTTCGTCCGCCGACGTGAGCCTTCGAGCGCCCCTCTGCCGAAACGGTTCTGGCAAGGATCAAGTCGTCCTCGGCGTCGCCGCCGGCCTCGATGGCCCGTAGCGACGCGGGGTGTTCAGGCCCAACCTCGACCACGCCTTCGACGACGGCCCTCTTCGCACCCGTCCGCACCAGGCCAGCATCGGCGCGCGCTCCGAGCAGCAGTCCGAGGCCCGATACGAGCATGGTCTTGCCTGCGCCCGTCTCACCGGTGACCACGTTCAGGCCAGCCGACAGCTCCAGCACCGCGTCGTCGATGACGCCGAGGTTCTGGATCCGGATCTCGCGAAGCATGGCGACAGCCTACGGACCGCGGGTGTCAAGCCATTCCAGACGTGCCCGAACCACCGTTGTTGCGACGGGAACCTCCACGCCACCCATCCACGGACAGGTCGAACTTTGCCACCAGCCGGTCGGCGAAAGGCCAGGAGGTCAAACGGGCCAGGCGCACAGGCGTATCGCTTCGGCAGACGTCCACGCGCGCGCCCGGCGGCAACTCGACCAGGCGCGAACCGTCGCAGCACATGACACCGGAGCCCCAGGTGTCCGCGACCACCTCGACTGCCAGCCTGGAGCGCGGCCCGACGACCAGGGGGCGCGCGAACAGGGCGTGGGCCGAGATGGGGACAACCAGCATCGCCTCGACGTCGGGCCACACCACCGGGCCGCCTGCGGAGAAGGCATATGCCGTGGAACCGGTCGGCGTTGCCATCACCACCCCGTCGCAACCCCAGGTGGACAACGGCCGTCCATCGATCTCGAGCGTGACCTCGAGCATGCGCTCGCGTGAGGCCTTCTCGACCGTGACCTCGTTCAATGCCCAGCTCCGGGCGATGACCTCACCGCCGTGGGTCGCCTTCACCTCCAGGGTCATCCGTTCCTCGACCACGTAGTCACGGGCAACAAGGCGATCCACGGTCTGGCCAAGGTCCTCGCGCTCCGCCTCAGCCAGGAACCCCACGTGTCCGAGGTTGACCCCGAGAAGGGGGGCATCGGTCCCCCTCGAGAACTCGGCACCGTGCAGGATCGTGCCGTCGCCGCCGAGCACACAGACCAGCTCGCAGCCCCGAGCCGGGTCGGTGGGGTCGGCAGTGACGATGTTCGGGCTGGCGCCCAGACCCAACGCCTCGGCCGTGTCGGGCAGCAGGGCAACCTGGACACCCGCAGCATCGAGCCGGGCCGCGACCTCAGCGGCGAGGTGCTGCGCTTCGACGCGTCGTGGGTGGGCCACCAGCAGGATGCGGCGGGTCATCTGGGTGCCTCCGTCGACAAAGTGGCGGCCAGCTCGGTGACCTGCCCAGCGGTCAACCCCTGGTCGGGGCGTGGTGTCAACCACAGTAGGTACTCCGCGTTTCCGGTCGCACCCCGGATGGAGCTGCCTCGCAGTGCTTTCGCGTTCAGGCCGGCTGTTCTCGCTGCGGCCACGACCTCTTCGATCGCCATCGCGCGGTTGCCTGCCGACCGGACGATACCGCCCTTGCCGAGGCGTTCGCGCCCGACCTCGAACTGCGGCTTGACCAGGAGCACCAGGTCGCCAGTCGCCTCGACGAGGTCGCGCAGGACCGGCAGCACCAGACGTAGAGAGATGAAGCTGAGGTCCGCCACGAGCAGCTGCGCGGGTCCTCCAAGGTCGCCCGCTCGGGCATCGCGGATGTTGAGGCCTGAGCGTTCGGTGACGCGAGGGTCGCTCGCTATCTCTTCGGCAAGCTGACCGTGGCCGACGTCGAGGGCCACGACCTCGCGTGCGCCCTCCCGCAACAAGACCTGGGTGAATCCCCCCGTGCAGGCCCCGACATCGAAACATCGCTTGTCGTAGGCGCTGAGCCCGTCGTGTCCGAACGCCTCCAGAGCCGCAGCCAGCTTGTATGCCGCGCGGCTAACCCAGCCCTCGACCCCGGACGCAAGCTCGATGCTCTGGCCGGCACCGACCGGCGTCGAGGCCTTCTTGGCCGGCGACCCGTCGAGCAGCACCGAGCCTGCCTCCACGAGCTCACGAGCCTGGCCTCGGGACCGGGCCACGCCCCTGGACACCAGCTCGACGTCGAGCCGGTGGGTGGACTCGCTCACTCCTTGCCGAGATCGCCTAGCCGGCCCTGCAGGACCCGGTGGACCTGCTCGCCAACCTCGATCTGGGTGTCCAAAGGCTCGTCGGTAACAGCATCGAACCGCCTCAACACCTCGTCGACAGCATCGTCACCGGTGGGCCGACACATATCTTCCTTGGCGCCAAAGGTCATCTCGGGATGGCTCACGTGCCGTCAGGCCTGCGGCTCGTAGAGATCGCCGAACGGCGGGTGGCCGTGGCCATGGTTGCCGGCTTGGCCGCAGCGCTGGTCGCTGAAGAGTCCTTCGCGGCGGTCTTCTTGACCACGGTCTTCTTCGCAGTGGCCTTCTTCCCAGTCGCCTTCTTCGCGGCGGTCTTCCTGACCGCGGACTTCTTCGCGGCAGTCGCCCTGGCTGAGGCCGAGCGTAGTTCGGCAACCTCTGCCCGAAGACGGGCGGCCTCTGCCTGCGACGCGGCCAGCTTCTCCGCGGCCACGAGCCCCAGACGTGTGACCGCGGCATCCACCTCGCTGCGGATCAGCGTCGTGAGGTTCTCACGGTTGGTCGCTGCCGCGGCCAACAGCTCCTCTGCAAGAGCGGCCACCTGGCCAGCCACCTTGCCGGTCGCCATACCCACTCCCGGCAGTGACAGCAGACCTTGGGCGGCTTCCATAGCACGTGCGCGCGTCTGCTCGCCCAGACCAGATGCGAGCTGTACGTATCCGCGAACGGATTCGAATCCCATGTGTCCTCCTCAAGGATGGCCGATGTGCACCACGGTAGTGCCCATCGCCATCAGCCGTCTTGTCCACCTGACGACATGTCACCGTGCCCAGGTTCCGCATCGCCGAAGCCCGACCAGCGCCCGTCTGCAAGCGCCGTGTCGAGCTCACGAGACAACGCCGCCCCATCGCCGCTGACTGGGTCCATCGTGCAAGCACGTTCGTCGCGAGCATGCCAGAGTGCCCTCAAGGCGGCGCGGAGCCTTTCATTGAGCCCACCGGCCTGCGACACGACCAGGTCGCCGGGAGGCGAGACCCACGCGTACGCCTCACCGCAAGACCACCGCGAGACGTCCTCAGGGTCTTGGACGGGCTCCGTATAGGCCGAGTGCAAGGAACGTAGATCCGTCGCGACGTAGCGCGGACGAGCACTCGGGTCTGCACCAGCCACATCAACCCACCCGTGAACGCCTCCGAAGACGAACAACGAGGCCATCCCTGCGGCAGCCGCCCCCATGATGTCCGTGTCAAGGCGATCCCCGATCGCCAGCGTCCGGTCGATGCTCGTGCCAAGGGCCACGAGGCCCAGGTCATAGAGCGGCGTGTACGGCTTGCCCACGACGACCGGATCCCCGCTCACTGCTGAACGGACCGCGCCGACCAGCGCGCCGTTTCCGGGTGCCACGCCCCTCTCGGTGGGCAGGGTGCTGTCAACGTTGGTCGCCACCCAGAGGGCGCCAGCCTGTATGGCGTACGCAACCTCAGCGAGATCGGTCCAGTCCACCTGTGCCCCGTAGCCCTGCAGGACCGCCACCACGGGCTCGTCCGGTCGCGTTGCCGGAGCTGAAACCGCAGTCAGGCCTGCCTCCTCGAGAGCGAGGAGTACTCCGGGCCCGCCGACCGCCAGGACCCGAGAACCCAGGCCGCAACGTTGCGCCAGGTGGCGGGCGCCCGCCTGTGCGCTGGTGACCACGCGGGATGCCGGACCGGGCAGCCCGAGCGCCTCCAGGTGGGCCGCCACCTCGGCCGGCGTCCGGGAGGCGTTGTTTGTTGCGTAGACGATACGAACGCCCGCCGAGAGCACTGAGCGCAGGGACTCCACCGCATGCGGCACAGCCTCGTGCCCGCGATAGACGACACCGTCCAGATCGCACACAATGCCGTCGAAGCCCTCGATCAACCTGCCTCTGACGCCCACGGTCGGGCTTGTCATGGCGTCGGCAACAACGGGTGGCTTCACTCCCGCATCCAGTTTGCTCACCCGGACATTGTCCAACGCACACGGCGCGGACTAGGTCGGGGGCGGGGCAACGACACCACGGTCCAACGCCGTCGCCTCGACCTCGTAGCGGCTAGCCGGTCCTGCCGGGGACCGCCAGAACCGCCGACGAAGCGCCCCCCGGACAGTCACGAGATCGCCTGGTTTGAGACGAACTGCCTTGCGCTGCAACGCTTTCGTCCAGCAAGCGACGTCGATCGTGTCCACCGTCGCGCCGCCGGTCGCAAGCCGCACCCGTGAGCCGGATCTCGGCACCACCAGACGCAGCTGCACGACAGTATCCCCGCTGGGCAGCTCACGCTCCTCCGGTGAACCGCTGATCCGGCCGCCCACGATGACCTCGTTGACGCCCGCCCCCGATGCGTCCGTGACCTGGCCCTTGCGCTTCATGGTCATCCTCATCCCTGGTTGATGATGACCATGATCACCGGGCTTGCCGCGCCGCCGGGGCAGGCACGGCCCGCCTGTGGACGACGGGACATCCGGCTCGCCCCCTGTGGACGAACGTGCTGCTACGGCCGATCGGGCGCGTCCCTGTCCTCTTCCGCATCCTCGTTCTCGTCGTCATCGAGCAGGTCGATCAGCACCAGCCCGTCGAGCTCCGAGAGCCGCTCACCAGCGTCCGTCTCGCCGTCGACGTCTGCGTTCGCTGCGTCGCTGAACCACGTCAGGGCTCCACTTTCGTCGCCCTTGGCCAACAGTGCCTCGGCGTAGGCATAAGACAGCCGTGCCGCCCAGGGTTGGCGCGAACCCACCTTGAGCTGGGGCAGCTGAAGCCCCACGGCGGCAGCCTCATACTGACCCAGGTCACGACGAATGCCCGACACCACGATCGCCAGCTCGATGCGTTCGTCCTGGCTCAGGGTGGCCACCTCGGGTGAGGCTGCAAGATCAAGGGCCCGCTCTGGTCGGCCCAGACCACGTTCGGCGTCGACCATGAAAGGCAGCATGTGCGAGGAGCCCGAGAGCCTGCGCGCGGTACGGAACTCGCTCAGCGCCTTGGCCCACTCCCCCTTGCGGTAGTGGACCAGCCCCAAGGCCTCGCGAGCGGCTGGAACCCGACCCGCCCGCCGGACTGCGGTCTCCGCATGGGCCTGCGCCGCCTCGATGTCGGTATCCAGGAAGGTCGCCACCATCACCAGATGTTGTCCCACGCCTACGGCGTTCTCCTTGCTGAGCGTTCGCAGCTGGTTCTTCACCGATCGATCCAGCTCGAATCCGGTCACACCTTCGGGGATGGCCGGCTCGGGCAGCCTCGGCTTCTTCGGCACCAGCATCGAACCACCCCGCTGTCCCTCGCGCTCAGCCCCTCCCCGAGGTCCTCGGTCGGCACCACGGTCCGCACCACGGTCCGCGCCACGGCGCTGGGGGCCTCGTTCGGGGCGTCCGGATGAATCGCCTCGACGAGCGTGGTCGTCCCGCGGGCGGCGGGGAGGTTGGTCATCAGACACGGGGTCTGGCTCCATTCATCTCGAGTGCTGTGTGCAATGGTCCGATAGTTCGCCGGCTCAAGCAAGAGGGCGTGCATGCAAAAGAGCCCTGACCGGTTGGGGTTAGGGCTCTTTTACGGTGTATGTCCGGCGGCGTCCTACTCTCCCACACCGTCACCAGTGCAGTACCATCGGCGCTGAAGGGCTTAGC
>Ga0209745_1000067_pt1 | contig 52733 bp, 54 predicted proteins | sample BarGraNGADG00312_FD_184495 | JGI IMG/M metagenome (GOLD analysis project Ga0209745, IMG submission 184495) | Arctic peat soil microbial communities from Barrow, Alaska - Barrow Graham LP Ref core NGADG0004-312 (SPAdes) (version 2) | ecosystem: Environmental > Terrestrial > Soil > Wetlands > Peat... | reverse complement strand
TAACATGGAAGCCGACGACGGTTCGCCGTCGCCCATCCAGGGAGGAATCGAGAATCATGCGCAGCAACAACCCGGTCCTGTCGAGGCCCGACGCCTGGCAGTCAGGAACCGCCAACAGCCAATACGCCCAGTACCCCGGGCAGCAGGCTCCCGGCCAGCCTTACCAGGGCCAGCAGTACCCGGGCCAGCCGTCCGACTTCGGGCCGACCAATCAGCCGGTGCAGGCCGGCCGGATGACCATCGACGACGTCATCACCAAGAGCGCCATCACCATGGGCACCCTCATGGCCGTCGCGGCGCTCACGTTCCTCTTCCTGCCCACGTCCCTGCTGATGCCGGCGTGGATCATCGGCGGCCTTGTGTCGTTCGGCGTCGTGCTGCTGGTCAGCTTCCGCCGCCAGATCAACCCGGCGTTCGTGCTGGCCTACGCCGCAATCGAAGGCGTGTTCATCGGAGCCATCAGCAAGGTCTACGAGAGCCTGTACGGCGGCATCGTCCCTGCCGCGGTCATGGGCACCCTCGTGGCTGCAGGCGTCACGCTGGCGGCCTACAAGTTCTTCAACATCAAGGTCACCAACAAGTTCCGCAAGATGGTCATGATCGGCACCATCGCCTATGCCGGCGTGCTGTTCGTGAACTTCATCCTTTCCCTGTTCGGCGTGAACTTCATGTTCGGCAGCGGCACCAGCATCGGCTTGCTGCTCCTGTTCTCCGCGATCGGCGTCGGCCTCGCCGTGTTCAACCTGATCCTCGACTTCGACTACATCGAGCAAGGTGTGGCGATGGGCGCAGACGCGTCCCAGTCGTGGCGGGCGGCCTTCGGCCTCACCGTCACAATGGTCTGGCTGTACATCGAGATCCTGCGGCTGTTGTCCTACTTCCGGCGGTAAGCGGTAGCTGAGCAGAGGGGCCCCTGGCGATTTCCGCCGGGGGCCCTTCCTACGCCCAGTGGCGTTAGTGTCGACGCATGCACGTACTCATCGCTGACAGCTTCGAGCAGTCGGGCATCGATGCCCTGACCGCACTCGGCATCCACGTCACCGTCAATCCACAACTCTCCGGGGCTGCCCTCGCCGAAGCCGTGGCATCGCTCCAGCCCGAGGTGCTCGTCGTCCGCAGCACGAAGGTGCCCGCCGACGTGCTGGCCGCCGGTGCCCTTGCGCTCGTTGTCCGAGCCGGCGCCGGCTACAACACGATCGACGTCGCTGCGGCCTCCCAACGCGGGATCTACGTGTCCAACTGCCCGGGCAAGAACTCGATCGCTGTCGCAGAACTGGCCTTCGGGCTGATCCTCGCGCTCGACCGGCGCATCGTGCACAACGCGCTCGACCTGCGCGATGGCCGCTGGAACAAGGCCGCCTACTCGACTGCGAGCGGGCTGTACGGGCGAACTCTTGGCCTCGTCGGCGTGGGCGGGATCGGCTCCGCGATGATCCGCATCGCCAAGGGATTCGGAATGAAGGTCGTGGCCTGGAGCCGCAGCCTCACGCCCGAGCGTGCCGACGAACTCGGCGTGAAGGCGCTCGCGTCGCCCGAGGCCGTCGCTGCGGCCGCAGATGTGGTCAGCGTGCACGTCGCCCTCAACGACGCCACGCGCGGCCTGTGCGGATCCGGGTTCTTCGGCGCAATGAAGCCGGGTGCCCTGTTCATCAACACCTCCCGCGGCGAGGTCGTCGACGAGGACGCCCTGATGGCTGCGATCGACAGCCGTGGGCTGCGTGCAGGGCTGGACGTGTACGCAGACGAACCCGCCGGCGGCAGCGGCGAGTACAGCGGCGCGATCGGGAAGCTCACCGACGTGTACGGCACGCACCACATCGGCGCCTCGACGGCCCAGGCGCAGGACGCGATCGCCGCAGAGGCGGTCCGCGTCATCAGCGTGTTCGCCAGCACGGGTGAGGTGCCCAACGCCGTGAACATCGCCGCAGTGACGCCCGCCGTGTGTGCTCTCGTCGTGCGCCACCTCGACCGCCCCGGCGTCCTCGCCGCCTGCCTGGACGCGATCAGCGCCGCCGGCATCAACGTCCAGGAGATGTCCAACACGGTGTTCGAAGGGTCAGCTGCAGCCGTCGCGAGGATCTCGCTCGAGCAACGACCGGACGCCGCGCTGCTCGCCCGCATTCGCGAACCCGAGTTCGTCCTCGCTGCGAGCGTTGTCGACGGCTGATCAGGCGAGGATGCGGGCCAGGTCGCGAAGGTGGCGATCCAGCAGCGCCCTCGCACCCGAGGCCCAGGCCAGATGCGACCAGCGCTCCAGCGGAACCCATTCCGCTGCGGCCGTGGTTCCGCCGCTGTCGTTCACGATCGGGTCTGACGGGGCGGAGCAGCTGGCTGCATAGATGATCCGGACGGCGTGGAAGTCCTCCACCACCCGGGCCGGCGAGCGTCCGATCCAGTGGTCGGTCTGCACGTCGAGCAGGTGCGAGATGTCGGGCTCCTGGCCGGTCTCCTCCGCCACCTCGCGGATCAGCGCCTGGCTGGGGCTCTCGCCGGGATCGATGCCGCCTCCCGGCAGTCCCCACAGGCCCGGGACGGCGGTGAGGTCGGAGAACTGCGTGGCCAGGAGGCCGCGGGCCGACAGCACGATGCCGTACGCGGCGAGGCGCTGACGCACCACCGGCGGTGCCTCGACGGCGAGGTCGAGCTCGGGATCCATTGAGCGAATCCTGGGCGCGGCCAGCACGCTGTTGCGGCCATGGCGACCCACCTGGACGGTCAGCGTGAGGTCGGGCGCGCCTCCGGTCGCCGACAGCGGACGCACGATCCGGTAGCCCTTCTCCCAGGCCAGCCGGTGCGGATCGGCGCCGTGCAGGAGCGTGCCGATGAACACCGGCGACCCCCCGGGCATTTCGACGCCGATGATCCGCATCTGTCCATCATGTCCCCGAGGTAGCGGCTAACCAAGTCGCCTCCCCGCCCGGTAACCCGGTGGTAACCGCAGGGCGGGTCGATATGCTGCCGAGGCAGACGACGGAGGTGCACAAGGTGCAGTACAGATCGGGCGCGAAGCTGGATTCCTCCCAGATGGGCTCTGGCGGGGGACGACGCGGGACCAGCGTTGCCCTCGGTGGCGGGGCCGCCATCCTCGTAGCGATCGTCGCGATGCTGTTCGGGCTGAACCCCTCGGACCTGCTCGGCGGCAGCACCGCCGGCACGCCGACGACCGCGGAGACCAACCGCTTCTCCCACTGCAAGACCGTCACCGACATCTCCACGGACCGCGACTGTCGCTTCGTCGCCTACACCAACTCCATCCAGGCCTACTGGGCCAAGGCCTACACCGGCTACCAGCAGACCGAGACGAAGGTGTTCGACGGCCAGGTCGCCACCGGCTGCGGCACGGCGACCGCTGAGGTCGGGCCGTTCTACTGCCCCAGCGACAAGATCGTCTACCTCGAGAGCACATTCTTCGACGAGATGCTCAAGGGACAGCTCGGCGCCAAGGGCGGGGACGCTGCAGAGGCCTACGTGATCGCCCACGAGTACGGCCACCACATCTCCGACCTCACCGGCACGCTCACCAAGGCCCAGAGCTACTCCGGCACTGGGCCGAAGTCGGCGCAGGTGCGGCTGGAGCTGCAGGCCGACTGCTACGCCGGGGTCTGGCTGGCGAACGCGACCAAGGACCCGACGTCGCCGATCCAGGCCATCACCACCGATGACGTGAATCGCGCCGTCGACGCCGCGAAGGCCGTCGGCGACGACCGCATCCAGATGCGTTCCACCGGGCAGGTCTCGCCGGAATCGTGGACCCACGGGTCGTCGGTGATGCGCAGGAAGTGGCTGGCCGTCGGGTTCAACTCCGGCGACCCGAACAAGTGCGACACCTTCGCGGCCACCGCGCCTTGATCAAGTACCTCGGCTCGAAGCGCCGCCTCGTCGGTGAACTGGGCCGGCTGTTCGCAGCGGCAGGGGCCCACACCGGCCTCGACCTGTTCACCGGTACCACCCGGGTGGCCCAGGAGTTCAACCGGCAGGGCGGCTTCACCACCTGCGTCGACACCGCCGCCTACAGCGAGGTGCTCGCCCAGTGCTATGTGGTGACCGACGCAGCAGACGTGGATGGGGCGGAGCTGGCTGAGGCGCTGGGCCGCCTGGAGTCGCTGCCGGGCCGGCGCGGCTACGTCACCGAGGTGTTCTGCGAGCAGGCCCGCTACTTCCATCCCGACAACGGCGTACGCATCGACGCGATCCGCGACGGCATCGACGAGCTCTATGGCGACCACCGACTGCGTCCGGTGCTGCTCACGGCCCTGCTGGAGGCCGCCGACCGCGTCGACTCCACCGTCGGGCTCCAGATGGCCTACCTCAAGGAGTGGGCGCCCCGCGCGCTGCGTCCCCTGCGGCTGAAGGCGCCGGCCCTCACCCCCGGCACCGGACGGGCGTTGCGCGGCGACGCGGCGGCCCTGGTGCCGACCCTCGAGCCCGTGGACGTCGCCTACCTCGACCCGCCGTACAACCAGCACCGCTACTTCACGAACTACCACGTCTGGGAGACCCTGGTGCGCTGGGACGCCCCCGAGTACTACGGGGTGGCCTGCAAGCGGGTGGACGCCCGCGACGACGCCACCCGCAGCGCGTTCAACTCGAAACGCACCATCGCCGCGGCGCTGGCCGGGGTCATCGAGGCGGTGCGGGCAGACACGGTTGTGGTGTCGTTCAACAATGAGGGCTTCGTGCCGCTGCCAGCCCTCGTCGAGATGTGCGAGGCGCGGGGCCACCCGGTGGAGGTGCTCGCCTTCGACACCCGGCGCTACATCGGCCAGCGGCTCGGGGTGTTCGGTCCCGACGGCCGCAAGGTGGGCGTCCCCGGGCCCGAACGCAACATCGAGTACGTGCTGGTCAGCGCTCCCGAGCCGGTCGGGGAGGCCCTGATCAACCGATGACGGTCCCGTTCAGGTCGGTCTGCAACGACTTGGAGCCGATGGTGAAGTACATCCGCGGGAGGCCGGTCTTCTCCCGGTCCTCGATGACGACGCTCCACTTGGCGTCCTCAGGCACATCGCTGGTGCCGCGGACGGCGTCCACGACCTTCCAGACGGCGTCGGGGCGGATCTTCGCCGCGACGAACACCGGCAGGCTGGAGGTTTCGTTGCGGATGTTGGTTGTAGCGGGCACCTTCGCGGTACGCGTCCGGCGCACCGTCGTGCCCTCCTCGTCGCCCGGGTAGTCGACCCACGCCCCCTGGTCGGACTGCACGGTGACCGAGTAGACGGTGAGCTGGAGCCCGATCGCCTCCTTGATGCCGTTGGCGATGCCGCCGGGAGCGTCGAAGTTGAGCACCTCGAGCAGGGCGCCATCGTGGGTGAAGAACACGGTGCGCGATTCAGGCAGGGTGGAGACCGACATCACCACCTCGCCGCCGGAGTAGTCGACGATGGTGAGGCTCTGGTGTTCCTCGGAGCCCGACATGCTGGCCGCGGCGCGGAACAGCCCGCCGATGTCGGAGATGTTGAACTTCGACACGTCAAAGGTGGCCTGGTCGACGTACGCGAGGTCGCTGGGCACCTCGGCCGACTTGCCGTCCCGGTGGGCCCAGGTGACCGGCTTGCCGTCTGCAGAAAGGACGCTGACCTGCACGCTGTCCTCGGCGATCTCGACCATCAGCGCCTGTCGGCTACCGGCGTCGGTGAGCAGCGAGCTGACCATGGATGCGGCCGCGCCCGGCTCCGTGAAATCCGGATCGGCGGGCGTGGAGGTGGAGCTGCTCGCCGTGGTCGGCGTACTGGTAGGCGCAGGCACGCAGCCGGCCAGCGTCACCGCGAGCACCCAGCCGATGATCGCTGCGCTGCGAGGACGGCTGGTCACCCGTCGAGGGTAGCGCGAGCCGAGGCAGACTTGTGCGGTGCTCGACCTCACCCTCCGCGCCGTCGACCTGGCGCCGCTGCTGGTCGGCGCCCTCCTCACCGATGGGGGCGTGACTGTCGAGCTGACGGAGGTGGAGGCCTACGCCGGTGCCGACGACCCGGCGGCGCATGCGTTCATCGGCCCCCGGCCGCGCACCCGTGACCTGTTCGGACCTCCCGGAACGCTGTACTGCTACCTGTCGCACGGGCTGCACACCTGCGGCAACGTGGTGTGCGGCGCCGACGGTGGCGGGTCGGCGGTGCTGCTGCGGGCAGGACGGGTGGTGGCCGGCCTTGACGTCGTGCGGGAGCGTCGTCCGGGGGTGCCCGACGCGGCTCTCGCCCGCGGCCCTGGAAACTTCGGCCGCGCCCTCGGCTGGACGCTGGCCGACTCGGGACGACGCTTCGCCGTGGGCGATCTGGCGCTGGTGCCGGGCCCCGACTCAGGGACGGTGCTCGCCGGCCCCCGTGTCGGCGTCAGTGTCGCCCACCGCCGTCCGTGGCGGTTCTGGGTGGAGGGCGATCCGACCGTCTCTGCCTATCGCGCCAGCCCCCGGATCCTGCCCGGCCACCTTGAATGGTGACCCGATTGGAGTTTGGGTGGAAGATTCCCCATTTACCTGCAGCCCGCGCGCTCCATACCCTCTACGGATGGTCGATGAACTTCGCGCCCGGTGCACGGGCCCTGTCCTGACTCGCGGCGACGACGGGTTCGCAGAGGAGGTGTTCGCCTGGAACACAGCGATCACCCATTCCCCCGATGTCGTGGTGGGGGCCGCCACGGCGCAGGACGTGGTGGAGGCGGTGCGCTACGCCCGCAGCGCGGGAGTGCCGGTCGGCGTGCAGGCCACCGGCCACGGCGCCTCCCGTCCGATCAAGGCCGGGGTGCTCGTGAGCACCCGGCGCCTCGACACTGTCCACATCGACCCGCAGACCCGCATCGCCACCGTCGGCGCAGGCGTGAAATGGGGCGCCGTCGTCGCAGCGGCAGCAGAACACGGGCTTGCCCCGATCACCGGTTCGAGCGCGGGTGTCGGCGCGGTCGGCTACCTGGGAGGCGGCGGGCTGGGGCCGCTGGCACGCAGCCACGGCTTCTCCTCCGACTGGGTGCGCGGCTATCGGGTCGTCACCGGTGAGGGCACGTTGGTGACCGCGTCGGCCGCCCAGAACCCCGACCTGTTCTGGGCCCTGCGCGGCGGCAAGACCGGGCTGGGCATCGTCACGGAGGTGCAGGTCGAACTGGCTGCCCTGGCCACCCTGTACGGCGGCAACCTCACCTACGCGACCGCCGACATCGAGTCGGTGCTGCGCGATTGGGTGGACTACACCGCCGACGCCCCCGACGGCGTCACCACCAGCGTCGCGATCGTGCGCATGCCCGACCTTCCGGTGTTGCCCGAGCCGCTGCGCGGGCAGACGCTGCTCACGTTGCGGTTCGCCTACCCCGGCGGCGAGGCGGACGGGGCGGCGCTCGCCCAACGCTTCCGCGAGGTGGCGCCTGTGCTGGTCGACCGGTTGGGGCAAATCCCGGCGAGGGCCATCGCGACCGTGCACGATGACCCCACCGAGCCGGCGCCGAGCTGGGTGACCGGGGCGATGCTGTCCGACCTCGACCAGGACTTCGCCACCGCCGTCCTCACGCGTGTGGGGCCGGGGGTCAACACCCCGCTCATGGTCGTGGAACTGCGCCATCTCGGCGGAGTGACCGCGTCTGACGTCCCTGGCGGAACTGCCGTCAGCGGTCGGGCCGCCACCCACACGATCGGCGTGGTCGCCCTGCTGCACCCCGGTCTTGAAGTGGCCGTCGTCGAGGCGGCCGCCCGCCGGCTGCTGGACGACGTCGCCCCGTGGCGTTCCCCGCAGGGCAACCCGAACTTCGCCAACACCCTCGCCTCGGCGAAGGAGGCGGCGATGGGCTGGCCGGACGGGGTGTTCGAGCGGCTGCAGGAGGTGCGTGCCCGCTACGACCCGTCCGGCGTGTTCGCCTGACCACCCAACGGCCGGTGACCCCCATCTCCGACTTGTCAGGGTGGGTGGGGTGGCGTGGGCGACCTCTACATGGTGGACGGCGGCGAGCACGGCGCCGATCAGGAACACGCCCTCGATGACCAGCACCGGGCCGGGGTCGCGTACCCAGGTCGCGGCCAGTAGCACGACTGCGACAACAGGCACGCTGAGTGTCCAGTGGAGCCACGCCTGCCAACCGACGGTGCGCATGGGCGCATCCTGGTTACCGCCGAACATGGCGAAGGCCGGACCAAGTATGAGTTGGTCCGGCCTTCAGGTTCGTCCGGGTCGAACGACTCCCGAACCCGGCAGCCCAGCTGGCCCCACCCCCCGTCCGGGGGCTCCTGCGGATCGCTCCGCCGGTTGAGGACCTCGATTGCTGTCCGGCCGCTGACTCGGTCTTCCGTTCCCTTTCGGGGCCAGCTCCGTTATCGGCGTAGGACAGTTCTACGCCCGGGCGCAGTTGTGCGCAAGGGGTTTTCCGAAGATTCCCGAGAGACTTTTTTGGGACCCTGTCCAGGCGTTCACTCGCGTCCCAACTGCACCGCCAACGGCGGGTCGACGGTGAGAAAAGCCGGACCAACTCATACCTGGTCCGGCCTGTGACCAAGTCTGTCCGGTCAACGACCGAACCCTGGGGAGCGACACGCGGCGGCGCCGCAGAAGGTCGGCGGAGAGGCTTTTTGAACCCCCTTCCACGGCGCCTGATCCCGAGTAGGGTGTCGGTATCCGGCCCCTCCCGGGGGCCGTTCGAACCACTGAGTGGAACGAGGTCTACATGATCGAACAGAGCCAGGGCGACACTCTCGTGAACCCTGTGGACACCACCGTCACTGTCAGCCGGTCGGTGTCCCAACCTGTCAAGGAAATCTGGAAACTGCTGGTGACCCGCGAGGGTGCCGAGGCCCTGCTCGGGTCCGGTGGCGAACTCGGCGACAAGGGTGACAGCTGGCACGCAGCGGACGGCACCTTTGGCGTCATCCGCTCCTACCACCCGCTGGAGCAGATCCGCTTCAGCTGGCACGCCGCAGAGGAGGCCCCGAAGACCATCGTCGAGGTCGACCTATCTGCGGCTGAGGATGGCACCAAGGTGGAGATCCGCCACGAGCACATCCCGGCGTACTTCGACGCCAGCGCCCTGACCCACAAGTGGGAGCAGGCGCTGGAGAAACTGGCCGCAGCCGCAGGCTAGGCCACACATCGGGTTCCGGTCCGCAACGTCGCGGGCCGGAACCCAGTCCAGACGTCCGACGCCGATAGCGCCGGCCGAACCGCTGGGTCCCGGATGGTTCCGGAAGCCGCTCAGCCGACCGTCGCGTACCGCGTCGCAGCTCTCGCCTGCGCCTTGGCAGCCTCTTCCTCGCGATTCTTCGCCGGGGCAGAACTTGTCAGGTGGTCGAGCAGGTGCTCGGTGGCGTGCGCGATCGCAGCCACCGCCTCGTCGAACGCCTCCTGGTTGGCCCGGGAGGGACGCGTGGTGCCGGCGACCTTGCGGACGTATTGCAGGGCTGCGGCGTTCACCTCATCGTTGGTGGCCGGCGGATCGAAGTTGTGCAGGGTGTGGATGTTTCGACACATGCGGGCGAGGCTAACCCGAACCCGATCCCCGGCCAACCATCACGGCGTCGGTTGTTCTTCCACCTTCACTCGCCCGGCGGCGGGTTGGTCGAGGAGCGGTGGATGATCGTGCACGGCTCGAAGGTGCGTGCAGGGAGCTGACCGATCGTGCCCTCGAGGGTGTGCTGGGCGGCGATCCGGCCCATCTCGTAGAAGGGGATGCGGACGGTGGTCAGCGCCGGCGCAAGGTCGGCCGCGATCGGCTCGTCGTCGTAGCCGACAACGGAGACGTCGTCGGGGATCCGCACGCCCATCCGCGCGAGGGCGAGGTAGGCGCCGGTGGCCATCTGGTCGTTGCCGAACAGCAGGGCCGTCGGCGGCTTCTTGCCGCGCATGACCCGCAACGTCAGCTCATAACCGCTGTCGATGCGGTAGTTGCCCAGGTAGATCGGGTGGCGATCGGGGTCAAGTCCCGCGGCCTCCAGGCCCTCGCGGTAGCCCTTGATTCGCATCTTGGTCGCCCACGCGCCCTCGCGTCCGGCGATGAAGGCGATGCGCTCGTGGCCCATGGCCAGCACGTGCTCCACGGCCGCGCGGCCGCCGGCCAGTTCGTCGGGAAGGATCGAGGGCAGGTGCCCGTCCGGGGTGAACGCGTTGACCAGCAGGATCGGCACGTTGCTGCCGCCGATGTCGGGGAACTCGACCTGACGGGTGCCCATGGCGGCGAAGATCAGCGCGTCCACCTGGCGGTCGAGCAGGTCGTGCACGGCCATGCGCAGCCGGGTGGGGTTGCGAGTGGTGTTCACCATCAGCAGCAGGGACCGCTGCTCCCAGGCCAGGTCGTGGATGCCGGCGATCATCGGGCCGGAGAACGGCTCGATGGCGATCTCGTCTGTGAGGAACCCGATGGTGCTGGTCTTGCCCAGCCGCAGGCTTTGCGCCGCGCGGTTGGGGCGGTAGTCGAGGTCAGCAACGGTGGCCAGGACGCGATCCCGCGTCGCCTTGCTGATCTTGCCGTCGCGCCCGTTGAGGATCAGCGAGACCGTGGTGGGGGACACGCCTGCAGCGCGGCTCACATCGGCCATCGTTGGCCGGGCCGTGTCCTGCTCTGGATGCTTCATGGTTCTTCCGTGGTGGCGTCGCGGCCAGTAAACCGGCAGCCGGCCGAGCCGGTCAAGGTCGCGACGCCCGGCGCGCCTCAGCCGGGAGCGCGGCAGGTCACGCCGGTGGCGTGGATGGGGCAGTAGCCTCCTGGGTTCTTGTCCAGGTACTGCTGGTGGTAGCGCTCTGCGTAGTAGAACGGCCCGGCCGGGAGAACCTCTGTGGTGATCGCCCCGAAGCCGGCCCCGGAGAGCCGCGGCTGGTAGTCGGCGATCGCCGCGTGCGCGGCCGCGTCCTGCTCCGCATCGGTGACGTAGATCGCGGAGCGGTACTGGGTGCCCTTGTCGTTGCCCTGACGCATGCCCTGGGTGGGGTCGTGGTTCTCGAGGAAGACCTTCAGCAGGGAGCCGTAGGACACCTTTTTGGGGTCGTAGACGACCATCACGGCCTCGGCGTGCCCGGTGCGGCCGGAGCACACCTCTTCATACGTGGGGTTGGGCGTGTAGCCGCCTTGGTAGCCGACGGCTGTCGTGATGACGCCGTCGAGCTGCCAGAACAGCTTTTCCGCACCCCAGAAGCACCCGAGCGCGAAGTAGGCCACCCCTGCGCCCTCCGGCACCTGGTCGATACGGGTGCCGAGCACCTCGTGGAAGGCGGGCCCCATCAGCAAACCGCGCTCCCGTCCGGGCAGGGCGACCTCAGGGCTGATCATCTGTGACTTGGTTCCAAACACGTTCGTGGAAACGCCCGAGGCGTCCCCGGCATTCCAACTCACGCGAGCTGCCAGTCGACGGGGGTGCCGCCCTGCGCCTCCAGCGCCGCGTTGGCTCGGCTGAACGGCCGCGACCCGAAGAACCCGGAGTGGGCCGACATCGGGGACGGGTGCGGAGAGGCGATCTGGGCGACGCCGGCCAACCGTGGGGAGAGCGACTGGGCGTCCCGGCCCCACAGGATGGCCACGAGCGGTCCGCCGCGGGCTGCGAGCGCCTCGATCGCGCATTCGGTGACCTCCTCCCAGCCCTTGCCGCGGTGCGAGCCTGGCGTTCCGGGCCGGACGGTGAGCACCCGGTTCAGCAGCAGCACCCCCTGGGTGAACCACGGCGTCAGGTCACCCGAGGCTACCGGCTCGATGCCCAGGTCGGCCTGCAGCTCGGCGTAGATGTTCACGAGGCTGCGGGGCAGTGGCCGCACATCGGGGGCGACGGAGAACGAGAGCCCGACAGGGTGGCCGGGGGTCGGATAGGGGTCCTGCCCGACGACCAGCACCTTCACGTCGGCCAGGGGACGAGTGAACGCCCGCAGCACGTTCGGTCCGGCGGGGAGGTATTCGCGTCCCGCTGCCAATTCAGCCCGCAGGAAGTCGCCCATCCGTGCGATCACCGGCTCCACCGGAGCAAGGGCCTCGGCCCAGTCTGCAGCGACCAGCTCGGACAGCGGCTTCCTCACTCGAGCCACCCTAGTGGCCCTCCGCTCACTCCGTCCCGCCCCTCCGACCGCTCCGTCCGGCCGCCGTCGTCCACCGAACCCCGACCGCCCCCTTCCGCCTCGCTACCCAAACGTCGGGACGCTACCCGTGCACCGGTAGCGAGGTAGGGGGGAGGGTAGCGAAGCGTGACGGACGGGTAGCGAGGCGGAAGGAACGGGTAGCGAGGCGGGGTGACGGGTAGCGGGGCCGGGACGGAGGCGGACGGGACGGGGGAGAGATCGGGGTCATGCCCGAGGAGGGCTGCGGCGCTCGCTGGCTACAGTGGCGGCGTGCTCACTCCCCGCTCGCGCCGTCCTGACCAGAACGACCGGGGGTCGCGGCTCCCACAGGGACTGGTGACCGCCTCCGACTGGGCCTGGCGCGTGCTGGTCGTCGCCGGCTTCGTCGCGCTGTTGTGGTGGCTGCTGCAGTACTTCTCCGGCGTCGCGGTCCCGCTCGCCGTTGCGGTGCTGCTCACCGCGCTGCTGACCCCGCTCAACGGGCTGCTGCGAGGCTGGAACTGGCCGCCGGCCCTTGCCGCCGCCGGGTGCCTGCTCGTCATGGCGCTCGTGGTGGCCGGCGTGTTCCTCCTCGTCGGCGCCCAGATTGCGCGGGAATGGCCCGAGCTGTGGACGAAATCGCTGGAGGCCTTCCACACCCTGCTGAACTGGCTCGCGAGTGGGCCCCTGCACATCGACCAGGCCCAGCTGGACGGATTCCTGTCCCAGGTCACCGACTGGTTCAACAACTCCAGCGCAGAACTGGCTGCCGCGGCCGCCCACGCCGGAGTGAGTGTGGGCCACTTCTTCGCGGGCCTGGCCATCGCCCTGATCGCCGCCTTCTTCTTCCTCGCCTCCGGACGCCAGATCTGGGCTGCAACCACCACGCTCATCCCGCGCCACTACGAGGTCGCCACCGCCCGGGCCTCGCAGCGCGGGTGGGCCTCACTGGTCTCCTACATGCGCGCACAGGTGCTGGTGGCGCTCGTCGACGCCCTCGGCATCCTGATCGGCGCGCTCGCCCTCCAGCTCCCGATCCCGTGGGCGCTGTTCGCCCTGACCTTTGTGACTGCCTTCGTGCCGGTCATCGGCGCCGTCCTTGCCGGGACGGTCGCATGCGCACTCGCGCTCGTTACCCACGGACCGGTGAGTGCCCTGATCATGCTGGGCATCACGGTCGCCGTCATGGAGACCGAGGGGCACTTCCTCCAACCCATCCTGCTTGGACGGGCTGTGTCGCTGCACCCGCTCGCCGTCCTGATCGGCCTCGCCATCGGCGCGACGCTGGCCGGCATCGTCGGTGCACTGCTGGTGATCCCGGTGCTGGCGTTCAGCGTGGCGTTCATCAGGGCGCTCGACCCGTCGCGGTTCGATGCTGACCTGCAGGCCGAACTGAGAGAATAGAAAGTCCACCTTTCCTTTATGGAAAGATCAACCTACACTGGGGGTCATGAGCACTCCTGATCTGGGTCCGATCCTTGAGGACCTGGCCGCCGGCCGTATCGACGCCTCCGAAGCCGCGCGCCGCATTGACGAGTTGAAGGCAGCCACGCCAGAGCCGAAGCCGGCCGAGCCGACCAACGAAGAACTGAAGGCCGAACCCGAGGACGAGGCCGCCGGCCGCCGCCAGTTCCCGCCCTACGCCCGTGAGGTGTTCGGCCAGCCCGGGCCCGAGTCGTCGTCGCCGGGCACCGGACGTCGCCGACCGACCGGCAGCAAAGGCGTGGACCGCATCTCCGTGCACGCCGTCGGCCGCCGCGTCCGCATCGTCGGTGACCCCACGGTCGCCACTGCCTCGGCAGAGGGCCCGCACGTGCTGCGGCGCAACGGCTCGGTCCTCGAGGTCACCAGCGACGGCGAACTCGGCCCCAGCCTCGACGGGTTCAGCATCCTGCGTCCGCCCCGCAACTTCGACGAACTGCGGGCAATGGGCCTGGGCAAGGAGCTGTACCTGCGCATCAACCCGGCCATCATCGTCGACGTCGAGGTGACCGCGGGCCACCTCACCTGCACCGACCTGCCCTACCTCGGCAAGGTGCGTGTCACCGCAGGCGGCGCGGAGCTGTCCGGCGTCGCGGAAGCCAACGACGTGCTGGTGCAGGCCGGTTCGGCCACCCTGAAGGGCACGATCACCACCGGCCGTTCACGCATCCGGGTGGAGTCGGGCCAGCTGTCCATCGACCTGGCAGACGACTCCAACGTCACCGTCCGCGGCGAGGCGCAGCTGGGCAAGGTGAGCTGGAGCGGCGCCCACACCGGCCAGGTGGACGAAGTGGTGCTGGGCAACGGATCTGCCCGCCTCGACGTCGGCGTGGTGATGGGCTGGGCGACGATCCAGGCCGGCAGCGCCCCGGCGGAGCAGCGGTGACCACCGAGCCGAAGTACCGGGCCCCGTCCGACTGCCCGGTCTGCGGCGGCGATCTGATCACCACTCGGCTCGGCTGCCGCAACTGCGGCTCCGAGCTGGCCGGGGAGTTCGGGCACTGCGACTTCTGCGCCCTTGAGGCGAGGGACGTCGAACTGCTGAGGGTCTTCCTCGCGTCCCGGGGAAACCTGCGGGAGGTGGAGAAGCACCTCGGTGTCTCATACCCGACGGCCCGGGCCCGCTTCACGGCGCTGCTGATGAAACTGGGCCTCGCCGGAGAAGCCGGGCCCAACACTGTGATGACCCGCGAGCAGGTGCTCAGCGAGGTGGCCTCAGGGGCGTTGTCGCCGGCAGAGGCTGCAGAGGTGATCGCCCAGCTCGGCTAGGCGCCGAGGGTTCGATCAGGCGCCGAAGGCCTGGACCTTCGCGACGGTGACCTTGATCGTGCGGCCGTTGGGTGCCCGGTAGCCGACGGTGTCGCCCACCTTGTGGCCGAGGATCGCCGCGCCCAGCGGTGACTGCGGCGAGAACACCTCGACGTCGACCGAATCGTCCACGTCGATCAGCTCGCGCGAGCCGAGGAGGAACGTGTCTGTGTCCTTCTTGTCGCCGTCGTAGTACACGGTCACCTCTGCGCCGGGGGTCACGGCCTTCGCGCCGACGGGCGCCTCGCCCACCTGGGCGTTCTCGAGCATCGCGGTCAGCTGCCGGATGCGTGCCTCCTGGTGGCCCTGCTCCTCGCGCGCGGCGTGGTAGCCGCCGTTCTCGCTGAGGTCACCCTCCTCGCGGGCCTGGGCGATCTTCGCCGTCACCTTCGTCCTGCCGTCCGACTTGAGGTACTCGAGTTCGGCGGTGAGGCGGTCGAACGCCTCCTGGGTCAGCCAGGTAATGGGTTGGTCGGTCATGATTGCAGGCTATCCGACTTCGGTCAGCTGCTTGTACGGCAGGATTCCACGGCAGCAGTGGTGGCCCGCTTGAAGGTGCGTAATTCCAACCGGACGGTGGTGAGGCCCGTCCCTCCCGGCTCCACCCGCACGCGGGTCTCGCCCACCCGGTCGTAGCTGACGGCTTGGGCGAACACCAGGCATTCCGCCCCCACGGACGGGTCGGGCCGGTCGACGGTGAGGGTGACGCCGATCGTCGTGTCGGAGCGCACCTCGAAGGCGTCCACGCGGGCGGTGATCGTTCCGGTGGCTCCATAGCTGCCGGCCCAGACCAGCCACAACGCCCCTGCCGCGGCAACGATGAGGGCCACCGGGATCCACCAGCGCCCGGTTCGCTGCGGCGGGTACCTGCGGGCCAGGCGGGCTGCGGCTTCGTCGGTCACGGCGTCCATTCTCCACCGCCCGGATTGGACGCACGTCCAGGGGTGTCCAGAATGGGGTGCATGAAGCTCCTTCACGTCCACGCCCACCCCGACGACGAGTCGAGCAAGGGTGCGGCAACCACCGCCTACTACGTGGCCCAGGGCGTCGAGGTGTTGGTGGCGACCTGCACGGGCGGTGAGCGGGGCTCCATCCTGAACCCGAAGATGGAGAGCCCGGAGAACTGGGCGAACCTCGCCGAGCTGCGACGGGCGGAGATGGCGAAGGCCGCTCAGATCCTCGGCATCCAGCAGGTGTGGCTCGGCTACGTCGACTCCGGGCTGCCCGAAGGCGATGAGGAGCTGCCGCCGGAGGCGTTCGCGCGGATCGACCCCGAGGTGGCCGCCGGCCCGCTGGTGAAGGTGATCCGCGAGTTCCGTCCCCAGGTGCTGACGACCTACGACGAGAACGGCGGCTACCCGCACCCCGACCACATCATGTGCCACCGCATCTCGATGGCTGCGGTCACCGCCGCCGCCGACCCGGAGTCCTGGCCCGAGCACGGCGAGCCGTGGCAGGTGGCGAAGGTCTACTACGACCGGTCCCTGCACCGTGGACGTTTCGCAGCCCTTGACGCAGTCATGCACAAGGCCGGGCTGGGCAATCCCTTCACCGAGTGGCTGGAGCACATGGGCTCCGACGAGACCGAGAGCCGGCTGACGACGTTCGTGCCTTGCGCGGAGTTCTTCGAGGTGCGCAACGCTGCCCTTCTGGCGCACGCCACGCAGATCGACCCGGACGGCCAGTGGTTCGCTGTGCCGCTGGAGATCCAGAAGGCGGGCTGGCCCACAGAGGACTTCGAGCTGGTGCGCTCCACGGTTCCGGTGACCCTGCCCGAGTCAGATCTGTTCGCCGGGCTGCGGGACGCGAGCGGGACTAGCCTTGGGGCATGGTGCTACTCGATCTAGTTCCCGGGCCGACCACGCCGCCCTGGCTGCCGCTGTTGATGGTGGTGGTCCTGCTGGGCCTGATCGGTTTCCTGTACTGGAGCATGCGCCGCAACCTGAACCGCATCGACTTCGACGAGAACGAGAGGGCCGCCCCGGCAGCCACCCCGCCCGACTCACCGGTATCGCCGCTGGAGTAGCCGCAACCGGCGCTGACCTATGCTGCCGGGTGTGAATCGCCTAGCTGAGGCCACGTCCCCGTACCTGCGGATGCACGCCGACAACCCCATCGACTGGCGCGAATGGGGCTCCGACGCGCTCGCGGAGGCCCGGGCGAGCGACCGTCCGATCCTGCTGTCGGTGGGCTACGCCGCCTGCCACTGGTGCCATGTGATGGCGCACGAGTCGTTTTCGGACCCGGACGTCGCCGCGCTGGTGAACCCCAACTTCGTCGCCATCAAGGTCGACCGCGAGGAGCGTCCCGACCTGGACGCGGTGTTCATGAAGGCCACCCAGGCGCTCACCGGCTCCGGCGGCTGGCCGATGACGGTCTTCCTCACCCCCGAGGGCCTTCCGTTCTTCGCCGGCACCTACTACCCGCCGGTGCGCACCGGCGGCATGCCGTCCTTCGCTGAGGTCGTCACGGCCATCGACACCGCCTGGCGGCAGCGCCGCGATGAGGCGGACGCGAGTGCGACAGCCATCGCCGCCCACCTGGCTGACGCGTTCGAGCCGACCCCTGCAAGCGCGCAGAAGGTGGACGTGTGGGGCACCCTTGACCGCCTCAGCAGCGAGTTCGACCCCATCCACGGCGGGTTCGGCACCGCGCCGAAGTTCCCCGCGCCGCTGCTGGTGGACGCGTTGCTGGTGAAGGGGGAGCCCGGCTCGCTCGACGTCGCCCAGCGCACCCTCGACGCGATGGCCCGCGGCGGCATCCACGACCAGATCGGCGGCGGCTTCGCCCGCTACAGCGTCGACGCCGGCTGGGTGGTGCCGCACTTCGAGAAGATGCTCTACGACAACGCCCTGCTGCTGGGCAGCTACACCCGCGGCTGGCGGCGCGTGCCCGACCACGACCTGCTGCTGCGCGCGGAGTGCGAGAGGGTGGTGCGCGGCATCGTCGGCTGGCTGGAGCGGGAGCTGCTCCTGCCCTCTGGCGGGTTCGCGTCGAGCCTTGACGCCGACAGCCTGGACACCCGCGGCATGCAGCACGAGGGCATCTACTACTGCTGGACGCCGGAACTGCTCACCGACGCCTTGGGCACCGACGACGGCACCTGGGCAGCAGAGGTCTTCCACGTCACCACCACCGGCACCTTCGAGCACGGCCTCTCGACCCTGCAGCTGCGGGGCAACCCGGACGCCGCCCGGCTGGCCGCGGTGGGGCAGAAACTGCTGGCCGAACGGCAGTTGCGCTTCGCGCCCGCCCGCGACGACAAGGTGGTCGCAGCCTGGAACGGCTGGGCGATCGACTCTCTGGTCTGGGCAGCTGGGGTCTTCGACGAGCCGAGCTGGCTGGAGCTGGCCAAGGGTGCGGCCGAGTGCCTGTGGCGCGACCATTGGGACGGTCGGCTGCGCCGCAGCTCACTCGCCGGAGAGGCGTCCTCGGTCGCCGGGTTCGCGGAGGACTACGGCGCTGTCGCGCTGGGGTTCGCCCGGCTGGCCGGTGCGCTCGGTGACGCCGAGTGGCTGCGCCGGGCGCAGGAGCTGCTCGCGCAGGCGCTGGAGCAGTTCGGCGCCGCCGACGGCGGCTTCCACGATGCCGCAGCCGACGCCGAGCAGCTGTTCGCCCGCGCCCGCGACGTGAGCGACAACCCGACGCCGTCGGGCACGAGCGCGCTGGTCGCCGCGCTGCGACTGGTGGGCCTGCTCGCCGACGATGCGGCCCTGATCGAACGGGCCGACCTCGCCGCCGGCACCGTCCGCGGGATGCTGGAGCAGGCGCCGCGGTTCGCCGGTTCGGCGCTGCTGGATGCGCTGGTGGCCGACGAGGCCCGCACCGGGCTGCGTCCGGCCGTGGCTGTGGTGATCGGTGACCCGCTCGGTCAGGACGCCCGGGCAACGTGGCGGATGGCCCCGATCGGCACGGCGGTACTCACCGGAGTCGCCGGGACGCAGGGCTTCGCGCACCACTTCGAGGACCGCACCGAACCGGGTGTCTACGTCTGTCGGGGCACCACCTGCTTCCCGCCGACCTCCGACCTGGCCGAGCTGCGCACGGCCCTGTGGAGCCGCGTCAACTGACCACTGACCACCGACTTGTCAGAATCTCATGCGGCTATAGCCGCACGAGATTCTGACAAGTCGGTGGGGGAGTGGGCGTCATTCGGCGTCCGGCAGCCTCGTGACATGGAAGTTGAGGAACGACCGGCTGGCGGTCGGGCCACGTTGGCCCAGGTAGCGCGACTGGTGCGTGGGCGATCCGTAGGGCTGCTCGGCCGGCGAGGACAGCCGGAAGAAGCAGAGCTGGCCGACCTTCATCCCCGGCCACAGCTTGATCGGGAGCGTTGCGACGTTCGAGAGTTCCAGCGTGACGTGGCCGGAGAAGCCGGGATCGATGAACCCGGCCGTGGAGTGGGTCAGGAGGCCGAGACGGCCGAGCGAGGACTTGCCCTCCAGGCGGGCAGCGATGTCGTCGGGCAGCGTGACCAGTTCGTAGGTGCTCGCCAGCACGAACTCGCCGGGATGCAGCACGAACGCCTCGTCCAGGGCGACCTCGACGAGCCGGGTGAGGTCGGGCTGCTCCTCTGCGGGGTCGATCACCGCGTACTTGTGGTTGTCGAAGAGCCGGAACAGGCGGTCGATCCGGACGTCGACGCTCGAGGGTTGCACCATCGCCTCGTCGTAGGGCTCAAGGACCACCCGTCCGGCGGCCACCTCTGCACGGATATCTCGATCGGAGAGCAGCATGCTGGTGAGGATATGCCGCCCACCCCCCACCGAGTTGTCAGAATCTCGTTCGGTCATGACCGAACGAGATTCTGACAACTCGGTGGTTGGGTCAGCCGAAGATGGCAACCGCGATGGCGGCGAAGTGGCAGATCGCCGCAGCGAGGGTGCACGCGTGGAAGATCTCGTGGAAGCCGAACCAGGCCGGTGACGGATTGGGCCACTTGCGTCCGTAGATGAGCGCGCCGACGGTGTAGAACAGTCCGCCGAGCGCGATCAAGCCGACCACGAGCGGACTCTGCCCCCAGAACGCGGGCAGCCAGGCGATGCCGGCCCACCCCATGCCGAGGTAGCAGGCCACATCGAGCCAGCGGGGTGCCGTGTGCCAGAAGACGCGGACCACGAGGCCGATCACACCGACCGACCAGATCAGCACCAGCAGCTTGGCCGCCTCACCGGACGGCAGGAGCGCGAGGGCGAGCGGGGTGTAGGTGGCAGCGATGAACACGAAGATGTTGGCGTGGTCGAGGCGCCGAAGGGCAGCCTTCCTCGCAGGATCCCAGTCACCCAGGTGATAGGCCGCGCTGGTGCCGAACAACAGGAGCGCGCCGGCCAGCCAGACGGCAGCGCCGATCTTGACCGTCAGGGTGGGGGTCAGGATCACCATCAGCACGCCACCGACAACCACGAGGGGGGTCATCCCCAGATGGAGCCAGCCACGTAGACGCGGCTTGTCCGGGGTCACCGGAACGGCCAACGCGTCGACCATCCAGACCCTCCAACCTACGGTTCAGTAAGTTACGTTAGCGTAGGTTCCGTCATGGTTCAAGGCAGGACCACCCCATGACCCGCCCCGCGGCGGGCTCAGCGCATCGCGGGCGCATTGTTGCTGCCCCGCACGGCCAGCGGCGATAAGGTGCAGTCATGAGGCTGCGGGTTCGCGAGAGGCTGCGGATTCGCGAGAGGCTGAACAAGCTGCAGCCCCTTGGCTTCCTGTACTCGGCCTACGAGACGCAGCTGCTGGCCCAACTAGATCGCACGGCGTTGCCGCGACACGTCGCCGTCCTCGCAGACGGCAACCGACGCTGGGCCCGGACCGCAGCCCCTGACATGCCCCTTGTCGTCGGCTACCAGGCCGGTGCGGACAAGCTGCGCGAATTCGTCGACTGGTGCGCCGACCTGGGGATCGGCGTGGTCACGCTGTGGGTGCTGTCAACCGACAACCTGACAAGGTCCGGCTCGGAAGAGGTAGCCCCGCTGTTGCAGGTCATCGAGAACCTCGTCGCCGACCTGTCGGTCAACTACCGCGTTCAGGTGGTCGGTGACCTGAACCTCCTGCCTGACGACATGGCCGACCGGCTGCGGGTAGCGGAACAGAAGGAGTCCGGCCGTATCCACGTCAACGTTGCCGTCGCCTATGGCGGGCGGCGTGAGCTCCGGGACGCGTTCCGTTCGCTGCTGGCCAGCGAAGCGGAGAAGGGCACGTCACTGGACACGCTGGCCGAGACCCTCGAGATCGACCACATCTCCGAGCACCTCTATACCGCCGGCCAGCCCGACCCGGACCTGATCATCCGCACCTCCGGTGAGCAGCGCATGTCCGGGTTCCTGATCTGGCAGTCGGCGCACAGTGAGTTCTACTTCTGCGAGGCGCTGTGGCCCGACTTCCGCAAGGTCGACTTCATCCGCGCGCTGCGCTCCTACGCCCAGCGGGAGCGGCGCTACGGCCGCTGAGACTTGACGCCCGCGGCATTCTTTCCGGATGACGGCAATGCGGCGATCCAGCCTGCAGCTCTCCGACGAAGGTGACGCGGTCACCACGCTCGAGCTGTTCTTCGACCTGGTCTACGTGTTCGCCTTCACCCAGGTGACCGGACTGATGTCCCACGGTACGGGCTCGGTCGTGGACGGCCTGATCGTGTTCGCCCTGCTGTGGTGGACCTGGTGCTCCTACGCGTGGCTTGCCAACATGGCCCGCGCCGACCGCGGGATGATGCGCCTCGCGCTCCTTGCCGCGACCGCCACGATGTTCATCGCCTGCCTTGCCATCCCGGAATCCTTCGGCGACCTGCCCGGTGGCCTGGACGGACCGCTGGTGCTGGTCGCCTGCTACGCGGTGGTCCGGTTGCTCCACATCGCCGTCTACCTGGTTGCCGCAGGGGAAGACAGGGCGCTGCGTCGTCAGGTGCTGGTGTCCCTCGCCACGTCGGCCGTCCCCGCAGCGGCTTTGCTGACCATCGGCGTGCTGCTGCCGAACGGCTGGCAGCGTCCGCTGTGGCTGGTCGCCGTCATCTACGACCTCGTCGTCATCTTCGTGACCTCCCGCGGCGGCGGGGGCTGGGTGGTGCGCTCGGCCGCGCACTTCAGCGAGCGGCACGGCCTGGTGGTGATGCTCGCACTCGGCGAATCGGTGGTGGCCATCGGGGTCGGTGCCGCCCAGAAGCCGGTGAGCGCACCGATCGTCGTGGCGGCAGGGCTCGCCGTGGCCGTCGCGGTCGGGGTATGGCTGCTGTACTTCCTCGACCTGGCCGAGCAGCTGGAACACCGCTTCGGTGCACTCGAGGGACGCGAGCGCGCCCGCGCGGCGCGTGACGTGTTCACCTACTTGCACCTGCCCATCGTCGCCGGCATCGTCATCGGAGCCCTCGGCATCGAGCAGGCGGTCGCCCACCTCGAGGACGGCGTCCTTGGCACCCTCGGCGCGTGGTCCCTGTGCGGCGGGCTCGCCATGTCAGTGGTGGCGATGGCCGCGGCGTCCCGTCGGCTCGGTGGACGCTGGTCGCTGTGGCGGCTTGGCCTCGCTGCCGTCCTGGTGGCGATGGCACCGCTGCTCGCCGACGCGCAGCCCTGGCTGGCACTGGCAGTGGTCGCGGCCGCACTCATCGGGACGGCGGTCGCGACCCACACGGCCCGCCACTAGGGTGACGGAGTCATGAGTGTCCGCATCCTTCACGATGAACCCTCGGGTCCGCTCGTCGGTCGGGCATTGCTCCTGCCCGGCGCCAACTACAACGTTCGGCTGCACGGGTTGTTCTGGCCAACGCTCACCCTGCTCGACCACGGCTGGAGGATCACGCGTGCGGAGTGGGACGGGGATGAGTGGAGCGACGATAGGGACGGCTTCATCAGTGATGTCGTCCAACGTCTCGACGCAGAGGCTGCACCCGCCCCGCGGACGATCGTCGTGGGGAAGTCGATGGGCTCGCTCGCCATCCCCTGGGCCGCCGAGAGAGGGCTGCAAGGGATCTGGCTGACGCCACTGTTGCAGCTCGATCACGTTCGAACCGCGCTTGCTCAAGCGCCCCATTCATTGCTTGTGGGCGGCACGGCCGACGAATCATGGACCCCGGACGCGACGTGCGGCGAGCGCCATGCGCTCGTTGAGGTCGAGGGGATGAACCACGGGATGTTCGTTGGGAACCGATGGCGACCATCGTTCGCCGCGATGACCAGGATCCTCGAGTCGATCGAGGCCTTCCTCCGGGAGGTCGACCCTTCGTGACGCGCTCGCTCGTCCCTCGCGAACGCTCCTCAGGGACCGTTACGCGGAACGCTCCCTGAGTCACGACGGGCCGCCGCAGTTGGTTCGCTGGATCTCAGGCCAGAAGAAGTTCGCAGAGTGCAGCGTGCAGCGCCGGCTCCAGCTCCATCACCTGCAGCGCCGACACCCGACGCAGCGTGTCGGTCTCGTCCTGCAGCATCCGCCAGATCCGGTCCTTCGTCGGGTACTCGATCTGGGCGGCGGCCAGGAGGTCGAAGAGCCGCGATTCCACCCGGTTGTCGGATGCGCGCCGCTCGCCGGTGAGCTGCACTGTCGCCCCGTCCGCGGTCGGCACCGACAGCTCGACCACCAACGGTCCGGCCGCGCTCTCCGCCGCCAGCACCCTTCCGTCCGGGCCGACGGCGCCGACCCCGTCCAGCCCGTGCAACACCACGCGATAGGCCCTCACCGCCGGCACCAGATCGAGGGCCCCGGAAGCGGGCTCGATCCGCAGCTCCCCCGCGGCCTGGTCGTAGCGGTACCGGGTGGTCACCACCCGCGGTTCAGCGGCATCGTCGTCCTCGTACAGCGTGAAGTCGCCGTCAGCGCCCGCGAACACGTGCAACTCGAGGGCCTCAGGGTTGCCGACCTCCAGTTGGTCTGCCAACGGCACGATCGCGCCGGCCCGCGCCAGCACCGGGTAGCCGTCCAGCGGCCGGTGCAGCTGCACGGTGCGTCCGCCGGAGTACCGGACGCCGGTGAAGAAATCGATCCACTCCCCAGCCGGAAGCCAGGTGGTCACCTGCGCGAGCGTGGTGCGGCGGTCGACCGGCGTGGTCAGCGGCGCGACCAACAGCTCGCTGCCGAAAGCGAAGGTGTTCTTCGAGGCGATCGCCTCGGGCCGCGGATCGAGGTGGTACAGCGGACGCACCAGTGGCTCTCCCAGCCGGTGGGCCCGCTCGCCCATGGTGAACAGGTAGGGGATCAGCCGATGGCGCAGTCGCAGGCTCTCGCCCATCGCTGCCCGCGCGGCCGGCGCATACTTCCACGGCTCCTTGCCGGCGAAGAGGTCCTTGGTGGAATGCAGCCGGTTGATCGGGGAGAAGGCCCCCAGCTGGAACCAGCGGGTCGCCAGCTCATCGTCGCGGATGCCGAACATGTGGCCGCCGATGTCGTGGCTCCACCAGCCGTAGCCGATGTTGGCTGCGGTCGCGGTGAAGTACGGCTGGAAGTCAAGGCTCGCCCACGAGGTGACGGTGTCACCGGAGAACCCCACCGGGTAGCGGTGCGAGCCCGGCCCCGCGTACCGCGAGAACGTGATCGGACGCTTCCCGTCCCGTGCGGAATCGAGGAAGTGGTAGTGGTTCAGCATCCACAGCGGGTCGAGCCCGGGCATCGAGGTGAAGTTGCCCTGCTGCCAGTCCAGCCACCAGAAGTCGACGCCCTCGGCCTCCAGCGGGTGGTGGATCTCCTCGAAGTAGGGCTTCAGGAAGCCGGGGTTGGCGATGTCGAAGTTCACCGGCAGCCCGGACGCCGGATCGATGCCCAGCCGGGTGGCCAGCGCAGCGTAGCGGTCCTCGTAGGCGCGGACGCCGTCGGCGGGGTGCACGTTCAGCGACACCTTCAGTCCGTGCTCGTGCAGCCACGCGAGGAATGCCGGCGGATCGGGGAACAGGTCGGTGTTCCAGGAGTAGCCGGTCCAGCCCGTGCCGTACCTGGGGTCGACGTCGACCCAGTGCCAGTCCATGTCGACGACGGCGACGCTGAACGGCAGCCCCTCCGCCTCGAACCGCTCGACGAGCGCCTGGTACTCGGTCGCCGAGTACGCGTAGTAGCGGCTCCACCAGTTGCCCAGCGCCCAGCGGGGCAGCAGCGGCTGCGGCCCGGTGAGCCGGTGATAGTCGCGGACCGCCCCGGCGGCGTCGTGGCCGTAGCCGAAGTAGTAGGTGTCGGTGTTGCCCTCGATACGCGGCGCGACCCAGTCGCCGGCCAGGGCGATCGTGTCGTCGTCCAGTACCGCGTAGCCGTTGGTTGCCACCAGTCCGTCTTCCAGCGGGCACGCACCGTCGATCATGTCGAGGGTGCGCGCGGTGCCGCCCAGGTTGCCGCGATGGTAGATGTTCGGCTCGTTCGGCACCCCGTAGCGCCATTGGCTGTGGTAGCCGTACGGGCCGGCCAGGCGCACGGTCAACCCGGATGCCGAGAACACCCGCTCGTCGTAGTCGAGGATCAGCGCCTCCGTGAACAGGTGCAGGCCGGCCGCGTCCCGCACGATCTGGAAATCGACCGGGCCGAGGTCGCGGTTCACCACCATCTGGGTCGGGCGATCCTCGAAGTGTCCGATAGGGGAGTACTCCAGCCGCAGCATGCGCGGGGTGAGGACGGTGATGCGGTAGTTGTCGCCGGTCACCTGGTTGGCTTCAGCGGGGATCAAGGGGGCGCCGGGCATGGCTAGGAGTCTAGGGCTGGGCAACGAGCGGGGAACGGGGTTGTGGCAGCAAGACCACGAACGGGTTGCCTGCACCCCACGGGCGGCGTGTCGCCATTTGTCGCTGCTTCGCCCCGGCCTACTCTCGACGCAAGACGGGGATCCTCCCGTCGATCGAGAGGCACCAGATGCGCCGTTGCCACTGCGCAACCCGCGGGCCCGCACCAGGCCCGAGCCCTTTCGGCTGACTACCACGTGAGCCGGACGCGGTGACGTGCGGCTCGGACAGGATCGACAATGCCCCGCTCCTCGACCCGGACCGCTTTCGCAGGTACACAGGAGTCCGCGCTGGCGCTGAAGACCTATGTGATCGACACCTCCGTGCTGCTCAGTGACCCACACGCGTTGCGGAATTTCGCCGAGCACAACGTGGTCGTTCCGATCGTGGTGATCACCGAATTGGAGGCCAAACGCCACCATCCCGAACTCGGCTACTTCGCCCGGACGGCGCTGCGCGACCTCGACGAGCTCCGCATCCGCTACGGCCGCCTCGACGCACCCATCCCGGTCAACGAGGTGGAGGGGACGCTGCGGGTCGAGCTGAACCACACCGACCCCGAGGTGTTGCCGCCGGGCTTCCGCCTGGGCGACAACGACTCCCGCATCCTCGCTGTGGCGCTGAACTACCGGGCCGAGGGCAACGACGTCGTGCTGGTCAGCAAGGACCTGCCGATGCGGGTGAAGGCGTCCGCCGTCGGCCTCGCCGCGGAGGAGTACCTGCACGAACTCACCCCCGACTCGGGCTGGACCGGGATGGCAGAGGTGGACGTGCCGACGGCGACGATCGAGCACCTGTACTCCGAGGGCACCGCCGTCGTGGCGGAAGCGCTCGACCTGCCCTGCCATACCGGGGTCGTGCTACACGGCTCCAGTTCGTCCGCGCTCGGACGGGTGCTGCCCGACGGCTCCGTCCGTCTGGTCAAGGACCGTGAGGTCTTCGGCATCCACGGCCGCTCCGCCGAGCAGCGGGTCGCGCTCGACCTGCTGCAGGACCCCGACGTTGGCATCATGTCCATGGGCGGACGCGCAGGCACCGGCAAGTCGGCGTTGGCCCTGTGCGCGGGCCTTGAGGCCGTGCTCGAACGCCGCCAGCATTCGAAGGTGATCGTGTTCCGGCCGCTCTACGCCGTCGGCGGCCAGGAACTCGGGTACCTGCCCGGCAGCGAGAGCGAGAAGATGTCGCCCTGGGGTCAGGCCGTGTTCGACACGCTCGGCTCGCTGACCAGCAAGAACGTCATTGACGAGATCCTCGCGCAGGAGATGCTCGAGGTGCTGCCACTCACCCACATCCGCGGCCGCTCGCTGCATGACGCGTTCGTGATCGTCGACGAGGCCCAGTCGCTCGAACGCAACGTGCTCCTGACGGTGCTGAGCCGCATCGGGCAGAACTCGCGGGTGGTGCTCACCCATGACGTCGCCCAGCGCGACAACCTGCGGGTCGGGCGCCATGACGGTGTCGTCGCCGTCGTCGAGCGGCTGAAGGGCCACCAGCTGTTCGCCCATGTCACCCTCACCCGCTCGGAGCGTTCGCCGATCGCAGCCCTCGTCACCGACCTGCTGGAGGACGTCGGCATCTGATGGAGCGCAATGTCCTCGGCGGTGAGCTGGAGCTCTGCGGCAACGACCCCGTGACCGGGTTCTTCCGCGACGGCTGCTGCAACACCGGCGAGGATGACGTCGGCAGCCACACCATCTGCGCCGTGGTGACGCGGGAGTTCCTCGACCACCAGCGCAGCATCGGCAACGACCTGTCCGCCCCGATGCCGATGTACGGCTTCCCCGGGCTGGTGCCCGGGGACCGCTGGTGCGTCACCGCGGTGAACTGGGCACGGGCATACGCCGCGGGCGTCGCAGCGCCGGTGGTGCTGGCTGCCACCAACGCTTCCGTGCTCGACCTGGTTCCGCTCGAAGCGTTGCAGGAGCACGCCGTCGACGTCCCCGACGACCCCAGCTCGCTGGGCTAGCCCGCCCCTGCCGACTTGTCAGAACCTCATGCGCCTATAGCCGGGTGAGGTTCTGACAAGTCGGCAGGGGGCATGGCGACGTACAGGGCGTAGTCGAAACTGCGGCCCTGTCGGGTGACGGGGACGCTGATCAACTCCACCGTGCCGGCGATCCGTTCGAGGGTGGACGCGAGGTCCGGGCTGGCGCTCTCGCACCACACCACCAGGCATCCACCAGGAGCCAAGGCCCGCACGCAGGTGCGGAGGAAGTCCCCCGCGTACACCCGCTGGTTGTGATCGTGGATCAGGAAGCTGGGTCCGTTGTCGACGTCGAGCAGGATCGCGTCCCAGGTGCCGTCAACCTGTTCGGCGATGTCACCGGCGACAAGCTCCGTCCTGGGGTCGGAAGCCACGCGGGCCAGTTGGGCGGTGAGGCCTTCCCTCGCCCACCCGAGCAAGGGTTCCGCCAGTTCGACCACCCGCACCAGCTCCGCGCCGGCGTCCAGCAGCCGGACGGTGGTGTAGCCGAGTCCGAGCCCGCCGACCAGTACCCGGCCAGGGTGGCTCCCGGCGGCGTCGGCCAGTGCAAGTTCGGAACTCACCTCCGCCGAGTCCATGGCGAACACCCCGTTGACCACCAGCTCGACCACTTCGTCGCGCCGGCGCAACACGATCTCGCCCGCGGGAGTCTCGGCTCGGGCCAGAATCACGCCACCATTCAACAACGCGCGCTGGATGGCTGGCTAGGGTGGCGACGTGGATCGAGGCTGGGTGGTGCTGGTGGGGATCGCGGCGGCGGCGACCGGGTTGGTGGCAGCTTTCGGCGGTTTCGCGCCGACCGCTGCGGCGCGCCCGCACCGGCCTGGTGAGGTGGTCGGGCTGCTTCGGTGGGACCTGACTGTGCACCGGGCCGAACTGGTGCCCGGCGACGCCGACCACGAACCCGAGATGCGGGTCTGGTTCACGGTGGTCAACACCACCGAATCGACGCTGTCGCAGCCCTGGGGGCTGGTTTCGCTCGTGCTGCCTGAGGGCACACCGGAGGTCAACGACTGGACCATCCCCGGTAGGAGGGGCGGGTTCGACCCAGAGGTGCCCCAACAGGCCTACGTCTCGGTGCCCGTGAGCGGCTGGACGGGGGAGCGGACGATCGGCGTCCAGCTCTCCGACGAACGTCCCTCCGACACTCCCGCACCGATCGAGGTGTGGCGGATCACGGGGCCGGTGGCCCAGGTCGACGTTGTCTGTGCAGGTTCGCCGTGAGGGCCGTCCTTGCCGTCGCTGCAGCGCTGGCCGCGGTGGTGGCAGCGGTGGTGCTGGCCCCCGCCGGTGACATCGCCTGGGTGGTGCCCGGCGCGGACGGCTGGGCCCGCGGACCGTTCGCCGAGGCGCGGGTCACCTCGGTGCAGCAGACGCAGGCCGTGCAGTCAGGTTATGCCCGGCTCGAGACCAGTCAGGTCTTTGTCCTGGTCGGGCTCGAGGTCACTGCCCACCGCCAGCTCGCGCCGCTGGGTGATATCTCCCTGCTGACGAGCGATGGCCACGAGTACCGCCAGCGCGGGGAACTCGGTGCGGCGGAGCTGCTGGGTGTCGAGCCGGGCTTCACCGGCAGCGGCACGGCCATGTTCGAGGTGCCGCCCGAGCGCCTGCCGGGGGCGCGGCTGCTGATCGTGCCGCACCAGGGCGGATTGTTGTACTACCGCTCCGGGCTCCGCATCGGGCTGGAAATCGGCCAGTTGCAGGCCGAGGCCTCGGCGCCGGCGTCACGGACCTGGGTGCAGCGATGAAGCTTGCACTTGCCCTGGCTTTCTCCCTTAGCGTCTGGGTCGGCTGGACGCGGTACGCGCTGCTCGAGCCGGCCCCGATAGCAGTGCTGACCGCGTCCGCGCCGGTGACGGTGCACGGCGCCCGGTTCGGACTGGTGGGCGTAACCACGCTCGCGTCCGCTGAGGATGCGGTGCCGGGGTCGGTGACGGTGCGCCTCGACCTCACCCAAGCCGGTGGCGGTGCGGACCTGACCTGTTCCGGCTGGCTGATCTCCGGCCCGGACAGCTGGCGGAACCGATACTCCACCGAGAGCTCCTGCCAGGACCAGACCGGGCAGCAACGGCGGCTGAGCTTCTACTGGCAGGTGCCTGCCGATACCCAGCCTGCGGAGTTCCAGTTGAGGTTCGGATCGGAGCGGGTGGCGATCAGGCCGTGACCGACCGGGCTTCGAGGCCGCGGTCGAAGGCCGTGGCGTACAGCGCCACCGGCAGGGTGCCGAGGATTGCTACCAGCAGCCCGAGGGTCGGTCGATAGGCGAGGGTCTCGGCCAGCGTCCGCGGCCCGATCAGAGCAACGATTGCCTGCTCCACCCAGGCCAGGCCGAGCGTGAGCAGCGCCGACAGGGCGATCAGGGAACTCACGAAGGTCACCCCGCAGCCGGCAACCAGCCGGAGGGCGTGCGCCACCGGCAGGTACTTCTCGCGGAGGTCGGCGGTGGCCAACAACCCCAGCCGGGTCACCGGGCCGATCCGGCGCTCGCCCAGCTGGGTCAGCAGCGCTTCGGCCCGCGTCCCCTCACCGAGCCGCCGGGCGCCGAACTGCCTCCAGCCGAACACGACGCCGGTGAGGCTCACCCACAACAGCGGCAGCAGCGCGGTGGCGACGACAGCCGGGACGAGGTCGAGCGCCTTTTCGAACCAGTTGCGCACCGCGTCCGGGAGCCAGTCGAGGGCGGCGGCTCGCGCCACCAGCAACCACTGCCAGCCGACACGTCCGGTCAGCCAGCCCAGCAGCAGCCGGACAACGGCGAACAGTGTTGCGAACGACGCGAACACGAACACCCCCTCGGCCAGCACCTGAAGCAGCCGGACGGCAGGGCGCCCGGAGCGCCGCAGCAAGGTCTGGGCCAGCCAGGCGCCGACCGCGAGAGCAAGGAAGAACCCCCAGTCCGAGAGGTTCACCGAGTACAACTCCGCCCGCAGGCCGAAGGTGGAAAGGTTGGCTTCGAACAGCTTGCGGTACTGGTCCTCGACCAGGCCCCACAGCGAGAACACGGCGACGAAGGGGCCGAGCCCGCTGCTCAGCACCTGAACCCGGGTCTGGCTGGCCTTCAGGTCGGGGTTGTCGGAGCGGTTCACGCCGGGCAGTCCTGGTTCGAGGGAGTGCACCATCAATACCGTGCAGGCCAGCCACCACAGGATTCCGGCGATGAAGGCCAGCGTTGCCGCGAGCCGGTTGGCCGCCAGTTGCGTGGAGAGGTGCTGGCCGAGGAGGTTTCCGGCGTAGCCGAGGCAGGCCCATATGACCATTTCGCGCAGGTGACCCAGCCACAGGGCCCCCGCGTCCCGCGCCAGCTGCCAGGTCGTCCGCACGGCCCGACCCTAGCCAAGGCCAGCACTACTTCGAAGCTCCGGGGTTCCGAACCGCCGAGTGCGCGCTACGCTCGCGCGATGACGTACAACCCCGACCCAACCTTTGGACCCGAGGACCTGGCCCTGCGCGCGGACGCCGCGGCTGACCCGATCGGCTTCTGGGCCGAACGAGCCGCCGAGCTGGAGTGGTACCAGCCCTGGGACAAGGTCCTCGACGACTCCAATCCGCCGTTCTTCAAGTGGTTCACCGGCGCGAAGACGAACATCGTCCACAACTGCATCGACCGGCACCTGTCCGGGCCGTACAAGAACAAGCTGGCGCTGATCTGGGTGGGGGAGAACGGCACCGACTACCAGACCTTCAGCTACTTCAGCCTGAACCGTGAAGTCATGAAGATGGCCAACGTGCTGAAGGCGATGGGAATCAGCAAGGGCGAACGGGTGACCATCTACCTGCCGCGGATTCCCGAGGTGGTGTTCGCGATGCTGGCCTGCGCCAAGTTGGGTGCGGTGCACTCGGTGGTGTTCGCGGGATTCTCTGCCGATGCGCTGGCCGACCGGATCGACGACTCGGAGTCGAAGGTGGTGATCACCTCCGACGGGTCGTGGGTGAACGGCGGCATCTTCAAACTCAAGGACATCGTGGACGAGGCCATCCGGTTCTCGCCGTCGGTGGAGAACGTGATCGTGGTGAAGCGCACCGGGCATGAGGTGTCGATGGATCCGCTGCGCGACCACTGGTACCACGACCTCACCGCGCTCCCGATCGCGAACGGGCCGTGCCCCACCGAGGAGATGGACGCTGAGGACCCGCTGTTCATCCTCTACACGTCGGGCTCGACGGGGAAACCGAAGGCCATCCTGCACACCCACGGCGGCTACATGGTGGGCACCTACACGACACTGAAGTACACCTTCGACGTCCGCGACGAGGACCGATGGTGGTGCACCGCCGACCCGGGCTGGATCACCGGGCACTCCTACCTGGTGTACGGGCCGTTGCTGAACGGGGCGACATCGTTCATGTTCGAGGGCGGGCCGACCTATCCGTACCCGAACCGGTGGTGGCAGCTGATCGAGTACTACGGGATCACCACGTTCTACACCGCGCCGACGGCCATCCGTTCGCTCATGCGCTTCGGTGAGGCCTGGCCGAACCGGCATGACCTGTCGTCGCTGCGGCTGCTGGGCTCGGTGGGAGAGCCGATCAACCCGGAGGCGTGGCAGTGGCTGCACCGGGTGGTCGGCAAGGAGCGCTGCCCGATCATGGACACCTGGTGGCAGACCGAGACCGGCATGTTCCAGATCACTCCGGTGCCCTCGATGCCGCTGAAGCCGGGTTCGGCCGGCAAGCCGTTCTACGGCCAGGAGGCGGAGATCCTCAACGAGGCCGGCGAGCCGGTGCCGGACGGGGAGGAAGGGTTCCTGGTGCTGAAGAATCCGTGGCCGGCGATGCTGCGGACGCTGTACAAGGACGACGAGCGTTACGTGAGCACCTACTGGTCGAAGTATCCGGGCAAGTACCTGGCCGGAGACTCGGCCCGCCGGGACGAGGACGGCTACTTCTGGGTGATCGGACGCACCGATGACGTGATCAAGGTGTCGGGGCACCGCTTGGGGACGGCCGAGGTGGAGTCGGCGTTGGTCTCGCACCCAGCTGTGGCGGAGGCGGCGGCGATCGGTCTGCCGCACGAGATCAAAGGCAACGCGATCCACGTGTTCGTGGTGCTGCGGATGGGTTTCGAACCCAGTCAGGAGCTGGCCGAGGACCTCCGCAAGCACGTGTCGGTGCACCTTTCACCGATCGCCAAGCCCGACTCGGTCGACTTCACGGAGAAGCTGCCGAAGACCCGCTCAGGCAAGATCATGCGCCGTGTCCTGAAGGCCCGTGCCCTCGGCCAGGACGAAGGCGACCTCAGCACCCTGGAGGAGTGAGCGCGGCGGGGCGCGCTCGTGTGCGGCGAGTCACGCCGCCGTCTGCGGCCCTGACATCGGCTCTTCACCCGTGCCGGCGCCCGCGGCGAACCGCGCGTGCCGGATCGGTCTTCGCTGTGGATCGAGCCGGGCCGGTGGGATGAACTCCGCCACGCCGTCCGGGGCTATCCGGGCCTCCCACTGATCCCGCGTCCCATGCTTCGCCGGTTCCACGATGCCGTGGTGGTGGTGGCACAACAGGACGAGGTTCGAAAGGGCCGTCACGCCGCCGGCCCACCAGGGCACGATGTGGTGCGCCTCGCATACCGCCGCCCGCGTGTGGCAGGTGGGAAAGGTGCAGCCGCCGTCGCGCAGCACGAGTGCCGTGCGGATGGCCGGCGTGACAAGGCGGTACTCCCGGCCGACGTCGAGGATTTCGCTTGGCCCCCCGAACGCCACCGGGATCAGCCCGGCGTCGCAGCTCAGTCGGCGCACTTCACCGGCAGAGATCTGCTGGTCGTCGGCGATCAGCCCGGCCCCGGCGGCGTCTGCGAGCAGCATGGCGTAGTCGAGCTTGACCAGCACCCGCGGCCGATCGGCGCCGGAGCCGGGGGCCTGCCGGGTCACCTGGTGCTGGCTGATCATCGCGATCAGGGCATCGGCGCGGCGCTGCTCGGGCGTAAGCGATGTCGTCAGCGGGTCGCGTTCCTCCTGCGCGCAGCGTCGCAACGACTCCGCGTGGGCGTCCAGCAGCGACATCCATGTCTCGGCCTCGACCCTCGGGAGCGAGCCGTCGAAGCGCACCGAGCCGCCCTCGCGGAAGAACCGCAGCGAGCGGTTCCTCTCCGCCGACTCTGCCTCGCGCTGCAGCTTGATCTCCAACAGCTCGTCGGCGCTGCGAGGCGCGACTTCTTGGAGCACCCGTCCCGCAGCCTTGGCGAGCAGGTCGGCGTCCATGGTGTTTGCGAGGTCGACCAGCACCTGCTCGGCCCGCTCCTGCTGGCCCCTGTCGAGTTGGGGCGCCAGCTGGTCCAGTACCCGGGCGATCGCCGTCGCCTGGCTGCCACCGATCGCACCGGACGCGGCGGCCTTGCCCACTTCCGGATGGTTTGCCAGCTCCTTTGCTCGGTGCAGCGCCCTGGCCGCCTCCCGCTTGGACAGCTTCTGGTCGATGCCCGGCCAGGACGTGGTCGGCGTGCCAACCGTCCGCAGGGAGGCCCGGCTCTGGTCAGCCTCAGCGAGCAGCAGGTTGGCGAGCGCTTCAAGGCGTCCGGTCAGCTGCCGGGCGAGCGATGCGCACTCAAGCCGGGCACCCGGGTGCAGCGCCGAGCGGTCCTGCTCCATGCGGTCGAGCAGGGCCGCGACCTCGGCCAGCGCCTTGCTGGTCGGGATCCGCTCACCGGTTGCTGCCATGAATCAAGTCAACCACCCGCCACTGACATTTATCGAACACCTGAGCTAATCAGATGTTGTCCAGATGTTGCACCGAGTGCGGGCCGGCCCGTTGGCGGTTCCGAGCTCCGGCCGAGCTCGGCGGGCTGGATGATGTCAGCATGCGCGCGTGCGAGCCCTTTCCGGGGACCCTGATCGGCCTGATCGTCCTGATCGGGCTCTCCGCCTGCGCCCCCTCGGGCCAGGTCCCACCGCAGCTCCCTGGTCTCAGCCCGAGCGCAGCAAGCTCCGAAACCCCGAGGGTTCCGACGCCGAGCGCGGTCCGCTCCGACCTGGCCTCCCCGGAGAAGAAGGAGATCGCCATGGAGTTGGTCTCCAGTGCCGAGAACTCCTCCCTCGAGTGGAAGGCCCAGTACGGCTACCTCGAGGACATCGGGGACGGCCGCGGCTACACCGGCGGGATCATCGGCTTCTGCTCCGGCACCGGCGACATGCTCGAACTCGTCAGCGCCTACGCCGCCACCCGCCCGGACAGCCCACTCGCCGGGTTCATCCCGGCCCTGGGGCAGGTGAACGGCACCGCGTCCCATCGCGGCCTGGGTGCGCCCTTTGCCCGCGCCTGGCGGACGGCAGCGAAGGACCCGGTCTTCCAGCAGGCGCAGGACGCCGAGCGCGACCGGGTGTACTTCGACCCGGCAGTAGCCCAGGCCAAGCAGGACGGGCTGCGCGCCCTTGGCCAGTTCGCCTACTACGACGCGATGGTGATGCACGGGCCCGGCTCGGACCCGGCGAGCTTCGGGGGCATCCGCGCCGAGGCGCTTGGACACGCCGAACCGCCGGCCAAGGGCGGCGACGAAGTGGCCTACCTGAACGCCTTCCTGGATGCCCGTGTTGCGGCGATGAAGGCCGAGGAGGCGCATGAAGACGTCTCGCGGGTTGAGGATGCGCAACGGGTGTTCCTCGCCGCGGGGAACCTCGACCTCGAACCGCCGCTGGCCTGGAAGACCTACGGGGACCGGTATCACATCGGCTGACGGCGACTCGTGTGCAGGATTAGCAGCAGGGCGCCTCTTGCGCATATGCAGAAGATGCATATGATGGACAGATGGAAGCGAACGATTGGCAGGACAGCGCCCAGCAGGCAGCCCAGGCGATCGGCCGAGCCGTGGGCGCGGACAATCCCGAGCGCGTGGTCGCTGAACTGAGCGCAGCGAACAAAGCGCTCGATCACGCCCTTCGAGAGGCGATGGCGGCAGCCGTGCTGGACGGGACGAGCATGCGGCGGGTAGCGGAGATCATCGGCATCGCGCCCAACTCCGTGCCGCCAAGGCTGGCGCGCAGCAAATCGCTGAGCCCCTACGCCGACGAGGGGAGCATCACCTCCCAGGGCATCGCGGTGGCTCGCTACGACGCTGCCTCCGGGCGTCCGCCGATGACCTTCAAGCCGCGAAGAAAGGACAGAAATGACAAATCCTGATCTGACCCACATCGAGTTCGTGCTTGACCGTTCGGGCTCGATGCACTCGATCAAGGCCGATATCGAGGGCGGTTTCGACGCCTTCATCGCCGACCAGCGCACCCACCCCGGCCAGTGCACGGTGAGCCTGACCCAGTTCGACAACGAGTACGAGCCCGTCTTCACCGCCATCGACGTCCGCGACGTGCGTCCGCTGAACCTGCAGCCGCGCGGTGCGACCGCGATGTTGGACGCCATCGGGCGCAGCATCCTCGCGCTGGGGGAGCGGCTCGCCGCACAGCCGGAGGCTGAACGTCCCGGAACGGTGATCGTGGCCGTCATGACCGACGGTATGGAGAACGCCTCCCGCGAGTTCACGCACGTTGCGATCAAGGAGTTGGTCACCCGGCAGGAGCAGGCCTACAACTGGCAGTTCCTCTACATGGGCGCCGACCAGGACGCCATCGAGGTGGGTGCCAGCATCGGCGTCCGTGCCGACCGCTCGCTCAGCTACGGGCGCGGCAAGTCCCGGGAGGCCTACGCCGCCACCTCCGCGCTCACCCGCAAGCTCAAGGACGCCATGGTTGCCGGTGCTCCACTGGCGTCGGTGGCCTTCAGCGAAGAGGACCGGCAGGCCACCAAGGACTGACCTCCCAAAGCGATGCGTCGGTGGCGTGCTCCAGGGCCCAGTCGAGCGCGAAGGCCGTGGACCAGGACGATGGTGGCAGTCATGTCGTTCCCTTCGCCGATGCGTAGGCCCTCCGGTCTACCTCACCGGGGACCCGCGCGGGGTGGGCGGAAATACCCACGGGCGGTCTCGTCAACGCATCTCGGAATTGTCTGCAGGCTGCAGCAGACTGGCAGCGAACCAACAAACGGGAGGGATCATCATGGCAGTGCTCAACCCCTATCTCAGCTTCCGCGGCAACGCGCGTGAGGCGATGGAGTTCTACAAGTCGGTGTTCGGCGGGGAGCTGACGGTCTCCACCTTCGGTGAGTTCCAGATGCCGGGCGTCGGTGCGGATGAGGCGGACAAGATCATGCACGGCCAGCTCACCACTCCGGCCGGCTTCACCATCATGGGTTCGGACACACCCTCGGGAATGCCGTACGACGACAGCAGCGGCATCACCGTCTCGGTCAGCGGTGACTCCGAGACCGAGCTCCGCGGCTACTGGGACGGCCTTGCCGACGGCGGCGAGATCACCATGCCGCTGGAGAAGGCGCCGTGGGGTGACTCGTTCGGCCAGCTGAACGATCGCTACGGCACCCCGTGGATGTTCAACATCTCCGGCGGCGCCCAGGGCTGACGTGAGCAGGCCTCCTCACCGATCAGTCGGGAGAGGTGCATGGGCGGGTGGACGAAGCCGTCGATGGTGTCGGGAGAGCCACCATCGGCGTCAGGCCTTGTCGCCTGACGCCTCCGAGCGGGCCGCGTCAATCTTCGCCTTCGCTCCGTCCAGCCACTTCTGGCAGATCGTTGCCAGCTGTTCGCCCCGCTCCCACAGCGCCATCGATTCTGACAGCGGCACGCTGCCGGCCTCCAGTTTCCGGACGATCTCGACCAGCTGCTCGCGGGCCTCCTCGTAGCTGAGTTCTGGCTTGGCCATGGCTACTCCTGCACTTCGATGTCGTTGACGGTCAGGTTCAGGCGGCCATCGGCCAGCCGTGCGATCAGCGTTGCGCCGGGTTCGGTGGCCTCGACCCGGTCGATCGAACGGCCATCGGTGTCGGCCAGGATGGCGTAGCCGCGCTGCAGCGTGGCCAAGGGCGACAGTGCCCGGACCCGCTCGATGTGGTGGCCAAGGCCCAGCCGCTCTTCGCGCACCCGGGCCTCGATCGCCCGTCCCAGCCGGTCGCGCGTGGTCTGCAGCCGCTCATCGTGCCCGGCAAGGAACGCGGCGGGGTCACGCAACACAGGACGGCTGCGCAGCTCGACCAGGCGGCGCTCCTCGGACTCCACTCGCCCGATGATCGCCCCCCGGACGCGCCCGAGCGCCGTCCGCACCAGTTCGGCCTCGGCGGCAGCGTCCGGCACGACCCGCTTGGCCGCGTCGGTGGGGGTCGATGCCCGAAGATCGGCTACCAGGTCGAGGATCGGGGTGTCGGTCTCATGCCCGATCGCGCTCACCACGGGCGTGCGGCAGGCGAACACCGCCCGGGCCAGCGCCTCGTCACTGAACGGCAGCAGGTCCTCCAGCGACCCGCCACCGCGGGCGACGATGATCACGTCCACCTCCGGCTGGGCGTCCAGCGAGCGCAGGGCATCGATCAGCTGCTCCACCGCCTGCTGGCCCTGCACCAGCGCATGGCGCACGTCGACAACGGCGGCCGGCCATCGGCGCGCGATGTTCTCCAGCACATCCCGCTCTGCGGCACTCTTCGCCCCCGTCACCAGCCCGATCCGGCGCGGGAGGAATGGCAGCCGGCGCTTGCGTGACGGGTCGAAGAGTCCCTCGGCCTGCAGCATGCGCTTGCGCTGTTCGATCGCCGCGAGCAGCCGTCCCTCGCCAGAGGGCCGCAGCTCCCTGCACTCGAACGTCAGGCTGCCCGACTTGCTCCACACCGTCGGCCGCACCCAGGCAGCCACAACGGTGCCCTCGGTGAGCGGTCCCGCAGCGTCCAGCACCGCCTGTGACGTCGAGAGCGTCACCGACACCTCGGCCAGCGTGTCCCGCATGGTCAGGAACTGGGTGACCGCCCCGGAGCGCCGTTTGATCTCGATCAGCTGGCCCTCGACCCAGATCGGGCTCAGCCGTTCCACCCAGTTCTTGGTCGCCGCAACGACAGCCCGCAGGGGCTGGGGCGCATCCGCAGAATTGGGCAGTGGCACAGCGGCAGGCTAGCCGACCGTTGGGACACCTCGGCTATCCTCGGAGCATCTGCACACTGGGCTGGACCCACCCGGGAGTAGTTCCACGAAACCTGAAGTTGGGAAGTGCCCCGATGGACCCGTCGACCGCACCCACAATTGAGGGCCGCGCCCCGTCCGCAGCCTCGCTCTTCACCCCGCTCGCCAAACAGGTACGCGATGCGAGCCTCCTCGCCCGCGCGAAAGGGTTCTACTTCGGTCTGCTCGGGGTGCTCACCGGGGCGACGATCGCCCTCGTGGTCGGCTCCTTCATGCTCGGGCCGTCCTGGTACCAGCTGCTGCTGGCCGCTGCACTCGGCGTGCTGCTCACCCAGTTCGCCTTCGTCTCCCACGAGGCGTCCCACCACCAGGTGTTCGAGCCCGGCAAGGCCAACGATCGCCTCGGACGCATGCTGGCGAACGGCGTCGTCGGCATCAGCCACTCCTGGTGGGTCACCAAGCACAACCGGCACCACGCCAACCCCAACCAGCTCGGACGCGACCCCGACATCGAGTTCGACACGATCTCGTTCACCGTGGAGGACGCGGCCAAGAAGCGGGGGTTCATGGGCGCGTTCACCCGCCGCCAGGGCTGGCTGTTCTTCCCTTTGCTCCTGCTCGAGGGCCTCAACCTCCACGTGGTCTCGCTGCGGACGCTGATCGCGTCCCCGCGCAGCCGTGCGCGCACCTGGGAACTCGTCACGATCGCCGCTCGGCTCAGCCTGTACCTCGCGCTCGTCTTCTGGCTGATGCCCGTGGGTATCGCCGCAGCCTTCGTCGGCGTCCAGCTGGCCGTGTTCGGCGTGTACATGGGCGCGTCCTTCGCTCCCAACCACAAGGGGATGGCGATCATCCCCGCCGGCACGAAGCTCGACTTCCTCAGCAAGCAGGTGCTCACCTCGCGCAATGTCAGCGGCGGCTGGGTCATGACCCAGCTGATGGGTGGACTGAACCACCAGATCGAGCACCACCTGTTCCCGAACATGCCGAGGCCGCAACTGGCGAGGGCGCGCGTCATGGTTCGCGAGCACTGCGCTGCCAACGGCCTGCCCTACACCGAGATGGGCCTGTTCCGCTCCTACGGCGTCGTGATCCGCTACCTGAACGAGGTCGGCCTTTCGGCCCGCGACCCGTTCGACTGCCCCACCCACCGCCAGCTCGGAGGCTGGTAGGCCCCCAGGAGTCGTCGGCCGGTCCACGTAGAATGGCCGGCATGCCAGATGCCAAGCGAGTAGTGGTCGCCGCCCCGCGCGGGTATTGCGCAGGGGTAGATCGCGCGGTGATCACCGTGGAGAAGGCGCTCGACGTCTATGGTCCGCCGGTGTATGTGCGCAAGCAGATCGTGCACAACCGGCACGTTGTCGAGGACCTTGAGGCCCGCGGCGCCATCTTCGTCGAGGAACTGGTGGAGGTACCCACCGGTGCAACCGTCGTGTTCTCGGCCCATGGGGTGTCCCCTGCGGTGCACACCGAGGCCGCAGAGCGGGGATTGAAGACGATCGACGCCACCTGCCCGCTGGTCACCAAGGTGCACAACGAGGCCAAGCGTTTCGCAGGCCAGGGCGTCCAGATCCTGCTGATCGGCCACGCCGGGCACGAAGAGGTCGAGGGCACCACCGGTGAGGCCCCGGACAACATCACGCTCGTGCAGCACCCCGACGACGTGGCCGGCGTCGAGATGGAAGACCCGAGCAAGGTCGCCTGGCTCAGCCAGACCACCCTCAGCGTCGACGAGACCTGGGAGACTGTCGGACGCCTGCGCGAGAAGTTCCCCGCCCTGATCGACCCGCCCAGCGACGACATCTGTTACGCCACCCAGAACCGGCAGTCGGCCGTGAAGCAGATCGCCGCGCACTCCGACCTGGTGATCGTTGTCGGCTCAAGGAACTCGTCCAACTCGGTGCGGCTTGTCGAGGTGGCGCTGGAGTCCGGGGCGAAGGCGTCCTACCGCGTGGATAATGCCGGCGAGATCGATCCGGCCTGGCTTGAAGGCGTCCGTTCGGTCGGTGTCACCTCCGGCGCTTCCGTTCCCGACGCCCTCGTGCAGGGCGTGCTCGACTACCTGACCGAACGCGGCTACCCGCAGGCAACCGAGGAGCGGCTGACCGAGGAGAACCTGGTCTTCGCACTCCCGCCGGAACTGCGCAAGGACCTGCGTCGACAGACCGTCGGCGACTGATCCGGCGAGCCTCGCACGGGGTTTCGTACAGTCCCGGACGGCAGGTGGGAAATAAACCGCGCGTTCTCGCGTTAAGGCCATCGTGAGCCACGCCGCGGCCGTTCCTTCGTTGCCCTTGCGAGCGACGCCGCCTTGGCGTGGGCCAGCGGCGCGTCCCTCGACGGCCTCACTGGACGGTGCGCGCACGCGCAGGCCCCCGCCCGGTCGGCATGAGTGTGGGAGCCGACGGACATACTGGTTGAAGGTCGCAACCGGCTTCTCGCCTGCGAGGACTGGGCCGGCGGGCGAACGGGTGAGGCACGACGTGCGAGAGCCAGGGGTAAGGGCTTCGTCGGACAGGGTGTGCTTCCGTGTCGCCACCGGTGGCGACCGCGACCAGGGAGGGAGCACCCCGTGATCAGCTTCACTGACGTCACCAAGGTCTATCCGGGGGGCACGACCGCCGTGGGCGGCCTCAGCTTGACCGCCCCCACCGGCAAGATCACGGTGCTGGTGGGCCCGTCCGGCTGCGGCAAGACCACGTCGCTGCGGATGATCAACCGAATGATCGAGCCCACCAGCGGCACGATCGAGATCGACGGCCGCGACACCGCCAGCCTCAACCCCAACGAGTTGCGGCGCGGCATTGGCTACGTCATCCAGAGCGGCGGGCTGTTCCCGCACCGCACGATCCTTGACAACATCGCCACCGTCCCGCTGCTGCTCGGCTGGGACCGTGCAAAGGCGAGGACGCGGGCGCACGAGCTGCTGGAAAGGGTGGGCCTCGACCCCGTCCTCGGCAAGCGGTACCCAAACCAGCTCTCCGGTGGGCAGCAGCAGCGGGTCGGTGTGGCCCGTGCGCTGGCCGCCGACCCGCCGGTGATGCTCATGGATGAGCCGTTCAGCGCCGTCGACCCAGTGGTGCGGGAGCAGTTGCAGGATGAGTTCCTGCGGCTGCAGGGCGACCTCGACAAGACCATCGTTTTCGTCACCCACGACATCGACGAGGCCATGAAGCTGGGTGACCAGGTGGCCGTGATGCGGGTCGGCGGGGTGCTTGCGCAGTTGGCCGGCCCCGCGAAGTTGCTGGCCGATCCACACGACGACTTCGTTGCCGACTTCCTCGGACGCGACCGCGGCTACCGCGGACTCGCCTTCGCAGAAGCCCCGGAGCTGCCGCTGCGCGACGAGCCGGTCGTGCTGCTCGGATCGACAGTCGCACAGGCGGCGGAGACAGCGGCCGGGGACCAATGGGTACTGGTCGTCGACGACGCGGGAGCCCCTCTGGGCTGGTCCGAGCCGGAGAAGCTCTCCGGCCTCATCGATCGCGATCACCTTCACCGGGGCGGCACGGTGGCCCGCATCGGCGGTTCCCTGCGGGCAGCTCTCGACGCAGCCCTCTCCGCGCCCAGCCGGCGCGGGGTGCTCGTTGACGACGATGGGCGCCTCGTCGGCACCGTCCGCGCGCAGGACGTCCTCTCGGCGATCGAACGCCGGCCGGCAGGTGCAGTGGCGTGAAGTGGTTCCTCGGGCACCTCGACCAGGTGGCGCAGCTGATGCTGAACCATGTCGTGCTGGCGCTGATCCCGCTCGTAGTAGGGCTCCTGCTGGCCCTCCCGCTCGGCTGGCTGGCCAAGCGCTACCGCGGGCTCTACTCCCCGCTGATCGCCGGCACCGGACTGCTGTACACGATCCCCTCGCTGGCCCTGTTCATCCTGATGCCGCTCGTGCTGGGCACCGGCATCCTCGACCCGGTCAACGTTGTGGTCGCCCTCACCGTCTACACCGTTGCGCTTCTGGTGCGGACCGTTGCTGACGGGCTTGGCTCCGTGCCCGATGAGGTGGTCCAGGCGGCCACAGCCATGGGCATCGGACGCATCCGCCGCTTCTGGTCGGTGGAGCTGCCGCTGGCCGTGCCGGTGATCGCCGCCGGCCTGCGGGTCGCAGCGGTGAGCAACGTGTCGATCGTCTCCGTTGCTGCCCTGCTCGGCATCCCGCAGCTCGGGTCGCTGTTCACCGACGGGTTCGCCCGCAACTTCCTTGACCCGATCGTTGTCGGGATCCTTGCCTGCATGGTGCTGGCGCTGGCAATGGACCTGGCGATCCTCCTGCTCAGCCGGGCGGCCACGCCGTGGTTGCGGACGCGGGTGGCGGCATGAACCTGTTGTGGACCTGGCTGTCGGACCCGGAGAGCTGGCAGGGGAGCTCGGGCATCCCCGTCCGGGTGGCCGAGCACCTCGCGTACTCCGCCGCAACGCTGTTCCTTGCAGCGCTGGTCGGCATCCCGCTGGGGCTGTGGATCGGCCACACCGGACGCGGGCGCGTGGCAGTGGTGAACCTGGTCAACGGCGTCCGGTCAGTGCCGACGCTGGGCCTGCTGTTCGCAGCCGTCCTTGTCGTGGGCCCGCTGCTCGGCGGCGACATCGCGTTCCTCGTGCCGTCCATCTTCGTGCTGGTGCTGCTGGCCATCCCGCCGATCCTCGCGGGCGCCTACGCAGGGGTGGAAGGCATCGACCCCGGCGCGCGGGACGCCGCCCGCGGCATGGGCATGAGTTCGATGGAGATCCTGTTCAGGGTGGAGGTGCCCTGCGCCCTGCCTCTGATCTTCAGCGGGCTGCGGTCCGCCGCGCTGCAGGTGGTGGCGACAGCCACGCTCGCCGCGTCCGTGAGCCTCGGGGGCCTCGGCCGGTTCCTGATCGACGGCCAGGCCTACCGCGACTACGGGCAGATGGCCGGCGGCGCCCTGCTCGTCGCCGTGCTCGCCGTGCTCGTCGACCTCGTCTTCGCGGGGGTGCAGCGCCTGGCGGTCTCGCCCGGCCTCTCCCCGATCCGTTCCGCCCGGCGCGTTCGGACCCGGGCCCAATTGGCCGCCAACCCGACCTGATGACAGCCAGGATCCTAGGAAGAAGGAAAGAGATGAAGAAACACCTCGCAATCCTCGCCGCAGCAGCCACAGCACTGGCACTGACGGCCTGCTCCTCCGGCAACCCGCTTGCCAGCTCGGCCCCGGCCAGCTCCGCGCCGGCGTCCAGCGGGGCAGCGCTCTCGATCGTGGTCGGTTCGGCCAACTTCCCCGAGAGCGAGATCCTCGCCGACATCTACGCCGGCGCCCTGAAGGCCAAGGGCATCACCGTGTCGACGAAGCTGAACATCGCCTCCCGCGAGACCTACGTGCCGGCACTGAAGAGCGGTGAGATCGACCTGTTCCCGGAGTACACCGGCGGCTTCTCCAAGTACCTCAGCGCCGATGCCGACACCCATGACGAAGCGTCAGCACTGGCGTCGCTGAAGTCGCTGCTTCCCGACACCCTGACCGCCCTCGAGCCCTCTGCCGCGCAGGACAAGGACTCGATCACGGTCACCCGGGCGACCGCGGACAAGTACTCGCTGAAGACCATCGAGGACCTGGCGCCGGTCGCCGGGCAGTTCGTCCTCGGCGGCCCGCCCGAGTGGAAGAACCGGGCTCTCGGCGTCCCCGGCCTGAAGAAGACCTACGGGCTCATCTTCAAGGACTTCAAGGCGCTGGACGTGGCCGGCCCGCTGACCGTGCAGGCGTTGAAGAACGGCCAGGTGCAGGCCGCGAACCTGTTCACCACCGACCCGTCGATCAAGGCCAATGACTTCGTGTCGCTCGAGGACACCAAGCAGTTCTTCGGCGCCCAGAACGTCATCCCGGTGATCCAGAAGACCAAGGCAACGCCCGAGGTCACGGCAGCGCTGAACGCCGTGTCGGCCAAGTTGACCACCGACACCCTGGCTTCGATGGTCACAAAGGTCGTCATCGACAAGGAGGACGCGGCTACCGTTGCCGCCGAGTTCCTGTCGACCAACGGACTCGGCTGACGATGTGATCGGCAAACTGTGAGTTGGCCGGTGGCATCGCCGGCCAACTCACAGCTTGGGCAGTTCGGGCTACACCAGGAAGCGGTAGAACGGGCTGTCGGAGGCGACCACCTCGAACGTGATCGGGCTCGAGTCCATCTTCGCCAGCAGATCGGCGAAGGACGCCGGGTCGCCCAGCTCGATGCCGACCAGCGCCGGGCCGGTCTCCCGGTTGCTGCGCTTCACGTACTCGAAGTGGGTGATGTCGTCGTCGGGGCCGAGCACCTCGTCGAGGAAGCGGCGCAGCGCCCCCGGCTCCTGGGGGAAATTCACAAGGAAGTAGTGCTTGCGGCCCTCGTAGACCAGCGACCGTTCCACGATCTCCGCGTAGCGCGACACGTCGTTGTTGCCGCCCGACACGATCGCCACAACGGTCTGGCCCGGCTCCGGGCGGAACAGGCCGAGTGCTGCGGTGGCAAGGGCGCCGGCAGGCTCGGTGACAATGCCCTCGGTCTGATACAGCGCGAGCATCTCCGAGCAGATCCGACCCTCCGGCACGGCGAACAGGTCGGGCCGGTGCCGCTGGACCATCCCGAACGTGAGTTCACCGGCCCTGCGGACGGCAGCCCCGTCCACGAAGGTGTCCATCCGATCGAGATCTACTGGAGCTCCGGCCGCCAGGGCTGCGGCCATCGACGCCGCGCTCGCCGGTTCGGCACCGACCACGCGGGTGCCCGGCGCCCGCTCGGCCAGGTAGGCCAGGCAGCCGGCGATCATGCCGCCACCGCCCACCGGAGCGATCAGCACGTCGGGGGCCTTGCCGAACTGCTCGACGATCTCCTTGGCCACAGTGCCCTGCCCGACAATGGTGCGCGCGTCGTCGAACGCCGGCACGAGGGTTGCGCCCGTTTCCTGCGCTTCGAGCTTCGCCGCGGCGGCGGCGTCGTCGTAGCTGTCGCCGGTGACCACAAGGTCGACCCGCCCCTCCCCGAGCGCGAGGATGCGTTCCCGCTTCTGGCGAGGCGTTGTGGCCGGCACGAAGATGCGTCCGCGGATGCCGAGCCGTGCGCAGGCGAAGGCGACGCCCTGGCCGTGGTTGCCTGCGCTGGCGGCGATGACGCCAGCCGAGCGCTGGGATTCCTCCAGCTGCGAGATCAGGTTGTACGCGCCGCGGATCTTGTAGGACCGTACCGGCTGCAGGTCCTCACGCTTCAGCCACACGTAGGCGCCCGTCGCGGCGCTGAGCCGTTCGTTGAGCTGCAGCGGAGTGCGGACGGCCACGCTCGCCAGGCGCTCGGCGGCCGCATCCACGGCCCGGGCATCGATGATCACCGGGTCATTGTGGCACCGGTGCGGTCGAGGCCACCCGAGCCACCACCGGCCCTGCGCCCGCGGTCGGCGATCAGGCGGTCTGCACCCCTGCGTCCGGTGGGGTCGACACCTCGGTGGACAGCAGGTCCTCGAGTTCGGGCTGCGACCGGGTCATGCCCAGTTCGTCGTTCCGGGTGCGGGTGCGACCGATCATCGGGGCGACGCCAGCTGCGTCCTCCACCAGTTCCGGGGCGCTCACGTGGCGCACCGACACGTCGACGGCGGACACCTGGTCGAGGTCCTTCGTGACCACCTGTAGCTCCCGCAGCTTCCGTGCGGTCGGGAACACCCGACCCTCGATCGAGCCAACTGCGTCGTTGTAGGCGCTGACGGCGCCAGTCAGGGAGCGTCCCACCTTGTCGAAGTGCTTTCCCAGCGTGCCCAGTCGGTCGTACAGCTCGCGGCCGAGGCCGAACACCTCCTTGGCGGAGTCGGCCAGGGCGGCCTGTCGCCACGAGTACGCGACGGCGCGCAGCATCGCGATCAGGGTGGTCGGGGTGGCGAGGATGATGTTCCGTCGGGCGGCGTAATCGTGCAGGTCCGGCAACTGGCTGAGGGCTTCTGCTGCCAGCGCCTCGCTGGCGAGGAACAGCACAACGAACTCCGGCGACGACGGGTCGGCCTTGAAGTAGTCCTTGCGCGACAACTGGTCGATGTGGCTCTGCACGTTCTTGGCGAACAGCCCCAGGCACCGCTCCCGCTCCGCATCGGTGTTGGCCTCGTGCGCGTCGAGGAACGCGCTCAGGGGTACCTTCGAGTCGACGTAGACGAACTTGCCTTCAGCCAGCGTGACCTTCATGTCGGGCCGGATGACCGCACCGGAGCTGGTCTGAGTGGTCTCCTGCTGCACGAAGTCGCAGTACTCGAGCATTCCCGAGATCTCTGCGACCCGCTTCAACTGCAGCTCGCCCCAGGCGCCGCGGACCTGCGGCTTGCGGAGGGCCGTCACAAGGGCGGCGGTCTCCCGTCGCAGTGCTTCGCCGGTGAGCTTCACCTCAGCCACCTGGTTGCGCAGGTCGGTGCTGATCGCGGCCCGTTCCTTCTCCACCTCGGTGAGCCGGTTGTTGAACCGTTCGAGGCTCTCCTTCACGGGCACCATCAACTGCTCGGTGGCCTTGAGGCGCTGCTCCGCGACGGCTTCGCCCTGCTTGGCCTGGTGGGCGGCGGTCTCTGCCGACAGCACCTTGAACTGGTTGATGATCGATTCCCGGTCCTCGGCCAGCTCCTTCGCCCGTGCCACCGCGGCGTCGCGTTCGGCCACAGCGCCGTCCGCCTTCGCGCGGGCATGGGACAGCGCTGCGCCGGCGTCGGCGGCTTCTGCGCGGGCGACGGCTGCATCCTCGCGGGCCTGGGCCACGTCGGCGACCAGCCGGGACAGCTCCGAGCGCGCCTGCGCAGCCTCCGCCCGTCCCTCTGCCGCCTGGGTCTGGGCCTGCGCTGCCTCCGTGCGCGCCCGCTCGAGGGTGGCCTGGTCGTGTGCGCCGGACTCCCCGGTGCGCGAGCGCCACAACAGCCAGGAGACCGCCGCGCCCACCGCGGTACCGATGACGAGGGCCAGGAGCAACCAGCCGATGTTCTGCATGGCTTGATCCTGCCTGCAGGCACTGACACTTTGCGTGACCGACGCAGGGCACGGACCGGATTGGGCTCCATACTGGACGGCATGTCCGCGCATTCGCACATCGATGACCTGGCAGCCTTCGTCTCCGCGTCCCCATCCAGCTACCACGCTGCGGCCGAGGTGGCGCGCCGCCTGCGGGACGCCGGCTTCACGGAACTGGCAGAGGGCGGCGCCTGGGAGCCGGGTGGCCGCCACTTCGTACGCCGCGACGGCGCGGTGATCGGCTGGCGGGTGCCCGAGGACGTCGCCGGCCCGGTCGGCTTCCGGATCGTCGGAGCCCACACCGACTCGCCCGGCTTCAAGCTCAAGCCCGAGCCGTCCGCCTACGCCTACGGCTGGTCCCAGGCCGCCATGGAGGTCTACGGCGGGCCGCTCCTGAACTCCTGGCTCGACCGGGAGTTCGGGCTGGCCGGCCGGGTGATCACCAGGTCAGGGGAGGTGCATCTGGTCTCGACGCCGGCCTGGCTGCGAATCCCGCAGGTCGCCCCGCACCTCGACCGCAGCGTCAACGACAACCTGCACCTCGACCGGCAGGTGCACCTCAAGCCGATCTTCGGCACGGCTTCTGTGGACGTGCTGTCCGCCGTGGCCGGCAGCCTCGACCTGCACCGCGACGAGATCGACGGCCACGACCTGTTCGCCGCCGTGACCGAGGCCCCCGCCGTGATCGGAGTGACCGCGGAGTTCCTCGCCTCCGCGCGGCTGGACAACCTCTCCAGCGTGCATGCGGGGGTGGCCGCCCTCGCCAACGCCGAGCCCGGCGACCGGGTCGACGTGCTGGCGTGCTTCGACCACGAGGAGATCGGCAGTTCGTCGCGCACCGGTGCGTCCGGACCCTTCCTCGAGAGCGTGCTGAGGAGGATCGCCGGCGGACTCGGCTGGGGTGGCGAGGACTTCGAGCGGGCGCTGGCGGCATCGTTCGTGATCTCCGCCGACGCAGGCCACGCCGTGCACCCCAACTACCCCCAGCTGCACGACCCCGACCACCGTCCGGGCGTCAACGCTGGACCGCTGCTGAAGGTCAACGCCAACCAGCGCTACACCACCGAAGGGCCCTCGACGGCGCGATGGTTGAGGATCTGCCGGGCTGCCGGCGTGCCGACGCAGCCGTTCGTCTCGAACAACGCGGTGCCGTGCGGCTCGACGATCGGGCCGCTCAACGCCACCCGGCTGGGCATCGAGTCGGTCGACGTCGGCGTCCCGCTGCTGAGCATGCACTCGGCGCGGGAACTGTGCGGGGTGCAGGACCCGCTATGGCTGGCCCAGGCGTTGACGGCCTTCTACGCCGGAGCGGACGCCTGAACTCGTCGGACGGGAAGCTCTGCGAACAGGTGCGGGAAGCCGTCCTCGACCACGATCGGCAGGTGCGGGTCGGGGTCGAGCCGTAGCAGCATGAGGTCTTCGGGGGCGAGATCGCCGTAGAAGCGATCCCGGGTCGCCGCCAGCTGGTGTTCGAAGGAGAAGTGCACGAAGCCTTCGGCGAGGTAGCCCATGCCTCGGCCAGACCACGAGTATTCGCCGGTGATCAGGGCAGCCTCCCATTCCGTGCGTGGCGTCCAGTGGAAGATCGGCTCGGTGACCGGTGTGGGTGCGTCCAGGACGCCCAACCCCACCAGGTCGGCGCGCAGCTGCTCTGCCGAGATGAAGGTGAGGCCGGTCAGTCCTGCGTCCGTGGCGGCCACGGCGTTGGGCGGGGAGTCGTCGATGAAGATGGCCTCGCTGGGCTCCACCCCTGCGCGGAGGCAGGCCAGCGCATAGATCGCTGGGTCGGGCTTGATGATGCCCTCCTCTCCCGAGACGACGATGTCGCTGAACCGCTTGAGGATGCCGAACCGCTCCCGGGCGATCGCGAACATGTCGGCTGCCCAGTTGGTGAGCGCGATGGTCGTGACGCCGGCCTGGCTCAACTCGGTGAGGACGGCTCCGGTGCCGGGCACCATCTGGGTGATCGTGTGCGGGAAGTGCTCGCGGTAGGCGCGGACCCCGTCCGCGTGGTCGGGGAAGCGCGCTACGAGGGTTGCCTCAGATTCAGCGATGCTCCGCAGGCCGTCGTTGGTGCGGTTCCACTCGTCGAAGCCGATGTGCTCCATGAACGGGCGCACCTGGTCGGCCGGCATCACCTGCTCGAAGGCGCGCTCAGGCGCCCACTCGACCAGCACGCCACCGATGTCGAAGATCACTGCCGACAATGCCATGGGCCCACCCTCTCGCTTCCTTCGAGGAGAGTGTGAGTTGGTCCACCAAACTCGGTGGACGGATTCACAGCCAACGGCGTCCGAGGCATCGGGGGCAGTCGTGGGGCGTGCCTTGCCAGCCGTTTCGCGCGAGGACCGACGCAATCCGCCTTGCCATGTGGCACGACCGGTCCAGGGTGTCGGACCAGCCGAACCTGAGGGTGGCGAGCCCAGCCTCGGTGTGGCGATTGTCCCGGGCCTGATCCCGGAACTGCGCCGGGCCCTCGTGCCAGGTTCGTCCATCGAGTTCGACGACGGTGTCGAACTCGGCGTACCACACGTCCGTCGCGTACGGCCCGGCCGGGCTCGCCTGCCGACGCGCGCTCGGTAGTCCGTGCGCGCGTTCCACCAGGTAGAGGTAGTGCCGCTCCAGTGGTGATCGGACGCCGTCGCCAACGTCAGCGAGCAGTTCCGTGAGCAGGCGGCGACGCGGGTGACGTGGCAGTTGCTCCAGCGCAACCCGGATCGTGGCCGCGGGCGTTCCTCGACCGACCGCCGCAGCGAGCAGGCTCACGATGGCGTCGGTCCGCTGGACAGCGGCCAGGTCGAGCACCGTGCGCACCAGCGTCGTCCGGGGCAGGCGCCCCACCGCGTCCCGGCGACCGCGGGAGAAGACCCACGGCTCGCGGCTGCGGACCTGGCGGTCGGGCACCCAGATCGCGAACCTATCTGGGGCGGGCATGAGGCGATGCAGGTGTGCCGCCGCTGCCAGGCCGAGGCATGAACCCGGGCCCGCGATGAGGACCCCGGCCCAGCTCCATCCCAGCCAGTCGGGCTCGGGCCGCAGCGAGTAGACACCCGATGCCACCTGCAGCCATTCCGTACGGATGAGGCGGGTGATCACACGATCGGTGAGGCCACCAGCAAGAACCTGCTCGCGGGAGAGCATCCAGGCCTGGGCCTCTGCGCGTCTGAGCAGTGCGAAAGGGACGGTCGCTCTCGGGATCACGCACGCCACTATCGGCACAGGTCGTCGATATCGGTCACTCACCCTGCCCCCTGTGCACAACTGTGAGTTGGTCCACCGAACTCGGTGGACGGACTCACAGCGTGACGCCCGGCCGGCTTGCACGGGACGCCCGTGCTGGCAGGGGGATCGCGACCACTAAAGTAGGCCGACGTGGCTCTCACCATCGGAATCGTAGGACTGCCCAACGCAGGCAAGTCCACCCTCTTCAACGCACTCACCCGCAACAATGTGCTCGCGGCGAACTACCCGTTCGCGACGATCGAGCCGAACGTGGGCGTGGTGGGCGTCCCGGATGGGCGGTTGCCGGTGCTGTGCAAGCTGTTCAACTCCGAGCGGCTCGTGCCGGCGACGGTGAGCTTCGTCGACATCGCCGGCATCGTGAAGGGTGCGTCCAAGGGTGAGGGGATGGGCAACGCGTTCCTCGCCAACATCCGCGAGGCCGACGCGATCTGCCAGGTGACCCGCGTCTTCCGCGATCCCGATGTCACCCACGTCGACGGGGCGGTCAACCCTGGCAACGACATCGAGACGATTCGCACCGAGCTGATCCTCGCCGACCTGCAGACCATCGAGAAGGCGCTGCCGCGGCTGGAGAAGGAGGTCCGGCTGCGGAAGGACCGGCTGCCAATCCTGGAGGCGGTCCAGCAGGCACAGGCTGTGCTCGACGGCGGCACCGGCGTGCACGCTGCACGTCTCGACCTGGAACCGCTGCGGGAACTGTTCCTGCTCACGGCCAAGCCGTACCTGTATGTGTTCAACTGCGACTCCGACGAGCTCACCGACACCGAACTGATCGCGAAGATGCGCGACCTGGTTGCTCCGGCAGAGGCGATCTTCCTCGACGCCAAGATCGAGTCCGAGCTGGTCGAGATGGAGGCAGAGGAGGCCCGCGAGTTCCTCGAGGAGATGGGCATCGCCGAGCCGGGCCTGGACACCCTCGCCCGCGTCGGCTACGAGACGCTCGGCCTGCAGAGCTACCTCACCGCCGGGCCGAAGGAGTCACGGGCCTGGACGATCCGGAAGGGCGCCACCGCGCCCGAGGCGGCCGGCGTGATCCACACCGACTTCCAGAAGGGCTTCATCAAGGCAGAGATCGTCGGCTACCTGGACCTCGTTGCACTCGGCTCGGTCACCGCAGCACGCGCGGCCGGGAAGGCCCGCATGGAGGGCAAGGACTACGTCATGGCCGACGGGGACGTGGTCGAGTTCCGGTTCAGCTCCTGAAGCTCGCTCGGCTTCACGCGTCCCGGCCCGACCCTTACTTGACCCGGCTGGCCTTCGCCGTCCAGGTGTTGCAGGCGCCGATCGTCTTGCCGTTGAGGCCACGCCGACCCCAGTAGGCCTCGGCCTTGGTGCTGCCGTGGCCGGCCGGGTCGTTGGTGTAGCCCCACTGATACTCGATCTCCTGGTTGTCGACGGAGGTGTAGCCAACCCCCGACACCGTGAGCGCGTAGTGGGCCATGCAGTGCGCCTGCAGCTCGATGCGGCGGGTGGTCACCGCGGACGCCTCGTCCAAAGCTTGTGTGGCATCGAAGATGCCAGCGAGGTTCTGGACGTGGTGGGCGTACTCGTGCATCACGAGCTCGGCCAATGACAGCCGGAAGTACCGTCCCTGCAGGTATGACTGGAGGGAGAAGTAGAGGGTGGAATCGCCGGTGCAGTAGCTGGCGGGGAAAGCAGTCCCGAGCCTGCCGCAGGGCGACTTGACCGACGAACTGTAGAACTTCACCTTCGGCTTGCTGAACTCGACGGCGGTCGGGGCCAGCGCCTTCTTCCACGCGGCGTTCTCGCAGTCGACCAGCCTGCCCACCTGCTTGCGGAAGGCGGACTGGCTGCCGGGAATGGACTGATAGGGGCAGTTCGCCGGCACCTTCAGCGCGTAGACCGGGTTCTTCTTCAGCACGTCGAGTGGATTGGACGGCATCGTCGCCGTGGGCTTCGTGGTCGGCGACGACCCCGGGCTGGGCGAGGCGGTGGGCTTACTGGTGGGTGTGCCGGTCGCGGGCGCCGACGGGGCGGCCGTCGACCCCCCATGCCGGCTCGGCAGCTGGGTCAGCAGCGGGACGGCGAACGCTGCGATCAGGCTCACGGCCAGCACCGCTGCCAGCGTGACCAAGGCAACGATCCAGCCCTGACCACGCCGCGGTGGGCGCGCCGGCGGTGGGAACCCGGCCAGGGGTTGCGGCGGGGCGG
>Ga0209745_1000066_pt1 | contig 52750 bp, 55 predicted proteins | sample BarGraNGADG00312_FD_184495 | JGI IMG/M metagenome (GOLD analysis project Ga0209745, IMG submission 184495) | Arctic peat soil microbial communities from Barrow, Alaska - Barrow Graham LP Ref core NGADG0004-312 (SPAdes) (version 2) | ecosystem: Environmental > Terrestrial > Soil > Wetlands > Peat... | reverse complement strand
TGCAGTCGTAGTGGCCGCAGGCAGCGGCCTCGACCGCCCGGCGGGTGACCGGTTCCGGATCGGTGATCACCGTGCCGAGCGAGCCGTTGGCGTTCAGCAGCCGGTGCGGCTGGACTCCCGCGCGGTGTTCAGCCCGTGGCGTTCCGCGGTCTGCAGCAGGCGCGAGCCCGGCAGCCCGATGATGGTCAGCGTCGGGTCGTAGTCCAGGACGGCATTCACCACGGCCCAGGCGTGGTTACGGTCGGTGCGGGCCGCCTCGAACAGCGCGCCGCTGGGACGGATGCTGCCCACCCGGGCCTGCTCTGCAAGGGCGAGCCCGTCCAGGGCACTGAGCTGGTAGATGATCGTTGCCGCCAGGTCATCGGGGTCGTAGTCGATGAATCGTTCCCCGCCGCCGATCCGGTCGGCGTAGCCGACGGCAGCGCCAAGAGCGACACCCCGTGCCATGGCCTCGCTGCAGGCGCGCAGCATCGATGTCGGTTCTCCGGAATGCACCCCGCAGGGCACCAGCGCGGTACTGAGCAGTGGCCAGAGACTGCTGTCGGCCTCCATGGCTGCTTCGCCGAGACCGTGCCCCACCTCTGCAGTCAGGTCGATGTCCACGGCTGGCGAATCTACCGCTTCCCGGTGACCGGCGACACGGGAATCCGACGCGCGGATAACCTCGTACGGCCCATGCGGTGCGATGCTGTGCGGGTGAGTAGCTGCCGCAGCCGGGCCTGGCGGGACGGGACCGAGATCGCAGCGGACTTCCCGCTGGACGAGCTCGACACGTGGATGGCTGACCCGGGTGTGCTGGTCTGGCTCGACCTCAACGATCCCGAGCGCGAGGTGCTGGACGCCCTCGCCGTCGAGCTAGAACTCGACCCGCTCGCCGTCGAGGACGCTGTCGAGCCGCGCGAGCGTCCGAAGGCCACCCGGCACGCCACCCACACCTTCGTCACCTGCTATTCGACAAGGCTCACCGACATCGACGGTCAGGTTGCCAGGCTCGACCTCGGCCGGGTGTCCGCCTTCGTGATGAAGAACGCGCTGATCACCGTCCGGCCCGACGACCGGGTGGACATGGATGCAATCCTCACCCGCTGGACCGAGGACGGATTGCTCGCCCACGGAGTCGCCGCGCTGGTGCACGGCCTGCTCGACGAGCTCGTCGACGGCCATTTCGAGACCATTGAACGGATGGACGAGGTCCTCGAGGGACTCGAGGACCTGCTCTTCGACCCGGTCACGAAGTCACGGGTCATCCAGCAGCGGATCTTCAGCATCCGCAAGTCGCTGGTGCAGCTACGCCGGGTGGTGCTGCCGATGCGGGAAGTGGTCACGGCGCTGATGCGGTTCCGGGCCGAGCGCGGCAACTCCCTTTCGAACGAGCTCGACGGCAACTTCAACGACCTCTACGACCACGTCATCCGGGCGGCGGAATGGACGGAGAGCCTGCGCGATGTGGTCTCCAGCGTCTTCGAGACCAACCTCTCCCTCCAGGACTCGCGGCTCAACGAGGTGATGAAGAAGCTGGCCGGCTGGGGCGCCATCATCGCCGTGCCGACAGCCGTGACCGGCTGGTTCGGCCAGAACCTGCCGTATCCGGGCTTCAGCGACACGTTCGGACTGGTCCAGAGCGCTGTCCTGATCCTGCTCGGCACAGTCGGGCTCTACATCCTGTTCCGCAGGGTCGACTGGATCTGAACGCCCGACGGGGCCGGGAAGACCCGGGCCTAGCATGCTGCCGTGACGCTCGCCCAATCCTTGCTGGGATTCACCCTGCTCGCGGCCGTGGTCGCGGTCACGCCCGGCCTGGACACCGTCCTCGTGCTGCGGCAGGCGCTGCGCAGCGGACGGCGTTCCGCGTTCGCCGCGGCCACCGGGATCTGCCTGGGAGCACTGGTGTGGGGCATCGCTGCTGCAGCGGGAGTGGCGGCACTGTTCGTTGCGTCCCAGGTGGCCTACGCAGTGTTGCGATGGGCAGGGGTTGCGTTCCTGCTGTACCTGGCCTGGAGCTACCTGCGGTCGGCCATCCGCGGCGGGGCTGGGCACACCGACCTCGCGTCCGGCTCGGTTGACACCCCGCGCGAGGCGTTCGTCAAGGGCATGCTCACCGACCTGCTGAACCCCAAGATGGCGGTGTTCTACCTCACCGTGCTGCCACTGTTCCTGCCCACCGGGTATGCCCCGGTGCTCGCGGGCGCGGTGTTGGCCGGGGTGCATGCGCTGGTGGCGTTCGCCTGGTTCACGGTCATCATCTTCAGCGCGCACGCCGTCCGGGGGTTCCTGACCAGCCGGCGCGGTGGCCGGGTCATCGACGGCGCCGCCGGGGTGGCGATGCTGGGCTTCGGCCTGGTGCTGGGCCTCGAGCGTTGAGCCAGCGGCAAGCTCCCGCGTTGACAGGGGTACCGGGTACCTGTCTGACGTCTTCCTTTCCCAGCTCGTGAGGGCTGGGATGTAGGTGGTGGGCATGCGCCCACTCGTCGAGGTCGAGAGGGAGTTCGCCATGCAGTACCGCAGTCTGGGTGACACCGGGGTTCAGGTCAGCAACCTCTGCCTGGGGTCGATGATGTTCGGTGGCGTGAACAACGCCGACCATGACGACTGCGTGAGGATCATCCACGCTGCGCTCGATGGCGGCATCAACTTCGTCGACACCGCCGACGTGTACTCCAACGGCGAGTCGGAGGAGATCGTGGGCAAGGCGCTCCAGGGGCGCCGCGACCAGGTGGTGCTGGCCACCAAGTTCCAGGGTGCGATGGGCGAAGACCGCAACCAGGGCGGAGCGTCGCGACGGTGGATCGTCGCCGAGGTGGAGAACTCGCTGCGGCGCCTTCGCACGGATCGCATCGACCTGTACCAGCTGCACCGACCCAATCCCGGCACCAACATCGAGGAGACGTTGGCCGCGCTCACCGACCTCGTATCTCAGGGCAAGGTCCTGTACGTGGGTCACTCCGCGTTCCAGGCCAGCCAGATCGTCGAGGCGCAGTGGGCGGCGCGGGACCGCAGGTATGTCCGGCCGGTGAGTGAACAGCTCTCCTATTCGCTTCTGGTCCGTACGCCCGAGATCGACGTCCTGCCCACAGCGTTGCGTCACCGCATGAGCGTGATCTGCTATTCACCGCTGGCCGGCGGATGGCTGAGCGGCAAGTGGCGCAAGGGCGCCGAGGCGCCCACACCCTCGGCCGGCCGCGGCGCGAGCGGGTTCTTCCAGCCGCGGTACGACCTCGACAACCCGGCCAACGCCGGCAAGCTCGACGCGGCCGATGGCCTCGCCTCGGTTGCGGGGGACGCGGGCACGACCCTTGTGGAGATGGCGATCGCGTTCGTCGTGAACCACCCTGCGGTCACGAGCGCGATCATCGGCCCGCGCACCATGGAACAGCTCACCACCCAGCTGCCCGCTGCGGACATCACGCTGTCGGCCGAGGTCCTCGACCGCATCGACAAGATCGTGGCGCCGGGTACGACGCCGAACCCGTTCGACAGCGCATACGTGAACCCGGCCCTCAGCGCGGAGGTGCTGCGGCGCTGAGCCGACCCCGGGAACTCGCGAACGCGCTGGGGACGTTCTCGCCGTGTGACTCAGCTGGTGGCGCCCGGGTGGCCGAGCTGGCGCCATGCTTCGTAGACGGCGATGGCTGCTGCGCTGGCGAGGTTGAGGGAACGCATTCCGGGCAGCATCGGGATCCGCACGCGCGCGGTGATGCGAGGGTCGGCAAGCACTGCGGGGTCGAGACCTGTGGGCTCGGGGCCGAACAGGAGGATGTCGCCGGGTTCATAGGCCACGTCCGTGTGGGCAGTCTCGGCGTGGGCGGTGAAGGCGATCACCCTGCCGGGCAGCAGGGCGGTGTAGGCGGCCTGAAGTGACTCGTGGACGAAGGTCGCGGCCTTGTCGTGATAGTCGACGCCAGCGCGGCGTAGCTTGGCGTCGTCCATGTCGAACCCGAGCGGTCGCGCCAGGTGCAGTTCGGCGCCGGTCACTGCAGCCAGACGCATCGTCGCGCCCGTGTTGTTCGGGATCTGAGGCGAACAGAACAGGATGCGCAGCGGACGGGTCACGGCGGTCATCCTGTCACCGTTCTCCTCCGGGCCACCCGAGCGCGAACCGGCTCGTGTAGTCGCGCGGAGTCTGGTCGACCGGGTCGGTGAAGCAGAGCCGGCGGGCAATGAGCTGCAGAGGCGCGGTGAAGTCGGCAGCGTCGACGTCCAGGACCGTGGGGTACAGGGGGTCACCAAGGATCGGCAGCCCCACCGCGGCCATGTGCACCCGCAGTTGGTGGGTCTTTCCTGTGGTGGGCGTCAACCGGTAACGCGCGTGCTGGCCGCGGGTCTCGACCAGCTCGACCAGGGTCTCGGCGTTCGGCTCCCCGGCCACCTCCTCGGCCTGAAGGATGCCCCGCCGCTTCTCGATCCGGCTGGTGACGCGGCGCGGGAACTCGAGTTTCGGGTCGAACGGCGCCAACGCCTCATAGCTCTTGTGCACGCTGCCCGCCTGGAACACTCCGGCGTAGGCAGCCCGGTACCGGCGGCTCGTGGTGAGCACCAGCACGCCCGCGGTGAGGCGGTCCAGCCGGTGCGCCGGGGCGAGGTCGGGCAGGCCCAACATTTCGCGCAACCTGACCAGTACCGATTCCATGACATGCGTGCCGCGCGGGGTCGTGGCAAGGAAGTGCGGCTTGTCGACCACCACGGCGCGCTCGTCCGCGTCCAGCACCTCGACGGCGAAGGGCACGACGGGCTCAGGCGCCAACGGCCGGTGGTACCACACGAACGCGTTGGGTCGGTAGGCATCCTCCCCGCCCCAGGGGCGTCCTGCCTGGTCGACGAACTCTCCGGCTCCCAGCATCTCCGCGACCGGAGCTACGGCCGGGAGACGTTCGATGAGGAAGTCGCCCATCGTGGCCCATCGCGCGTGGGTGACCGGATCGTTGTCGGGAGTGCGCAACCACGCCGCGTCCAGCCCCTGCCGCTGGGGCAGCGGAGAGCGGGGCGGCATCACGCCACCGGTTCCGGCCGAGATGAGGTCACGACCTGCACAGTACGGATAGAACGATGCCAACACCCGGTTGATCAGTCGACGCGCTCGATCTCGAAGGTGAGGCCGGGTGCGCGCAACCGGTCCACAAGGACGTCGCCCATCGCTGTTGCCGGGGTGAGGACGCCTGCCCGCTGGGGAGTCGCTGCTTGTCGCGGGTCGGCATGACTCCTCGGAGTGTTCATCTGGTGCGCTGGTGTGCTTCAAACCAGTCGAAGAGCGCCGCAGTGAAGGCGGGCGTGAGGGCCGGGGTGTGGCTGCCGCCAGCGATGGACCACAGGGCGACCTCGGTGTTGCCGCGGCAGTTAGTCCAAGTGGTTGGGCTGAGGTCGTCACCTGCCACTTTCGCGTCCGCATCCAGCCGTGCGCCGGAGCGAGTGTCGGACCGACAGCCATCGGCACGTCGCCACAACGCGACGGTCTTCGTCGCCGACGAGTAGGGCCGGCCGTCGATCTCGCCACCGTCATAACTGACGGTGGTGTCGGCCGTGCCGTGTATCTGCAAGACGCTCACCGGTCTGGCCGGTCGGCAATCGGCGTCGGGGTCCACGGCACCCGCCAGTGACGCAATGGCTGCGACCTGGCCTGCATGCTCGCACGCCAGCCGATGGGCCATGAACCCGCCGTTGGAGTGCCCGACCACATACACCCGCTCCGGGTCGATGCCCTGCGTGGAGACGACGGTGGCGATGACATGACTCAGGTAGTCGGAGTCGTCCACCACGGAGCCGTCGAAGTTGCAGCAGGCGCGGGAGGCGTTCCAGAACGTATGCCCCTCGCTGTCGGTGGTGCCCTGTGGAGCTGCGATAAGGAACCCGCGCTGATCGGCGAGGGGACGCAGCCCAAAGAACTCCACCGCCTCCTCCGCCTCACCGGTGTAGCCGTGCAATACCACGACCAGAGCTGCAGCGGCGCCGGACGGGCGGCTCGCCGGGGCATACAACAGCACCGGCCGGTCACCGACCTTAACCGTTGTTGTCGTCGATGTACCACCGGGTGGGGACGCTGGATTCACCGTGGGTGGCTGCGTAGTGCTGGCCACGCAACCGGTCAGGTGCATCAGAACGCAGGCTATGGCGATGACACAGCTTTGCCACATCGCGCTCCTGCGACCCGCGCGGACCCTCATGTCACGATCATCAACCCGATCCTCAGAAGCCACGTGGTTAACCTCGTTTCCGGACACCATCGTGGCGGGTCCGGTGTCCGCGACCTCGCGGTGCTCGAGACCGATCACACCGGGTTGATGCGCAAGGCGTCAAGGGAGGCGTCCGGCGGCAGGTCGACGGCAAGACGGACGGCCCTGGCCACATCATCGGGGTCGAGGTGGGCGTCGGGGATGTAGGGCAGTCCCTCGAGTGAGGTCAGCCGTGCCTGCATGTCGGTGGCGACCCGTCCCGGGTGGATGGAGGTGACCCGCAACCGTCCCCGCTCGTCGGCGCGCAGGGCGTCGGCCAGCGCGGTCAGGGCGAACTTCGACGCCGCGTAGACGGCAAAGCCACGATGCGCGGTGAGTCCTGCCCCGGAGTTGAGGAAGATGACCAGGCCGTGTGCCCCCCGCAGCGCAGGCAGCAGGAGCCGGGTCAGGGTGGCTGGCGCGATCACGTTCAGTTCCATCAGCTCGCGCCACTCGGCGGTGGTGGAGTCGATCAGCGGGCCGTAGGTCACCGCGCCGGCCGAATGCACCAGCACGTCCAGTTGGTAGAGGCCGGCGACGGCTGCTGTGACGGCTGCCTCGTTCGTGAGGTCGGCGATGAAGGGCTCTGCCGACTCCAGCCCGCGCACGACGTCGGAGACGGCGTCGGTGTCCCGGCCCCCGACCAGCACATGGTGGGTGGGGGAGAGGGCCAGCGCGATCGCCCTGCCGATGCCCCGTGAGGCGCCGGTGACCAGCGCGACCGGTCTGCTCACCCGAACACCGCCACCGCGACGGGGATCACCCACAGCACGGCCAGCACCTGCAGGATCGGGTCGGACAGGACCACGTCCTCGGGCTCGCCGGCCTTGCCCTGGTCGATCCGCATGGCATAGCGCAGCACGGCGAGGGTGAACGGGGCGATCGAGATCGCCGTCCACGGGATGCCGAACGGCTGGGCGTACCGCTGCTCGAAGGCCCACAGGCTGTACGACATGATCACGATCGCGATCGAGACCGACCAGACCTCACGCAGGTAGGACTTGGTGTAGCGCTCGAGGCTGGTCCGGGTGCCGGCGTCGGTGCCCAGCTCCTTGAGCTCGGAGTACCGCTTGCCAGCCACCATGAACAGCGAACCGAAAGACGCCACCAGCAAGAACCACTGCGAAAGGACAAGGCCGGATGCGACGCCGCCGGCAACGGCGCGCAGCAGGAAGCCGGCAGCCACCATGGCGAGGTCGATGATCGGCTGGTGCTTGAGGAAGAACGAGTAGACCACCTGCAGCACCCAGTAGACCGCCAGCGTGATGCCGAGGTCGCGGGATACCCAGAAGCCGAGGGCGAGCGAGGCGACCAGCGTCACCGTCGCCAGCACGTAGGCCGTGCTCACCGACAGTTCTCCGGCCGCGATCGGCCGGAACCGCTTCTTCGGGTGCAGGCGGTCGGCTTCGATGTCGCGGCTGTCGTTGATCAGGTAGATGGAGGCGCTGACCAGGGAGAACGAGATGAACGCCCACGCCGACGCCAGCAGCACGCCGGTCTCGAACAGCCGTCCCGCGGCCAGTGGTGCGGCCAGCACAAGGACGTTCTTCACCCATTGCTTGGGGCGCATCGCGCGCAGCCACGCCGGCAGCACCGTCTTCTTCGGTGTGACTTCGGGCAGGTTTTCGGTGGTCGTCATAGCCCTCCAAGGCTAGCGCGCCCACCCACCTGGGTTATTGAGGCACCTTCCAGAGGGTGTGCCAGGGAACTCCCAGATCGGCGAACAGACTGCGCAGCAGCGGCAAGCTGATGCCCACCACGTTGTGCGGGTCGCCGGTGACCGAGGTGATGTAGGCGCCGCCCAGTCCGTCGATCGTGAACGCACCGGCGACGACGCCGGGCTCGCCGGTGGCGACGTAGGCGTCGATCTCGGCGTCGTCGAGGTCGGCGAACGCCACCTCGGTCGTGGCCACGGCTGCCGCCGTCCGGGTCTGGCCACCCAGGCGGGCAACCACGTGGTGCCCGGTGTGCAGGTACCCGGCGCGTCCGCGCATCTCCCGCCACCGCAGGACGGCCTCTGCCGGCGACGCCGGCTTTCCGAGCGGACGACCGTCGAGCTCCAGCAAGGAGTCGCAGCCGACGACGAGCACATCCGGGGCATGGTTGACCAAAGTGGCCGCGACCGCCTCGGCCTTCGCCTTCGCAAGCACGGCGACCAGCCCGGTCACCGAGTCCGCTGTGAACGCGTCCTCGTCCACGGCGGAGACCACGACGCGCGGGTCGAGCCCGGCGCGGACCAGCGTCTCGAGCCGGGCCGGCGAGGCCGAGGCGAGGACGAGGTCAGGGCGTCGGTCAGCGGCCAAGGATCTGGCCCAGCAGTCCGCCAAGGATGTCGCCGCCCTGCGGCTGCTGGCTGCCCTGGTCGGCGGTGTCCCCGGTGTCCTCTTCCGGGATCTGGAGCCCGCCAGGGCCGTCCGGGGTGGTGAACACGGTTCCGGACTCCGCCGTCGGCGCGGGGATCGTCTGGCTGTCGGCGGCTGGGTTCTCCGCCGCCTGTCCGCCGCCGAGGATCTGGCCGAGGATCTCTCCGAGCCCACCACCGGAGGCAGCCCCGCCGCCACCGAGGATCCCGCCGAGCAGGTCGCCGAGCCCACCTCCGGAACCGCCCTGCGAGGTCGAGGAGCCCTGCGACGTCGAGCCACCCATGCCGAGCTTGCGGGCGAGGTAGCTCATCACGATCGGTGCGAGCAGGGGCAGCAGCTTGGACAGCAAGTCGCCGCCCAGCCCACTGACCGCCTGCAGCCGCTGCGGGTCGTCGGCAAGGGCGTGCGCCAGGATCTTCCTGCCGTCCGTTGTGTCGATCTGGTCGAGGTCGATGGAGTCGCCGAATCCGTCGGCGTGCTGGCCGAGGGCGCTGAGCAGGCCGTCGGAGCCTTCGGTGGTGATGGCATTCGCCTGCAGGCTGCCGATCAGGGTGGGGATGGCCGCGGCGGCGGCATTCATGGCTGTGGCCTCGTCGGTGCCGAGGGCGGCTGCCAGCTGTCGGCGGTCGATGCCCGCAAGGATTTCGTCTGTTGCGCTCATGCCAATTCCTCCTCGGTGGGGCCTGCGTTGCGCTACATGCGGAAGGTGGCGCGCCACGCCTCGCGTCCGGGTACCAGCGGCGTCCGGACGGTGTGCCAGTACGAGCGCCACCCGCCGGCCAGCGTGCTGGTTGCGGGGGTGTGCGGGGCCGGGCGTGCCCGGCGCAGGGCGACGATCACCGCCCCGAGGGCGGCTAGTTCCTCATCGGTCGGCTCGCCGGCGACGATGTGGACAAGCTCGGGCTGCGCGGCGGTCACAGCGGGATGTTCCCGTGCTTCTTCGGCGGCAGTTGGGTCCGCTTGGTGCGCAGGAGGCGCAGCACCCGGATCACCTGGGCGCGGGTCTCGTGCGGGTAGATCACCTTGTCCACGTATCCGCGCTCGGCGGCGACGTACGGGTTGGCCAGCTCGTCGTTGTACTCGTCGATGAGCTCGGTGCGCCGGGTGGCCGGGTCGTCGGCGTCGGCGAGCTCGCGCTTGTACAGGATGTTCACCGCGCCCTCGGCGCCCATCACGGCGATCTGCGCGGTCGGCCAGGCCAGGTTCACGTCGGCACCCAGTGGCTTCGAGCCCATCACGCAGTAGGCGCCGCCGTAGGCCTTGCGGGTGATGATGGTCACGAGCGGCACGGTGGCCTCTGCGTAGGCGTAGATGAGCTTGGCGCCGCGCCGGATGATGCCGTCCCACTCCTGGTCGGTGCCGGGCAGGAAGCCGGGCACGTCCTCGAAGGTGAGGATGGGGATGTTGAACGCGTCACAGGTGCGCACGAAACGGGCGGCCTTCTCCGAGGCCTTGATGTCGAGGCAGCCGGCGAAGACCATCGGCTGGTTGGCGATGACGCCGATCGAACGACCCTCCACCCGACCGAAGCCGCAGATGATGTTCTGCGCGTACAGGCTGTGCACCTCGAGGAACTCGTCGTCGTCGAGGACGCGCTTGATCACCTCGTGCATGTCGTAGGGCTGGTTGGGCGAGTCGGGGATCAGGGTGTCCAGCACCAGGTCGTGCTCGGTGATGGTGAGGTCAGCCTCCTCCTCGTCGAAGACCGGCGGGTCCTCGAGGTTGTTCTGCGGCAGGTAGGTGATCAGCTGTCGCACATACTCGATGGCATCGGTCTCGTCGGCCGCGAGGTAGTGGGAGTTGCCCGACTTGGTGGAGTGGGTGCGTCCGCCGCCCAACTCCTCCATGGTGACGTCCTCGCCGGTGACGGTCTTGATCACGTTCGGCCCGGTGATGAACATCTGCGACGTCTGGTCGACCATCACAACGAAGTCGGTGAGCGCGGGGGAGTAGACATGCCCGCCGGCTGCTGCACCCATGATCAGGGAGATCTGTGGGATCACGCCCGAAGCGAGCACGTTGCGGCGGAAGATCTGGGAATACAGGTCCAACGATGCGACACCCTCCTGGATGCGCGCACCACCGCCCTCGTTGATGCCGATGATCGGGCAGCCGGTCTTGATGGCGAAGTCGATGATCTTGACGATCTTCTCGCCGTAGACCTCACCGAGGGCACCGCCGAAGATGGTGACGTCCTGGCTGAACACACACACCGGACGGCCGTGGATGGCGCCGACGCCGGTGATCACGCCATCGGTGTAGGGGCGCTTCTCCTCCATGCCGAACGCCTGGGAGCGGTGCCGGGAGAACTCGTCGAACTCGGTGAAGCTGCCCTCGTCCAGCAGGCTGAGGACGCGCTCGCGGGCGGTCATCTTGCCCTGCGCATGGACCTTCTCCACAGAAGCAGCCGGTGAAGGGTTCTTTGCCTGCTCCATCCGAGCGGCGAGTTGGGCGACCTTGCCCCGGGTCGTGTGGATGTCGAGGTCCATGTGCAGACCATAGACGAAGGACGTTTTGGAGGCGCGGGGCGTCGGCAAAACGTGAGGAGTCTTGACGAGCGGTGAGGCACGAACTGCGCGGAACAGCGGGGGTGTTCTGCTCTGGTCATAGAGTTCTGGAGTGACCCCCAGCGTCGATGCCGAATGGCTGTCCAGACGGCTCGTGCGTCCCGGATCGGTGTGGACGCAGGTCAGGTCGGTCGAGACCACCGGCTCCACCAACGCCGACCTTGCCGGAGCCGCCCGCGCAGGTGCCGAATCGGGCCAGGTGCTGGTCTCCGACCACCAGAGCACCGGACGCGGACGGTTCACCCGGGTGTGGGAGGCGCCGCCGGGAACATCGCTGGCGATCTCTGTGCTCTTGCGACCACCGCCCGGCGTGCCTGCGTCCCGCTGGCTGTGGCTGCCCCTGCTCACCGGTCTCTCGGTGGCCGACGGCATCCGCGCAGCCACCGGCATCCGGGCGGAGCTGAAGTGGCCCAACGATGCGCTGATCGAAGGCCGGAAGGTGTGCGGGATCCTCGCCGAGCGTGTGGACGGTGACGCGGGAGCTGCCGCGATCATCGGGATGGGGGTGAACACGACCCTGACCGAGGACCAGTTGCCGGTGCCTACTGCCACATCGCTGGCACTGGCCGGTGCCGACGTGGAGCCCGAGGGGGTCGCTGCAGCCATCCTGGACGCGCTGGGGGAGTGGTACGTGCGCTGGCTGGGTGGTGCCGACCTGCGCGCCGAGTATGCCGCCCGCTGCACCTCGGTCGGGCGCACCGTCCGGGTGCAGCTGTCGGCCACCGAGTCGGTGGTGGGGGATGCGACCGGCGTCGACGCGAACGGCTGCCTCCTCGTGAGGGTGGACGGCAGGGAGCGCGCCTTCGCCGCCGGGGACGTCGCCCACCTGCGCTGAGCGGGGATGTGGGAACATGACCGCATGGGATTGCCACCGGAATTGCTGGGTGCCGGCGAAGTCGAGGTGCTGAGTCTGCACAGCCACGTCAAGGCGCTGTTCGTGCCCGCCCTCGTGCTGGTGTTGGTCGCGGTTGCGATCGGGGTGTCATTCGCACTGCCGACCAACGTGCAGCCGTGGGCAAACTGGGTGATCCTTGTGGTCGGCGTGCTGGCGTTCGTGCTCTGGGTGCTCGTGCCGTTCCTGCGGTGGTCAACCACGACGTACACGTTCACCAACCGGCGGATCATCACCCGGCGCGGCATCATCAACAAGAGCGGCCACGACCTGCCGCTGACCCGCATCGTCAACGTGGCCTACAGCCGCAGTCTCAGTGACCGGATCTTCGGCTGCGGGACGCTGTCGCTGACCACCGCCGCCGATGAGCCGGTCACTCTCGACGACATACCCGACGTCGAGCGCGTGCACGTGATGATGACCGAACTGCTGTTCGGAGGGGACACGCCCCCCAGCGTCCCCAAGGTGAAGGACGAGTGAGCTCCGAACCGTCGGAGGCCGACACGCGGCTGGGTCTGCACACCCAGCTGATCCGGTTCGTCATCACGGGCGTGCTGTCCGCGGTCGTCGACTTCGGCCTGCTGGTCGCGCTGATGAATCTCGCCGGCCTCGACCACAACACGGCCAAAGCGATCTCCTTCGTCGCCGGCACGACCACCGCGTACCTGATCAACCGCCGCTGGACGTTCCGGTCAGACGGCTCCAAGCGCCGGTTCGCCGCTGTTGTGCTGCTCTACGGGCTCACGTTCGTCCTGCAGGTGGGCCTTTTCGCCGTGCTCTTCCCCTGGGTGCTGGGGCTATCGGGAAGCCAGACGCTTGCCCAGGTCGTGGGGTTCGTCATCGCGCAGGGCGTCGCGACAACAGTGAACTTCATCGTGCAGCGCGGCCTGATCTTCCGCTGACTACCCGAAGCCGGGCACGTCGACCGGGCCGTTCGCGTTGATGTCGTTTGTCCCGAGCTGGTAGTACGAGTTCAGTCCCCAGCAGGTCACTCCGCCGACCCTGGTCACAGCGCAGCTGTGGTGAGTGCCCGGTCCCACCAGGCTGATGCCGGAGCTGATCGCCACGGTGGGCAGGTAGTTCGGTTCGAGGAAGTCGCCGGTGGCCACCGATCCCCAGCAGGTCACCGCCCCTGCGGTGGTCACGGCGCAGGCATTAACCCCTTTGACGCCCAGCATGGACGTCGTGCCGCTGAGCCCGTCAACGGTGACCGGGGTGGCTGCGTAGGCGAGGCCGCCGGTGTCGACGTCCGTGCCGAGCCGGTGCGCGTCGATAGATCCCCAGCAGCGCGCGGTGTGGCCCGTGGTGACCACGCACGTGTACCCGGCACCGGCGATCAGCTGGCTCACCTGGGTCGCGCCCAGCACGCTGGCGACGACCGGAGTACTGACCGGAGTGTCAGTGGCCTCACCCGTGCCCAATTCGGCGGATTCATTGTTCCCCCAGCACTTGACCTGTCCTGCGGACATCGCGCAGTTGTGGTCGTTACCTGCCGTGACAGCCGTGACGTTGCTCAGGCCGGGGATGTGCACGGGACCTATGGCCTTGGATACCGCGAACTGGTCCTCGGGGATGCCGTTCACTTCGCCGTACCAGTTGTAGCCCCAGCAGTACACCTCGCCGGCAGTGACCGCACAGAAGTGGTTGCCGCTGGCCGAGATCGCCGTCACCGAGTTGCCAACCTCAGGGACCGCTACCGGCGTCCGGTGGTTGGTAAGGTCGGCCTGCCCCTGCCCAAGCTCGCCGATATTGCCGATGCCCCAGCACTCCACGGTGCCTGTGGCGGTGATGGCACACGTCGCGTCCTCGGAGGAGGCAATCGCCTTCACCCCCGCGTCCAGACCCGAAACCTGCACCGGGGTCGATGAGCTGTCCGGGCCGCCGTCACCGAGCTGGCCACCCGCGTTGTCACCCCAGCACTGCACCGCGCCGGTGGCATTGAGTGCGCAACTGAAGCGAATCCCGGCGCTCACCTGCACTGCGGTCCGGCTGGGCGCAGCGTTCACCTGCGCGGTCAGGGTCACGCTGGCCGTGGCACCGGTGGAGTCGGTGACGGTGAACACCACGCTGGTGAGGCCGGCGGTCGTCGGGGTGCCGGTGATCACACCGTTTCCGGGGTTGATTGACAGCCCATCCGGCAGCCCGGTGGCAGCCCACGTGTAGGGCGCCGTGCCGCCGGTGTGGGCGACAGAGGTGTTGTAGGCCGTCCCCACTGTGGCTTCGGGCAGGCTCGTCGTGGTGACCGCCAGTGTCGTGGTTCCCCCGCCGCCACCGCCACCGCCACCGCCACCAGTGCCGCCGCCGTTGGTCCCGTCCGGGCAGTACTCCTTCTCGGCCACCGCGAAGTCGATGCCGAACTTGGTCGAGTAGGCGATGCCGGTCAGTTTCTCCAGTCCCTCGGACGTCTTGATGCCGGCCTCCAGGTGGGGCCCCACCTGCAGTTTGCAGGAGAAGCCCTTCAGGGCGTCGTAGCTGATCGTGCCCTTGGCCAGCACGCCTACTCGAACGTACGGCCCGACGAGGCTGTAGATGGACAGTTGCACCTGTGGTCCGATGAAGTCGCTCAGGGTGATTGCCGCGGCGAAGTCACCGATCTCCGCGGTGATCGGGTCGCCGCCGGTGTAGATCTGTGGCTCTTTGTCCCCTCGGGAGCCCTTGATGCCTGCCTCGTAACTCCCGCGCCACACGCTCGACACCTTGATCGAACCGCTGGCCGAGAGCTCGGCGACCAATTCGAGGTCGTCCTGAACCCAGACCGGCACCGGGCCGATCGTTCCGGTCATGATCTGGGAGATGCGACCAAGCGAAACGGTGGCCTTCGCCGTGGCCTTCGCCGCGGCCTCGAAGGTGACGCTGGAGGTCGATACGACACCGGCTCCGATCTTGTAGGAGGCCACAGTCCCCCAGTCGGTGTCGAAGGCCATCCGCATGTACGGCTGGAGCACGACCTTGCCCTTGAGGGCGCCGCTGAACGCCCCGGACTTCAGGGTCATGTCCAGGGTGAGGCTGATGGGGGTACCGACGGGAATGGTGACCCCGGTCTCGGCCGGGTTGAGTCTCCCGCTGGTGCGGGGCCTTGTGGGTTGGGCGTCGACCGTGACTCCCTCCCCCGGATGGAAGGTTCCGGGCGTGAGCACGGAGAGTGCGATGTCGCCGGCCCCGTCCGGCACGTTGGTGATGACGTCGGGCAGGTTGGCGTCGGTGGTCTTCACCGTCATGGTGCCGCCCTTGGTACTGACCGCTGTGACCTTGCGCAGCGCCCCGGACGCGATGCCGACCCGGGGCGGGATGGGCAGGACGTCGCCGGCGGTGATGGTCTTCGCCGAGGCCGGGGGGCCGGTGAGTATCAGGGTGCCGGTGCTGGCCGAGTAGCTCGTGATCCTTGCGGTCTCGGCGCTGGTCAGGGGCCGGGCATCCGCATCCACGACGACCGCGTCCGGCTTGATGGTCAGCTTCCGGCTGCTGGTAGTGGCCGCGGCGGCACCGTGCCGGGAGACGGCCTGCCCGCGGTAGGTGAAGGTGCCAGCCGCGGCGGCGTTGACCCGAATCAGCGCCTTGCCCTTGGCGGACTCCGTCCCGGTGACACCCAGATCGGTCCAGCGCGAGCCCTGCCTGACCTGCAGTCGCACCTCGCGCCCGGCCCTCGCCGGCGTGAAGGTGAGCGTCACGGTCACGGCCTGGTTGACGTGGGCGCTACTGGCTATCGCAAGCTTCCCCGACTGGCCAACGGTGGAGATCCTTCTGGTTGCCGTGGTGACCTTCGCGAGCCCTGGTTGGGCGGGGGCGAGAACGCGGACGGTGAGGCTCTTGGCCGTGGCTGTGCCGGTGAGGCTGTACTTACCGGTGGCGTCGGTGGTCCCGGGTTGTCCCAGCGCCTTCCAGTCGTGGCCGGACCTGACCTGTAGTTGGACGGCGCGGACGGTCTTGCCGCCGAGGGTGCCGGTGACGGTGAACTGTTCGCCCCGGATGGGCTTGGCGGGGGTGACGGTCAGCTTTGGGGTGGCTTGTGCTGTCGGCAGGGGTGAGGTGACCACGAACCCGGCCAGCAGGATGAGACCGACGATCAACCTGATCACACGTGAATACCCGGACACAACTGTGTTTCCCCCCAGAGACCGCTCGCATGCTAGCGAACGCGAGGGTGGCCACAGGCAGAAACGGCAGGGTCCGTACAACCCCGGACGGTGGGGGCTAGATCACCGTCATCTGCTGCGGCTCGACCAGCACGCCGCTTGCCGTGGGCAGGTCGGACGGCATCACGCGGTACACCCGCTGGCCGGAAGTCTCGGCGATGAAGTTGGTCGGCACGCCGTCCACGTAGTGCACGCCGGCGCCGTCGTCCGCACCATAGCCGCCGGAGAGGTTCCCCTCAGCGACAGCGTCGGTGTAGGCCGGGGCGCGTTCTGCCTCACCGTCGAAGTGCGGGCAGAAGCTGCCTGGCACCACGCCCAGACCGCCGCGCCAGGGTCGGAAGTCGCCGAAGGAGTCGGTGATGCAGCCCTCGTACCAGCAGGAGCCGCCCGCGGACACCCCGGCCAGCACCACGTCACCGGCGGCGTAGCGGGCCTTGAGGGCACGGTCGACGCCGTGCGCCTGCCACAGCGCCATCAGGTTGACGGTGTGTCCGCCGCCGACGACGAGCAGGTCGGCGTCGGCGAGTCGCCCCACCGAGCCGGCCGAGCCGCCCTCCCAGAGGGTCAGCACCATGGTGCGGACGCCCAGGGTGCCGTAGGCGAGCAGGAATTTGTTGATGTACTGCGGGTCGTCGGCAGACGCGGTCGGCGCGAAGCACACCAGCGGGGAGGACTTGCCGGTCAGTTCGACCAGGTAGCGGTCGAGGTTTGTCGGGGCGCCGAAGGGCGACATCGAGAAGCCGCCGCCACCCATTGCGACGATGTGCGCAGTCATGGGCCCATCTTGGCAGAAGCCACCGGCCTGCGTCGGTCGTCCATACATAGGTAGGCTCGCGGCCGTGAGGACTCCCGCAGCGACCGTCGGCGTCATCGGTGGCGGCCAGTTGGCCCGCATGATGCACGCGGCCTCCATCGGGCTCGGGCTGCGCCTGCGGCTGCTGGCGGAGGGGCCGGACGTGTCCGCAGCGCGGGTGGTACGCGAGGTCACGGTGGGCGACTACACCGACCCGGCGACGGTGGCCGCCTTCGCCGCCGGATGCGACGTGGTCACCTTCGACCACGAGCACGTGCCGACGACGATCCTGCGCGACCTGGAGGACGCCGGGATCGCGGTGCGTCCGGGGCCGGAAGCGCTCGTGCATGCGCAGGACAAGGCGGTCATGCGCGCCCGGCTGGGGGCAATCGGCGTCCCGTGTCCGGCGAACGAGGTGGTCGCCGACGAGGCAGCGCTGCTGGCATTCGCCGAGCGTCACGGCTGGCCGGTGGTCGCCAAGACGTCCCGTGGCGGCTACGACGGCAAGGGCGTGTGGAAGCTGGACGGGCCCGAGCAGGCGGGCGTGCCGTTCGCCGGGCTGGAAGGGCTTCGCGCCGACGCGGTGGTGATCGCGGAGGAGTTCATCGACTTCAGCCGCGAGTTGAGCGTGCTGGTGGCCCGGCGTCCTGGCGGGCAGGCGGTCGTCTACCCGGTGAGCGAGACCGTCCAGACCGACGGCATCTGCACTGCGACAACCACCCCGGCGCCGCGCTTGCGTCCCGACCAGGTGCGTGACCTGCAGGCGATGGCCCAGCGGATCGCCAGGGAGCTGGGGGTGGTCGGCCTGCTCGCTGTGGAGTTGATGGAAGCCCGTGACGGGCGGATCGTGGTGAACGAACTGGCCATGCGTCCGCACAACACGGGCCACTGGAGCATCGACGGCGCGGTGACCAGCCAGTTCGAGAACCACCTGCGCGCTGTGGCCGACCTGCCCCTGGGCTCGACAGCGCTCACTGCCCCGGTGGCGGTCATGGTGAATGTGCTCGGCGGCAGCCGCACCGACCTGCTCGCCGGGCTGGAGGACGTTTTCGCCGCCGACCGTGGGATCAGGGTGCAGTTGTACGGCAAGGACGTGGTGCCCGGACGCAAGGTGGGCCACGTCACTGCGGTCGGGGAAGACCTCGAGCAGACCACCGAACGTGCCTGGCGAGCGGCCAGGCAGCTGATGGGAGACACCGATGAGTGAGCAGCCCCTGGTCGGGATCGTGATGGGTTCGGATTCGGACTGGCCGGTGATGTCGGCTGCCGCCGAGGCGTGCACCGAGTTCGGGGTGGCCTACGAGGCTGATGTGGTCTCTGCCCACCGGATGCCGGAGGACATGGTGGCCTACGGCCGTAACGCCCACACCCGCGGTCTCAAGGTGATCATCGCCGGCGCCGGGGGAGCTGCCCATCTGCCGGGCATGCTTGCCGCGCTGACACCGCTGCCGGTCGTCGGCGTGCCCGTCCCGCTGAAGTACCTCGACGGGATGGACTCGCTTCTGTCGATCGTGCAAATGCCGGCCGGCGTGCCGGTGGCAACTGTCGCGATCGGCAATGCCCGCAACGCCGGGCTGCTGGCGGTGCGCATCCTGGCCGCGTCCGACCCGGAACTGACCGAGAAGATGGTCGCCTTCCAGGCATCGCTGCGGGACAGTGCGCTGGCGAAGGGTGCAGCCGTTCGCGGCGAGGTCTGAAGCTCCGTCGCGCGCGCGACAAGCGGCGCGGCGAGTTCTAGGCTTGCTTTCATGAGCACCGCGGACCACCGTGAGCCGACCAACGACGAGTTGTGGGCTCAACCACCGACCATCGATATCCCGGTTGCCGGACAAGGTCTGGCGCCGCTGCCGCACGCTCCGGTGCCGGTGCCGGTGCCGGTGCCGGGAGCGCATCCGTCGCACCCGGCCCAGGACAGGACGGTGTTCGTGCTGGCCATTGTGTCCGTGGCCCTGGGCATCCCGCTGACCGCGATCAGCAGCACCACGGTCGGCCTGCCGGGCCTCCTGGTGGTCTGGACCGGCATCGTTCTGGTCAACTTCTTCTACGCCCGCAGCCGTCGCCTCTGAGCGTTGGGCGACTTCGGAGGCTCTCTGCGAGCGCCGCGGCCCACACGCGCCCAGCTGTGGATCTGTCCACCGTCCATGGTGCACGGATTCACACCCAAGGCGAACGTCCGGCCAGCTCTTCAGGTAGCCGGCCAGCGGCTGTCGCGCGGGCCCTCGACACCGAGCTCTACGCCGACGTCGAGTCGCCGGCCCGCCTGCGCGCCGAACTCGCACGTCGCGGAGCGCGCCAAGTCGCTGATCGAGTAGTTCGCGAGGCGAGTGCGTGTGGTCAATCCAGCGGAATTGCTCGCACCCAGTTCGCGCCGGTGCCGGTCGGCGTCCGGGTCAGTGGCGTGAGCGTCCCATCCTCCTCGAGGCGGGAGAGGGCGATGTGCGTCGACCCCTCACCCACGGCGAGGACGAGATCTCCATCGGGGGAGAGGGCGAAGCCGCGCGGTTGACGCTCGGTGCCGGTGACCGTCATCGGGTCGAGGAGGCGGCCGTCCGCGGCGACGTTGATGGTGGTGAGGGTGGATTCCGTCCGCTCAGAACACAGCAGCCGACGACCGTCCGGTGTGAGCTGCAGGTCGGCGCCCCAGATGTAGTGGTGCTCGAGTGGGTCGGCGCCGAAGACACTGTGGCCGAGTCCTCGGGTGGTGTCGTGGCCCGGGACCGACTCCGCGCGCGTCAGCACGCCCGACGCCGCGTCGCGGGCGAAGCGGATCGCCTCGCCGGAGAACTCCGTGAGCAGGTAGACGTTCCTGCCGTCCGGGGAGAGCACGAGATGGCGCGGCCCCGAGTCCGCCGGAGCGGCGACGGTGGGCGGCGCGAGGGGAGTGAGCATGCCGTCGGACGCAAGGGCGTATTGCGCGATGAGGTCCGCGCCGAGGGACACGAAGTAGGCGTGTCGATCGGTCGCCACGACGGCGTGCAGGTTGGGGAATGCGACTCGCGCGACCGGGTTGCCGAGGCGTCCGGTCTCGTCTACCGGCCAGACGGCCCCGTAGCCGCCTCCGTAGGAGGCTCCCAGCAGCAGGCGCCCTCCTGGTGTGAGCGCGAGGTAGGCCATGGACGCTTCCACGTCGGTCCGGCTCAGCGGTGTAAGGATGCCGGATGTCCGGTCGAGCGCGAGGGTCTGAACGCCCGCGGGGTCGCCCTTGACGCCGGCGTACACCAGGTCGCGGCGCTCATCGACCGCGAAGGTGCCGGTACCGGGTAACCCCCCGGTGACCGCCAGGGGTTCGAGGGTCTCGCCCTCGAGACGGTAGGTGGTAATGGCGGAGTCACCGGGGTTGGTGACAAGAACAAGGCCTGCACGACTCATGCACCGAGCCTAGTTCGGCGAGGGGCAGCCTTGAGCCAGCTTGATTCAGGTGAAGGATGGCGCCATGACTACCGCGCGTCCTGAGGATTCCCACCTCGCCCGGGAGGTCGCCGAGTCGTTTGGCACTGACGCCGAGCGCTACGACCGGGCCCGTCCCAGCTACCCGGACGCGCTGATCGACACAGTGCTCGCGGGATCGCCTGGCACCAACGTGCTCGACATCGGCGTTGGCACCGGCATCGTTGCCCGGCAGTTCCTGCAGCGCGGCTGCACCGTGCTCGGCATCGATCCGGACGCGAGGATGGCCGAACGGGCGAGCGCCACCGGCGTCCCGGTCGAGGTGGCGACCATCGAAGCCTGGGAGCCCGCCGGACGCCGTTTCGACGCGGCCGTCGCAGGCATGACCTGGCACTGGGTCGACCCGGTCAAAGGCGCAGCCAAAGCAAGGGAAGCGCTGGTCGGCGGCGGCCTGCTGGCCCTGTTCTGGAACGTTGCACAGGCACCCCGCGAACTCGACGAAGGGTTCGCCGAAGTATTCAGACGCGTCGTCCCGGAGTTCCCCGCCTACAGCGCGGGAGACCGCGCCGGCCGTGCCTACGACGCCTTCCTCGACAAGGCGGCCGACGGCATGCGTGTCGCTGGCGGCTTCGGCGAGCCGGAGGTCTGGCGCTTCGACTGGGACCTGGACTACACCCGCGACGCCTGGCTCGACCACGTACCGACCTCCGGAGGCTTCAGCCGCATCGACCCGCGACGCCAACAGGCGCTCCTCGAGGGGATCGGCCAGGTGATCGACCGCGCCGGCGGCGGATTCACCATGCACTGGACGACCGCAACGATCGGTGCCAACACGCGTCGGTGACGGCCCGCCGGACCCGGTATTCCTCCCCACTTACCGCGGGGCGGAGGCGTCGTCTAGCGTCGGGTCATGGAGTTCAGGGAGCGCTTCGAGCGCCTCGACCCGTCCGTCTGGACCGACAGCTACCTGCCGGCGTGGAGCTCACGGGACGCCGCGGCTGCGAGCTATTCGGTCGGCGCACACGGCCTCGTGCTCTCGATCCCCTATGGCCAGCGACTGTGGTGTCCCGATGATCATCCGACGCCACTGCGGGTGTCGGGAATCCACAGCGCCAACCGCTCCGGACCGGTCGGGTCGCATGAGGCCCAGCAGCCGTTCCGCGAGGGTCTGGTGGTGCGGGAGCAGCAACCGACCCTCGTGGGTTTCGTGCCCCACTTCGGCACGATCGCCGTCACCTGCACGGCCCGGCTGACGCCCCGTTCGATGTTCTCCGCGTGGATGGTCGGGCTCGAGGACCGCCCCGAGCGGTGTGGCGAGATCTGCCTGATGGAGGTGTTCGGCATCACGGTCGCCGACGGGACCGCTGCTGTCGGCCAGGGCATCCACAACTTCCGTGACCCGGCCCTGCGCGAGGATTTCGCCGCTGAGCAGCAGGTGATCGACGTCGGCCAGCCGCACACCCACCAGGCCGACTGGCGTGCGGGCAACGTCATCTTCAGCATCGACGGCGCCACGACTCGGGTCTGCGACCAGGCGCCGGACTACCCGATGATGCTCGTCCTTGGCCTGTTCGACTTCCCCGATCAGGCGGGTGGCGCTGCCGTCCCGGAGTTCCAGGTCACCGACGTGAGCGGGACTGATCTCGGCGGGGGCAGCTACTTCGCGGCGAATAGGCTGGCGGCATCCGGGGAGGCGCGATGAGCAACACCGAAACCAGGTCGGAGATCCTCGATTGCGGCCTGCCGTCCGAACATGACCCCGAGCACGTCCAGCTGATCGAACCCAAGGACGTGCAGCTCGGCGGAGAGGACGCACTGAAGGTGCGCCGGACGCTCCCGTCCCTGCGTCGCTCGTTCGTGGGCGCCTGGTGCTTCGTCGACCACTACGGGCCCGAGCGCGGCATCTGCATGGACGTGCCGCCGCACCCGCACACCGGCCTGCAGACGGTCAGCTGGCTGTTCGACGGCGAGATCGAGCACCGCGATTCCGGCGGGGTGCACGCCATGGTGCGTCCCGGCGAAGTGAACCTGATGACCTCCGGCCACGGGATCGCCCACTCCGAGGTGTCCACCCCCGCAAGCGACGTGCTGCATGGGGTCCAGCTCTGGGTGGTGCTGCCCGACGCCAGCAAGGACCTGGTGCGCGAGTTCCAGCACCACACCCCTGACGTGCTGGACGTGGCGGGCGCCCGCGCCCGGATCCTGATCGGCAGCCTCGACGGCGCCGCCTCGCCTGTGCACACCGAGGCCCCGCTGTTGGGAGCTGAGGTCGTCCTCGACCCCGGCGTCACCTGGGAAATGGCGGTCAACCCGGCCTTCGAGCACGGCGTCCTTGTCGACACCGGGCATGTTGACTTCGACGGCGTCCGGCTCGACCGCACCGTGTTGGGCGTCCGCGACGCCGGTGTCGACCACCTGCGGCTCACCAACCCGACCGACGCCCCGGCCCGCATCATGCTGCTGGGCGGGGAGCCGTTCGACGAGGGCGTCGTGATGTGGTGGAACTTCATCGGTCGCAGCCACGAGGACATCCTCGCCCTGCGCCAGGAGTGGAACGACGCCCCCGATGACCGGTTCGGGCGGGTGGCCGGCTACCGCGGAGCCACCCAGCGCCTCGCCGCTCCGCCGCTCCCGGCCGACCTGCGGCTCAAGCGCCGGTTCCGCCGCGGACGCCAGTAGTGACTATGGCCCCTGCGTCCCGAGGGGGTGAGAATGAGCCATGAGCATCGAAGCGTGGTGGCCAAACCTGCAACCGGGGTCTCGTGAGTGGCTGATCGACAACAACGGCGACGCGGTGCCCGTCGAAGTCGTCGACGACATCGTTGCTGCCGGCGGCACGGTCGCGAAGGATGCCTGGTGGGTGGGCGAAGTGGGGCCGGAAGGGTTCTACCTGTCCGATGCCGCGGTCGACTGGGTGGAGGAAGTGGCGAACGGGGAGACCCCCGACCCGCAGTAACCCGTTCGGCCCCGCCCTGGATCGAGCAGGAATCGAGAAGCACTTCGGAGTGGCCACAGCTGGCAGGGCAACCTCAGGCCAGTGCCCGCAGCATGCGTGCAAGGATTTCCCGCAGCTCGGAACGCTCCGGCTCTCCCAGGTTGGTGGTGTACTCCACGCCGGCGGGAATCCAGGACAGCCCGCCCATGGTCTCGCGCGCGTTGCCACCGCCGACGGGCCAGCGGGTGTGACCGGGATCCACGGCTTCTGCCCCCTTCCCCCAGGGGCCGAAGTACTCCACCATCTGCTCAAGGGGGAGGTCCATCACTGCGACAACCTCGCCTGCCCGCTTCCCCCACGAGCGTGCGGCGAGGACGCGCTCGGCGATCTCCTCGGGGGTGAGCGGCCTCGGCTCGAACCGCGCCCGGGTGTGCTCGACGCCACTGAGGCGGTCGATCCTGAATGTGCGCCAATCGCCCCGGTCGACATCCCAACAGACCAGGTACCAATGCCGGTCGGCCGGCGCAAGGGCGTAGGGCTCGACCCGGCGTCGGCTTTCCGCCCCGGACCCTGCGGTGTAGCTGAACCGCACCCGCTCGTGATCACGACAGGCCAGGGCAAGCTCACCGAGCACCTCGGGTGAGACGGCAGCGCCGGTGCGGATCCCGGCCGGCTGCACGGCGTCTGCCAGCGCGTTCACCCGACGCCGCAGGGGTGAGGGAAGCACCTGCTCCAGCTTCGCAAGGGCAGTGAGGGTGGTGTCGTGGCCGTCCACCAGCCGCTGGGCAGCGGCGATCCGCAGACCGATGGCCATCGCCACGGCTTCGTCGTCGGTCAGCAGCAGCGGCGGGACGGCCGAGCCGGCCTCCAGCCGGTAGCCGCCGGCGGCGCCGGGCGTCGACTCGATCCGGTAGCCCAGTTCGCGCAGCCGCTCGATGTCGCGGCGCACCGTCCGCGCCGTCACGCCGAGGCGGTCGGCAAGTTCCGACCCTGGCCAGTGCCGGTGGGTCTGCAGCAGGTTGAGCATCGACAGTGCTCGCGACGTGGTGTCGGACATACCCGTAAGTCTGCTCCGCATTGAGGACTGAAACTGTCCGCATTGCTATTTAGGCTTGTCGCATGAGCACACCGATCATCGAAGCCCACGGTCTCACCAAGCGATTCACAGTCAAGAAGAAGACGGTGGAAGCCGTCGTCGACCTGACCTTCAGCGTCGACAGCGGGGAACTTGTCGCCTTCCTCGGACCGAACGGCGCAGGCAAGTCCACGAGCCTGCGCATGCTCACCACCCTGATCCCACCCACCTCGGGAACCGCGCGGGTGGTCGGCCACGACATCCTGCGCGAACCCGGCAAGGTGCGGGCACGGATCGGCTACGTCGGCCAGCTCACCAGCGGAAGCTTCGCGCAACGCTCCCGCGACGAACTCGTCAGTCAGGGCGCCTTCTACGGGATGACCCGCCCGGCCGCCCAGAAGCGGGCCGACGAACTGATCGAGTCCCTCGGCATGGGTGGCTTCGCGACCCAGACCGTCCAGCGGCTGTCCGGCGGTCAGAAACGGCGCCTCGACATCGCGCTGGGCCTCATGCACGCCCCGAGGCTGCTGTTCCTCGACGAGCCGTCCACGGGCCTCGACCCGCAGAGCCGGGCCAACCTGTGGGAGCACATCCTCACGTTGCGCGCCGACCACGGCACCACCGTCTTCCTCACCACCCACTACCTCGAGGAGGCCGACCGGTACGCCGAGCGGGTGATGGTCATGGACCGCGGGCGCGTGATCGCCGACGACACCGCCGCTGCGCTCAAGGCGAACCTCGCCGGCGACCTGCTCACCTTCGGCTTCACCAACGATGCCGAGGCGCAGCGCGCGGCAGGGATCATCCGGCAGCAGACCGGACGACCGGTGCGGCACCCCGAACCGGCCGTAGTCGAGCTCACCGCGCCAGCAGGGGACGCGCTCCTGCCCAGCCTCGTCCGTGCCCTCGATGCAGCCGGCATCTCCGTCGCGCGCGCCAGCGGCGTCCCGCCCACCCTCGACGACGTCTTCCTCGCCCTCACCGGACGCACCCTGCGCGAGGCCGGGGAAGGCGAACCCGCGGAAGACCCAGAAACCCAGGCAGAAGCCCAGGCAGAAACCCAGCTGAGCGGAGCACGTTCATGACCACCCACACCGAATCCCGCCAGGCCGTCGTGGCCGGCAACGCCGCCACCGACACCTGGCACGTCCTCACCCGCGAACTCAAGCCGATCGTGCGCGACCCGTTCACGCTGATCTTCAGCCTCGTGCAGCCGCTCGTCTTCCTCGGCCTGTTCGCCCCACTGCTGATCGGGCAGTCGGGCGCCTCCACCGCGGAGACCCTTCAGTGGTTCGTGCCCGGGACGCTGGTGATGATCGTGCTGTTCGGCACCGGCGCGACGGGCTCCAACCTGCAGTACGAGATGATGACCGGCTCCCACGAGCGCACCCTCGTTGCCCCGCTGGCACGGTCCTCGCTGCTGGTGGGACGGGCCTTGAAGGAGATCGCGCCGATCATCGTGCAGTCGCTGGTGATCGTGGCCATCGCGTGGCCGTTCGGCTTCGCGCCGCACCTTGCCGGCATGCTGGTCGGACTGGTGCTGCTGGCCGTCTTCGGCGTCGGGCTCGGCTCGCTGTCCTACGCCCTTGCCCTGGCGACGAAGGATCGCGAATGGCTGTTCTGGGGCGTGCAGCAGACGCTGATCTTCCCGCTGCTCATCCTGTCGGGCATGCTGCTTCCGCTGGATGCTGCCCCCGGCTGGATGCGGGCGGTCGCGGCCGTGAACCCGATCAACTGGGTGGTGCAGGCCGAGCGCGCCCTGTTCTCCGGCCAGTTCGGCAACACAGCCGTGCTATGGGGCATCGTTTCGGCCCTCGCGTTGGCAGCCCTCGGCCTGTGGGTCGGCATCCGCGGCATCCGGCGCAGCAACTGACCTCACCCATCCCGACTTGTCAGAATCTCAGCCGCCTCTAGCCGAATGAGATTCTGACAAGTCGGGGAGAGGGGGCGGGTTTGACAGCCCGCGCCGCCCTGAGGATCGTTCGGGCGGTGCGCGTCCGTCAGAGTCCCGACCTTGAAATGGCGTACTGGCTGACGGGGCTCGCAGCCGTGGCCATGGCCGCTGTTGCAGCCGGAGGAGCCTTCGCCTCGGGCTGGCTCTATCGCGACAACCCGTTGATAGCCGCGACCTTCCGGGGCCAGGACCTCGTCACTCTTGAGGTTGCGGTTCCGCTGCTGGTGGCGGGGCTTGTCCTCGAGCTGCGAGGATCCGCCCGTGGCCGGGTCCTGTGGCTGGCGATGCTCTTCTACGCCTTCTACAGCTACCTGTTCTACGCCGTCGGCGCCGCGTTCAACGCCTTCTTCCTGCCGTACGTTGCCATCGTGGCGCTCGCCCTGTACGCCCTGCTGTCCTCGGTTCCGCGCCTGCAGTTCGACACTGCGGTGACCGACACTCCCGGTCGGGTGGCACGGGTGGCTGGGATCGCCTACCTGCTCCTGGTCGCGACCGGGCTCGGCCTGCTGTGGACGGGGATCTCGGCCAGCTACCTGTTCACCGGCGTTGTCCCGGCCCCGATCGTTGCCTCCGGGCACCCGACCGGGGTGGTGTTCGCCATCGACCTGGTGTTCATCGTCCCGCCCATGGTGATCGGAGCGGTCGGGTTGATCCGCCGCCGGGCCTTCGGCGGCTTGGTGGCTGTGGCCATGTGCCTCAGCGGGACCATCTACACCCTTTCGCTGGCTGCAGCGAGTGTCGAAGTGCTGAGAGTTGGGGTCGGCGCCGGCGCGGAGTTCCCCCTCTGGGTCGTCCTCACGCTGTTCGGGGCCCTGACCACCTTCCTGCTCCTCGGCAGCCGTCCCAAGGGCGCAGCCGAGGCCGGCCCGGCTCGGTAGAGTGGAACCAGCCGCTCTCGACCAGCCGTTCTTGGCCCCGCGACTGATCAGCGAGCCGGGAGGACGGATTGGTGGAAACACTTCAGCGAAGCCGGGACGGCAGCATCCACGTCACCGACGAACGCTTCAACGCGATCTCGCACCTGGGTGCAGCCTGCTTCGCCCTTGCCGGTGCGGGGTTGCTTGTCGCTCAGGCCGGCGTGCAGGGGGATCCCTGGAAGATCGTCGCGCTCGGCGTCTACGGGTTGTCTCTGGTGGCCCTGTTCGCGTCCAGCGCCCTGCACCACGCGATCGACGGCAGCCCCCGCGTGAACGCCGTGCTGCGCACCCTCGATTACGACTCGGTGTTCCTCCTGATCGCCGGTTCGCTGACACCGCTGGTGCTGGTGCTGTTCCGGAACGTGTACGGCTGGGCGGTCCTTGGCGCGGTCTGGGTGATCGCAGCGTCCGGGATCGTGCTGCGCTCGGTCTGGCGTCAGGTGCCGAAGTACGTCACCAACACCCTCTACATCGCCCTCGGCTGGATGACGGTCCTGCTGTTGGGGGCGGCGTCCGACCTGCCGCCAGGGGCCCTGGTGCTGATGGCGGCCGGCGGAATCGTCTACAGCGCCGGGTTCATCATCTTCGTCATCGAGAAGCCGAACCCGTGGCCCGGCGTGTTCGGCTTCCACGAGTTGTGGCACCTGCTGGTGATCCTCGGCGCCCTGCTGCACTACCTGCTCATCTACTTCTACGTGCTGCCGGCCTGACGCTGTCTGCGGCGGTGGCTGGCGACACTAGCCTGTGTCAGCAACAAGGGAGGGCCGAGGATGCAGCGGGAGCCGTCGCAGCGCCGCGCAACACAGGGCGGTGAGCCCGACGGGCCGCGCATCGAGCGCGAGGGCCACGTCCTGCGCGTCCGCTCGGTGTCGGGGGCACGGCAGGTGCTGCGCGCCCGCGACCTCACCACCCAGGCCGGTTTCACCGCTGAGGCCATCCCTAAGGGCTACCTGAAGCACCACCCGATCCTGATCTCCGACGGCCCGCTGCACGACGAGCAGCGCAGCAAGGTGGGACGGTTCTTCGCCCCTGCCGTTGTCGCCGAGCGGTACACCACGCACATGGAGTCCTGCGCGGCAGCCCTGCTCGACGAGGCTGCCGCCGGCGGGCCGTTCGCCCTCGACGAGCTGGCCCTGCACTACAGCGTCGAGGTGACCGCCGACGTGGTGGGACTCACCAACTCCCCGGTGCGGCGCATGGCCGCCCGGCTGGTGACCTTCTTCAACCAGCCGCCCTTCGACATCACCAAACCCGATCTCGGCCGCACCCCACGGCAATGGGCGAGGGCCGCCGTCAGCGGGCTGGTGCCGGTGGTGCGGTTCTACGTCGCCGACGTACGACCCGCCATCCGGGCACGACGGAAGGCTCCGCGCCAGGACGTGATCAGCCACCTGATCGCAGAGGGGTACACCAACGCCGACATCCTGGTGGAGTGCGTCACCTACGGCACTGCCGGCATGGTGACAACGAGGGAGTTCATCACGATGGCCGCCTGGCACCTGCTCGGCAACCGGCCACTGCGGGAGCGCTACCTGGTGGCGGGGCAGGCCGAACGTTTCGCGATCCTGAACGAGATCATCCGCCTGGAACCCGTGGTCGGCCACCTGTACCGCCGGGTGCAGGGGGCTTTCGACATCACCGAGGGCGAGGACACGGTCACAGTCGCGCCGGGGGACCTGATCGACGTCTGCATCCGTCCCGCCAACGCGGACACCGAGGCTGTCGGCGGCGAGCCGCTGAGCCTTCGCCCCGGCCGTTCGCTCCCGGCAGGGGTGAACCCCGCCGTGCTGAGCTTCGGTGACGGTGCCCACAAGTGCCCGGGACAGCCGCTCGCGATCCTGGAGTCCGACGTGCTGCTCACCCGGCTGCTCGCCCGCACGCCGACGGTCGTTAGCGAGCCCAGCCTCGCGTGGGACGACCTGATCGAGGGCTACCAGGTGCGTGGCCTCGAGCTGCGTCTGCGCTGAGGTTCACCCAGCGCCGCTACCCTTTCCGCGCCCCTCGCTACCCGTCCGGCACCCCTCGCTACCCGTCCGGTGACGGGTTGGCTGAGGCTCACGCCGTCTCTTCGAGCACCCCGAGCCGCCGGGCGGTCGCGACGGCGCGGGCCCTGGTGGGTTCGCCGAGCTTGCGAAGGACGGCCGACACGTGGTGCTCGACCGTCCGGCGGCGAGAGCACGAGGCGGTCGGCCAGCTCCGCCGTGGACAGGCCGTCAGCCAGCAGCAGCAGGATGTCGAACTCGCGGGAGGTGAGCTGCCCGACCCGTTCCCGCGTGTGCTGCCGTGGACGGCGGGGGAGCCGCAGTCCCCGCTCACGTCGCGTACGGAGCACCGCTTCGACGGCGGCGGTCGCGCGCAGCCCTTCGAGGATGCCGACCGCTCGCTGCGCCAACGCCACGTCATCTGCAAGACCAAGGGCGTGCGCCTGCCACAGCGGGCAGCCCAGCGATTCCCAGGCCAGCGCAGCCTCGTGCCAGTGTCCGGCAACCATCGCTGCGAACGCCCCCGCCGGCGCGGCGGGCCCGTCGAACACCGGCAGGCCGGCGAGGCTGCGCCACCACAGGAGTTCACCGAGTACCCAGCGTTCCGGGTGCGTTGAGACAAGGTCGAGGGCGTGGACGGTGATGTCGTCGATGTCCTCCGCTCGTCCCGCCAGCCGGGCGGCCTCGGCCGCTGCGCACGCTGCCGGCGCGATCCGCTGCAACTCCCCGGTCGGCGCAGCCAGCCGTGCGGCCAGGTCGAGCAGGCCGGTGGCGTCCTCACCCCGACGGGCCTGGATGCGTCCACCAACTGCGGCTGCGGGGATCGCGGACACCGGGTCGTGGGCGGAGGCGACGTCGGCGAGCTTGACGCCGTCTGTGATGTGGTGGACGTCCATGAACAGTGCCCTGACCATGCCTTTCATTTGTGCCGGCGACTCGTTCCGCCGGCACCAACGAGTTCACGCCAGAGGTAGGTGCCCTGACATCCGTGTGGCCACCCATGTTTGCCCGCCCGCTACCCAGGTGCCCGCACCGCTGGCAAGGTGGAGGAATGACGATCGAGGTGCGCCCCGCCACCGTTTTCGACGACGTCGCGACCATGGTGGGCCCCAAGCGACCCGACGCAGGAGTGTGCTGGTGCCTGAGCTACCGCATTCCTTGGAAGGAGAATCGGTCGCTGGCGGGAACCGCCCGCGGTGACCGGGTGCGGCAGTTGTGCCGCCAGGAGCCGCCGCCGGGAGTGCTGGCCTACGACGGTGACGAGGTGGTGGGCTGGGCCGGCGTCCATCCCCGGGCCGACACCACCTTCGCGACCAACCGGAAGATCCCGCACGTCGACGACCTCGAGGTGTGGTCGGTCTGGTGCCTGCGCGTGCGGCCGGGGCATCGTGGCAAGGGCATCTCGCATCAGCTGCTGGAGGGCGCCGTCGCGTTCGCCCGTGACAACGGCGCTCCCGCGATCGAGGGCTACCCGCTGGACAACGAGGGTGCGAAGGTCGACCTGACCATGGCCTACGTCGGTACGCGGAAGCTGTTCGAGAAGGCCGGCTTCACGAAGGCCTCCGACACCGACTCTGTGCTCAACGGCTTCCCGCGAGTGGTCATGCGGCTCGCGCTGCGGTGAACTCGCCGGGAAACCCGTGCAGGAGGCACCGGGTGGCACCCTGGCGGCGCGGCGGCCGGGCGCCTTGGGTGCGGCCGGTAATACTGGAAGGCGCCCGCTTCCCCAACGCCTGCAGGAGTTCGATGACCACCGCAGCCGCCGCGCCGAGCACTGGCGCGTTGTCGTCCCCGCTGCACCGCAGCCAGGGGATCGCCCTGCGCCGGTCGCTCGTGCTGATGGGCATGACCATCGTCGTGCCGGGGTCGGCACAGCTCGCCGTCGGCAAGAAGCGGCTCGGACGCATTGGCGTTCGCACCTGGATGACACTGATCGCACTCCTGGTCGTGCTGGGGGTGCTGCTGCTGACGCCCTGGCGCGCGGCGATGATCGGGCTGTACGCGAACCCCGTCACACTCACCGTCCTGCAGTGGGTGGTGCCGGTGCTGGCGCTCGGCTGGATCCTGTTGCTGGCGGACTCATGGTGGCTTGCCAACCCGCGGCACCTGTCGGCACGCGGCAAGTGGCTCTCCGGCCTGCTTGCCGTCGTGCTCGCCGTCACCAGCGGGACGGTGGCCTGGGGTGCGTCCACAGCCTTCGCGACGCAGGCCAAGCTGTTCGGCAACATCTTCGCCGGCGGCGGCACCACCCAGGTGCAGAACGGCCGCATCAACGTGCTGCTGCTCGGCGGTGATGCCGGCGTCGACCGCACCGGGCTGCGTCCCGACTCGATGACGGTGGCCAGCATCGACGCGGAGACCGGGAAGACGGTGTTGTTCAGCCTGCCCCGCAACATGCAGCACGCCCCATTCCCCGCCGACTCGCCACTGCATGCGAAGTATCCCGACGGCTATTTCTGCCACGTGAAGAACCTCTCCGACGCCTGCCTGCTGAACGGCGTGTACACCCTCGCCGTGCAGAACAAGAAGCTGTTCCCCGGCGTGAAGTACCCCGGTGTCGAGGCGACGAAGGGTGTCATCGAGGAGACCCTCGGGCTGAAGATCAACTACTGGGCGATGATCGACCTGAAGGGCTTCCAGGAGCTCATCAATGCCGTCGGCGGTATCCGGCTCGACATTGGCAAGCGGGTCCCGATCGGCAGCCTGCACGGCCCGAAGGGCGTCTACGACTGGATCGAGCCGGGCAAGAACGTGAAACTAGACGGCTTCCACGCGCTCTGGTTCGCCCGCTCGCGGGAGTACTCCACCGACTACGAGCGGATGATCCGGCAGAAGTGCGTGATGAACGCCATGCTCAAGCAGCTGAACCCCACGACCGTGCTCACGAAGTTCCAGGACATCGCGGCCGCCGGTGAGCAGATCGTTGCCACCAACGTGCCCACCTCAGAGCTGGGCACGCTGCTCGACCTCGCCGCGAAGGGCAAATCCCAGCCGATGGGCTCTGTGAGCTTCACCCCGCCGCTGATCGTGCCGATGAACCCCGACTTCGCCAAGATCCGTCGCGTCGTTGCGGACAAGATCGCCGCCAGTGAGGCGACGGCAACACCGTCGGCCAGCGCTTCCGCACCCACAGGCCCGGCGACGACCACACCCGCGTCCGGCTCTCCGTCCGCCGGATCGACGGCGGGCGCCGCGGCCAAGCCGAAGTCGACGAGCAAGACCCAGACAGACAACCTCGACAGCGTCTGCAAGGTCAGCAGCTGACCCCACCTCCCGAGTTGTCAGAATCTGGTGCGCCTATAGGCGAGTGAGATTCTGACAAGTCGGGGGGGTCAGAGAGGGCCGGAGCCGAGGATCGAGAACACCTGGCGGCCCACCTCGCTGGTGAGTTCGCGGCCGGTGGCGAAGTCGGGGACGCGGGTCATCACCGCCATCCGATAGTCCCTGCCGTCGCCCTTCACGGTGCCCATGGAGTTCACAGCCCACAGGTTGTCCGTGGACTTGAACTGCACCCAACCGTTCTTCAGGTGCACGGCCACCGTGCCCGACTTCGGTGCTCCGACCCCCCAGGTCTGGTCGTCGGTCACCTTGCCCATCAGGTCGTAGACGTAGGCACCCTGCTCTGTGGTGAAGGCCTTCGTGCCGCCCTCGGTGACGTACCTCAGGAGCAGCACCTGGTCGGACGGGGTCGTCCACGTCCAGCTCCAGTCGTCCCGGCTCTGCTCGCGGTGGGTGTGGGTCAGCTTCAGCTCTTCCGCCAACTGCTGGTACGCGTCCGGGCCGCCGCCGTAGGCCCACAGGATCTCCGCGGACGCATTGTCGGACTGGGTGATCATCTTCGTCGCGACCGCCGCGTTGTCCGCGCTCAGCAGCCCGCCGGCCTTCCGCAGCGCCATCAGCGCGATCATCACTTTCACCATGGAGGCGTTCTGGCTGGCGTAGTCGCCGTTGAAGCTGTACTCGCCGCCGCTGCGCAGGTCGGTGACGAACACGCCGAACTTGTCACTGCCTGCGGACACGATCTTCAGCACGTCGTCGAGCTGGGTCTTGATCGGGCCGGTCGGAGAGGCCGTGGGACGCGGGATGTTCGGCGTGCCCGTGCAGGCGGCCAGCGCCAGGCCTCCGGTGAGCGCTCCCGCTGAGGCCAGCAGGGAACGGCGGCTGATCGGTTTCATCGGGTTGCTTCCACTCGGTGCCGGAATCTGGGCGCCATCATGCCATTGCACCGCCGATGCGTTCTGCTGCCGCCAGCCGGGCGAGCGCGTCGACTTCGACCGGGCCTTCGACGACGACGGCCGAGCCGCCGCCCAGCAGGGGAGCGAGCACGGCAGCGGCGAGCGTCTCCCACGGTGCCCTCGGACGTACGAGGACACGCCCGGGCGTTGGCGTCACCGCGCCGGTGTCGGCGTGGGTCAGCCGGGTACCGCCCATGAGCCACGCCAGGTCCTCGCCGAGGACAGGGATCGCGTAGTGCGCGTCCGGCTCTGCGAGGGCCTCGCCGGTGAAGTCCAGCACCCCCAGCGGCAGGTCGCGCAGGCCGAGGGCCAGCGGGTGCAGGGAGCAGGCGATGGTGAGTGCCGGCTTGTGCGGCTGCGGGTCGTCCGGACCGACGACGACCAGCTCCGCGTCCGGGTTCGGCTCACCGGAGATGCTGCAGCCGCGCTGCCAGGCGGCCAGGGGCCAGACCAGGCTCATCCAGTGCCCGGGGTGCGCGGCGAGCAGCGGCGCGGACACGAGGCCGGTGACGTCGAGGGTGTCCAGCAGGTTCGCGGTCTTGTCCACCCAGTTGGCGAACGTCTTCACGCTCAGCTCGGTGCGGGCACCGGTCTGCGGGCGGTACCAGGTGAGCAGTGGGCCGGCTCCGGCGCGACGGGCGCGATCGGCAAGGGCGCGAACGATCGGGTTGTCGGGCACCGCTTCATCGTAGGTGGAGAGGGCTGCCGCGCCGTGGAGGTCGTCGCTCGTGCAGGGAGAACCCGGTTAGGCTCCCTCTGTGCGCTATGTAGTGATCATGGCCGGCGGGTCCGGCACGAGGTTGTGGCCGTTGTCCCGCCAGGGCACTCCCAAGCAGTTGCTGCCGCTGGTGAACGGAAAGAGCCTGCTGCGGCTGGCCTTCGAGAGGTCCCTGGCGTCCGTCCCCGCCGAGCGGGTGCTGGTGGTGACCGGGGCAGCGTACGCAGACGCTGTTGCCGCCGACCTGCCCGAGCTACCGGAAGCCAACATTCTCGGCGAGCCGATCGGCCGGGACTCCCTGAACGCCGTCGCCTGGCCGGCTGCCGTGCTGGCCCTGCAGGACCCGGACGCCGTCATCGCCCAGGTCTCAGCCGACCAGGTGATCGAGCCCATCGACGTGTTCGCCTCCTGCCTCGAGACGGCCTTCGCCGTTGCCGAATCGGACGCCTCGGCGCTGGTCACCCTCGGTGTCGTGCCCACCAGCCCCCACACCGGCTACGGCTACCTGCACCGGGGGGAGGCCCTCGATGGTTTCACCGATGCGCACCACGTGCTCGACTTCGCAGAGAAGCCGGCTCGCGAGGTCGCAGAGGGCTATCTGGCCAGCGGCGAGTACTGGTGGAACTCCGGCATGTTCGTCTGGAGGGCAGCCACCTTGCTCGAGCAGCTGCGGCTGCTGCTGCCGGCTACGCACGCCTCGATCACCATGTTGGCCGAACAGCCCGAACTGCTCGGCGAGATCTTCCCCGGGTTGGCGAAGACGTCGGTCGACTACGGCGTGATGGAGCCGGTCTCTGCCGGCCATGGCAGCGCCCACGTCGCGGCCGTCGCGCTGCCCGTCCAGTGGCGCGACGTCGGCGGCTACGCGAGCCTCGCCGAGATCCTCGGCACCGACAGCGCCGGCAACGCGATCTCCGGGCTCAGCGTCAGCATCGATGCCTCGGACAACGTGGTGGTCAACTCCGAACCGGGCTCGGTCATCGGCCTGCTGGGCGTCAGCGGCCTCGTCGTCGTACGCACGGCGCAGGCCACGCTGGTGTGCAGCGCCGCGGACGCGGAGCGCATCAAGGAGCTGGTGGCTGCCGTCACCGAGCAGGCGGGGCAGCAGTTCGCCTGAACCGGGGTGGTCGACAGCCACTCGATAGGCTGGAGGCGACACTGCGGAGGTAGGACATGATCGACAACCTGAAACGGATCCGGGAACCCCTGACCTGGACCGTGATCGCCGTGGTGGCGGCCAACATCGTGCTCGGCATCGTCCACCTGGTCGTGCAGCTCCAGCAGTCCGGGCCCGTCTACGCCGCGTTCCAGGAGATCGGCAGCTCGCTGATGAACCTGACCCTCGTCGTCGCCGTCGTCGCGCTGGTGTGCACCTGCTCCTTCATCGCCCCCGCGACGCGCCATGCCCTGCTGGTCACCCGGGTCGCGGCAGGCGTCCTTTCCGTGGGGGTCGTGTTGACCCTGGTCTGCTCGGCTCTCGGCGTCGCCGCGTCCGCGAACCCGGTCGGGGTGGCGTTCGAGATCATCGGCACCCTGCTCGACCTGATCCTGAAGGCGCTGGCGGCCGGCGTCCTCTGGGTACTCATGCGGGGTGTCGACGCCGGCCGCATCGACACGGCTGCACCGGCGGCGCTCCCGGCTCCGGTCGAGGCAGAACCCGCGGCACCAACCGAAGAGGTGCCCACGGTGTGGCAGCGCAGCGAGGCCTCCGGAGCGGTCTGGAGGACGGCGGACGAGGCGGCCACCGGCGTCCGTGGCGCCACCCGACTGCCTGCGTCCGAGGCCCCGGGGACGGCCGCCATCTTCCGCGACGAGGCCGAGCAGCAGGGCCCGTCCGACCCCCAGTCCTGACCCCCCGCACGGCGCACCACCCGAGCGGGGTGCACGAAAGCGCAGGATGGTAACGCATTGGGGTTGACTTATCGGGAATGACAGGCGTGTAATTCTCTTCAAGTAGTTCGCCATGGTGCCCCGCCGGTGAACTGGGTCGAGGAGAAGTGCAATGCCGGAACTGTTCCTGGTCGTGGAGCCCGAGGCCGAGGGCCTTCTTGGCTGGCAGGACCGCGCCCTCTGCGCCCAAACCGATCCGGAGGCCTTCTTCCCCGAGAAGGGCGGATCGACCCGCGAGGCGAAGAAGGTCTGCCTCTCCTGCGACGTGCGCTCCGAATGCCTGGAGTACGCCCTGCAGAAGGACGAGCGCTTCGGCATCTGGGGTGGGCTCAGCGAACGCGAGCGCCGTCGCCTCAAGAAGCGGGCCATCTGACCTGTCCGGCAACGGGCTCCAGAGCCCCCGGTAGGCTGTCCTCCGCGATCCTGCGAGTTGGTCAGGAAGGTTGAGCGTGAGCGAGGACGGCAACGATCCCTACGTGGACCCCTGGGCCTGGCTGCACACCATCGACACCAAGGTTCCGCCCGACTACAGCTCCTTCCACGTTGTCGCCGCCGTGCTGCCGGAAGCAGGGGAGCCGTTCACCACCCGCTGCCGCAAGGCTGTGGACGGTTCCGATGCCTACGTCGAGCAGGTGCGCACCGATCTTCCCGCCGACGTCGAGGGCGACTGGATCTGGGTGGTGCCCGACGACGTCGAACCGGCACCCGACACCCTTTCCGCGCTGCTGGACCGGGTGCGCAACGAACCCGACGCAGCCGTCGTCGGAGCCCTGCTGATCGAACCGCGCCGCCGCGGCGCCGGCACGATGGTGAGCAACTGGGCCCAGACCATCAGCGGCAGCGGTCGCCTGCACCCGCTCACCGAACCCGGCGAGCTGTACCAGGGCCAGCTGGAGGCCGTCCCCGCCCTCGGCGTGCCCGCGGCGGGCTTGCTCGTGCGCGGCGACGCCTGGCGCTTCCTCGGCGGCTTCAACACCGAACTGCCCCGCAGCTACTGGGGGCTCGACCTGGGCTGGCGCGCCAACCTCGCCGGCTACAAGGTGGTGGCAGAACCGCGGGCCCAGCTTGTCGACTTTTCACGCGACGACGACCCGGTGGCAGAACGCGCAGCGGGACTGGCTCTCGTTGCCGGAAACACCGCCCCGCGACGACGCTGGCTCACCTCGCTGCGGCTGGCGCTCGGCTGCCTGCTCGCAGCGCTGGGCTACCTGCTCGGCAAGGACCCGGCCCGGGCGTCCGACGAGGTGAGCGGCCTTGCCGCCTGGGTGTCGGGACGCGAGCTGCGCCACTCGGTGACCGGACGCGTCGAGTCGCTGCCCGTGACCGATGCCTCCCGGCGCGCGACCAAGGCCCTGCGCCCGCCCCGCTGGACGTGGCTGCGCCGCGCCTCCGAACTGATCGCTGCCCGGCTCTCGGAATGGGCCCTGACCTTCAGCGGACGCAGCACCGGCGTCAGCCTCGACGAGATGACCGGCGACGACTTCGCCGACACCGGCACCAGCCGCTACCGGCTGCCGCTCGCTGTCACCGGGGTGCTCGGCCTGCTGGCCATTGCGCTCGTCGCCGGACGGACGACGTTCGGGAGTGGCTCGCTCACAGCTGCCCAGCTGCTGGCGGCGCCCGACGGCTGGCTGGAACCGGTCCAGAACTACCTCGCCGCCGTCCCCGGCACCAATGCCGTGGCCGGACCGCCCTGGTTGGGGCTGACCGGGGTCTTCTCGCTGCTGGCGCTCGGCCGGCCGGAATGGCTGGTGACGGCAACCCTCGTTATCGCGGTGCCGCTGGCATGGCTGATGGCCTTCCGGCTACTGCGCCAGGTGGTGGCCGACCGGCGCCTCGCCGGTCTCGGCGCGCTCGCCTACGCGCTCGCCCCCGCCCTGATCGGCGGGCTCAACGTCGGCGCGTTCGGGCTGGCAGCCACCTCCATCCTGCTGCCGATCCTCGGCTACAGCCTGCTGCTCTGGCTCGCCGACGGCCTGTGGAGCTGGCGCCGCGCCGGCGCGGTCGCCTTCTGGTTCGTGCTGGCGTTCTCGCTCGTCCCGCTGCTCTGGCTCGGGGTGGCCATCACAGCGATCCTCACCGGGCTGCACGCACGCCGCCTCGCCGCCTGGGCACAGTGGGCAGTGGTACTGGCCGCTCCGGCCCTGCTCCTCATCGGCCCGTGGGGCCTGAGCATCCTGCGCTACCCCGGACGGCTGCTGACCGGCATCGAGCCCGTGCTCGCGCCGATGGCAGCTCCCGAGCCGTGGACGCTGCTGATCGGCCACACCCTCGGCGACGCATCGCCACCGCTGTGGATCTCGCTCGCGTTCTTCGCTGTCTGCTGGGCGGCCGCCGTCATCGGCGCCGCCCGCCGCCCCGGCATCGCCGGCCCGGCGCTCGCCGGCGCCGGCCTCGCAGCGCTCGTTGCCATCACTCTCACCCGGCTGGTCGTCGAGGTGCCCCCGGGCGCCTGGGCCCGACCGCAGGCCCTTGAGTGGCAGCTCGGGCTGGTCGCAGCCCTCGTGCTGGCGGCCTGCGCCGGCCTCGACGGCATCGCAACAGAACTGCAGGGACGCGACCTCGGCCTGCGCCACCTGGGCAACCTCGGCCTGGCCATCATCTGTGCCGCCGCGATCGCGCTCGCTGGTGGCTGGTGGGTGTGGGCCGGCCAGACCGGGCTCAGCCGGATGCAGGTGGGCGCGGTGCCGGCTTTCGTCCGCAACGCCCAGCAGTCCACCACACCGAGCCGCACGATCGCCCTCGTCTCCGACGGTGAGCAGGTGCGCTGGGCGCTGCTGGAGGACGACTTCGCCCGCCTTGGCGACGCCGAGCGCGGCATCGCCTTCGGTGGGGATGCCGCAGCCAAGCAGCTGGCAGCCTCGGTGGCGGCCCGGCTCGTCGGCGACAGCGCAGACGACCAGCTGCTGCCCGACCTGGTGAGCCTCGGCGTCTCGCACGTGAGCCTCGCCGGCGGCGACGCCCAGCAGCGGATGGCGATCAACAACGTCCCGGGCCTGGGCCTCGGCACCGGCGACGAGACCCAGTACATCTGGCCGGTGCCGAACGCAGCGATAGCCGTCCTCGTCACAGCGTCCGGACGCCAGGAGGTCGGCAACGGCACGGTGATCCCGGCCGGCGAGCCCGACCGGCTGCTGCAACTGTCCGAGCCACCCGATCCGCGCTGGGTGGTGAGCGTCGGCGACACCGTGCTGGCGCCCGCAGCCGGCTCCGGACCCGGCACAGCCTTCACGGTCGGTGCTGCCGGCGGCACCTTGAGCTACCACCTGGCGGACGGCTCACGATGGTGGGCGTGGGCCCAGCTGGCCGGACTGTTGGTGCTCACCGTCCTTGCCGCACCGTCGGTGCGCCGCCGCGACGAGCCGTCCGGCCCGCGCCACATGGCCGGGGGTGAGTCATGAAACGTTGGGTTTGGCCGGGCGCCGTAGTCGTTGCGCTGGGAGCCGTCACCGTGGCCGCGTCCTTCGTAGGGCCGCAGCCCGTGCCGCAGGCGCCGTTCGCAAGCTCGGCGTCGCGGGTGTCCGTGGTGTGCCCTGCCTTCGAGTCGGTGACAGCAACCGTCCGCGTCGCAGTGGCGGCGACCGGCCCGGGCCTGCGCACGTCGAAGGTCACCGAACCCAACCAGGGCAGCGATGCCGGGGCGTTCAAGGTCCTCACCAACACCGGGCAGCCCCTCCGTGTCTCCGCACCGCTTCCCGATCCGTTCGGTGCGACCTCGGTGGTGGTTGCAGAGAACGGTCCCGATCGAGGGCTGTCAGCCTCGGGCTGTGTCGTGCCCCGCACCGACCACTGGTTCACCGGCGTCGACGTCCGCACCCAGGCCCAGAGCGAAGTGGTGGTGTCGAACCTCGACGGCACCAGCGCGTCGGTCGACCTCACCGCGTACGGCGAGGACGGCAAGGTCGCGGCCCCGCGCGGCATCGAGGTGGCCGGCAACTCCTCGGCCACGATCTCGCTCGGTGTGCTGCCCCGACTTGCCGGACCCCTGACCGTCCGCGTGAGCAGCTCCGACGGGCGGGTGGCGGCCTTCGTGCGGCAGCGCACCTGGCAGACCGACGTGCCGCTGGGGGTCGACTGGCTGCCTTCCGGCACCGACCCGGCCACCGACCTGGTCGTCCCCGGCATCCCGGAAGGCACCGGCGCCCGCAGGCTTGCCCTGACCAACCCGGGGGAGCGGACGGCGACCGTCACCATCGGCGTGCTCAGCGACTCCGGGCCGATCGAGCTCGCCGGCTCCGAGCAGGTGGAGGTTCCCGCCGGGACGACCCGGACGGTCGACCTGGCCGCAGGGCTGGCCGAACAGGCTGGGGCGCTCGCGCTCACGTCCACGCAGCCCGTCACCGCCGGCATGTGGCTGGACAGCGGCGGTGACGACTCCCGTCGGGACCCGGCCTACACCGTGGCAACGGTCCCGTTGCCGGTCGACGCGGTCTGGCCGCTCGCTGTAGGGAAGTCGGGACGCACCGTGCTGCAGCTGGCCAATCCGGGCGAGGTCGAGGCCAGTGTCAGCGTCACGACCTCAGCAAGTGCGGAAACACCCGGCCAGCCGAAGGTGGTCACGGTGCCTCCGGGCTCGACCATCACGGTGGCCCTCGACGCGGCAGCTGCCAGTGTCGTCCGGGTGCAGACCCAGGCAACCGACCTTCGGGCCGCGCTGGTCAGCACCGAACGGCTCGGCAAGGTGCGGGGGCTCGCAGTCGTGGACCTGGCGGCCCAGGACAGCCACGGAGCCTCGGCCCAGGTGGTGTTCGACCCCCACGCGGGCAGCTGAGGCTCAGTCTTGACGAGCGGTGAGGCACGAATCGCGAGGATCAGTCCCAGTCGTCGGTCTCGCCGTTGGGGTCGAGCTCGTCAAGACCGATGCCGGTGAGCGCTGACAGCTGTTCCAGCAGGGCCCGGTGCACAAGTCGGCGCAGCTCGCCGCGGGAGTTCGCGCGATGCTCCAACGGGCGCCGGAACAGCACCACTTGGCCGTTGCGTCCCGACTGCGCGGGGACGGCTGCGGCCAGCGGCACCCGCTGGCTGTGCCAGGCGGCGAGATTGCCGGGGACCTCCTCGAAGCCGATGTCGATGCCGACGACGGCCCGCGGGCAGGCACTCGCCGTCCGCGCGACCGAGGCGCTCAGGCATTCGGCGAAGTAGTCGACACCGCGCGGGCGTTGCCGCAGCGGGACGGCGGTACCGGTGAGCGGGTTCGGCTGGGCCAACGGCCCGCGCAGCCCGCGACCGTGCCGCTCCCGACGCCTCATGCCGTCACGATAGCTTCCCCGGCAAGCGAGCCCGCCACACCGTCCGTGGTGGCTCCCGGGCTCGCAGGTCAGGCGGCGGTAACGTGGCGCCGTGATCAATCGGCGCTGCTCGAGAACCGCCTGCGCCGACCCTGCGGTGGCGACGCTCACCTTCGCGTACGCCGATTCCACCGCGGTGCTCGGCCCCCTCGCGCTGCGCTCCGAGCCGGGCTGCTACGACCTGTGCCGGGTGCACTCCCGCGGCCTGAGCGTTCCGCGCGGCTGGGAGGTCATCCGGCTGCCGGGAGACCTGAACAGCCCCCGCGCTTCCGCGGACGACCTGATGGCGCTCGCCGACGCCGTCCGCCGGGTCGGTCTGGGTGTTGGGCCGCCCGAGCCGATGCAGCCGGCCGTGAGCCGCCGCAAGGGCCACCTCGCCGTGCTGGCCGACCCGCAGGACGACTGATCGCGCGCCCGCTCGCGCGCTGACAACATCTCCCGCCTTGCGTGGGCGATAGGCTCCCAAGCGTGATCCAGCCCCACGTTTTCAAGGCCAACGACATTCGCGGACTGGTTGGCGGCGACGCCCCGGAATGGGATCTCGACGGAGCCCGTGCAATCGGAGCGGCCTTCGCGGCAGCCTTTGGCCTTGCCGGAGCCGAGTTCGTCCTCGGCCGCGACATGCGTGCCAGCGGCCGCGAACTCAGCCTCGCCTTCGCAGAGGGGGCGATGGCCCAGGGAGCAAGCGTCCTCGACGTCGGCCTTGCCAGCACCGACCAGCTGTGGTTCGCCTCCGGCCACACTCACCTGCCCGGCGTGCAATTCACCGCCTCCCACAACCCCGCCGGCTACAACGGGGTGAAGTTCTGCCTGCCCGACGCTGCGCCGATCACGCCGGACCTGATGGCGAAGATCAAGGAACTCGCCTACGTCGACCTGCCGCCGGTCGCGGAGCGGGGCGGCTATCGGGAGACCGACCTGCTGGCCGCCTACGCCGCCCACCTGCACTCGCTCGTCCCCCTGGACGGCATGCGGCGGCTGAAGGTGGTCGTCGACGCCGGCAACGGCATGGCCGGACACACGACCCCGGCGGTGCTCGGCCCGCTGAACGTCGAAATCATCGGCTTGTTCACAGATCTGGACGGCAGCTTCCCCAACCACCCGCCGAACCCGCTGGAGCCGGCGAACCTCGTCGACGCGCAGCGCGCCGTCCGCGAGCATGGCGCCGACATCGCCCTCGTCTTCGACGGGGACGCCGACCGCTGTTTCATCATCGACGAGCATGGCGACGTGGTGAGCCCTTCGGTGGTGACCGCGTTGATCGCCCGGGCCGAACTCGCACGCGAGCCGGGCGCCGTGATCGTCGTGAACACCATCACCTCACGAGCGGTTTCCGAGGTCGTCGCCGCGGCCGGCGGGCAGGTCGCAATCAGCGCCGTGGGCCACACGCGCATGAAGGCCCTGATGGCCCAGCACCAGGCCATCTTCGGCGGCGAGCACTCCGCCCACTACTACTTCCGCGACTTCTGGGGTGCAGACACCGGCATGCTGGCCGGCTTGCACGTGCTCGCGCTGATGGGCCGCGCCGGCAAGTCGGTGTCCGAACTGGCTGCGGAACTGCCGCACTACGCCGCGTCCGGTGAGATCAACAGCACCGTCGACGACCCGAAGACGATCCAGGCATTGGTGGCCGCGGCCTTCGAAGGTCGTGGCAGCATCGACTGGACCGACGGCCTGCTGGTCGAAGGCGACGGCTGGTGGCTCAGCGTCCGGGAGTCCAACACCGAACCGCTGCTCAGGCTGAACGTCGAAGCCAGGGACGACAGCACCGTCGCGGCCCTTCGTGACGAGGCGCTGGCCATCATCCGAAAGGACAGCTGATGAACGAACTCACCGCAGAGGTGCTGGAACTGCTGGTCTGCCCTTCGTGCCACTCGACGCTGGCGTGGGACTACGAGGCGTCCGTCCTTGAGTGCACCGGGGCCGACTGCGGGCTGGCCTACCCGGTGCGGGACGGGATCCCGATCCTGCTGATCGACGAGGCCCGCCGGCCCGGCGCCGACGCCAACTGACATGGAGGACTTCGACGACTCCCGGCTGGAGGACGGCGAAGCGCTGCGGTCGGCCGACCACCTGCTGCGCCCCCTGGCTGAGGCCGGCGCCCGGATACGGCGCGAGCTCGCAGCCGCGGAGGGCCCGCTGAGCGAACTGGAGTCCGAGCGGCCGCGGGCGATGATCACGTTCGGGCCCGAGGCACGCCTGATCCGTGCGGTGCTGGAGCCCACCTGCCCCGTCCCGTTGGTCGCCTGGCCGCGGCTGGGCCTGCCCGGTTGGGTCGGACCGCTGGACGTCGTCGTCGTGATGGGCGGCGGTGACCGGGTGAGCCTCGCCGCTGCCTTCGAAGCCGTCCGCCGTGGCTGCCGCTTGCTGGTGGCGTGTCCCGCGGATTCCTCATTGGCGCGGGAGGCCGGCTCGTCGTCCACCACCATCCTGCCGAGCACCACTGGCGACCCGATGGCCGCTGCGATCGTCACGCTGGTCGCATTGCACCACCTCGGCCTCGGGCCGGCGGTGAACCCCGAAGCTGTCGCCTCTGCCATGGACCAGGTGGCCACCGACTCGTCGTGGGCTGTCGACGCCACCCAGAATCCCGCCAAGGCCACAGCCCTCGAACTCGCAGAGGCCCAGCCGATGGTGTGGGGCGGGTCGATCCTCGCCGCCCGCGCCAGCCGCCGGGTGGCCGAAGCACTGCGCTCGGCCAGCGGCCGGGTGGTCCTGTCCGCGGACGCGGGCGCCCTGATGCCGTTGCTCGCGGCCGTGCCGGCGCGCGACCCGTTCGCCGACCCGTTCGAGGAGTCGGCGGCAGAACGCCGTCCGGGCCTCGTGCTGGTTGATGACGGCATGGACGACGAGCATGCGGCGGAGGACCGCGAGCGGTTGCGGGGCAACGCCCTCGCCACCGACGTGATGGTGTCGAACCTCAGCTCGCTGTCGGGAACCCCGGTCGAGCGTTACGTCACGGTCCTGCAGCAGGGCCTGTTCGCGGCGGCGTACCTGCGGATCGGCCTGGGCCGGGCTTCGCGGTGAGCAGCCACGGCGGGAACAGGGCGATCGTCGCAGCGCTGGCGGCGAACGCGTTCATCGCTGTCACCAAGTTCGGGGCCTGGGCGCTGACGGGGGCGGCGTCCATGCTGGCCGAGGGTGTGCACTCGGTCGCAGACACCAGCAACCAACTCCTGCTGCTTCGGGGCGGCGCGGTGGCGAAGCGGGAAGCAACGGAGGAGCACCCGTTCGGCTACGGTCGGGCGCCGTTCATCAGCGCCTTCCTTGTCTCGGTGATCCTGTTCAGCCTCGGTGGCCTGTTCGCCCTCTACGAGGCGTTCCACAAGTACGAGGAGGTCGCCTCCGGCCACCCGAACGAGCTGTTGGAGAGCCAATGGTGGTGGGTGCCGATCGCCGTTCTCGGTTTCGCGATCCTCGCGGAGGGCTTCAGCTTCCGCACCGCCATCCGCGAGTCGTTGCCGCTGAAGGGCACGAAGTCGTGGGCCCAGTTCATTCGTTCGGCCAAGTCGCCCGACCTCCCGGTGATCCTGCTGGAGGACTTCGCGGCGCTCCTCGGCCTGGTCTTTGCCCTGATGGGAGTGGGGATGACCCTGCTCACGCACAACGGGCTGTGGGACGTTGCCGGCACCGGGCTGATCGGCGTGCTGCTGATCCTGGTCGCGATCACGCTCGCCATGGAGACCCGCAGCCTGTTGCTCGGCGAGGCGGCTACCCCTGAGGCCATCGCGGGTATCACCGCTGCCCTGTCTGGCGCCGACGGCGTCCTGCGCGTGATCCACCTCAAGACCCTGCACCTCGGCCCCAGCGAGATCCTTGTCGCTGCGAAGATCGCCGTCGAGCCCACCGAGTCCGCCGCGCGCGTCGCCCAGGTGATCGACAACGCAGAGGCCGCCGTCCGGGCGACGAACTCCGAGGTCACAGCGCTCTACCTCGAGCCGGACATCGACCGTAACGGTCCCTGAGGAACCCGTGCCCTTCGTGACACGCAGCCTCGCAAGCTCGGCTGCGTTCCTCAGGACCCGCGACGCGAGCCGGAGTCACGAAGGGCCGGCGAGCACCTCGCGCAAGGACGCCAGCGTCGCCTCCACCCCGCCCGGCACCGACTCCACTACGACAGCCTCCGGGAAGCCCGCCAGCATCGCGAGCATGTCGGCATACAGCTCCTCGATCGGTGCCGCGCCCGGGGCGTCCTGCAGGTGCGCGGCGTCCCGATGGTTCGGGTCCTCCGATGAGCCGCGGGCACCGAAGCGCTCCGCGGCCTCCTGCGGGCTGCTCACAAGGGCAACCAGGAAGAACACCGCCCCGACGTCTCCGGCGAGCTCACGGAATTGCCCGATGAGCTCGGGACGGCGCAGGAACTGCGGCACGACCACGTCCCCGCCCATGTCCAGCTGGGCGCGGGCTGCGGCGAGCGCGAGGTGCCGAGTGCGGATGCCGGCGGCGTTCGGATCGTCCCTCCAGTCGCCCAGCTGGCCGCGTAGCGTGTCCAGGTCGAGCAAGAGAGCCAGCGGTCGCTCGGCCACCAGCAGGCGCGCCAGCGTCGACTTGCCGCTGCCAGGGGCTCCGGTCAGGAACACCAGCTGCGCCATCGCTCCTCCTCCCCAGAACGCAGGGACGGACCCCTCCGCGCCCCCACGCTAGTGTTGCTCCTCGTGGATTACCGAGTCGCTGACCTGAACCTTTCCGCCTTCGGACGCGAGGAGATCACCCTCGCCGAGCACGAGATGCCCGGCCTGATGGCCCTGCGCGAGCGCTACCGCGACAGCCGTCCGCTGCGCGGCGCCCGGATCGCGGGCTCGCTGCACATGACCATCCAGACCGCCGTGCTGATCGAGACCCTCGTCGAGCTGGGGGCAGAGGTGCGCTGGGCGTCCTGCAACATCTTCTCCACCCAGGACCACGCCGCAGCAGCGATCGTCGTCGGCCGCGACGGCACGCCGGACAACCCCATGGGCGTGCCGGTGTTCGCCTGGAAGGGCGAGTCGCTGGAGGAGTACTGGGAGTGCACCGCGCGCATCCTCGACTGGGGCGACCAGCGGCCCAACATGATTCTCGACGACGGAGGCGACGCCACCCTGCTCGTGCACAAGGGGGTCGAGTTCGCCAAGGCCGGCGCGGTTCCCGAGGCTTCCGAGACCGACGCCGCCGAGTACCAGGTCGTACTGGCAACGCTGCGGTCCTCCCAACTCGACTGGGTGAGCATCGCCAACAGCATTTTCGGCGTCACCGAGGAGACCACGACCGGCGTCCACCGTCTGTACGAGATGTTTCGCAACGCCTCGCTGCTGTTCCCGGCCATCAACGTCAACGACTCGGTCACCAAGAGCAAGTTCGACAACCGCTACGGCATTCGGCACTCGCTCATCGACGGCATCAACCGGGCCACCGACGTGCTGATCGGCGGCAAGACGGCCGTCGTGTGCGGCTACGGCGACGTGGGCAAGGGTTGCGCCGCCGCGCTCGCCGGGCAGGGTGCACGGGTGATCGTCACGGAGATCGACCCGATCTGCGCGCTGCAGGCGTCGATGGACGGCTACCAGGTGGCCATCCTCGACGACGTGGTGTCGACAGCGGACATCTTCATCACCGCCACCGGCTGCTTGCACGTGATAACGGCAGAGCAGTTGTCGAAGATGAAGCACCTCGCGATCGTGGGCAACATCGGCCACTTCGACAACGAGATCGACCTGGCTGGCCTCGACCACATCGAGGGCGTCACCAGGACCAACATCAAGCCCCAGGTGGACCGCTGGAACTTCCCGGACGGCCATTCGGTGATCGTGCTGAGCGAGGGCCGGCTGCTGAACCTCGGCAACGCCACGGGGCACCCCAGCTTCGTGATGAGCACATCGTTCACCAACCAGGTGCTGGCGCAGATCGAGCTGTTCACCAAGCCCGAGCACTACCCGGTGGGCGTCTACACGCTGCCCAAGCAGCTGGACGAGTACGTTGCCCGGCTGCACCTGGGCGCTCTCGGCGTCCGGCTGAGCGAGCTGACCAAAGAGCAGGCCGACTACCTGGGCGTGCCGGTCACGGGTCCGTTCAAGGCCGAGCTGTACCGCTACTGATCTGACCAGCGATACGGTCAGCCGCGCGGGATCTCGAACCGCTTCAGCGTCGCCTTGCCCTCGGCCAGGGTCTTCCAGGCGCCGCGGTAGGTGAGCACGGCGAGGCCGGCGGTGGGGAACTTGGCCGCCACGCGCTCGGTGAGCGGGGACGGCTTGGCCAGTTCAACGATCAGGTCCGACAGCGTCGGCTGGTGGCCGATCAGCAGGGCAGTGTGCTTGGTCTCGTCGAGCTCGTGCAGCTCTGTGAGCAACTCGTTGGCCCAGGCGTGGTAGATCATCTCCGAGGTGCGCACGTCGGCGCAGCTCGCGCCGCCTGTCTGCGCTGCCTCCCACGTCTGCTGGACGCGGGAGGCCGTGGAAGCCAGCACCACGTCGAGGTCATAACCGGACAGCATCGCGCCGGCGGCGACCGCGTCCCGCTCGCCCCGGTCGGACAGCGGACGGCGCAGGTCCGGTTCCGTCGTCTGCCAGGAAGACTTGGCGTGGCGGAGGACAATCAGCGTCTTGGTGGCCATGGGCCTCATCCTAGGGCCGGGGGATCAGCCCTCCGGGCCCTCGTGACGCATCGTCTCCCAGATCTCCTTGCACTCGGGGCAGACCGGGAATCGGTCGGGGTTTCGTGAGGGCACCCACACCTTGCCGCACAGTGCGATCACGGGAGTACCCATCACCATGGCCTCGGTGAGCTTGGCCTTGGGGACGTAGTGGGAGAAGCGCTCGTGGTCGCCCTCCTCGGGGCGCAGGTCGGTGCGCTCCTTGACGATGGTTGTCGTCTGCGGGTTCTCGCTGGTCATTCAGACCGCCTTTGCACGTCCGAGCTGCCGGGTCACTCCCACCGTACCCAGTAACCCACCGGACGCGCTCGCAGCCCGGGCGGGTGAGCGGTGCCGTGAGACACTACTGGGCGGTCCGGATGGGAGAGGAGAACGAATGAGCGGGGAAGTGGCGGCGACGACGACCCCGCGCCCCTCGCGCCGGGGCCTCACCATCGGGCTGCTGATCTGCGTGGTCGCGATCGCCTTCGAGGCGATGGCCGTGCTCACAGCGATGCCGGCGGCGGCAAGGGACCTCGGTGACGTCGACCTGTACGCGTGGGCGTTCACGGCGTTCGGGCTTGCGCAGACCTTCGCCATCGTCGCCGCCGGCCAGTTCAGTGACCGGGTGGGGCCCAAGGCGCCGATGATGGTCGGTTTCGTGGTCTTCGCCGTCGGCCTGGGGCTGGCCGGTTCAGCCCCGACGATGCCGCTGCTGCTGCTCGGACGATTCGTCCAGGGCCTCGGCGGGGGCACCATGAACCTCGCGGTGATGGTCCTTGTCGCTCGCGTCTTCGACGAGCAGGAGCGGGCCCGGATGCTGACCGGGTTCTCCGCCGCCTGGATGGGGCCGTCCTTCCTCGGGCCGCCGATCGCCGCCTGGCTCACCGAGCACGCCTCCTGGCACTGGGTGTTCTGGTCGGTGCTGCCGTTGTTGCTCTTCGCCGGTGCCCTCATCATCCGTCCCTTGCTGCGCGCGGAGCTGCCGCCGCACGACCACGTGTCCGTCAACAAGCGCCAATTGTGGTCGGCAGCGTTGGTCGCCCTTGGCGCCATGGGTGTGCAGCTGGCCGGCCAGCGCATCGAATGGGGGTCGCTGGCCTGGCTGGCCGGTGGCCTCGCGCTGCTGTGGTACGGCCTGCCGGCTTTGCTGCCCGCCGCTTTCCGGTTCCATGGACGCGGTCTGGACGCCGTCATCGGCACCCGCGCGGCCATCTCCGCCGGTTACGCCGGCGCGCAGAGCTTCCTGCCGCTGATGCTGGTGCAGGCCGAGGGCTTCAGCCTGCAGAACGCCGGTATCTTCATCACGATCGGGTCGGTCGGCTGGATGGCAGGTGCATGGCTGCAGTCCCGGCCGTGGCTGCGCCTGCGTCGCGACCTGATCATCGCCGTCGGCGCTGCCAGCACTGCTGCTGGGCTGGCCGCGCTGGCCGTCGCCGGCTGGCTGCCCGGACGGCTGGTCGCGCTGAGCGTCATCGGCTGGGTGTTCGCCGGCCTCGGCATGGGGCTGGCCGTTGCCAGCACCTCGCTGGCGGTGATGCAGCTGTCGGCGCCGGTGGAGATCGGACGGAACACGTCCTCGCTGCAGATGGGGGAGGCGCTGGGAGCCGGCATCGGCGCAGGCCTGGCCGGCACCATGTTCGTGCTCGGTACCAGCCAGGCGAACCCGACGCTCGGTTTCGGCGGACTCCTGACTGTGATGGCGGTGCTCGGCCTGCTCAGCTTTGCGACCGCCGTCCGGGTCGGCGCCGTGGAGAACCACTCCGTCACGCTGTGACGTGGCGCCGGCAGCCGGTAAAGTCTCGACATCGAGATATCCAGGGGGTTGGGCATGGCAGACGAGGTGGACCTGATCCTCGCCGCCTGGGCGCGTGAACTGCCCGACGTCGACGTTACCCCGCTGGGCAGCCTCTCCCGCATCAGCCGGCTGGCCAAACACCTGGACCGCGCACGTCGGGATGCCTTCGCAGCCCACGAGCTGGAGGTGTGGGAGTTCGATGTGCTCGCAGCCCTGCGCCGCCAGGGCCGGCCCTACGTGCTGTCGCCCGGCGAGCTGATCCGGGCGACTCTGTCGACCTCAGGCACCATGACGAACCGGGTCAACCGGCTCGAGGCGCGGGGTCTCGTGATCCGCCAGCCCAACCATGACGACCGTCGCGGTGTGCTGGTGAAGCTCACCGACGAGGGCCGTGACCGGGTGCAGCGGGCCCTTGCCGACCTTCTCGCCTACGAGCGCAGGGTGCTGTCTGCGATCGAACCGGCAGAGCGCGAAGAATTGGCCGGGGTGCTGCGGCGTCTGCTGGCGCCGTTCGAACGGGTCTGAGCACGCCGTACCGATATCGTTAACCGATCCGTCCGCTGCTGAAGAAGGCGTCCCTGGCATGGCCTTGTCCAATCAGTTCCTCAGTGAGCTCGCATCGGCTTTCGGGATCGCAACAGAGTTCTGGAACTGGAAGGGCCGCCGCACCGAGGTGACTGACGAGACCGTCATCGCCATCCTCGCCGGTATGGATGTCGACGCGGCCGATCCCGACAAGGCGCGGGCAGCGCTGGAGGCCCATCTGCAACGCCCATGGACCCGCCTGCTGCAACCCTGTGTCGTGATGGAACAGGGCACCCCGCGCCGGGTGCACGTGCACCTGCCCGACGGGCAGTGGGTGCGCCTCGCCGTCCGGCTCGAGGAAGGCGGCTGGCAGGACGTGCCGCAGACCGACGACGACGAGCCGGCCCGCTGGATCGACGGCGTGCTGGTCGGGCAGGCGACGTTCGAGCTGCACGCCGACCTGCCGCTCGGCTACCACCGGCTGCAGGCCACAACCGAAGCCGGCCGGGCCGAGTCGACGCTGGTTGTGAGCCCGGCGTTCCTCGGCTTCCCCGCGTCGATGGGGGAGAAGCGGGCCTGGGGCTACGCGGCCCAGCTGTACAGCGTCGCGTCCGCCGACTCCTGGGGCATCGGGGACCTGCTCGACCTGGCCGACCTGGCCACATGGTCGTCCACCCAGCAGTTCGCCAGCTTCGTGCTCGTCAACCCGCTGCACGCCGCAGAGCCGGCGCCGCCGCTGGAACCGTCCCCGTACCTGCCGAACTCGCGCCGCTACGTGAACCCGCTCTACATCCGTCCGGAGCTGGTGCCGGAGTACGCCGACCTCGACGAGCGCGCCCGCGCCCGGATCGCGCAACTGAAGGCCAGGCTGAAGAAGGAACTCGCCGGCGAGCAGCTGATCAAGCGCGACCCGGTCTGGACGGCGAAGGTCGAGGCACTGCGGGTCATCTATGACCACGGGTTGCGCCCGGCCCGGCGGATGGCGTTCAACGACTTCCTGCGCCGGGAGGGACGCGGCCTCACCCAGTTCGCCACCTGGTCGGCGCTGGTGAACCGGTTCGGCTACAACTGGCGGGAGTGGCCGGCGGAGTTGCGGCGTCCGTCCTCGCCGACGGTTGCCCTGTTCGCCGAGCAGCACGTGGACACGATCATCTTCTACACCTGGCTGCAGTGGATCGCAGACGACCAGCTGCGCGCAGCCCAATCCGCGGCCAAGGAGGCCGGCATGCGGATCGGCATCATGAGCGACCTGGCTGTCGGCGTCGGCGCGCAGAGCGCGGAGGCCTGGACCTACGGCAACCTCTTCGCGGAGGGTGTCAGCGTCGGCGCACCACCGGACCACTTCAACCAGACGGGCCAGGACTGGGGCCAGGCGCCCTGGCGTCCCGACCGGATGGACGACCTTTCCTACGCGCCTTTCCGCAGCATGGTGGCCGGTATCCTGCGGCACTCTGGCGGCGTCCGCGTCGACCACATCATGGGCCTCTTCCGGTTGTGGTGGATTCCGGCCGGAATGGCGGCGAACGAGGGCTCCTATGTCCGGTACAACCACGAGGCCATGGTTGGCATCCTCGCCCTCGAGGCGCACCGCGCCGCCGCGCTGGTGGTGGGGGAGGACCTTGGCGTCGTCGAGCCATGGGTGCGCGACTACCTGCGCGAGCGCGGCATCCTCGGCACCTCGATCGCCTGGTTCGAGCGGGACTCCGACGGCCGTCCGCTGCCTCCGGAGGCGTGGCGGGAGTACTGCCTCGCCTCGGTCACAACCCACGACCTGCCACCGACTGCCGGCTATCTCGCCGGTGACCACATCAAGCTGCAGCACGAGCTGGGCCTGCTCACCGAGTCGCTGGCCACGGAACTCGGCCACGCAGCGCGGGAGCGCAACGCGTTCATCGACGCGCTGCGGGAGCGCGGGTTCCTCACCGCCTACCCTGCGACAACGGAGGACATCGTCGAGGCCATGCACCGCCACCTTGTGGCCACCCCCGCGCGGGTGCTGTGTGCAGCCCTCACCGACGCCGTCGGCGACCGCCGGACGCAGAACCAGCCCGGCACGAGCACCGAGTATCCCAACTGGCAGATCCCGCTGTCGGGCCCGGACGGCAAGCCCCTGAGCCTCGAGGACCTGTACCACAACGAGCAGGCGTTCCGGCTGGCGGGGATCATGAACGACTTCTCCGGCCCGCTGCGGCTGCCGCGCTCGGAGATCGAACTCGTCGTCCAGAGTTGAGCTGAGCTGATCAGAGGAGCATCAGCAGGGTGCCGGCGACGATCAGCGCCAACCCTGCCCAGCCCCTCCTGCTGAGCCGTTCGCCCAGAAGCAGCCCGGCCAGCAGCACGGTGACGACGATGCTGAGCTTGTCGATCGGCACGACGACGCTGGCGGGTCCGTCCTGGAGGGCTTTGAAGTAGCACAGCCATGACGCCCCGGTGGCGAGGCCCGACAGCAGGATGAACGTGAGGTCACGGCGCGGGATCGGCGGGCGGGGGG
>Ga0209745_1000065_pt1 | contig 52827 bp, 40 predicted proteins | sample BarGraNGADG00312_FD_184495 | JGI IMG/M metagenome (GOLD analysis project Ga0209745, IMG submission 184495) | Arctic peat soil microbial communities from Barrow, Alaska - Barrow Graham LP Ref core NGADG0004-312 (SPAdes) (version 2) | ecosystem: Environmental > Terrestrial > Soil > Wetlands > Peat... | reverse complement strand
GAATCTCACTATTTTAGCCAATCAGTATTGACGAACAAAGATAAAATAAAATGAAAGTATTCCGCTAATGCGCAACTCTTTACTAATCAATAGTTAAAAATTCTTAATAAAATTACAACCTGCCTTCATCAAAAAATAACCTGATGAATAATTCACTATCTTTTCATCCATATTCTCTGAGTTGAACTAAAATTAAGATAACCCATGAAAGAGGAAAAAAAGGAATCAAGAAGAAGTTTTATCAAAAAATCTGCAGGAGCTGCAGCTCTGCTCACTATTCCAACCATTATACCGGCAAGTGTATTTGGAGCGAATGACAAGGTGCGGGTTGCGGTTCTCGGTGTCAATGGCCGGGGAACTGCTCATATACAGGGATTCTCAAATCTGCCAGATGTGGAAGTTGCCTGTCTTTGTGATCCTGATCTTGTTATTCTCGGGAAACGAGCCCAGGAATTCGAGGCCAAATATGGGAAAAAAGTCATTCAGCAGCAGGACCTCAGGAAAGTTTTTGAAGACAAATCTATTGACGCTGTGAGTATTGCCACTCCGAATCACTGGCACTCTCTTGCTACGATCTGGGCATGCCAGGCCGGGAAGGATGTTTATGTTGAAAAACCAGGATCCCATAATATTCGTGAAGGGAGGAAAATGGTTGAAGCTGCCAAAAAATATGACAGGATTGTCCAGCACGGCGTCCAGCTACGCAGCTCTGTGGCTGTGCAGGAAGCAATCAAGCATCTGCGCGATGGCCTTATCGGAAATGTTTACATGGCGCGCGGACTTGTTTTCCGCTGGCGTGATGATGTCGGCAAAAAAGGAACAGAACCTGTTCCTGAAGGTCTCGATTATGACCTCTGGACGGGACCTGCAGCTATGCAGCCTTTCTCGCACGACTGGGTTCACTACAACTGGCACTGGCACTGGAACTATGGCAACGGTGATGTTGGCAACCAGGGAATTCATGAAACTGACCTTTGCATGTGGGGTCTGAATGTAGGCCTTCCTGAAGTGATCACTGCAGGCGGCGGTAAATTTCTCTTCGACGATGCAAAAGAGACTCCTGAAGTGCTGGCAACGACTTATTATTATCCGAAAGAGAAAAAGATCATCGAGTTTGAAGTGCGTCCATGGATCACCAATGGAGAAAACGGCGCTGAGGTTGGAAATATATTCTATGGCAGCGATGGGTATCTTGTTGTTTATAATTATGACAGATACGAATCATTCCTTGGAAGGAACAAGAAACCAGGACCTTCACGCAGAGAGGGAGGCGATCATTTTCTCAATTTCATACAGGCTGTCCGCGCTCATGATAAGTCAATCCTTAATGCCCCGGTCGAAACAGCTCACCTGGCTTCAGGGCTTGCTCATCTTGGTAATATTGCCTACCGCACCGGACGTACTTTGTACTTTGACCCGGTGACTGAAAAGTTTGTAAAAGATAAGGCCGCAGACAAGTACCTTACCCGCCCGGAGAGGAAACCGTTTGTCGTGCCCGACGAGGTATAACCTGTTTAATACTTTGAAAAGAAGCGTCACAGACTTGATCAAGGGTGTTTGTGACGCTTATATTTATAGATTGAGCAGGTGATTGCTTTAATTCTTAAAAGCAATTTAACAATTCATATTTGTATTTGATATTCACTATTAATACCTTTGATGCGATTAAAAAAATAAAAAGATGGGAAATTTGGGTTTTACCGAGATTCTGCTGATTTTACTTGTTATTGTACTTCTGTTTGGCGGACGCAAGATACCTGAACTGATGAAAGGGATAGGACAGGGAATGAAGGAATTTAAAAAAGCCTCCAGTATGGATGATGAACCCAATAAATTCAGCGCTGAAGAAAAAAACGAAGTAAAAAAATAATACCGCCGGATTGATTTGAGGTTTGAAGTGCAAACTGAAATTAATCTGTTACAAGGTATCTTGGTGGTTTTCTGTGCATTGTAGCCTGCTCGTATGCGTAGGCTATTTCTATTAAGAGCGGTTCGCTCCAGGCTCTCCCGAAGAATGAGATCCCTACTGGCATTTTTCCAATGAATCCCATCGGAACGGTTATTGCCGGGTATCCGGATATCGCTGCAAGCGATGAGCTTCCGCCAACAAAATGATCTCCGTTCAGAAGGTCAGTCTTCCATGCCGGAGAACCGGTAGGGGCTATCAGAGCATCCAGTTTGTTTTCGTTCATGATTTTATCTATCCCGTTATCCCGGGTGGCAAGAAGCATCTGTTTAAGAGCCTCCCTGTAAGCAGGTGATACAAGATCCCCCTTCTTTTCTGCTTCAATAAATATCTTCTGATCAAAATATTTAAGTTCGACACTATCTTTCCTGTTGAATTCTATAAGCTCCTTCATATTTTTTACCGGCGCATTTTCCCCAAGTCCGGCAAAATACCTGTTCAGTCCATCCCTGAACTCATACAGCATTACTTCCATTGAGGCCTTTTCAAAACCTGCGCTCTCCGGAGCATTCACTTCAATTACAACAGCGCCCTTCGCTTTTATATCAGCAATTGCAAGTCTCATCAGTGTGTCAACCTTATCAGAAAAACCCATTAGGTTTTTTACGACGCCGATCCTTTTCCCGCTAAGTCCGTCGGCATTAAGATATTTTGAATAGTCTGTGAGGTATTTGCCTTCAGATTGTTTCGTCTTTTCATCCCGTGAATCAACTCCGGTCAGAACGCCCAGCAAGATAGCCGCATCGCTCACGGTACGGCACATTGGCCCCGGAGTATCCTGGGTATACGAAATTGGAATAATCCCGGAACGGCTAATGAGCCCTACGGTAGGTTTAATACCTACAATGCCATTGTTATTTGATGGACAAACAATTGAACCATTGGTTTCTGTTCCGATTGCTGCCATGCAGAGGTTCGCCGACACAGCTACCCCCGAACCGGAGCTTGAACCGCAGGGGTTGCGGTCCAGTACATAAGGGTTGAGAGTCTGACCCCCGACACCGCTCCATCCGCTCGAGGACATCATCGCCCTGAAGTTTGCCCATTCGCTCAGATTCGATTTTGCAATAATCACTGCACCTGCCTCCCTGAGCCTTGCGGCAACCCAGCTATCGGCAGGAGCAAATGAGTTCCTGAGCACAGTAGCTCCTGCGGTAGTTGCCATCTTATCATATGTATCTATATTATCCTTGAGTATCACAGGTACACCGAACAGGGGCCCTCCTTTCTTTCCTGCCGCCATCTCTTTGTCAAGCTCTTCTGCAATCTCCATTGCATCAGGATTGATGACCAGAACTGAATTAAGTGCCGGACCATTCATGTCAATTTCCATTATCCTGCCGATATAGGCTGAAACCACGTCAGCAATAGAAAATTTACCTTCACTGTATCCAAGCTGAAGCTTAGGAATTGTCATCTCTTCAAGCCAGCTGTTTTTATCTTCTGCCTGTTTTTTATTATTGTCACTGTTCTGGCAGGCAATCATCAGAATAATAAAGGATACCAATGCGAAAGGAAATCTTGCATGTATATGTCTCATGATAGTTAAATTTTATTAAAGTATGCCTTACCTTTATACGTAAAAGTATAATTAATCCGGCGATTTTAATAAATTTGTTAAGATGTCCGGGGATAATAAAGTGACCCTGTGGAACATCAGGTTTACCCAATACAAATTGAATGAAGCTGTTTACAGAAAAATGAAAAACATCTTCTTAATAATACCTGAGATATGCCATTCTCATTCTGGTCTGGTTCTTGCAACCGTTACAGGAACTAAAGGCTCAACCCCTCAAAAGCCCGGCAGTTCGGCTCTTTTTGATTCAAAAGGGCTCGTGGCCGGAACAATTGGAGGAGGTATAGTCGAAGGAAGAATAACTGAACAGGCAGTTGAATTTAGTAAAACAAAAAAATCAGACTGGATCACCTTTCATCTTGATAATGATATTTCAAATAAGGAGGAGGCAATCTGCGGAGGTGATATAACCATACTGATCGACGGAGACCCTTGCCGTCACCTGGCACTATATAAGGAGATCAAAGATTCAATTTCAGCGAAGGTTCCGGGAATCCTTATTTCACTGGTAAGGAGGGAAGAAGATGGGAATGTTGCTTTAGAAAGACAATGGATGACATCAGATAAATATCCTTTGTTTGCTTCAGAGATCATGGATAAGATTGGTCCTGAAGCTTCTAACATCCTTTCATCTTTTGTTCCTGAATTCAGTCAAACTGAGATTCCCATACAGGGGAAGAAGCCGTTGATTGTTCTGCTCGAACCTGTTTTTCCTCAAAAACAGCTGGTTATTGCCGGAGCCGGTCATATAGGTAAAGCGTTGTCTCACCTTGGCAAAATGCTTGATTTTGATGTTACCGTGATTGACGATCGTAAGGAATTTGCGAACAAGGAGAACCTTCCTGATGCAGATATCATAATAGTCAGTGAGATTGGTCCGGCAATGACAGAAATAAGAAAGGGAAGAGACACATATATAGTAATAGTTACAAGGGGCCATAATGATGATACAGAAGCATTAAAGCCCTGCATCGGTTCAGGAGCAGCTTATGTAGGCATGATAGGAAGCAAGGTGAAAGTCGCAAGGATGAAGGATGAATTCATCAGAAACATGTGGGCCGGGGAGGAGCAGTGGAAACAGATTTACACGCCGGTAGGACTGGATATAAAATCCAGAACTGTGGAAGAGATAGCTTTAAGCATAGCAGCTCAGCTGGTTCTGACGAGGAACAGTGCAAATTAAGTGTACATCGTACACTTAATAATGTTTTGTAAAATTTGACTGACGAATACAATATGTGAATGAATGATATCTGGGGAATAATACTTGCTGCCGGTGAGTCGACGCGAATGAAAACCCCAAAAATGGTACTGCCGTTTGGGAAGAGCACTATAATTGAAACAGTAATCTCAAATGTTGCTGCCTCGGATGCCGATAAAATGGTAGTTGTTCTTGGCTCATGGAGGGAAGAAATATTGCAGGTTATTGGAAAACATACTATAAATAGCTGTTTTAATGAGAATTACAGGCAAGGTATGCTATCATCAGTTCAGTGCGGTTTAAGATTCATTCCTGGTGCATTCAGAGGTATGCTTATTTGTCCCGGAGATCAGCCCATGGTTGATAAAGTAATTTTAAATATGGTTATCTCAGCTTTTAAAAGCTCTGAAAAGGGAATTGTGATTCCTTCCTACGAAAAAAAACGAGGGCATCCGGTAATGATTGACAGTAAGTATTATGTTGAAATATTAAATCTCAATCCTTCCGACACTTTAAGACGAATAATGGATAACCATCCTGATGATATTGAAGAGGTTGAAACAGGTGTCCCGTCAGTCCTGAAAGATATTGACACTCCTGATGATTATATAAATGAATTAAAACTAATAAGTTAAATATGGAAGAGACTATTCGTTTTTCATTAAATGGGAAAAGGACCGAGCTTCGCATTGATCCCTCGCAGACATTGCTGTGGGTTCTGCGGAACAACCTTGGACTTACCGGTACCAAATTTGGCTGCGGTACAGGCTTCTGTGGCGCTTGTACTGTTCTCATCAATAATGAACCGGTAAGGTCATGTTCAATGTCTGTTGGTGACGTTGCAGGGAAAAAAATCGTTACCATCGAAGGTCTTGAAAAGAAAGGGAAGCTGCACCCGGTTCAAAAGGCATTTATTGAACATGATGCTCTCCAGTGTGGTTATTGCACTCCCGGCATGATCATGACAGTCGCCGGACTGCTTATTAAAAATCCCTCACCAACCCGCCAGGAGATAATAGACGGGCTGGAGAATAATTACTGCCGCTGTTCAGCACATATTCGTATCATTGAGGCTGTTCAGACAGCTGCCGGAGAAATGAAAGGAGGGAAGTAATCATGAAAGAAAAAGATAACAATACTGCTGTGAATTCAGGTAAAAAAGAGAGACCGGGAATAAAAAGAAGAAGTTTCATTCAGCTTTTGGGCGGGGGTATATTCATTTTCTTCAGGCCATGGAGCACACTGGAGCTTCTCTCGGCACCTGCCGAACAGGCAAGAAGCCTTCCGAAGGATTACAATGCTTTTCTTCATATTGCGGAAGATGGTACAGTGACCTGTTATACCGGGAAAATTGAAATGGGGCAGGGGATCATTACCTCTCTGGCACAGGAGATGGCTGAAGAGCTCAATGTACCCCTTGAAAAAGTCAGGATGGTCATGGGTGATACTGATCTTTGCCCTTATGATCAGGGAACATGGGGATCGATGTCGACCCGCATCTTTGGCCCGAGGATGAGAGCCGCAGCCGCCGAAGCCAGAGGCGTGCTTGTCGGAATGGCCTCGGCTCAGATGGGTGTTCCTGCTTCTCAACTTGAAGTTCGTGATGGAATTATAGTTGATACTAAAAACCCTGTTAACAAGGTTACTTATGGCCAGCTCGCAAAAGGCAAAAAGATTGAAAAATTTCTTGACGACAAACCGTCTCCCGAGGATTTCTCAAAGTTTACTTATGTTGGTAAATCACTTAAGAGAAGCGATGCTTACCTGAAAGTTACCGGCAAGGCAAAATACTGCGGCGACCTGAAGCTGCCCGGAATGGTTCATGCGCGCATACTGCGTCCACCGTCACATGGTGCTAAGCTGATATCTGCAGATGTTTCAGGAGCCGAAAAGCTGGAAGGAGTTTCAGTTGTACGCGATGGCGACTTTATTGCGGTGATAAGCGAAAACCACGACAAAGCCGATGAGGCGATCGTGAAAATCAAAGCTGACTATTCCTTCGATGAGATGAAGGTCAGCGACAAGACACTTCCTGAGTTTATGCTGAAAGCAGACAGCCGCGTAAATGTTGCAAGGACAACTGGCGACATTGATGCAGGCAGGCAGCTTTGCGATAAGGTTTTTGAGTCAGAGTACCATGACCCTTATTTGGCTCATGCGGCAATTGAGACACATACTGCCCTCGCTCAGCTTGAAAATGGCAAGATGACTGTCTATGCCGCTACCCAATCACCATTCGGATTGCAGGACGGGATTGTGCGTGAGCTCGGTTTTACAAGGGAGAATGTAAGAGTAATAACACCGTTTGTTGGCGGCGGGTTCGGAGGCAAAGGCGCATTCCAGCAGGGGATCGAAGCTGCCAGGCTTGCTAAGCTTACCGGCAAGCCGGTAATGCTTGCATGGACCCGTGATGAGGAGTTTTTTTATGATACTTTTCACCCTGCAGGAGTGGTTAAGATCAATTCCGGGATTGATAAATCGGGAAAGATCCAGATGTGGGATTATCATGTTTATTTTTCCGGGACACGGGGTTCGGATACAATTTATGATGTTCCGAACGCGAAGACTACCAGCTACAATGAAAAGGATACCTCTCCGGTTCACCCTTTTGGCACGGGTGCGTGGAGAGCTCCGAATAACAATACCAACACCTTTGCCCGCGAGTCGCAGATTGATATTATGGCATCAGCAGCAGGGATAGATCCGCTTGAATTCAGGCTGAAAAACCTGAAAGATGAAAAGATGATCGCCTGTCTTAAGGCTGTTGCAGAAAAATTCGGTTATGTTGCGGGAAAATCGCCCAGTGGCAGGGGTATTGGTGTAGCGTGCGGATCTGACGCAGGAACCTGGGTGGCTCATATGGCTGAGGTTCAGGTCGACAAGGCTACCGGTAAAGTTAAGGTGTTGCGTATAGCCTGTGCACAGGATATGGGTCTCTGCGTCAATCCGGAAGGAGCGCTGATGCAGATGGAGGGTTGCATGATGATGGGACTCGGATATACATTTACCGAGGAGATTCACTTTGAAGGAGGCAATATCTTTAACCGTGGTTTTGATTCCTATGATATTCCGAAATTCTCATGGCTGCCGAAGCTTGATTGTGTAATTCTTGACAGGAAGGACAAACCTCCTCAGGGTGGGGGCGAACCGGCCATAATTGGCATAGGAGCTGTTGTTTCCAATGCTATCTATGATGCTACCGGTGCAAGGCTCTATACAATGCCGTTTACTCCGGAGAGGGTGATGGAAGCGTTAAAGAAGGTATAAGAAGAGGTGCAACGGTGCAAAGGTGCAAAGGCACAAGGGCCATGATGAAGAAGTGGTCTAGATCGAGAGAAATAAAAAAAGGCCGGGGAAGGCCGGCCTTTTTTATTGGTTATGATAAGAATCTATTTTACAACTTCATGCTTATTATAGATCATCATAAGATCTGAAAGTGAGCTTTGTTTTGAAAGAGCTGCTTCAGTCTTGCACATTGCAGCTTTTTTGACAGTGTCTGCATTTTCCATACCCATTTTTGCTGAGTCACCACAGCAGGAAGCTTTCTCCATAGTAATGTTCCTGGCTTCCTCAGAAGGTGTCTTAGCACTATTAGCTCTTTCAAGACGGCCTTCGACTGATATTGTGCTGCCCATAAGCTCTGTCGGAAATTTAGGGCTGTTTTCGCCAGAAGCTATTTTAAGCATTATAGCCGGGTCCTTGCCAACTATAAACATCTCCTTGCCGGAATGAGGGCAAACCATAACTACCTTGCCTTCAACTTTAATGTTTTTATCAATATAGTTTGCAGGGTTTTCAATCAGTGATGCAAATTCCACTTTGACTGTCTTGTCACTTCCGGTCTTATTTCCGCATGATGAAACCAATAATACTGTAATTGCCAGGGAAAGGATTTTTTTGATCATAATAAGTTTAATTAATTAAGGGATTAGTTAATTTGTTTTCAGTTTGCAATTATAATGTTTTTCTTTTTAAAAATGAACTCTTAATATCATGAGTCATGGCTGAAGTGCGCTATTCCTTAAAAAAACTTAAATTATAACCGGGATGTTATGGAATATCTAACTTTGATCAATTGTCTATATACATATAGTTCAACCAAAAAATTGGAAAATGAAAAAAAATGTTAAAATCTTTCAGATTACATTATCAGCAATGATAATTAGCGCTTTCTTATTTATGCCTCTTACTGTTAACGGTCAGGCAGGTAAAACAAATTTCGCCGGAACATGGGCATTAAATGCTGAGAAGAGCAATTTTGGACAGGGCCAGCCAGGTCAGGGTCAGCCTCCGCAGGGACAGCCAGGCCAGGGGCAGCCGGGACAAGGACAAGGCCAGGGCATGAGAGGTGGAGGTAACTTCGTCGCAACACAGGATGCAAACCTTCTTACTGTAGAACGTACAAGGCCCGACCAGAGCGGCACACCGCAGACCACTACCAGCAAATATACTCTAGACGCAAAAGAGTGTGTGAATACATCAGGAATGGGTGAAGCCAAATCAGTTGCTACATGGGCAGCCGATGGAAAATCTCTCACCATTGTTACGACCAGGACATTCGACCGTAACGGTCAGTCAATGACAATGACTACCACAGAAGTATGGACTCTTACCAGTCCGACAGCTCTTACTATTGTCTCAACCAGGACTTCTCCGAATGGCGATAGGACAAGCACAATGGTTTATGACAAGAAGTAATTATTAAACACTTCCGAAAATAAAAGAAGGACTCAATTGAGTCCTTCTTTTTTTAACCTTTTTACTATTTGTATATTCATTGACCTTGATTAGCAAGATCCTGCTTTATTCTTTTCCTTTCCTTTATCTCTTTGATAAGCTCTTGTCCTGACATTTTGAATTTCTGGCCGTCAGCAGGTTCCGTAACATAGATTTTCATTCCCGGCTCAAGGCCTTTTTCAATGATTATATACTTATCGTTTGATTTTCCGGGGATCATAACCTGACGATATCCGCTTTTTGTGTAGATAAACGGAATTGTATCGGCTCCGGTATGGACACACTCATTAGGAACATAAGTGACATTCTCGAAGGTCTCGATCATTATCTTGTTATTCGTTGTCATCGAAGGTCTCAGGTTCATGTCGGTGCCATCAATTTTTATCATCACTTCAAATACCTTCGTATCGGTATTTGGAAGTTTTTCGCCAATATTTGCAATGCTGAAGATTGTCCCGATATATGATTTTGAAGGAAAAGCATCAATGGTAATGATTACATTCTGTCCTTTTTTAACCTTGTTTATCTCGATTTCGCTAACATATGCTTTCGAAAGCATGGATGTAAGGTCGGGCAGGGTTGCAACAACCCGGTCGAACGCATCAATGTTTGAACCCGCTTTCCTTTTAGTGCCGAACCTGTTCTTCTTGTAAATTATCATCCCCGATGAGGGAGCATAAATGGTGAAATTGGAGAGGACCTCTTCAAAGTCTTTGACTCTGCGTGTAATCCTTGAAGTCCACCAGCGTTGAGTCTTTATATTTGCCTTTGTCTGTGCATCCCTCAGAAGGAGGGTTCTCTGCAGCTGTTCAAGCACCCTTTTTGCCTGGTCGTAACTGATCTCGGCTTGTCGCTGGATTTGCGGTGATTCGTACTTTGAGTTGTGGAACGTGAGTGCAGCTTCATCGACAGTATGCCTCTGGTTGCTTATCTGGTCCCTGATGCTGTTCATTGTCATTGCTGTATCAAGCAGGGCCATATCAAGATTGGTCTGCAGGGACGTAAGTCTCTCCCTGGCATCCTTGAGCGAATTATCAAGCTCGGTTTTGTCAAGAGATGCAACAAAATCACCCTTCTGAACAACAGTTCCTTCAGCTACCAGGTCTGTAATCTTAATATTTGTTGAATGTATATCATGTCCCTGCGAAAATTCCGGACCTTTTATGTCTACCGAATTTTCTGCCACAAGCTCACCGGTCGTTGTGATTGCTATTTCAAACTTGCCTGAACTGACTTCAGTAAATTGCGAGGTATTCTCTCTCTTTGATACAATCTTATTGAAAACCGTGAGAGCAATAAGCGTAGTCACGACAATTATTACCGTAATGACTATTGTCTTCTTCATTTATTGTTATGAGATAACTGAATAGTAATTTAATTTCAGGCTACGAAAGTATGAAATTAAAGTGATGGGAATATTTCAGCAGGGGCTTTTTAACTTAAATTAACATGAGGCTGCCCAGCCATTCAGCTTCATTCAGACGTTAGTAATAAGCAGCTGAAAAAAAATTTCCCACGGAGTCACATGGAGTTGCACTGAATTGGACAGGTTCAATCTGCCGTGTTACTCCGTGAAACTCTGTGAAACTCCGTGGTAAAGTTTTCTTATTTCTGAATGTTTATTGCAACTGAGGAATCTTTTAGTCCTTTAGATACTGCTTTAAGGGTTATAGAACCTGTTGCTCCTTTATCTGCTGCTACAATGACAAGGCATAATCCGTTATAGGCTTTTTTCGATTTGGCCTGGAATGACTCATGGCTGGTTGCATCTCCGTTATCGGTTGCAACAATTCTGCCCGGACCTGTTATGCTGAAATCGAGCTGATTATTGCTTCGGGGGACAAGCAATTTGTCCTTATCTTCAATGCTGACAGTGACAAAAATAAGATCTTTCCCGTCAGGAGTTACTGCAGGTCTGTCAGCCGACATTGAAAGCTGGTAAGCTTTTCCTGTTGTTTTAACAACATCTTCAGCCCATTTCTGGCCGTTTTTGTAAGCAACCACCTTCAATTCTCCAGGCTGATAAACGACATCATCCCACTTCAGGCGATATTCAAATTCACCTTTCTTCTTCATGCCAAGAGATTTGCCGTTAAGGAAAAGCTCAGCTGCATCACCCGAAGTATAAACGTGCACAGGAGTGATAAGACCTTTTCTCTCCGGCCAGTTCCAGTGAGGAAGTATATGAGCCATCGGCATTTCAGGCCTCCATCTTGACTGGTAGAGCCAGAACCTGTCCTTCTTGAAACCGGCCAGATCGAGGATACCGAAGTAACTGCTGCGGGAAGGTATCTCCTGCGTTCCAAGCTTCTCGAGCCTTTTAAGGACTTCATCCTTCCATTGCTGGTTCTTGATATTTTTGAGTTCAGTGATATCCCCGTCGTACGGCGTTGGTTCGCCAATGTAGTCAAATCCTGTCCATACGAATTCGCCGAAAGTTCCGGGGAATCTGTCCATCATCTCCCATTGCTGATCGACTGAGGTTGCCCAGTCCGGATATGCCACGTCATAAGAGGTGAGCTGGAATATGCCCTTGCCTGGAAGGCTGTTATTAAGGTCACCCAGTTTTATCGGGAAATAGTATTCTCCTCTTGAGCTTACAGTTGAAGCTGACTCGCTTGAGAAGAATGGAAGGTTTGCATTGTCATTAAGCGCAAAAAACCTTTCATAGGCCTTGAGATTATAATTGACGCCGAAAACATCAAGGGATTTCTGGAACCCGTTTGTGCCCGACATTGGCCAGTTGCATGCTGCTGTCACAGGGCGGGTGACATCTTCTGATTTAACCATCATATTCAGAGCTTTCGACAGGGCTGGCTTATCCTGGTCATTGATCTCATTGCCGATACTCCAGAGGAAAACTGAAGGATGGTTCCTGTCGCGGCGGACAAGTGCCTTAAGGTCCTCAACAACCCACGCGCTGAAAAACTTATTATAGTCAAGTGGTTTTTTGGGAGTTATCCAGGTATCAAATGCCTCATCCATTACGAGGAACCCCATTTTATCGCAAAGGTCAAGCAGTTCAGGCGCAGGTGGGTTATGGCTTGTCCTTATGGCGTTGCATCCCATTTCCCTGAGCAGCTCCAGCTGGCGCTCTGCGGCCCTGGTATTGAATGCAGTACCAAGGGCTCCCAGGTCGTGGTGGTCGCATACACCCTGGACTTCAACCCTTTTTCCGTTAAGGTGAAAACCATCGCGGGCAGTAAATTCGAGGGTACGGAAACCGAAATTTGTTTCAACTACATCGGCTGCTTCGTCTCCTTTGTATACGTTGACAACTATTTTATAAAGCTCGGGATTTTCAATATCCCACAGAACCGGGTCCTTTATATACATTCCAAGAACGAAATTATGTCTTGAAGCAGCAGGTATCACCGCTGTGACTTTCCCGGTTTCTCTGACCGGTTCGTCCGAAGGCCGAAGGTCCTTATCCAGTTTATAAATGGAGGCCTTAACGGTTACGGGAACAGGCTCGTTAAGATTATTTTCTACCTCTGCCTGTACCTCCAGAGTTGCCTGTTCCTTTTTAATCTCGGGTGCAGTGCAATAGAGTCCGTTAAAAATAACATGAACCGGTGTGGTTTTAACAAGCCATACGTTACGATAGAGTCCTGCTCCCGGGTACCAGCGCGAATCCCAATTCTTTGTGTCAAGTCTGACAGCAATTATATTTTCCTTTCCTATCGTTACATATGGAGTGAGGTCGAGCCTGAATGATGTATATCCGTACGGCCACTCACCGACATATTTACCGTTAAGCCATACTTTTGCATTTGCCATGGCTCCGTCGAAATCGATATAGATACGTTTGTCTTTATCTGATTCTTTTAAGTTGAAGTGCTTTCTGTACCAGCCAATGCCTTTCCATGGCAGGAGGCCTGTACTGTTTTCAAGCGTGTCGCTGAAGGGACCTTCGATTGCCCAGTCGTGAGGCACATCCACTGTGCGCCAGGAATTATCGTTCACTGAGGGCAGCTGTAATCCTGCAGGTTCCCTGTCGGTAGTGACTGCTTCATTTGAAGCATTGAAATACCTGATAAACTTCCATCCATCATTGAAAGATTCCCTGGAACGAGATCCCTCCTGGGCATTTGCAAATGTCCAGGAACAAAACGCCATGCTCAGGCACATGATTGAAAAGATTGATATTTTTTTCATTTTTCAGTATTTTGTTTGATTACAAAGTAATAAAATTAAAACTATTTGGCAGGCGTTAAGGAGAACTTAAAATTTTACTGTTTTTTAATAAATCGCCTGGTGACAATTTCGCCGTCACTGAAGTAAATTCTGGCAATATAAAGACCCGGACTGAAATGTGAAACATTCAGTGTGATTGAATAGGCATTGCAACCTGTCATATCAATTACCGGTATCCCTGTAATGTTGTACACAACTATTTTACTGATTATTGTATCGGACTCGATATTCACGAATTCATTGGCAGGATTCGGAAACAATCTGCAAATTGCCTTGTATCCATCCCTATAGGCATTGGAATTCCCAATCATATTTGCATCAAGCCATGTAAGCCGCGTATTTATCCAGCTTTTGAATTTCAGGATTTCACCCGAATAAGTCAGCGGCTGGTCTCCCCATTCGGGTGTGCCAACATTGATACCAAGAATCTGCCATTTCTGATAATGGCGTTTCTGGGCTTCATCAAGAAGAACTGCGACAGAATCAATAATATGATTTAAATGAGTCTGACTTATAGTTTTTTTCCGCAGAAGGAAATACCTGTCGTGGATATCATTCATGAAACTTTTGTCCTGTAAAAGCCTGACTTCCCACACAGGCGGAACGGGCCAGGCGTCACATTGGTTTATTTTGTAAGCCCAGCCTGAACCATCAGTCTGGTTAAAATTGATGCAATTCTCTGTAATGTTTTTCCATGCCCAGTCGAAGTCCCAGAGTGGCCCTGAATGAATCAGTCCTGACCTGCTGTCCCTGTCTTTATAGAAGTATCGGCTTTTCTTATAAGTATCGACATTTCTGGTCACTTCACCAATGATGAAATAATCGATAAAAGAACTCAGGTCAAGATAGGCCCGGTACCCGGTTTGTCTGTCGGTAAAATCGGAGCCATAAAGCGTTGCTTCAAAAGAGTCTACGTAATCCTTTATATACTCTTTCTGGTTTAGTGTGAGTTCAATGGGTTTTGGATCATAGTAAACATAATATACATCTGCTCCCGGCTTATCGACTGGTGAATAATTGCTATGCCAGCTGTCGTCCGAAGTATAATAGTCGTTCTTGAACATGTACCCGCCTGTAAGGTTATTCCCCGAATTATCATCGGGAGTGAGCTTAGCTATATTAACACGGTTCTTGTCAATTTTTATTTTTTCGGTAAGCGTATAGATCCCCTGGTACTCATTATTCACCACCACTTCGCAATACCTTGATCTTGTCGCATAATGTCCCATTTCGGTAAAAATATCGAAAGCAAGGTAATTTCGCAGGAAGGTTTTGTCATTGTAATTTGCAATGAGCGTCCAGTCATTTTCAGGAGGCATCCCAAGAAGTGAAACATTACGATTATTCCCAGCTGAATCCCTTGTCTCAAACCCATACGGCTTTTGGGGAAGCGATGCAGAATACCTTCCCCTGATTTCAATCCCGATCTTCCCTGTGTATACATTCCCCGAATCTGATACGTAATTCATGCTAGTGGCGCCATGATAAATAATTTTCATATCGGCAGTAATCTTAGGTTCATCCATAATAGTCTCTCCCGCGCTGGTATTAATGACGACTATCGGAAGATTTGAAGAATTAAATTCGACAACAGGTATGAACCATGACGGCAGCGAGTTATAATTATGAGACCCATCATTAATTCCAAACGACAGCCAGGCATTTGACGACATATCAGATGATGTTTCGGTACTGTTATGCACCTGGATGGCAAGCACATTTTCGCCCTGCAACAAACATAACTTCAGCTTGTTTTTATCTATCATGAATGATTCAGGTAACCCACCTCTGTACATCGTTGCTTCATGATCATTCCCCAGCTGATCGTGCGACGGGTGCACATCCGAGATCCCTACACGTGCCACTTCGACATCATTCAGATAAGCCACAAAAGCATCATCATAATCCATATTGAGCAAAGCCGAGGAAATAGCACCGGTATCAGCAACATTGAACTTAATCCTTAAATATACTGAAGTGCAGACAGGGATTATTGTATTGTCATCACCATCACCGTAGCCGATGCCGCCATTTCCCTGCAACCATGACGCATCATCAAATGACAATGACCTCCAGGCCGCATCCGGTTCTGAAGACCCAATAAAATATTTCCATATTTCGTTATTGTAAATGACTGTTTCCCAGTGGTTGATATTTTGCCCCCTGACTGAAGCCAGGAACCCTGAGATTAAAATCATGCATATACCCGTAAACTTTACCATAACAGACATCAAAAATAGCACTTTAATTAAAATGGTTGAAGATTGTTTAAAAAGTTAAATAGCTTTTTGGATTTCTGGTTATATTTAATGTTTTACTTTTTGAAATCAATTACATGATCAAATGAAACAGTTATCCGGAACTTTTCTGATCTTTCTGGCATTGACAATTTATTCTATTCCTGCGGAGGCTCAATACGTTCAGCAAGCGCCACGTTTATTTACACGGCAGGATACGCTTCGTGGATCAATTACACCTGAAAGAGCCTGGTGGGACCTTAAGTTTTATCACCTTGACATAAAGGTAAATCCGTCGGACAGTACAATATTCGGGACAAACACGGTGGTTTACAGGGTTTTAAAGAGTGCTGAACTTATGCAGATCGATCTCCAGGAACCATTGAACATTTTAAAAGCAGTTCAGAACGGAAAGGAACTGGTTTTTAACAGGGAGGGGAATGTTTACTGGATATGGATGGCAGATTTACAGGAGCCGGGGAAAACTTATTCGCTGATTCTAAGCTATGGGGGAAAACCTAAGATATCACTCAGGCCGCCATGGGAGGGAGGTATAACCTGGCGAAGGGATAAAAATAATCTGCCTTTTGTTGCATCAACCTGCCAGGGTGACGGGGCAAGCTTATGGTGGCCCTGCAAGGACCATATGTACGACGAACCAGACAGTATGCTGATAAGTGTTAATGTTCCATTTAATGTTATGGATGTATCTAACGGCAGGTTAAGAAGCGTCGTAAAACTGAAGAATAAGACAACGACCTATAACTGGTTTGTTGCAAACCCTATCAATAATTACGGTGTCAATATCAATATCGCTGATTATGCACACTTCTCGGAAATATTCAAAGGCGAAAAGGGGAATCTCGACTGCAACTATTATGTTCTGAAGGAGAACCTCGAAAAGGCGAAAATGCAGTTTAAACAGGCGCCTATGATGCTTGCTGCCTTTGAACACTGGTTCGGACCATACCCGTTTTATGAGGATGGTTACAAGCTGGTTGAAGTGCCTTACCTGGGCATGGAGCACCAGAGCTCGGTGACCTATGGAAACGGTTTCAAAAACGGTTATCACGGGATAGATCTCAGCAGTACCGGCTGGGGCGATAAATTCGACTTCATTATTGTCCATGAATCAGGTCATGAATGGTTTGCGAATAATATCACCTTTGAGGATATCGCAGATATGTGGGTCCACGAAAGTTTTATAAATTATTCGGAATGTCTGTATGTCGAATATTATTTCGGGAAAGAGGCAGGTGCCGAATATGTTCTTGGCTGCCGTCAGAACATAAGGAATGACAGGCCGATAACCGGAATTTATGATGTCAATTACAGCGGTTCCGGGGATATGTATTACAAGGGCGGCAGCATGCTTCATTCTCTCCGGCAGATTGTCGGCGATGATGAGAAATGGAGAGATATCCTGCGAGGACTTAACAGGGATTTTTATCACCAGGTTGTAAAAGGGTCACAGATTGAAAACTACCTTAGCGAAAAAACGGGTCTGAACCTCAAACCATTCTTTGACCAGTACCTGCGGGATATAAGGATACCTGTCTTTGAATATTATGTTAAAGACACCAAACTAACCTTCCGCTGGAATAACTGCGTTGCCGGATTCAATATGCCGCTTAAAATATTTGTGTCCGGGACTGAGAAAAAAATCATCCCATCAGCCAGGTTCACAACGATTGACCTTGGTATAGGCAACGCCGTCATTGTCGTGGATCCGAATTATTATGTTGCAGCATTAAATATGACCGGAAAATAAGAACTACTTCTCACTTTCCGCATACCGAGCACCTCATGCCGCATACCCTGATTTTTTCCGGCAAACTTTTTGCAGTCTCGCTTTTGCATTATATTTGAACGCTTATAAATTTAAACGTCATTTTTATGAACAGACTTTTTCTAACTATAGCAACTGCTCTTTATTTTATTGGATTGAATGCCCAGGATATTTCCCAGTGGCGAGGACCCAATCGGGACGGGATTTATAACGAGACAGGACTGATGAAGAGCTGGCCGGATAACGGACCGAAATTGATCTGGCATTTTGACGATCTTGGCGAAGGACACACCTCGGCAGCCGTCACATCTGAAGGTGTTTTTACTTCAGGAATGAAAGACGGGAAAGGCTACATTTATGCTTTTGATCTCAAGGGCAATCTTAAATGGAAAAAAGAGTATGGTCCGGAGTGGACTGAAAGTCATTTTGGTGTACGTTCAACCCCGCTTGTTATAAAAGACAAGCTTTTCTTCCTGAGCTCATTCGGAAATCTCTTATGCCTCAGCACCAGGGATGGCTCAACAATCTGGTCAGTTGATACTTTCAAAGAGTATGGAGGACGCAATATAACATGGGGAATTACGGAAAACCTTTTATACGACGGAAGCATACTTTATTGTACTCCCGGCGGCAGAAATGCTGCAATGATTGCAGTCGACAGGAACTCGGGAAAACTTATCTGGAAAAGCAGTGGCAACGGAGAGAAATCAGCCTATTGCTCTCCATTGCTTATTAAACTTGCCGGCAGGAAACTTATTGTAACACGGATGGAAAACTCGATTGAAGGATTTGATGCTGCCTACGGTAAGATGCTCTGGCATTACGATTTTACGACAGAACCATATGTCCATCCCAACACACCGGTTTACTTAAACGGGTATCTATATTGCACTTCAGGGTACGGCCTGGGAGGCGTGATGCTTAAGCTCTCACCAGACGGGGCAAATGTAAATGAAGTCTGGAAGAACAGCTCGCTGGATCCGAAGATCGGTGGTGTTGTTGTACTGAATGGAAAAATATATGGCGGCGGCGATGCGCACAGGAACCTTTTCTGTCTCGACTGGACGAGCGGGAAAGAATTGTATTCAATAAATCAGCTTGCCCCGGCAAACATCATTGCTGATAACGGACTCCTGTATGTTTATAGCGAAAGCGGCAGCGTATCGCTTATCGAACCGCTGGCTGACCGATTCAACATAATCAGTTCTTTCAATGTGCCTTTCGGTTCAGGAACCCATTGGGCCCACATGGTGATCAATGATAAAAAGCTATATGTAAGACATGGCTCTTCACTTATGGTTTACGATATTGCGGCTGCCAATAAATAAAAATCTGCGAAAATCTGCGAAATCTGCGGGAAAACTTTCTTCTCCCGCAGATTTCGCAGATTGACGCAGAATAATTCAATAAATATGATCCTTATTTCTGTAAGAGGATCGGTTGTCCGAATCCTATTTTTTCAAGAGGTTTTGCCTGAGTAGCTGCATCCCCGACAACAACACAGATCATTTTATTCGGGAGGATATATTTTTCAGCTATTGCTTTGGAATCTTCCACCGTCATGTTTTTCATGACGTTATCTTCCTGCTTGATATAATCTTCCGGCAATCCGTATTTTGTCATAGTAGCGAGCATGCCTACAAGAGCGTCATTCGTTTCGAAACGGAGTGCATCCGACCTGATTATGCAGTTCTTTACAAACTGAAGATCGGCAGACGACAGGCCCTGTCTGTATTTCTCCATTTCGTCGCGAAATATCTTCAATGATTCCAGAGTGGCATCTGATCTTACGCTGGAATAAGCAACAAACGGAGCAACCTCTTTACTTTCCTCGAAAAAGCTGCGTGCACCGTATGTAAAGCCTTTCTGCTCTCGGAGTATCTGGTTGAGGATGCTGGTGAAAGCACCGCCGAGCCTGTAATTGATGAAATTGACTTTTACATAGTCAGGGTTGGATCTTGATAGGGCTGGATATCCTAAATAAATAACAGACTGGCGCGAACCGGGGATATCGACAAAATAAATTGTCGATTTCTCAGGTACAGGAGGTGCCGGATAATTGTTGAATGAAACCTCCGTTGCTTTCCATTCCTTACTTAATGGTTCAAGTGCTGCAAGAACCTGTTCCTTCGTCACATTTCCGGCAACCAGAACTCTCGTTACCTTCGGTGAGAAGCACCTGTTATAATAATCCTTCAGATCATTCAGGGTGATCTTGTCTATCGATTCGCGTGTGCCCATTGAGCTGTATCCGAAGATATTATCCTTGCCGTAGAGCAGCTTGAAGAATGTCAGGTTGGCGACCTGGCTCGGCTGTGCCATTGCCTGGATAATAAGATTCCTTGTGCGGGTTTGCGCAATACGGAACTCCGTGGTATCCCATCTCGGCTCAAGAAGGATCTCCTTCATCAGAGCCACGGTCTTATCAAAGTTCCTTGATAGCATGCTGGCACTCATGGTCATTTCTTCATCATCAGCATGCAAATAGATGCTCGATCCCAGGAGTTCTGTCTCCTCCTCCAGGTCCTCGGGAGTTTTATTCTTTGTTCCCTGCGGGAGAACTTTTGCAACCATTGATGCTACTCCGGGAAGACTTAAAATATCCTGCGATATCCCGCCATCAATTATTAAATTCATATTAACAAGCGGCAGCTCTTTATTCTCAATGCCAAATACATTGATTCCGTTTGAAAGAACTGCATGCCAGTTTTTCGGAACATTAACCTCTGGTTCCGGCCCGGCAGGCGGCTCAATGGTACGGTCTATAGTTGAAGAAGTTTTTTCTATTTTTTCTTTGCCTTCCGCAGCTATCGCGACCTGTGTCGCCTGGTTTATATTCTCCTCCTTAATTCCGGCAGATATTGAACTGTCGGCTATCATTGCTGTCTGTCCCTTGGGAACAAAGCTTGTCACAATGTGCGGTTTATCCTTGATGTATTTCTCATAGGCCATTTTAATTTCGTCGCGGGTAACAGCCTTGATGTTTTCAATATCTTTTTCAATAAATCCAGGGTCGTTGAGGAAGGTGTTGTAAAATGCAAGCTGCAGAGACTTGTTGAATACGCTGTTGAGGCCGCTGTAAAAGCTCTTTTCACTTGAGGCCTTGATTCTTTCAACATCCTTTTCGGTTATGCCATCCTTTTCGAACCTTGCGAAAGCTTCATTAATTGCACTCTCAATCTCCTTGAGCGATTTTCCTTCGTTAGCCCTGATGCTGATCGTAAATTCGCCGGCCAGCTCGCTCGAATAATTGTAAGCATTTGTTCTTGATGTCAGCTGTTTCTCCTTAACAAGAACTTTGTATAAAGGGGCTTTCTTTCCGTCGGCCAGGAGTTTTGCGAGAAAATCAAGGGCATAGGCATCTTTGCTGTAAGCCTGTGGAACCGGCCATACCATGGTTATCTCAGGGGCATTTGCAAAGTTATCCTCGTGATAGAATTTTTTCGTCTGATCCAGTGATACGATCATTGGTCCGCGCTTGGCAACTTCTCCATGCGATTTGATCTCCCCAAAATACTTGTTGAGAAGGATTTTTACCGAGTCGGGATTGAAATCGCCGGCAAGCACCAGGGTTGCATTATTCGGGCCATAGAACTTTCCGTAATAGTTTTTGACATCATCAAGAGAAGCATTCTTAAGGTCTGCCATTTCGCCGATCACTTCCCAGTTGTAAGGATGTTCTGTAGGGTAGAGATTCTTGTCAATGACATATTCGGTGAAGCCGTAAGGAGTATTGTCTTCACGCTGTCTTTTTTCATTCTGAACAACATTCTGCTGAAGCGCAAGTAGGTGCGGAGTAACAGAATTTATGAAGAAACCCATGCGGTCCGATTCAAGCCAGAGAATTTTTTCAAGGGCATTTTTCGGAAACATCTCGAAGTATGTAGTTATATCGCGTTCCGTAAAACCGTTATTCTCTCCGCCTGCCCCTTCAATTACCTTGTCAAACCTGCCGGGCTCTGCATTCTCGGAACCACCAAACAGAAGATGCTCAAAGAGATGGGCAAAACCGGTCTTGCCGGGAGTCTCCCTGCTGGAACCGACATGATACATAATTGCATATGAGATCATAGGATCAGAATGATCGGTGTGGAGGATCACCTGTAACCCGTTAGGCATGACATATTTTTCATATGCAATGCTGAGCTTGTCTTTTTGAGGCACTTTACTGCATCCCGACATGACCACCATAATGGCCACCGCAAGCAAAAATTTATTGAAAATACCGGATTTGTTCATAGTGAGATTTTTGTTATTAGTTTGATAATGAATTTTGCGTAGCGAATTTATTAATTAAAAGCATAATTCATTGCCGGAAGAGAATAAAAATATTTCCAGTTGTTTAAGCTTTATTAAAATACATTTCCCCGTTATTCCGGAATTTCCTAACTTTAGGTCTGTTGAAAGTTGTGACTTAAATAGATTTGCATTTGTTTATCATGAGGAATGAATTGGTTAATTATCCTCTGGCTTGCCAATTATGATTTGTCAATGTCTGTAACAATATAAAGTCATGTACACCTATACTTTCGGAGGAAAAAATGGAAAGAAACATATCCTGCATGAGAGCAACGATATGGTTGTTGTCCGCTTGAAGAAAATCCCGGACCCTTCAGCTTCGGACTTCCAGAGCACTTCCAGGAATGTGCTCAGGAATTTTAATCTTGAAACTGAGTTTCCTGAAGCCGGCATTGCAGTCTACAAGGCCAGGGCATCTGTGAAAAACAAGCTGCTGACAAGGGATAATGCACGGTTATCACTGAAAAAAGAGGCTGGAGTGCGTTTCGCTGGACGCGTCCTGGTTGAGGAAGATGGCCGGACTATAGTCCTTTACACTGAGAATATTTTCATAAAATTCGTGGATAGTGTCAAAGCAGAAGTCTGTGAGAAGACTCTCAAAAGATTTAAACTGACAATAAAGCAGAAGCCGGATTATGCCCCTAATACTTATTTCACCAGTGCTCCTGAGAACACAGGGTTGGAGGTTTTCAAAATTGCTGAAAAGCTCCTCAGCATGAAGGAGGTTGAGTTATGCCATCCTGAACTTATCAGGAAAAAGGCCCTTAAGGCAATACATACCCTGCAGTGGCACCTCAGACCCACTGTGATAAATGGGAAAAAAATCGAGGCCGATGTGAAAGCGGAAAAAGCGCTGATACTTTCTGCCGGTAAAAACATTATAATAGCTCTTATCGATGACGGATTCGACATCGATCATCCTGAATTCTGCAGGAAAGGGAAAGTGGTTTTCCCGAAAGATATCTCATCCGGAAGCAAAGATCCGCGTCCGAGGTATCCTCATGAGAATCACGGCACTGCCTGCGCAGGTGTCGCCACAGCTTCCGGGATCAATGCTTCAGGTGTTGCTCCGGAGGCAGCCCTGATGCCTGTACGCCTGAGCTCAAGCCTGGGGTCAATTGCAGAAGCTAATGCATTCAAATGGGCTGCCGATAATGGTGCAGACATTATCTCCTGCAGCTGGGGACCGGTAGATGGAGACTGGTCAAATCCAAAGGATCCTTCACATACTACCTTTACAGATCTTCCCGATAGCACACGTCTTGCAATGGATTTTGCCATTTCCAGAGGGAGAAAAGGAAAGGGGTGCATTATTACCTTCGCCGCAGGCAATGGCAATGAGGACATTAAGTATGATGGTTATGCCAGCTATGATAAAGTAATAGCTGTCGCAGCATGCAATGACACTAACAGGAGGAGTGTATATAGTGATTACGGGAAGAATGTCTGGTGCTCTTTTCCCAGCAGCGATCTTGAGTATGCTCCCTTTCATCACCCCGGGCCTCTCACGAACGGGATATATACAACCGACCGCGTGGGAGAGAAGGGCTACAATCCGCTTGGCGACTATACCGACGACTTCGGAGGTACTTCCAGCTCCTGTCCGGGAGCTGCTGGAACGGTGGCGCTGATGCTCTCTGCAAATCCAGATCTGAGCTGGAAGCAGGCAAGAGAGATCATAAAGGATACATGCGAGAAAATAGATGAGGCTGGCGGGAAATATGATTCTCACGGACATAGTAAATACTACGGCTATGGAAAAGTGAATGCTGAGAAGGCTGTCAGGAAAGCTCTTGAATTAAAATCGAAAAACTCTCTTAAGGAGAGGAGAAATAACAGACCTGCAGCTGCTGAAAAAAAACAAACCGCTGCGAAAATTAAAATCGTGAAAAACAGAAAAGAAACAGTTTAACTAAGGAGGATATAATATGTCAGCTGTATTGCCCGGGCAGCTTTTCACTGCTGTCAACATTGGAAGCGTTACCATTGCCACATCGGCAATCATTGTAGTAACCAATACCCTTTATACTCTTTTCAGGCTTCAGCAGAAGTGGTCAGCTTTTGCAATGTCGCTGATCATTGCATATCTGAATGTATTATTCTCAGCGACACCGCAATGGTACGACTGGATTCTAGCCTTTGTAAATGCCTGTCTGCTCTTTTGCAGCGCTCTTGGGCTGAATGAGATAGTAGTATCGTCAAAGAAGACATCCGAAAAGGATGTAGAAGGACCATCAGGCTTCTTCAGAACATGGCTGCATAAGAGATAGAAATCAATAGGAGGGCCTTGTTTCGGCTTTTGTGTGGCCTGTTATCCCATGAACTCATTCCCTACTTTACGTGCACGTTCCGGCTTATCGGGATTGATACCCATTGCAAGGCCGATTTCTGCCAACAGGTTCCATCCGGCGCTCAAGAGTACATAGGATTTCATTTCCCCTGCTGATGGCACACGAATGGTCGTAAAAGGTGTGTCATGGTCAGCAATGGCAACGACTTTAAGCCCGACCCCTTTAACAAGCACTTCCTGGAATTTTTCAATTTCCTCGTCAATAGGATCAATAACAAAAACAATATCATTTTTGTCCATCACCTCTTCAATTCCATGAACTGCATAAGTGCCTTCGAGGAAATCCGATTTTTTCCTGGTAATCTCATTTGTTTTAAGAGTAAGCTCTTCAGCAACTCCATCATTATAGCCTGCAAAATAAATGGTCGGCGCTTTGACCGCCAGGGCTATAATCTCCTCACTTATCGGCAGAGTCAGAGCTTCCTCAATTAAAGCCGGTAATTTTTTACATTCAGCGGTCTTGTCAATACCCTTGATGTGCCAGAGAATAGATTCATAAAACAGGGTTTGCTCAATTACACTTTTTGTGGCTGCAACAGCATGTTCCCATCCACAGTTAAGGACGAAAGTTTTCTTACATTCCTTTTCCAGCAGTGTGTCATTGTTTGCAGTCAATGCAAACCGTTTTTCATTGCCTGTTGCGGCGAGTTTCTTTGCAAGCAGAACAACTTCTTTTGTCCGTCCCGAGTTGGAAGCACAGAAAACGGCAAATTTCGACAGGTCATATTGTGCTGATTGGCGTGAACCATCTGTGTATATGGATAGATTCATACCCCAGGTCAAGGATTTCCGAATGGCATTTTTAGCCGGAAAGATACGACTGGAGCCTTCACCTGTGAGCATCAGCCTGCCGACAGATTTTATCTCATCAGCGACACCTTTGGTCTGGTTTGGATTGAATTTTTTTACTACTTCGACAGTTTGCATCATTTCCTGAATCAATGCATACTTTGAATATTTAGTATCTTTTAAATTCATGTTTTCTCCTTTTAGATCTTTATAGTTATAAATGATTATTATTCTGAAAATTTTAATTCCTCTTTTTTATTTCTTCTGTCAGGATTTCAAAATCTTCAGTTTCCAGCCTTACCTTAATGATAAAGCTATTCTCTTCAATAGTCCCAATGGCAGCCGTCATTTCATCCATATTTCTAAAGGTTGATTGCAGGAATGGATTGTCATAATCCTTTTTTCGTGTAACATACACCTGGTCACTGACATACTTCTGAAGATCCACTGCTTTTTTCAGGGCTTCATTCCATTCAGCTTTAGTGAGATTTTCTGTTCCGTATAATTCACAAAGGGTTGCAAATGCATGTTTTTGTTTGTCGGCAGTATATTTAGCCCAAAGATTATCATATCTGCTGTGGATATCATTCCATGACTTTAGTTTCCCTGAACCAATATCAGAACGAAGTTTATCCAGATCACTTTTTTGCATAATCTGTCCTCCAAGATTAACCCATTCCTGCTCTCGTTTACTTTTCAGATCTTTGCACATGGTTGAGAACGTAGCCTTTGGATGAGAACTCATATATGCTATCAGGTTCTTCATGGCATAATAGTGCAGCATATCACAATAGGCCTGGTATGCTTTAAACGGTTTTAAAATCAGCACTTTCCGTTTGGTATTTTCCATGTTTTCACCCAGCACTTCAAGGTCATTGGTTACTTCTTCTTTTCCTGATAATAGTTTCCGTCCCAAATCAGCCAACACATCGTCATTCTTTATTTTTGCTGATTCACTATCAGGTCGTAAGCTGGCTTTGGCCGTCCATATTTCCAATAACCTGCGGGCATTGGATATCTCCTCTATTGTGTCGGGAGCAAATGGCTCAAATTCAATATTCTGAACTTTTTTCACTCGTTTGTCACGGCTCTGGAATTTCCAGGAATTGCGGGCCAAAGCGTACATATTATACATCCACCAGAATGCTGGCATCACTTCCAGCTGATCCTTTGATACATTGTTATTTAACAGCGAAAAGGGAAATGGGATATCAAGTTCTGCCGGATAATCGGCTTTAGAAAGCAATACGAATGATGCAAAGCGGCTTGAATGCTTTAAACTGGTACATAATCCAGGCCAGAATCCACGGCCGGCCTGGATTTCATTGTCATTGGCCCGGCTATTATGATTTGAGCCAATTGTAGCACCGGCTGCAATATTGCTTTGTCCCATAACTACCGCGGCAATAAGAAAAGAATTATTATGATGCTGTTCGAAAGCCGGGAATATTAAATTATTCAGCACTTCGCAACAGGATATGGTTGAATTATCGCCTAAAAATGAGTTTATTAACCTGGCTCCGTATTTCAGGCTGGAATTATTGCCCAGAATAAATTTTACAGCTTTACAACCGTAAAATATATGGCAACCATAACCAATGATCCCATTGACCAATTCAACTCCTTCTCCAATTTGCGTGGGTTCTTCTTCAGAAGAATTAATGGTCAGGTTTTTCAGTTTATTGGCCCCCTTGATATAACAATCCGGACCAATCTTAACATCCTTTACGATAGAAGAATTCTTTATTACACAATGGTTCCCGGTTGTACCATAATAGCCCCGGCGGTTATCAATAATGTTTTGTGTTATCTTTTTAAGATTTTCCAGCAAAGGTTTGTCATCAACGTACTTTGCCCACAGGTAGGCATCGGCAGTTATTATGCCATCAAACGGGAGGACTCTGCGGCAGCCCGTTTCGTTCATCAGATCGATCCAGGTCCGGACGCTTTCCGGTTCACCTTCTTTAAGGATCCCATTGCCAAATTTCGCGTGATCAGTTGTATGCATTTCCTCAATATTAAACAGGATACAGCGATCACCAATAATATAATGAGCAAGGTAATGCACGTCATGAATGGCCACATCATCACCGATATCACAGGAGATAATGAGACTGTTCGTAATTCCCGAAGGCAATCTCAGGTCGTGATGCTGAAGAATGACATTTCGTAATCTTCCGATCCTTACAAGTCCGAAAAACCTTGTGTTTTTAATCTGATCCGTATCAAACTGGTCTGTAACCATTACTTCATCCCAGTTATCAGCAGTGTTATAATTCTTTATCAGTCTTTCGACCTCATCCGATTCCAGATGTCTCCATCCCGATTTTGGAGGGATTGTCTGCTTGTTTCTATGAAAGTATTCGTCCTTATTTTTGGGAAGATATTCCGGAGGAATAAAATTCTTACCTATGTTTTCCGGGGGAACAATCAGTACATTATCCATAGTGTCGTCATATTTTCAAAATATTCTCTTTGTCTACAAATCTATCCATTTTAGTTTAAAATTTCAATTTCTTTTTGTTTTGCTCTGGCTTTTCTCACGGATTCAAAGGCTTCTTTTGGCTATCTTTGCGTCAGTGAAATACGGAGAATCAATGAAACTTAACGAACTGAATAAACGGACATTGTCCCTTGACAGCCAAGAGCAGATGCCCGTTCTTTTCGTCGGACACGGAAGCCCCATGAATGCCATCGAGGACAATGAATTTGTTCAGGGATGGAAGCCGGATATTAAAATTTTGTTAAATTCTGTCTCCTTCATCTTATCTTCATAATCTCCGAATTAATTTTAAGCTGTTAAACTAAAAATATTTACAGGTCATGAAAAAATTAATTGTTTCAATGTTAGCTTTTACAGCTTTCTTATTCCCGTTGCTCGCACAGGTTGATCACGATCAGACTCAATATGACAAAATACCTGTCGAGTCGTTTATTCTTAAAAAAGATCAGGTTCCCGCTTCGATTACCAAAGCAGTAATTTCAGATTTTGTAACCGGAGAAGCATTCAGATGGGCTAAATTCCCATTTGTACTTGAAAAATATGGATGGGTCATTGCCAAAGATGCATCAGGTCAGAAACCTGATCAATATGAAGTCAATATCAAAGCCAATGATGGAAGCGATATTTATGCTATATATTCGCCTGACGGTACGATTATTCAATCAAGGACAATAAGGAAAAATGCGTCTTTGCCAAAATCAGTAACACAGGCTCTTGCTAAAAGTCAATACAAAGACTGGACTGTGGTAGGTGATAAAGAGCTTATTAAATACTGGAATACAAAGCTTGACATCGAGGAACATTATCGTATCACTGTTGAAAAGGATAATGTAAAAAAGACTATCTCATTTAATTACGAAGAACCGACTTCAAAATAGAAGGTTGAGAAAAGAAAGAAAAAAAGCTGCTAAGCAGCGTTTTTGAGCCCTCGGAATCAACCGGGGGCTTTTGCTTGCATAAAACACAGAACTTCAACCATTCAGATTATAGCTTACACGCAAATTAACAGGAAGAACTTAACTCCGGTCAGGGATTACTAATTCACCCCGCAAAACATAGCGCTCGCCCATGTGGTCTTTATCCCGATGTGGGTTATAAAATCCGGTTTTTCACTGATCTCAGCGAGACTGGCACTTTCAGTCTCTGCATGATCTCCATGCAGGCAGAAAGGGCAATAGCCCGGATTATTAAAATGTTTTTTCCCTTCTTCCACTGCTTCATCAGGTGATAAAAATATTCCAAGAAATATCCTTTTCCCGGGCGATGGCAGTAACGGGCAATTTTCCCTGTGAATAAAATAACGACCATTTACATGCGGTCTGGTGCTAATAAAAAACATTGCTTCCATATTTCTAGATCTGAATTGTTTGGTTAATCAGGTATTTACTGCAGAAATCAGGTATCATTCAAAAATTATGTTTCTACTCTCACATTACGGTTTTATTGACATTCATGCTGAATTGTTACCTGCCATTTAAAATTTTCAGCATTCAGTACATAATCTTTCACCGGGTAACATTTTAGGTAACATTCCCATAAAACGGCATAACAGTTAAAATCAGACAATCATGAAAACAACAGACAAATCGGCAAAAGCAAACAGAAATTTCGACAAACTTATTTCTAAACTGTCAGGAGACGAAATTCTTAACCTGAATTCAATGATGCATATCAGGGGCGGGGAGGCTGATGGAAATGGCAGTACTCCAATAATTACCCCTCCGCCTAAGCCAGCTTAATTATAAGAGAAAGAATACTTTGCAATAAAAAGCATTTCAAATTACCTGGAATGCTTTTTCTTTTTAAATATATTATTACTTCTATGCTGAAATCTCGTAATTTAGTCAGGCATCTATCAACCAGATTAAATTGAAGAGGTTTCTATCGTTATTGATCATTTTGTTCTTCCCGGCTTTTATAAATTATTCAGTAGCACAAACGGAAGACCTGGATATCAATTGTCAGAAATTTTTAAAATTGTGTAACTCCGGTGATATTCTAAATGCTGAAAAATGTCTATTGCAAATACTTGATTCAGGCAATAAAATTCCAAAAGAATATGGAACTTTTATATATAATGGTCTTGGGGTTACCTGTACATTAATGGGAAGATACAATGATGCATTGAATTATTATAGTCTGGCTGAGAAATCTATCGATGTTAAATCCGATTCTACTGCGGCTTTAGGTGATAATTACATAAATAAAGCAATTATTTATGGTTATCAAAAATCATATCCAGTTGCAATCGAATACTTTGAAAAGGGGATCAGGATCTATACTGGTCATAAGAACCCGGACAGATGGATAAGACAAAGAATATCTGCAGCATACCTGAATTTCGGCATCATTTTGTATGAAATTGGTGAGTTCAATACTGCATTAAAGTATTTTGAAGAAAGCAAGGAAATAAAATTAAAGTACAAACTGCCTGAGACAGCCCTGGTCGACCTTAATATCGCAAAAGCTTATGTGAAATTATCCAGGTTCAGTGAAGCGGAAAAGTTCTTTAAAGAGAGCAGTGATCTGTTAATAAGCGAGTTTGGCAGGGATTATTACAGGTTACCGGAAGTTTATTTTGAATATGGTCAGTTCCTTTATGCTTCCGGCAGGCACAATGAGTCGCTGGAGACTCTGAATAATGCTTTATCAATTTGCTTAAAGAACTATGGCGAAAAGCATTCACTTACCTCTTATTCGTATGAGTTGATCGGAGATTTCTATAAAAATCAATCTGATTATGACACTGCATTGAAATATTACCAGAGATCACTGATCTCTGTAGTCAATGATTTTAATGATCCTGATGTTTTCACCAACCCTTCAATCGGTTCTTCTCTCTTCGATATACGTCTCCTCGATGACCTTAAAAGCAAAGCGCAGGCTCTTGAGCTTCTTTCCGGACAACAGGAAAAGAAAGAAATAAAGACCGGGACTTTGAATAAGAGTCTCGAAACCATTGAGCTTGCACTTCAGCTTATCGACAGGATCCGCAATAACTATGATACTGAAGAGAGTCGGATTTATATTGCTGAAAACGAAAAGGATACATGGTTGACGGCCATCCACGTTGCTAATAACCTTTATACTCTTACCAGCGACAATTCATTCCTTCAGAAGATGTATTCCTTTGTCGGGAGAGCTAAAGCGGCAGTGCTTCGCAGCGAGATATCAGAAAACGATCTTCTCCAGTCATCTTCGGTTCCCGATTCCCTGATTGAAAAGCAGAACACCCTCGCAGGGAATATTGGCGCTTATAACAATCTGATTTTCGAAGAGTCAAAGCTGGCCAGTCCCGACAACAGCAAGATCTCTCTGTGGAAAGATGCCATCTTCGAAATGAACCGCAGGAAGGAGAAAGTTTCGGATGAGATAGACAGGCAGTTTCCCCAATATCATGATCTGCTTTTGAAAACGGAATCCTTGCCGCTCGGCGATATCCAGAAAAAGCTGAAAAGTAATGAAACGGTTATCGATTATATGCTTTCAAATAAGTATTCAGGGGGGAAAAGGTGGTTGTACATATTCGTGATAACTTGCAACAACCTTGAGTTCCGGGAGACGAGCCTTGATTCCGCTTTCAGAAGGAATGCAGAGATCATCCGTAAAGGTGATAATCCTGCCGCACATGAACGGGACAGTAAAGCCGTATTCATAAACTATACAGGCGCTCTCAGTTTCATGTACGAAACACTCTTCAAGGCTGTCGAAATCCTGGCAAAAGGGAAAAGGATCATAATCATATCCGACGAAGAGATTGCATGGCTTCCTTTTGATACTTTTCTGAAAGAGCTGCCTCAGCCGGAACAGAAAGATTATGAAAGCCTTAAATACCTGGTTTATGATTACACTTTTACCTATGCTTTTTCGTCATCCCTGATCTTCAGCAGCAACAGCAGTCTTAAGAAAGGGGAGGAGGTGCTTGCCTTTTCACCCGACTACGGCAACGGAGACTTTGCCGGGGCAAATACCGGTAGATTAAGGGGTGCGGAAGATGAGATAGTATCGATCTTCAAATGGTTCAGGGGCAGAAGATTCACTGGCGACCAGGCAACGGAAACTAATTTCATGAAAGCGTTGCATGATCCTGCCATATTCCACCTGGCCATGCATTCAATATCCGATACAGTAAATTCGAAGTACTCGTTCCTTTTATTCGACACGAAAAACGATGCTTCTGAAGACGGCAGATTATATAATTATGAGATCAGTCTCGCAAGGATCGCTTCGCCGATGGTAGTTCTCAGCGCATGTAATTCCGGCTCTGGCACGTTATATCATGGCGAGGGACTGATGAGCCTTGCGCGCAGCTTTATGCTTGCAGGCGCGTCGTCGGTAGTCAAAACATCGTGGGAAGTTAATGATGAGGTAAGCGCGGCAATAATTTCCCGGTTCTACTATTACCTCTCACGGGGAAAATCCAAAGATAAAGCCTTGAATCTTGCAAAGATTGAATATATCAGGAAGAATCCGCCGGTCTGCTCAAACCCTTACTACTGGGCCGCTTACGAAGTAGTCGGCGATAACACGCCGGTAACTCATAATAAACGCATTTATCCAGTAATGGTAAGTATTTTTGTGATCCTGGCCGCAGGATTTGCAGTTTTCTATCTGAGACGGCGCAGGATCTTTTCAGCACGGTCACTGTAGAAACCGGGTGATTTTGCCAGAATCTCAAAACATTCGTGTGCCTTCTGTGTATTCCCTGTTTTTATATAAGCAAGACCGAGATACCATCTTGCCTCCTTCAGATATTCACTCTGGTGGCTGATCACATCTTCCAGTATGTTTTCGGCCTGGTCATAATTTCCCAGCTCCATCTGGGTTATACCCATGAAGAATCGGGCAGATATATTCAGAGGGTCCTTCTGTATGGCATCTGAAAATGCCATGGCCGCTGCCTGGTATTTCATGTTATTATAGCTCTCAATTGCCGATGCATAGCTGTTTATCTCAACTGCATCCGCACTCCTGGTGACAGGAGATATTGCACTCACGGGCTCATAATACTTTTCAAAAAGCTTATCGGGATTGTAGGAGGGAAGAAGCAATTTTATAAGGAAGAAGGTTCCTATGAGTGCAGCAGCTGCCGGTAATGCAAATCTGGCGAATATGGTCTTATTGAATATTTTTTTATTTCTGGTATGAGTGTTACGTTCAAAATCACTCTCCGCTTCAACAAGAGCATTTGTTATGAACTCTTTTCTTTCATCACTCATCGCATCCGGGCTTACTCTGTTCTGCCGCTTTTCGTCCCATTCACTGACCCATCCTGCCATTGTTTTACCGAGATCATTTTCAGTGCTCTCTCTTTTTATGTCATTGATCTCATCAGCCAGCTCCTCATCATCATTTTCCCCGGTGATATTTTCACTGATGTATCTGGCATTTGCTATGCGCATCGAATCGTTATGATCAAATCCTGACGTCATTTCCCTGGCTGCATCGTCTGTTTCTTTAAATAACGAATCGCTTTTTACCTCCTCAATGTCAAGGCATCCCCTCATATAATCGCTTATCTTTCCGAAAAGAGCAGAATCCTCAGGGTTCAGGAGAATATCTTTATTATCCCAGGAATTATTTTCCTGCTGACCCTTCTTTCCTCTGATATTTCCGTTCTGCCGACTCATTTCTTCCCTTTTGTCTTGTGACTTTTGTCTTTTATCTTTTCATTAATATACAACCCCTTTAGCAACTTTTTCTGAGTTCATTATCCCTTTATATCCCGGGTGATTCTTCACCTTCTCCGTAAGCTCGGTCTGCGCCTCGCATTTTTTCTTTCTAACATAGCCATAGGTGTATCCAAGCTTATCGGCAATCTCACGGGGAGATATGTCCTGCCAGTATAGTCTCAGGATATTCCTGCTTACCGTGTCCAGCGATTCGAATGCTTCCCGGAATATATCCTCATAAAGCTTATTATCTATGAGGTCGGTGAAATCCTTTTCATCGCCGGGGTCCAGCATGCGCGAAAAGTAGTTAGAGGCAGCATGCCGCTTATCGAGGACCGATTTCCAGAGATTCTCGCAGACGCAATAAAGGAAAGTCTTAAAGCGGCACGTGAGGATGAACTGCTTGTTGTCGATCTTTTCAAGCATGATCATAAGACCATCCTGGAAGATATCCTTTGCATCCTCGGAGGTGCCGCCCATACGGGTAACGATAAGCCTCACCATGGGCATATACCTGTCCCACAGGTAATGCACCACATAACTCTGCCGGTTACGAAGACATTCGATGATCTCGCTGTCGGTGTATTCTTTCACTTTAAACGGCACATTTTGAGGTTGCAAACTATTGCCAGTCAAATTTAAACAATTTTTTAAATCCGGCTAAATAATAATTTAAAAAGCCGGGTAACAATTTCAAGTCTATTCCCATTAAGCATTGTTGTTTGCTTTAAAAGGAAAAGCAGGTTGTAGTAAATATTTGATAATAAGAGCTTTATCCGCTCCGATTAAAAAGAGCCGGTTTAGCTATTATGTATTTATTAAAACCGGCGAATAATAATTATTAAGAAACTGGCAGAGTGAAAATCAATAAATCTCAAACCGATCATTATTCTCCTTTCACCAGCAATGAAATGGAGAAATCAGAAAGCAACGCGGATTTCTTATATCACGCTATTGAGAATGCTGATGGTGTACCTTTTCAGTTAATCTTCGGGCTGCATATCGGGGATGGTCATTATCTAAATATAGGTTCAGGTTTACATGACCTTCTTGGTATCGCGCCCGGAGATTTTACTGAAAGGATGTTCAATGAGATGACCGAAGAGGTCGTGCCGCTGTCGGATGACATCCCCCATGATCCTGCGGAAGCGCGCCGGAGGTTCATCAGCGGTGAGATAAAGAGCTACAGGGCTGAAGTACTGATAAGGAGAGCAGGAGGGGAGAAAAGATGGATACGCGATGCTTCCCTGCCTATGACCGATGAGGAGACCGGGAAGGTTATCGGTGAATTCGGAATACTCTATGATATCAGCGATTATAAGAACTCTATGACCGACGTCAGAAATGTTGACAAATATGCAAATGAATATGACCGGTTGAAAAGTGCTTTTCTGCAAAATATCTCGCATGAGATAAGGACTCCCCTGAATGCCATTGTCGGATTTTCAACCCTGCTTGGAGAGCAGGACCTCTCTGATGCGGAGCAGCAGAAATACAAGGATATCATTACCCGTAACACCGATCATCTCCTGAGGGTCATCACTGATATCATAGAGATGTCAAAAATTGATTCCAATGCGGTGAAGATCACGAAGGAGCGGGTGAATATCAGCGATATGCTGCAGAGAGTCTATGATCGTTACGTTGATCAGGCGCTGGGGAAAGGCATATCCCTGTGCCTTACTTCCCTGGCTGTCGGGAACGAGATAAATGTGGTAACTGACAGTGGTAAAGTTATCCAGGTTCTTGAGAACCTTGTTGATAATGCTATCAAGTTCACCATGGCGGGACATATTGATTTTGGCTGCGAAATGAAGGAGGGTAAAGCGGAGTTTTATGTCTCCGACACCGGTCCTGGTATACCCGTTGAGCAGCAGGACAAGGTTTTTAAAAGGTTCCACCAGGATGAAAGCAGAGCTTCGAGGAGTAATGTAGGAATTGGTCTCGGACTTCCGATAGCCAGGGCGTATGTTGAGATGCTGGGAGGAGATATCTGTTTTACCTCGGAACCGGGAAATGGAACGGTATTCAGGTTTTCGATTCCGGCATAGAATGCCGGTGAATAGAGAAAGGTCAGATCTATAATAAGATATTCTCTTCTTTCACATAGTGGATCATATTTACGTATGTGACTGACAAGGCGGGCGCTGTAAAAAGTTGAAAGGAATCGAGGAAAGTGATTTATTGAAATTAAGAATTATAAAACAACAAAAGTTGCACAATAACTCCGAGAATGGTCAATTATATCCACCTTTGATAAGCATATAACAGCATTAGCACAAATATTTCAGTATGTGACAATTACGCCCTCGCTCCGTGTTTAAAGAGTTTCGTCTTGACTAGAAAAATACAGCAACTATACTGGAATTTGCCCATCGCACTACAGTAAACAAATACTTGTGCTAACAGTTAAAACCAAATTTTATGTTAACTTATAGATTTTACTCGCGACTTAAACAAGACACTGATATTGTTGAGTGATCAATTTTTAATAGATTTGTAAAAAACATCCCAAATGGTCCAAGCTGAGATTAAAAATATAATTTTGAGCCACTTAAAAGAGTATGACCCTCTTAAGGTTGGAATTTTTGGATCCTTTGCCAGAGGTGATAATAAAAAAGATAGTGATATTGATATCCTTGTTGAGTTTAAAGAATCCCCTTCTTTGCTCACATTGATTAAGTTAGAAAATGATCTGTCTGAAATTCTTGGTGTCAAAGTAGATCTCGTTACAACAGGGGCTTTGAAGAATAAGAGAATCAAAAAAAGTATAAAGAAAGACCTCATAAACATACTGTAATGATTAAGGACGATCTGGCATACATTGATCATATTCTTGATTGTATTAGAAAAATTAATGAGTTTAGTAGTGGATTGACTTTAAAAGATTTTAAGACTAATGAGTTAGCTCAAGATGCTATCATCAGAAATATTGAGATAATTGGCGAGGCTTCAAAAAAAATCTCTAAAGACACTAAACAAACCTATCATAAGATTCCCTGGAAAGAAATTGCGGGGATGCGTGATAAATTAATCCATGACTATTTAGGTGTTGATGATGTTGTTGTTTGGAAAACTATTCACCAAGATATTCCGACACTTGAAAAACTCATCCACGAGATAGAAAAATAATATACTTGTGCTAACACGGACAATAAAGGTTATAAGACTTGTCACGGTTTTTGCAAACCACTCCTGCTCTCAAGAGAACACAGTATAAGGGGACATCACCGTGACTGCGCCAGTGCTCTCAACCAAACCCGTGTAAGGTGATAGGTGACCTGCTCTCAATAAACTTTGTACCGCGACACTCGTAAAACTCAAAAAACTTGCAACTTGACGGCAAAAACGCGCGCCACCCCGCCGACGGCGGGGACGCTTACACCCTTTATTGCCGGGCCGTCAGGTGTCATAGCACTTACGCCCAGACTATTAGACTGACCAATCCTTCATATTTAACTTAGTATCAAATGATAGTATATTCCGAAAGATATAGATTGCCTTGACTCCTTACTTATTAAAATTTACAATGACGGATAATCTGCTCCCACTTTACCGGTGCATTAAAAATTTAACGACACCTTCGATTTCGAGAATGTTTCATCCTGACAAATGACTCCGAAGTAACCCAGACAAAACCATGACAAACAATAAGATAAATTAAATTATAAGTGAAAAATGTAATGCTATTTAATTAGAAAATTTATCATATATAAAATTAAAGACTAAATTGCTAATATGAAATATTCCTTTATTAGTTAATATGCAAACTGTGATAAAAAAGAATTGTTGGGAATTTAAAAAATGTGGAAGAGAGACTGGCGGTTCAAATGCTGATGAGTATGGTATTTGTCCAGCCTCATTATCCAATGAATATAACGACATAAATAATGGCATATATAGCGGAAGATTTTGTTGGATTATTGCTGGTACTTTTTGCCATGGGACAGTTCAAGGGACCTTTGCTAAAAAATTAATGGATTGTGTAAACTGCGATTTTCTAAAATCAGTTCATTATGAAGAGGATCGCAATTTTATTTTGACTCCAAAAAGGGTCGTATAAAAATTAAATAAAATTAACTTTCTACATGACAAGAAAAAACGTTGCTACGACCATCTAACACGGACAATAAAGGTTATAAGCTTCCCGCTTTTTATCCTAAAAAGCGGGACAGGTGTCACGGTTTTTGCAAACCATTCCAGCTGTTAATAAAATAACACTGAAAGGCAACCCCTTAACGGAACTGTAGGTCCTAAAATAATTATGCACTTTCCCCTTTTCCCTTTTTTCTTCACTTTTATCTTGTGACTTTTGTCTTTTATCTTTCTCTTTAAAGCTTTTATTGCCGGGCCGTTAACATTTATGCGAAGGCCAACTTGGGAGACAATTTACTTATAAGGAGACAAATTCGAAATATTTGTCCCGCAACTAACATAATAATAATTAATGACAAGCCTGTTTGGCAGAACCGTTGTGAATCATGTCTGACATGTGTTAATTGGTGTCCCAAAAAGGCTATCAGTGGAGGTATAACAACAGATAGAGTTCAGACATGCTATCATCATCCTGATGTTAAGGCGTCAGACATGTTGTTAAGGATATGACCTGCCTTTATTAATTATCTATTTTGTCTAAAAACTTGACTTTCCTAATCATATCCAATAACTTTACTTGAAATTATTATTAATGTTAAAACCATATCTGACAAAATGAAAAGAATATTTTTATTGACATACCTGGTTATAATTGCAACTATGCTGTTGGCTCAAAAACCTACAACGACTTATAAACCAGCGCTTGACGTAAGTATTCAAAGAATTGATACTGAGATTGCCCACCTTTCCCTCATATCCGGTGGAATAGTTGGCATTTCAGCCATACACGCTGAAACCGGTAAACGTATTATTCAAAATGACCAGGTTCCTTTTCCTATGGCCAGTTGCATCAAAGTGCCGATTGCCATTGAATTGCTAACAAAAGTTGATAGTGGCCTCTATTCGTTTGACCAATTGATTGAAATTGAAAAAGACGACTTGCATCCTGGCAGTGGTCTGATTACTGAGCGTTTTAACTGGCCTAATTCGCTGAAGCCAGGTGTTGCACTATCTATAAGAAGCTTATTGGAACTCATGCTGTTGATAAGCGATAACAGCGCCGCTGATATATGCCTTAGATTAGCTGGTGGACCAAAAGCGGTTAATGCCTGTATGAAACGTCTGAATATTGAGGGTCTTCGTGTAGACAGACCCACATCATTTATGATAGCTGATTGGTATGGGATGAAGATGGACAAAAATAAACAATGGTCTTATAACCTGTTTGATAGTCTGGCAAAAAATTTAACGCCTGAAAATGAGATTCCGGATTCAAGGAAATTTGACAGTGATCTGCAAGATACCTCCACACCTGAGGCAATGTCTGACCTGCTCCTTAAACTTTTAAAAGAACCAATTCTTAAACCCGGGAGTAAAGCTTTATTGCTGGATATAATGAAGAGATGTGAAACAGGACTGACAAGAATAAAAGGTTTGCTACCTCCAGACACAGAAGTAATGCACAAAACAGGCTCAATTGCTATGACAGCAAACGATGTGGGCATAATTACTTTACCAGGCGATGGAGGCCATGTTGTGATCTCAGTTTTTGTCAAATCATCAGAGAAAGGTATCCCCGATCGGGAACGCGCTATTGCTGAAGTATCCCGTACTATTTATGATTACTTTATCCTGAATCCTTAATACTTTTTGTACGAATTTACTTCATCTCAATTAAAGTTTATTATTGTTCCACATATGATGATAGATTTCGTACACGGCCAATTCTTTAATATGCTGAAAAATGACAAATTCTTGTACTAGTGTCATTTTAAAATATTCATTATATTTGATAGCAATTTCTAATTAGCTTTGAAATACAAACTTAGGTTATCGGTCTATGTACTGCTGATTACTTTCGCATTCATTAATGCAAATCAATTATTTGGACAAGAGAAAGTAGTAATAACATCTGGTGTAGGATTTCCAGAGTTAATTAACATCGGTGTGCGATACCAATGCGGTCAATCACAATTAGGCTTGAGTATAGGAGCGGTAAATGTTAAGGTTAAGTTTATTTCTATTTCAGGTGATCTATTTTATCATTTTGACAGATTATCAAATAAACCAGGTATAAATCCATGTTACTGCAGGGTCGGTCTTGATTATTGGAAATTAGATGAGTTCCATGCTGAGGGCAATTTCTTACTTTTTAATTTACGTCTTGGACGAGACTTTAATATATCACATAAATTTGGGATTGAACTAGATGCAGGTGTCGTTTTTCATAGTAAGGAATTATTAAATCAATCTGGAGTAGCGCCAAGTCTGGGTATTAGACTGTTTTATAAAATTTAATCGAAAGGTGAAATTATAAAACCGTCCCATCTCATATTAATTAATTAGTTATAAGCTTTCATTAAAAATCCGGCTCCTTCCTTCGGCCGCCGGAGGCTAGCCCGAAGGCGCTGTACTAAATTTGCCTGCCAGGCAAATTATTATCTCCCGGCCCTGTTGCGATGCTCCTTGAATCCTGCAATAAGAAAGGATTATAATCGTTGTAATAAAATGAGTCCTGCCTTAACCAGCTATGAATAAATTCATTGCATTCTTTATTTGTTTCCTCTTTGCAGAATTTCCTGTTTTATGTCAAAAGTATACAATATTCGGTGGTATAAGCGATGTTAAAAGTGGTGAGCATCTTCTCGGTGCCACCGTTGCGACAGAGGGAAAAAGTACCGGAACCTTTTCCAATAACTACGGATTTTATTCATTGACCCTTCCCGAAGGATCTTACAAAATCTATTGTTCTTTTGTGGGATATAAATCAAAGACCTTTGATTTAAAACTTACCCGTGATACAACAATTGATGTAGGTTTAGAACCGGAAGTTACCACCCTTGGTGAGGTTATTATTGAAGATAAAGAAAACAATATTGTCTACGGAAATCAGATGGGCAGCCACTCATTGGATTTAAAGACTATCAGGCTGACTCCATCTCCGGTTGGTGAAGCTGATCCGATAAAAAACCTTCAGTTGCTCCCAGGAATTCAGGCAGCAAATGAAGGCACAACTAATTTGTCTATCAGAGGTGGCTCGTTTGACCAGAATTTATTTCTCCTCGATGATGCGACCATCTATAACCCTTCCCATGCCCTGGGATTCTTTTCAACTTTTAACCCTGATGCAATTAAAAGCGTAAAGGTTTATAAGACTTCATTCTCTGCCGAATATGGCGGGAGACTCTCATCTGTTATAGATATTCGTATGAAAGAAGGTAATAACCAGTTTTTTACCGGTGGAGGTGGGGCAGGATTAGTAGGCAGCAGATTATCGATAGAGGGACCTCTGTTAAAAGATCAGGCATCTTTCATTATCAGTGGCCGTTACAGCTACGCAGGATTTACAGCCAATACATTTGGCCAGCTTGGGCAGGCACTAAGGATTACAAGTCTCAGAGATTTTTCTGATAATAATGAAATTAATTTCTATGATCTGAATGCAAAAATTAATTACAAAATAAAAAACAACCACTTTTATCTTTCAACTTACTCAGGGCATGACCACTTCTTTTACTATGCAATTGACAATAATGCAAGTATGGATTGGGGAAATAAAACTGGCACAGCCAGATGGAATCATGTTTACAATTCCAAACTTTTCTCAAATACAATGATTGTATACAGTGAATATGATTACTCCTATATCCTCAAAGACGATGCCAGACACTTTAAATGGTCATCAAAGCTGCAGGAGGTTGATCTTAAGTCAGATTTCGACTACTTTTTAAATAATTCAAACCATCTGAAATTTGGGATTTCAATCGAGAAGCATAAATATTTCCCGGGTAAAATTGAGCCCCGCGATTCTACATCATTGACAAAATCATTTGGATTAGACCGGCAGCAATCACTTGAAAGCGCTTTGTATATTTCAAATGAGCAGAAAATCGGTGAAAATATCAGTCTGACCTATGGATTAAGATATTCATCATTCTACCTTCTGGGAGAAAATACAGTTTATTCCTATTCTCCGACCATGGAGGTAACAGACTCAACTCATTACAGGAAAGGTGAACTTATTAAGTATTATAATGGACTGGAACCGAGACTGGATTTAAGATATCTCCTTAATGAGAAAAATTCGGTTAAGTTTTCATATACATATGTTAATCAATATCAGCATTTAGTCAGCAACTCATCAGCAGGCCTTCCGACTGATGTCTGGCTCCCTTCCAATAAAACTATAAAGCCTCAATATTCAAATCAGTTTTCAGTCGGATATTACAAAACTACTTCGGGAAACAAATATGAATTTTCCACCGAAGTTTATTATAGAAAATTAGGGAATATCATTGATTATAAAGAAAATGCTGATTTGTTCCTTAATAAACATATTGAGACACAGCTTTTAAAAGGTAAAGGTCACTCTTACGGTGCTGAATTTCTCCTTGAAAAGAAATCAGGGAAGCTGACCGGATGGATCAGTTATACTTTATCGAGGACAACAAAGCAAATAGATGGGATCAATAATAATAATCCATATCCGGCAACCTACGATAAAAGGCATAATCTGTCAGTTGTACTCTTTTACAAACTGTCTCCCGCCTGGGATTTCAGTTCTACGTTTAAATTTACATCTGGCGGTTATATAACGATACCTGAGGGCTCTTTCCAATATTACGGAGCAGCGTTTAATTATTATACAACCAGGAATGGTTACAAACTGCCGCCTTATCATCGGCTTGACATCTCGTTTGCCTATAAGAATCCAAAGAAACAAACGAAACCATGGAAACCGGAATGGGATTTTGGTATATATAATCTATATGACCATAAAAATATATTCTCCCTGTTTATAAGAATGGCCGAATACGATATGGACACTTCAAGAGCATATAAGATGTACCTCTATGGAATAACACCTTACATCTCATATAATTTCAAATTCTGATATGAATAAATTACCAATTATAAGTCTCATTTTATTACTTGTTGCAGGTTGTATTGAGGATTTCGATTTAAATCCAGGAAGTGCTGTGCCGAAAATGGTAGTGGAAGCATTAATTACCAATAAACCCGGACCTTACCTGATCCGTCTGACAGAAAGCCATACAGGTAAATTTGTTGATCCTGATTTTTCTAACATTGATGATGCCAAAGGGATAATAAATGCGGAAATTATAATATCAGATGATGTTAATCAGGTCGATACTCTGGTACCGATGGTCTTTAATCGTGATGAATATTTATATAATTATAGATTGGGGTATTATAAGATAATCTATGATGGGAGTGGAAATATTATAGATACGGTATATTGGAAATATCCTGTGGAATTTAACCCTGAGCGTGGATTTTACATGACTACTCATCTGAGAGGTATTCCTGGACGTACATATTTTCTAAAAATAGTTTCTGAAGGTAAAGAATATGATTCACGTTCATTCATGCCGGAGGTTCCTGATATCGATTCCTTGGGTTATATAAAGAAGATAATGGAAAAGGATGGTCAGGAATATTATGTTCCTTTAATATATTTCTCAGAACCACAGGGCATTAAGAATTATTATTTAATTCAGCTCGAGGAAGAGATAAACAGCCGGCTTTTTTCAGAAACGAATTGGCGATTTTCTATACTATCTGACGAATTTCTGGAATCCTACGTCAATGGATTGAATATTAGTCTGGGTTCAAATCCGAGGAATTTTGAATATCCTGAGTATTGGGCTGGAGACTATATTTATGTGGGATTGAGTTCTTTAACAAAAGAAGCGTATGATTTTTACAATTCTCTTTTACTGCAATTTAAAAATGATGGTGGAGCATACCAGCTTTCACCGGGTTCTCCGCCGACAAACATGAGTAATGGAGCTCTCGGATTCTTCAGGGCTTCTGCGATCAGTGAAAGAAAAATAAAAATTCCTTATTCCTTTGAATAACATAAACGGACAATACAGGTTATAGATTCATCCTCATCGCACAGCGCCTGGAGTTTTTAAGGAATCCCCAACCCCATTGAACCTTGCCCCCTGTATCGTGTATCGTGTACCGTTTTATAAGATCATCTTATAACCCACCCCATGCACCGTAAGAATGATCTTCGGATTATTCGGATCAGCTTCGATCTTCTGCCGCAGCTTTAGGATAAAATTATCAATCGTACGGGTGGTAACCTCATAATCGATACTCCATACATCGCTCATAAGATCATCGCGCTGAATTATTTTACCTGCATTCATATACATGTAATGCAATATTTCAAATTCTTTGTACGACATTTTAATTTCAATGGTTCCTTTCTGCGCAACATAGTTTTTGAAATTAACTTTAATATTCCCTATACTGATAAATTCCGATTCAACATTTCCTTCTTTTCCAATCGGGGGGCGCCTCAGGATTGCCTTGATCCTTGCAAGCAGCTCGCGCAGGCTGAATGGCTTGGTAATATAATCATCGGCTCCCAGCTCCAGTCCCAGTACCTTATCGATTTCTTCGCCTTTGGCTGTTAACATAATAATAGGAGTAACCACACCTTCTTTCCGTGCAGCTTTGCAGATATCTAAGCCGGAAACTCCCGGCAGCATCACATCGAGCAAAATAAGGTCATACTTATTTTGAAGGACTTTCTGAAGAGCCAGGGTTCCGTCCATAGCCGTATCAGCCTCAAATCCTTCGAATTCAAGGTTGTCTTTCAAACCCTTTGCCATATCCGGTTCATCTTCAACAATCAATATCTTCTTCATAGCTGCTAAAATTATTTTATCGGGAATGAAAGCCTGAACAGCGATCCTGATCCCGGTGTGCTTTTTACATAGATGCTGCCTTTATGAATATCCATAGTATGCTTTACTAATGCCAGACCAAGTCCCGATCCTTTTACACTGTTCGCCAGGTTCATTTCAGTGACCCGGTAGAACTTGTCAAATATAAATTTCTGGTTTTTCTCTGAAATGCCGATACCGTGATCTTCCACTTCAACGAAGACATAATTATCATATTTCCCGGTTCTTACAGTGATGTCCTTGTTTTCGGTACTGTATTTCATAGCATTATCGACAAGGTTCACAAAGGCATCGGCAATTGATTCCCTGTCGGCCATAATTACTGGCAGGTCTTCACCAGGTTCGAATGAATAGCTGAATCCTTTATTCTCAAGTGAATAGCGGAAAGTGAGAGCTGCATTTTCCACAACTTCATTTATCACGGTCCCGCAAAATGAATATTTCCGCTTATTGCTTTCTATCTGCGAAAAGCTGAGGATCCTGTTCACAATGCCTGACAGCCGTGAAGTCTCATTCAGGATCACATTATAATACTCCTTTATTTTCTCCGCACTTTTCACTCTTCCCATTTCAAGTGTCTCAATATACATGCTTATCAGGGCAAGGGGAGTGCGGATCTCATGCGAGACATTCGATACAAAGTCACTCTTCATCTGGGAGAGCTCGACCTGCCGTTTAACATTCCTGAATATCAGCCAGGTTCCCAAAAGGAGGACGGTATCCATCAATACAATCAGTATCAGGTTCCTTTTAGTCCTATCTCTTGCAAGATCAGCAATTGTAAGGTCTTTCATCTCTATACCCATCAGATAGTCCTTAAGCAGCCAGAAAGGCTCTTTATTATCAATTTTTACAGGATTATATTGTTTATCTGAGGTATAAAAAGGCAGATCTTCTCCGGCACGGTAAGCAACAATATAAAACTTGTCTTTAGCGATCTCCTGGATCTTCGGATCAAGCACCTGGCTGATGAATTTGCCGGGATCAATGACCAGGACATTGATCAGATACTGATCTTTGACAAGAGTATAAAAAACAATCAGCTGCATATCCCTGTCCGTTTTTCCAATCGTCTCAATTTTACGATAGCCTCCTCTCATATATGTCTGCAGCTGCTGAAGAGTTTTGCCGTTGCTTCCAAGTCTGGTGATTATTTCAGACAGCAATGTGCTGTCGCGGTACGAATATGGCACGGAGGAGAGATATTCAAGATTATTATCGAATTGCATCAGGCTTACTGCTGCGGGAAATTCATTTATAAGCCTGTTCAGTTCAGGTACAGTATCAGGTTTATTATTGTTTAAGCTGTTTTCAATCCTGCTGGAAAGATTGCTTACAATATCATCGGAGTATTGATTAACGGAAAAAAGAATGGCATCCAGCTGATTTCTGTATATGTCCTGGATAACCTTCTCGTTCTGCCGGAGATTGCCAATCTCAAACACTGAAAAGACCAGAACAGGTAAAACAATAACCGCCAGGATCAATAAGGCGATTTTTCGCAATGAAGAGCTCATTCAGAGATAATTTTTTTTAAATATAGAAGATTTAAGTGAAATAATCCGGTTTATAAATCGGAAAAGGAGCCATGTCTCAGCGACCGACTCCTTCCCTTTTAAACAAAATGTGTAAACCCAAACGTATAAAACCTGAATCATATATTTTGTAATCCGGAATAGCAGATGTTATTAATATCCGGTTTTCTTTATTTTTCTCCAGTATTCGATGTATTTGGCTTGTGAGATAATACCAATAGGTCCTTCATAAATACCGCCTGCGCCTCCTGTATCGAGGACTCTGACAGCAATAACATTTTTCTGACCCTTTTTCAGCAATCCTGACGGTAAATAATATCCCCTGAATGCATCATATTCCTGGCCGGTATTTGCCGATTCTCTTCCATTTATCGGAAAATTCCCGGTTGAGCCTACAAATGTACCATTGATATACACCTGATCGATATCGTCTATCTTGCCCATCATGATGACCATTTTTTCATCAGCGTTGTTTCCCGTCCAGACAAATGATTTACGATACCAGGCGTAACCGTCATAGTCACGATACCTCTGATCCTCCCATTTTGCAGGAACAAATATTTCATCCCACATGCCGTCGTTAAAATCAGATTCTTTACGTCTTGGATCGTCACCTGGCATGAATTTCCAGGCACCCTGGAGGTTGATGTCAAAATTAACAGTGTTTTTCCCCCCGTATAAACCTATTTCACCACTTACAATCCCTCCCCGGTCGTATGAATCATATACCTTGACTGCAATTAGATTTGAAGCGTCGAAGTTGATATATTCTTCAGGGATATAATATACACGTTCGGCATTATATGCGGTAGTGTAATCAGGAGGGAAGCTGCCGGTCGAACCGATTTTATTACCATTCAGGTATACTTCATCAACATCATCGATGTATCCCATATTCAGATAAAGCATTCGTCCCTTATAAAGAGAGGGAATGGTAAACTTTTTTCTGTAAGAGGCATATCCGTTATATCCATTGAATCCCTGATCTTCCCAGGGAGAAGGTACTTTTATGGCTTCCCAGCCACTGTCATTAAACTTTGGCGATATCCATTCTTCATTAATGCCTATTGAAAACAGCCAGCTGCCCTTCAGGCTTTGAAGGAGTACCAGGTCACCATTTCCGGGATTGCCTTTACCGGATAAAGTGAGCAGACAGATAAGGGCAGATATAAATAAGGTTCTCATTTTTCTTTTATTTAATAAAGTTATCATTGCTTTTCCTGCCTTTTATTACCTTATAAACTTTTCGTACAAATAATCCCAGAAAGACTGATCGGAATGATATTCATTCCTGTATTCACGGTAATTTTGCGCCGACATTATACCGATCGGCCCATCATAAATACCTCCCAGTCCCTGATCATCATGTACTTTTACTGCGAGGGTATTCATTCCGTTTGGTTTGAGCAGGCCATCCTTAATTTTATATATTCTGCGGACGTTACATTCCCATCCGTTCCAATTGTATTCAAACGTTTTTCTCATGTCATAGACATTCCCGACAAATTCACCATTCAGATAAACATCATCAACATCATCGATCTTGCCAAGCGAGAGATACAAATCTCCGGCATTTAAGTTTTTTGGCGATTGGAATTTAACACGATACCACGCATAGCCATCGAGATCTTCATATCCTTCGTTTTCCCAGTAATCCGGCACATTGATCAACTTCCAGTCCTCATCGTTGAACTCCGGAGACTTCCAGTCCTTGTTATTCCCGGTATGGAATTTCCATTTACCGCTTAAATCGAGATTGAGCAGCTCATTATCCTCATCTACATATATTCCTGCAGGACCTTCGACTATCCCCCCTTCAAGATAGCTGTCATATACCCTGACAGCGATTACATTCTCTGCATCTTCTTTCAGGCTTTCAAAAGGAATGATATATTTTCTGGTTCTGCTGTAAGCCGATTCAAAGTTTGGCGGGAACTTGCCGCTTTTGCCTATCAGCTTGCCATTAAGGTAAACCTCATCGACGTCGTCAATACGGCCAAGCATTAAATAGATGGTGGTATTGGCCGGTATATCTCCCGGTTTAAAGGTTCTACGGTACCAGGCATAACCGTTGTAGTCCTTATATCCTTCATTTTCCCAAAGTCCGGGTACAGCGATCTGGTCCCAGCCGGAATCATTATATGAAGGGATTGCCCAGCTGATGTCGTCACCGATCGAAAATTTCCAGTACCCTGAAAGCGATACTATCTTCCGTAAATTATCAGCATTGGCCTGAATACTGAATATTAAAGCGAGCACGATAAAAGCGAAATACCTGTAATGTTTTGTTTTCATAGGAATGGTTTTTCAATTGATGAATCAAAATTACGGGGCCGCAAATGAATCACTGTCATGGCCAGGTAATAAATTGTCATGAATTGTCACCGGAATGTAAAATGTTAACACAACCTGAATCTGATTTTTTATGTTCCAGCCCTATGCGAACAAGTGATCCCGTTCAGGAAGCAGCAAAGGCATCAGATAAGTCAGCCTTACAGTGTTTTTGTTTTAAGGGATTATTTCATGATTCCGTTCAGGGGAACCAGCAGAGGTAAAATGACCCATGAGATATGTTCGCAAACGAAGGGAGTTGTGCCCGTGTTCATGGAACGATATTAATATATCATTTTTGCTTTATGGTTTTATAACCCTGGCCAGTACCGCCGGAACCTGGAGAAGATCATAATCATTTCCGTATACCAGAAATTTATCGTGCCATTGTGGATTGAACTTTTCCTTATATTCTCTCTGCCCCTTGTAATGTGAAAAGGAGCGAATCTTTTCATAGGCGAACTTCATTGATCTTTCAGGGAAATTGTGAGGATCATCAAGCCCTGACAATGGTGCAAAACCTAAGTTAACATTCTGAATTCCGCAGGCTTTGAAATATTTGAAAAGCTCAATCAGTATATAATCCATTACTCCATTTGGTGCATCGGCAGTCTTCCTGAGCAAATCATATGTGCCTTCATTTTTAACATAGTCAGGAATTATATTCATGAATGCAATGATTTTTTCTTCCCGGTTTTCAACCGTTATAGTTGTCTGATACTTAATCTCTTTTTCAACAAACATTCCCTGCGAAAAAATAATTTCATTCCGGCCTGTAAGTTTTAACCACTCTTCGCTTACAGCTTTTAGTTTTTGTATGAGTCCGTCACTCAGGGGCGGATTATTAGTCTGTGTTATATATCCCTGCTCAGTAATTTTATTAAGGGCATTCCTGATAGATTTTCTTTCACCTCCTTCAAGAGAAAATGAATTCAGATCCACCACTCCTTCCTGCCCCAGGAACAGACTCTTTCTGGATAATTCCATGTATACGGGCAGACTCTCTTTTGGCACCCTGTAAAAAACCTCCCTGAGACCGTTATCGTAACAAAATTTGCTGAAAGAAATTATACATTGTTTCATCGCATTACTGTTTTCCGAGACGGGATCTTCGAGGACTACTGCGAAATTTCTGCTGACACGGTACGCGATATAAGCATTTACCTCATTGGGCGCAAATATGAGTTTGTCGGAATACGTCTTGAAATAGTCGAGTGAAGACTTACCAAATTGTTGAGTCAGTATTCTTGCCCGGGATATCTCTTCCTCGGTCGGAGCAATACGGATTATATATGGCCGGACAAGTGTATAGACCAGGAATGTAATTGAGATAAAACCGCTTATACGGATCAGATAGATAAAGTCACGCGCAAATGAATCATAAGCTACAAGATTCTTGCTGCCTATGAGAAAAAAATTCTGAAGTGTATACTTAAATGACTGAATAATATTGAAATCGATCTGAAAATGCTTCTTATCAAGGAAAAAGAAGCCCACTGTTCCGAAAAACATCACAGCTGCAACACTCAGCAGACTGGTTTGAATCCCCACTGTACCCAGCTTTGGATTTGTTTTTACATAATACTCTTTCCTTGTTGCAATCAGCGAGCCAGCAATAAGAAGGGCTATTGTAGCTTCTTCATAATCAATCCCTTTTGTGATGTGACCGAATATTGAAATAATACTTAGTGCAAGTGCAAACCACCATGCTGTCCGAAGTCCCCTTAGCATAAAGGCGGCTGTGACAAGCAGAAACAGCCCTGCAATAAGCACAAAACTATTTGAAAAGCTGACAATATCAGTAAGTAAATAATCATCTAATATCTTAAGCCTTTCAGGGAGAGCTGGTGTTAAAACAGAGATGATATTCACGATGCCGAGGCCAAAGATCAGAAGTGCAGGGAAAATCCTTAAAATAAGTCTTTCAACTTTGAGGAGAAAGCTCAAAATCCCTGCGAATAGAGGTAGCCAGAATTCAAAAAACCTGAAAAGAAGGGTTATTGCTATGGATTCAACACTGCTGAATCCCATGTGTATAAGGGCGTATGTCATTGAAACCTCAATTGCTCCAAGCCCCCGCAGAAAAGGTGAAATAATAAGAAAGATCACTACAACAATATAAGCCAGAATAGCAGATGATAATGACGGAGAAATATTCAGGGCAATCATCGATATATAAACATGAGCAATCCCGACAAATTCAATAACAATGGAGACCAGGATTGTATAAATAAATTGTTTGTAGTTAATCTTGTTGTTTTTCAGATCATCAATGAAGAATCCTGCCTTAGGGTATATCTTTACGATCCATTTATAAAGGATCCATTTCTTTAAAAGAGAATAATAAATAAAAATGAATGTCAGTAGAATAAGGATTACACCAGCCAGGGCATACCATTTTCCCATACCTATATTCCCTCCGGTAACTACAAAAAGGAATGCAGGCACAGCGACAATGACAACCGAGAGAATTCCAACAAAAGCATAAATGGAAGAGGCAATATAAATCTGTGTTCTGGTAATCCCCTTTTTTTCTATATCTCTGGTGAAGAATGCCAGGGATGATACTGCTCCTGCAGGAAGAAAAACACTGATGAAATTACGTTTGAGGAAAAGAATGATTGCATCCCAAAGCCCCAACCGGATATTCAGAGAAGCAAAAGAAGTGATGTACATCACTCCCTGAATAAAAATATAGAAGATTACCAGAGACAGCCCGGCAAGAATCCAGTTTATATTTGCACCTGAAATTATATCCTTTACATTGCTTAATTCAGGCTTCTCGTGTTTTATAAACCAAGCTGCCATGCCTATGAACAGGGCTGTAAAAAGGAATTGTGTAATCAGTTTCCCATTTTCATTAAGAAACAGGGACACTTTATCTTTAAAGAAACTTCTGACGGAGGTTGCTGAATTTTTTACTGCCATAGAATGTCAATAATATTTTACATCCGATTTTTTGAAAATACTCTCTTTCAGAATGCTTTATTGTCTTTCATTGTCTGGATAATCAGGGGCGTGTTAAACTTATAATGATGATCTCCTGGTATTTTTTTTATTTTTACATCTGTCCAGGTCGGTAATGCCGGAACCTGCAATTTTTCTCCCTCTCCGTAGATAATTAATGTAGGAATAAGTTTCATTTTACCGATTTCATCACTTACATTATAAGTATTCTGGTGGTTGCCCATCCCAATCATATTCGAAATATGTATCTCAAAATCGGTATTTGTCTCCGGAGATAAAAGTACAGCTGATGTTATTTTAGAGCTCATCTCTGCAGGCATCCTGGTTATGATGAATGGAACAATTTCTGCTCCAAGCGAATAACCTATCAGAAGATATCGTCCTTTTTCCCATTTTTTACCGTAATAGTCAAGTGCCTTTGCCAAATTGCCGGCTGTCTCTTCCGGTGACTTGCGTTTCCAGAAATATCTTTTGGAATCCAGGCCTATTGTCGGAATTCCCTGAGCAGAGAGTCGATCAGCTATTGATTGTTCAAATCCGTACCAGCCACCGTCGCCGGAAATGAGCAGGGCGACCGGGGCATTTTTGTTTTGAAATTTAGGTTGTGTAATTACCAGTGGAAGATTCCTTACCTGATCATTATTTGTGTCAGCTGGCTGATCTATTTTATATTTTTCAATTAAACGGTTATAAGCATCCTTCCATTGGGGCATAAAATCACTCCATTTTGAAAAACCATGTCCGACATTTGGCAGGGTTATTAATTCAGCGTCAGCGGTTTTTCTGACAAAATCTGCGACAACAGAATAATCACAGACTTTATCAAACTTACCCTGAAGAACTATCCATGGATTTCCAAGTTTTTCGGAAGGCAGCAAAAAATAGCTCTTTCCTTTAACATCTTCCTTTTCAGCGAGTCCATTAATCTGGCATAACATCCTGGGCAGCTCAATATCGGGGCAAAAACCAAGTGAGATTCCACCTATATAAGTCCCCGGACGGGCTTGAGCCAGAATTCCATAAACAAGTGTTGCTCCGCTTGAATAACCCATTATTACGGGAGGTTTGTAATCGGGAAAACTATATTTTTTCTCAATAGTTGTAGCAAGCTGTACAAAATCTGCTGAAACACTATAACAATCTTCGGTACGTTGCCTCAAAACTTTGTAATACCGCAGGATATCTACCCCGATCACAAGGTTGTCCATCTCAGAAAAGGATTCAGCAAAACCGACTACTCCGAATTTCCAGCCTCCGTCTCCCGAAATTATTATAACCACATTCCGTGGTGAATCAGTCTGCTTATAAACATATACTTTGCCAAATGGAGCGACATTTAAAGAATCGGCGGGAGAGATTGCCCTGGTCACGGGAAAGAGAGTGAATATAAAAATAGGGATCAAGAATAATGGCTTTCTCATTATTGTAATGCTTAATTATTTATTATCAATGATATAGAGAATATTATTTAATGGAAACGGTACCTTTACAAAGATGTTTATAAAAATATGAAAATAATCTTAAACCTTAATAAAGTTCGGGATGCGATATTTGTTGGAGAATAGAGATTAACAATCGAATGAATTTTCCCTGTGGGCAAATTCTGTGGGGAGACGGACTACAGAGATGGAAACCCCCGGTTAAGGGATTACCTCCTCTTCGCCGACTGCGGATTGTCGGTGATCCCTCGCAGGGGAGCTTCAAAGCAAATCAATCCCGTGCTCGTTTCACTCGCATGGTCTTTTTGTTTTTATCTGTCCTCGCTCAGGCGAGATGATTTAATTATTTATAGAAATATGCGCCCCTTCCCTTAGACTTAAGGGAAGGGGACGGGGGATGGGTAGATTAGAAAGCGGGA
>Ga0209745_1000064_pt1 | contig 53475 bp, 50 predicted proteins | sample BarGraNGADG00312_FD_184495 | JGI IMG/M metagenome (GOLD analysis project Ga0209745, IMG submission 184495) | Arctic peat soil microbial communities from Barrow, Alaska - Barrow Graham LP Ref core NGADG0004-312 (SPAdes) (version 2) | ecosystem: Environmental > Terrestrial > Soil > Wetlands > Peat... | reverse complement strand
TTTTTGAAATAACAACAAAATTAAATATTTTTGCATTAATCTGAATTGGAGAAATGGTTTGGTAATGAAAAAGATTGAAGACATTCTCGGGCACTACAGGGCAGGAAGCCATGAGAGCCTGATTCCCATACTGCAGGATATCCAGGCGGAGGAAGGCTATCTGTCCGAAAATGCCATAGTGCAGATAGGTCGATTTCTGGAAATGTCAACGACAAAGATCTATGGGCTGGCCACGTTTTATGACAGGTTCAGGTTCATTCCAAGCGGAAAGGTTCACCTGCGGATATGCGATGGCACTACCTGTTTCATAAATGGCTCAGAAGCAGTAATTAACGCAATAAGGGAGAATCTCGGCATTGAGCCCGGACAGACGACACGCGACGGAAAGTTCAGCTACGAGCTCACAACATGCATGGGAGGTTGTAATGAAGGACCGGTAATAAACGTGGGTGATAATTATCACAATCATGTCAAACCGGAGGATATACCTGAATTGATAACAAAACTTAAAGTTCTGGCAGATCTGAAATGAAAGGTGAAAAATCAAATGAGCTTATGACCTTCCTTGTTGAGGAAGTCCTTAGGCATGGCTCTGACACTTTGCCTGCTGCCACAGAGAAGAGGTTGTCTGAGATCCGTCGCGAGAAACCGTCTGTGCCGGTGATTTATGTTTCGTCAGGCTCAGCAGCGGTCATTGCCGGAAGCGAGAAGAGCGCTGCAGCTGCAGATCTGTACCTGAAAGAGATGGGCATCAATGGTCTTATTGTCATGACAGGAGGTCATGGTCCCGCTGTCTTCGAGCCGCTCTTCTCCGTTCAGCTTCCGGGAAAGAACAGGCTGGTATTCCGGAATATAACGGAAGACAAGGTGGAAGTTACTCTCAATGGTGTCTTCCACAATGACATGCCTGATGAGGACCTGGTAGCTCAGTCCGGATCCACCGGCTTCGAAGCATGGTATGGTATACCTTTTATTGAAGATATACCCTTCTTCAAATTTCAGAAGAGGGTCGTTCTTGAAAATTTCGGCTTTTATGATCCTGAAAGCATCGAAGAGTATATAGCCCGGGGAGGCTACAGGTCTTTTCTCAAGACAATCCGGAATTACACCCATGAGGAGGTGTGTGACATTGTTGAACGCAGCGGTTTAAGAGGCCGCAGCGGAGGTGGTTTCACGACAGGACTGAAGTGGAAGTATGCTCTTAACTCGGCATCAGACAACAGGTATCTCATATGCAATGCCAAGGAGAGTGATCCCGGCTCTTATTGTGACAGGTCGGTACTGGAAGGGGATCCGCACAGGCTGATAGAAGGTATCTGTATAGCTTCCTATGCCATCGGGGCATCAAATGCAGTGATATTCCTTAAGACAGGTTCACCCCATCCGTTCGCCAGGCTGAAAAATGCATTGGATGCGGCACGGGAATACGGTGTCATAGGGCATAATATCCTTTCAAGCGGATTTAACCTGGATATTATTATAAGGGAAGAAGCAGGTGCCTACGTCTGCGGTGAAGAGACAGCTCTGATAGGAAGTCTGGAGGGCAAGCGCGGCATGCCCGAGCTGAAGCCTCCATATCCGACCTCTGACGGGCTCTATGGCAAGCCAACCGTAATAAATAACGTTGAGACCCTGATGAATGTGCCTCTGATAATGGCCCGCGGACCGGAGTGGTTCCGCACAATGGGTACCTCAAACAGCAAAGGCACAAAGCTCTTCTCACTGGGAGGAAGAGGCAGGTACACCGGGTTGATAGAGGTTGAGATGGGAACTACATTCCGGACTATTGTGGAGGGAATATCCGACGGTATCAGGGATGGCCGGGCTTTTAAGGCTCTGCAGATAGGAGGTCCGTCAGGAACATTTATCACTAATAAAAACCTTGACCTGACGGTTGATTTCGAGGCTCTGAGAGAGCAGGGAATAGCCATGGGTTCAGGAGGCCTCATTATCATTGATGAGACGACATGCATGGTTGACTTTGTGAGGTTCTACATGGATTTCATCCATAAAGAGAGTTGCGGAAAGTGCATTCCATGCCGCGAGGGAACGGGTCGCATGCTTGAGATACTTGAAAATATTATCCGGAAGCCCCATAATGAAGATTCCAACGCCACGCTTGAAAGGTTCAAAGGGGTGATGCAGCTTGAGATCATCGCTTCGGTCATGAAAGACACTTCGCTTTGCGGACTTGGTCAGACAGCCCCTAATCCGTTCATCAGCGCCCTTGATAATTTTCGGGAGGAGTTTGAGGAGCATATCTTCGACCGGCGGTGCCGTGCCAATGTCTGTCGCGGGCTGAGAACCTTCAGCATTGATGTTGATAAGTGTACGGGGTGTACAGTCTGTGCTTCAAAGTGCCCTGTAAATGCCATTTATGGCACCCGGCTGCAGCCTTTCTTTATCGTTGATGATAAATGTATCGGCTGCGGGATATGTAAAGATGTATGTAAGTTCAGTGCCGTCACAGTCAGATAAGCCATGCAGTTCACCATTGAAGTAAATAACAAGAGCATTAAGGCGGAGAAGGGGGAAACCATTCTTTCAGCGCTTAACCGTAACGGGATAATCATCCCCACACTCTGCCGCATGCAGGAATTTACCCCTACCGGGGCATGCAGGATGTGTGTGGTTGAGGTGGAGGGCCGCGACCGGCTGGTGACTGCTTGTTCAGCTCTTGTGGAAGAGTGGATGAAGATACAGACACACTCTCCGCGTGTCATCAGGGCTAGGAAAACGATTGTTGAGCTGCTTCTGTCAAATCATCCGGATGACTGTCTTTACTGTGACCGCAACCTCGATTGTGAATTGCAGAAACTCTCGGATCAGATGCAGGTAAGGGAGAGGCGTATCCACGGCAGCAAGATCAAACCGCGTCGTGACCAGTCGAGTCCGGCTATAGTGAGAGAGCTATCGAAGTGCATCCTGTGCGGCCGTTGCATCAGAGTATGCGAGGAGGTTGTCACTGCCACCTCGATCGACTTCATAAACAGGGGACGTGCAACACATGTCGGACCGGCGATGGACCGCGACTTTAACTTCTCAAGCTGTATAAACTGCGGTCAGTGTGTGCTTGTATGCCCCACGGGAGCCCTGCATGAGAAGCATTACCTCTCTGAGGTCCAGGAACAGCTGAGCAAAAACGATGTCATACGCGTGATACAGTACTCGCCACTCGTGCCCTATGCCCTCGCTGAAGAGCTGGGTGTGAAGTATCACCGTGACTTCGACAGGTTACTTAATGCTGCCCTCAGAAAGGCGGGGTTTGAAAAAGTTTTCTTGTCAGGCGCAGGTACAGATATTCTGATAACGGAGCTGACTGACGAGGTCCTTTCCATAAAGAGTGCAAAGACGAATAAACCTCTGATAATCTCGGCTTGTCCGGCATGGGTCAAATACTGTGAGCAGTTTTTTCCCGACATTCTTCCCATGCTCTCAACCCTTAAGACGCCGCAGCAGATTACAGGTGCAATCATAAAATCAGTCGTGCCTGCAGGTGGCGACAAATCCCGGGTATATACCGTATCTGTCACACCATGTACTGCGATGAAGTTTGAAGCCCGCCGTGACAGCATGACAAGAAAAGGGATAAGTGACATAGATACCGTACTTACTGTCAGGGAGCTGGCAAGGCTGATAATTCTTTACGGAATAGACATAACGAATATTGATCCTGAGCCTGCGGATGATCCGATGTCGCTGCGCAGCTCCTCAGCCCTGCTTGCAGAAACGGCAGGAGGCATGACGGAAGCTGTTCTTCGATCCATTCATAACAGGGCTGGAGGTAAAGAGAATGACAAACAGGCAATAAAGAAACTCCGGGCGGGTGGTCCGTTCAGGGAGGCGACACTTGCTATCGGAGGTATTGATTATTCCGTAGCGATAGTTGATGGCCTCAAAGGCGTCGAGAAGCTCATGCAGATGCTGGGGAGCGGAGCTTCTTATGATCTGATTGAGGTGATGGCGTGCCCCGGAGGGTGTGTGAACGGCGGAGGCATGATGCCTGCTGGATCACGTGAGGCAGTCCGTCAGCGGTCAAGGTTTGTCTTCCAGTCTGATGAGCAGGAGGCAGTGAGAGGTCCTGAACATTCCGCATCAGTGGCTGAATTGAATGATAAGGTCTTCAAACAGTGCGCAGAGCTGAGTGACAAGAAGTTATTTCATACTCATTTTGCTAAAAGAGACGTTTTGCTTTAGTTACAGGAAACCATGCTTGTTTATACCATAAAAGAACTGTGCCGCACCTGTTATACCTGTGTAAGGGAATGTCCGGCACGCGCTATCCGGATCGTCGGAGGGCAGGCAGAAGTGATAGATGAAAGATGTGTTGCCTGTGGAAACTGCACAAAGGTCTGCAGCCAGGGTGCAAAGGTCTTTACAAACACTGTCGACCATGTCAGGAAAGTGCTTGAAAAGTCCGGTAAGGTGGCTGCCATTGTGGCGCCCAGTTTTCCTGCGGAGTTTCATGATGTGACTGACTACCGTGCCATCGTGGGTATGCTGAGAGCACTTGGCTTCAGTTACGTTTCCGAGGTGTCCTTTGGCGCCGATCTTGTCGCTCATCGTTACCGCAACATGATCAGTGAGGCGGACGGGAAAAACTATATTTCATCAGACTGCCCGGCCATTGTTACCTTCATCAGGTACTACCATCCTGATCTTACTGAAAACCTTATTCCGGTTGTCTCTCCCATGGTTGCAATGACAAGGGTGATGCGAAAGAAATACGGAGAAGATCTTCCTGTCGTCTTCATTGGTCCGTGTGTTGCAAAGAAAGCTGAGAATTCTGAGGTTGATGCCGCGATAACTTTTCTTGAACTCAGGGAGATGCTTGATGCGGCAGGTATCCGTCCTGAAAGTGTTGTGCCATCTGAGTTTGACCCGCCGCTGGGCGGCCGCGGCGCGATCTTCCCGGTGACGAGGGGTCTTCTTCAGACTGCAGGTGTTAATGATGATGCTGTAAATGGAACCATCATTGCTGCTGAAGGAAGGATTGATTTCCAGGAAGCCATAAAAGAGTTCGAGGAAGGCATGATCGGCAGCCAGCATCTCGAGCTTCTCTGCTGTGAGGGATGCATCATGGGGCCCGGTATGAGCAAGGGAGGCAAACAGTATAACCGAAGGGCTCTGGTGAGCACCTATGCACAGCAGAAGATGGCCAGTCTCAATATGGAAGAGTGGAAGAACGAGCTTGAGACTTATGACAAGCTTGACCTCTCAGCCAGGTTCCGGGCGGAGGACATGCGACGCTTGCTGCCTGAAGATGAGGAGGTGGAACAGGTGCTCGCTTCAATTGGCAAGCTGACGCCAAAAGACCATCTGAACTGTGGTGCATGCGGTTATGAGACCTGTTATGAACATGCCGTTGCCATTGTCAAAGGTCTTGCCGAGGAGGAGATGTGCCTTCCGTATACAATTGAAAAGCTGCACAAATCTGTCAGGGAACTGGCCCTCTCCAATAACAAACTCACAACCATGCAGAACGCCCTGAAGCAATCTGAGAAACTCGCACACATGGGACAGCTCTCTGCCGGCATTGCCCATGAACTGAACAATCCCCTGGGGGTGGTAATCATGTACAGTAATATTCTGCTGGATGAATCCAATTCTGATGATCCGGTAAGGCAGGACCTTCAGCTAATTGTTGAACAGGCTGCACGATGCAAGAAAATCGTCGCCGGGCTTCTGAACTTTGCCAGGAAGAACCAGGTTAATTACCAGGAGCTGGACATAAGAAAGCTTACGGAACAGAGCGTGGCAGGAGTGGTGTTCCCTGAAAATATAAAAACTGCGATAGTCGACCGTACTACAAATCCTGATGCCGCAATTGACTATGAGCAGATGACCCAGGTGCTGACCAACCTGTTCAGGAATTCAATTGATGCAATGCCCAACGGAGGTAAACTGGAGATAACGCTCGAAGACACTGTAAGTGATGTCATTTTCATTGTCTCTGACACAGGTTCGGGCATAAAAGATGAGGACAGGGCAAAGATATTCGAACCCTTCTATACCACAAAGGGGTTAGGTAAAGGCACCGGTCTGGGGCTGGCGACAACCTATGGCATTGTCAAGATGCACAAAGGGCAGATCACGGTCGAAACGAACGCTGATCCGGCTAAAGGACCCACGGGAACAACCTTCAGGATAATACTTCCCAGGCGGCCGGAATAATACATTTTTAATTGTAAAACTTAAAATCAATATAACATTAAAAGCATGAGTAATAAGGTATATACGGTTCTGCTGGCGGATGATGACCCTGATTATCTCTTCCAGGTGGCATTTCACCTGCGCAAATGTGGTTATGAGGTCGTGGCAGTCGAGAGTCAGGCTGAGGCAGAACAGGTTATTTCAAAGATGAAGCCCGACCTGGCTGTTTTTGACCTGATGATGGAAAACGATGACAGCGGTTTCATTCTGTGTTACAAGCTGAAACGGAGATATCCTGAGGTGCCGGTTATCCTTGCTACTGCGGTGGCACGTGAGACAGGCATCACCTTCGGTCTCAATAGCGGACAAGATCGCGACTGGATCAGGGCCGATCTCTATCTCGAAAAAGGTGTAAGACCTGAGCAGCTTGACCTGGAGATAAAAAAATTACTGAAAATTTAGTATGGCACAGTTAAAAGTTCTCGTCGTTGATGATGAACCTGGCATCAGGTCAGGCGTAGCACGGATTCTCCGCAGTTTTCATGTCACTTACCCGTTCATGGATGAAAACTATACATATGAGGTCCTCGAAGCAGCCACAGGAGAGGAGGGTATAGAGATTATTGACCGTGAAAAGCCTGATATATTACTGCTTGACAATAAACTGCCTGGAATACAGGGAGTTGAAGTCCTTGAATATGTCAAAAAGAAAAACTATGATATCGTTGTGGCGATGATAACTTCATACGCATCACTCGATGTGGCATTGAAGGCACATGATGACGGAGCCATTGATTTTATTCCAAAGCCCTTTACTCCGCAGGAACTTAAGGCGTCAATAGAACAGATAACCAAACAGCAATACCTGCGCCGCATAACTCACAAGCTCAAAGTAGAGGGAAAAAAAGTCAGGTTCCAGTTCCTCTCGGTTCTGTCACATGAACTAAAGGCGCCCCTGAATGCTGTAGAAGGATATTTAAAAATGATGCAGGAAAGGCAGATGGGTGATTCAATTTCGGAATACAGTTCAGCCATAGACAGGTCACTGCAACGCATCGAGGGTATGCGCAACCTGATCATGGACCTTCTTGATTTTACCAAGGTGAGCTTTGAACGCCAGGTAGAAAAACTGCAGGAAGTGGATATGAAGGAGCTGGCATCACTTGCAGTCGTTACTGTTAGTCCTTATGCCATACACAAGGATATTCACTTCATCACGAATATCAAAGCATGCGAAAAAATATGGGCAGACCCGAACGATTTTGAAATCATCCTTAATAATCTTGTCTCCAACGCAGTTAAATATAACCGGACAGGTGGAACAGTCACAATTACCGTCGACTGTAAAGATGATGAATTTATAATATCGGTTGAAGACACAGGCATAGGGATGAATCCCGATGAGCGAGCGATGCTCTTTGAAGAGTTCTCAAGGATAAAGAATGACAAAACCAGAAACATCGGAGGGAGCGGACTGGGGCTCTCAATCGTCAAAAAGGTGGTTGAATTATATCATGGCGTGATATATGTGGAGAGTATCCCTGACAAGGGTTCGGTCTTTACAGTTATCATTCCCAGAATACAGGTTACCAATATAAAGACTGAGTTATGAAAAAATTACCCGGAAAAACAGTCGAACGGCTCAGCAAGTACAGGCGTGCCCTCCACGGATCGCTGGCTGAGAACCGCAGTTACATCTTTTCTCATGAGCTGGCAGCGCTTCTGCATATCACTGCAGTACAGGTCAGGCGTGATCTCATGCTGATCGGGTATGCCAGTGTCATGCGCAAGGGTTATGATATCAGAGAGCTGATCAATAGGATAGGAGAGGTCATCGACGCGCACGGCGGACTAAATGTTGCCATAGTAGGAATGGGTAACCTCGGGCGTGCCATTACCGGATACTTCATGGGGAAGAGAACCAATCTGAATGTGGTTGCTGCTTTCGACGTTGATCCGCAGAAGGTCGACAAAGTGGTTGCCGGCGTGAAGTGCTATCACCTTGACCAGATAAAGAAACTGAAGAGTGAGCTTGATATAACTATTGCGGTACTTGCAGTGCCGCCTGACCAGGCAGGCAAAGTCACCCCGCTTCTGGTAAGCAACGGCATCAGGGGTATAATGAACTTCACCACTGTACCTCTTAAGGTACCTGATAATGTTTTTCTTGAGGAGTTTGATATGATCACCTCGATTGAGAAGGTAGCATATTTTGTCAAGGAGAATCAGCAGCTTCAGACCTTATGAGGATATTCAGAAGTTTTGAGGAGGCTGCAGTCATACCATCACCAGTAATAACAACAGGCACCTTTGATGGTGTGCATATAGGTCACAAAACCATTATCCGGCGGCTGAAGAAACTGGCCTCTGATCATGGCGGCGAGTCAGCCCTCATTACCTTCCATCCTCATCCCAGAGCAGTCCTGTATCCTGAAAGTGCCGGAAAAGGCCTCAGACTGATCTGCTCACAGGAGGAGAAGGTTGAGATGCTTAGAAAGACAGGTCTCGATAATCTTATCATCATTGAGTTTACCAGAGAGTTTTCGCATATCTCCGGCGAAGCGTTTGTGCGGGACATTCTCTGCGGCATTCTTAAATCGAAAGTGATAGTTGTGGGGCAGAACCATCATTTCGGGTTCAACCAGGAAGGTGATTACCACAGGCTATGGGAATGGAGAACCGCCTACGGGTTTGAAGCCGAAGAGATTCCGATGCAGGAGGTACAGCATGAGACTGTCAGCTCAACACGCATACGGCAGGCACTGTCAGAAGGTTATATCCAGCGGGCAAATGCATACCTTGACCATTTCTATATAATAATAGGTACGCCGGTAGATGATGATCCGAACTTGTCGCCTGATGTACCGATGATAAAAATACCCGTGACCGAGAAAACCAAGCTGGTGCCTCCGCATGGACTCTATGCAGTTTCATGCGCGGCAGATACTTTTTTTTCAAGGGGCATGGTCTATATTCCTGATAGTAATTCTGAACTGCCGGATATTTTTCTTCATCTTGAGAGCTATGAGGATGATATTCCCGGAAAGCGTATGACTATCTTCTTCCATAAACGGCTGGGCGCTTACAAACAAGGAGAGCCGGTTCAGAGATCACTGACCAATGGCATTGAGGAGATCCGGGATCTCATTTTCTGAAGAGGATAAGAGGAATATGACCTGCAAGTCCGTATCTTTGTATGTTAATGTGCGGGGTGGATTTTTAAATGAGAAGAAATGAAATTTAATCCTGAAAAATGCAGTATACCGGATCGCCGGATGGAACCATTCATCGACCCGGCAGAGATATGGTCTTTTATCAATAATGCAAAGGCTGACAAGGTCAGGGTGAGAGAGATAATCTCAAAATCGCTTGACAAGCAGCGTCTTACACTTGCTGAAACAGCTGTTCTGATCAATGCTGGCGGCGAACTTGCTGATGAGATCAAAGCTGGCGCCAGAGAGCTAAAGAAGAAGGTCTACGGAAACCGGATAGTGCTCTTTGCTCCTCTTTATTTAGGCAACAAATGCAGCAATAACTGTCAGTATTGCGGTTTCAGAACATCGAACAAGGACGCCAGAAGAAAGACGCTCACTGATGAAGAGATAAGGGGTGAAGTGGAGGCGCTTGAGGATAACGGTCAGAAGAGGCTTATACTGGTATACGGGGAGCATCCTGAATACAATCCTGAGTTCATTGCCCATACCGTCAGGCTGGTATACGAGGTCAGGAAAGGAAGGGGAGAGATCAGAAGGGTTAATATTAATGCTGCTCCTCTTGATGTCGATGGTTTCCGCACTGTTGGCAGGTCGGGCATAGGAACATACCAGATCTTTCAGGAGACATATGATCCGGAGGCTTACAAGTTGTATCATCTCGGCGGAAAGAAGAGAGATTATGTCTGGAGGCTAACCGCTCTTGACAGGGCTCAGGAGGCAGGGATTGATGATGTCGGAATTGGTGCCCTCTTCGGACTGTACGACTGGAGGTTCGAAGTGATGGGGCTTGTACGTCATGCCAATCACCTCGAAGCATGCTACAATGTCGGACCGCATACCATCTCCTTCCCCAGGATCAAGGATGCCTCAGCACTTAACATCAACGGTAATTATTATGTCAGGGATGATGATTTCAAGAAACTGATAGCAATATTGCGTCTTGCAGTTCCATATACCGGATTGATACTCACAGCGCGTGAAGCTCCTGATGTGCGTTCCGAGGCCATGGCCTTCGGTGTTTCCCAGATTGACGGAGGAACAAAACTTGAGCTCGGCGGATATGCTGCTTCAAAGAATGAGACGCAGAACCTTAACCGCGAACAGTTCAGGATTAATGATGAAAGATCACTCGCCAATGTCATTGATGAGCTCATTGACAACGATTATATCCCGTCATTCTGCACTGCCTGTTACCGGCTCGGTCGCACAGGAGAGCACTTCATGGAATTTTCAGTACCGGGATTTATCAAACGCTACTGCACTCCCAACGCTATCCTGACGTTGTCAGAATATATCGTTGATTATGCTTCTCCGGAGCTGGCAGAAAAGGGCTGGAAAGCGATTGAGAAGAATATGGCCGATCTTGATGATGGGATGAAGGAAGGTCTCAGAAAGAAGATAGACCGGATAAAGAGCGGGGAAAGAGATCTTTACTATTAATTTTATAAGTCATGGTCAGAGTTATTGGCATCAAGATTACAGACAGGATCAAGGAGGCAGGGCTTGTACAAAAGACACTGTCAGCGCATGGTGATATTATCAGCACGCGCCTTGGATTTCACGAACTGAGTAATGAATTATGCAGCCGTGAAGGTTTCATGGTAATTCATCTGGCCGGACTCGCTGACGAATGTGAGGAACTGGCTGACAAGCTTAAGAAAATTGAAGGTATCGCGGTTAAGGAAATGCTTTTTTCGCATGGCCTTTCTGATGCATCCGTTGATTGTGACGGTGTTACCATGCTTGGTATCCTTGTACCGAGGCGCGATGATCTCGGCATTCAGGTCCAGAACATTTTGACAACATACGGATGTGTAATCCGGACACGCCTGGGGGTAAATGAGGTTTATTTCGGGGAGCCTGCCGGCCTCATAATACTCGAGCTCACCGGCGACAGGCAACAATATGTCTCCCTTGAAAGAGCTCTCCGGGAGATAGACGATATAGCAATTGGCCGAATCTGCTTTCCTGTCTGATTTACGATTTTGAAATCCGCTTTTCAAAGTGGGGCGTGTCGCCCCATGCACCAAAACCGACGGTCATACCGGAAAGTAATTCCAGCCTCAATCCGCTGATATTGGACTCATCGACCTTCCGGTAGCCTGGCTTGCCTGCATAGATCCGGTAGCCATCCCTGTAGCGGCTGGGTGTCAGGTTGGGCATGATGACATTGGCACCTGATCCTATAGCCATCTCTCTTCCCAGCGGGTCAATAGTCTGCATGGCAGTGGAAGCTACAATGTTGATGTCTTTCATCACCAGTCTTATTATGGCTATCATCCTGAGAGTAAGGTTGAATCTCTCTCTCAGATAGAGATTGTCCGAACCATTTTTACCAAGAGGTGTATCTGAATGTTCAATGAAAGGGCCCATGCCGCACATATCTATGTCAAAATCCCGCATAAAGATGATATCATCGGCAAGGTCAGTCAGTGTCTGCGACGGCAGGCCGACCATAACTCCCGTGCCTGTCTGATAGCCAATCTCCTTAATCATTTTCAGGCACTCAAACCTCTTATGGTATCTGTGCATGTCATCATCAGGGTGAACCCTGCGGTAAAGACTCTGACTTGAGGCTTCAATCCGGAGAAGATACCTGTGTGCGCCGGCATCAAACCAGCGCTGGTATGTCTCTCTATTCTGCTCGCCCAGTGAAAGAGTAATACCAAGGTGCTCGTTGGTCATTTCCCTGATAGTGCGGACGAGATATTCAATATTACTGATAAATTCTTCCGATGAATTCTCTCCTGACTGAATGGCTATTGAGCCGAAATTCATCCGGTATGCAGTCATAGCTGCGTCTATTACCTCGTTATTGGGAATGGTATAGCGCTCAATTTGCCTGTTGTCTCGCCTGATACCGCAATACAGGCAATTTTTACCGCAGATATTTGAAAATTCGATCAGGCCTCTGAGGTATACAACATTTCCTACATACTGGTTTCTCACTAAGGCAGCTTTCCGGCAAAGCATTGTCGCGTCTTCATCTCCGCACCGCAGCAATGCAATAATGTCGGATCGATCAAGATCATCCTTTTTCAGTATCGACTCTATCAATGAGGACATATATGCAATTAGCCTTGTAACTCACAACAACAAGCATGCTCAATAGTTCAGCACTTTTTGAGAACTTTTTCAGAAGCCTCTTCCGAACATATTCCACAGTGTTCTTTTCATCTCCTGCCACCTGCTCATGGATGCCATGGCAAAGGAGTTGGTATATTCTGTGACTGCCTTTTTTGCCTCATCATTCTTACCCTCTTTGACCAGATTCTTCACTCTTTCTTCCAGGGCAGGAAGATCGGAAAAAGCTTTCTCTTCCATTTCTGCAACGGCAGGTTCAATAAGTTTACGTCCTTTAGCCCAGTTGACTGTCGCCAGTCTGTTAGCTTCGCGGAAAGCCCATATGGCCGCATCTTCGCGATAGCGGTGTTGTCCGCATATACTGAAGCTTGCAGGCAATGACGTGGTACCTGAGAAAATCGGTATACGGGGACTCTCTCCCGGATTGTCAAAAGAGAACCATGCCACGGCTCCTACCTCATCAGGCAACCAGTCGCGGCACTGTATGACATGTGAATAAGAGCACCATGAAACGGCAATCGTCCTCTGTCTCTGGATAGTGCCGGGCTTAAGCTCATTGATCAGGGCAAGCAGATCGTTACTCATCCAGTTTGAAGCGATAGGTGACTTAATTGTATCCGTTACCTCATTGCCTGCCTCATCCTTCTTTTTGACGCTGACAAGGAGGTTACGTGTCATGTCATACGGCGTGCCTTCATAGGTTTGACGGTACAATGCCATCACATCCCGTACTGAAACTTTCTTTTCAGGTTTGACGGAGAAAGGAAGTTCTTCCATCTCCATGGTCAGGCCAAGTGACGGAGCAAGTGTGCTGAGTACAAAGAACTCCCTTATTGCATATGGCTTACCTGTACCGATCACCTTATAAAACTTAAAAGGTGCTTTGCCATCCCAGTACCCGAGGTTCTTCGCTTTTTCACGAAGGTCAGCTGAGGTCATAAAATAATCACCCTCCTTAAAGTCGACGAGAGATATCCTGGGTATGTTCGCAGCTATTCCTGCATGGTCATCAGGTATTCTTTGCGCAACCCATAACGATGAGGGTTTCCCGGGGCCCGAACCGGCTATCTCAAGTTGCCATACCTCTTTTTTGTCGGCAATGGTTATACATTCAGCCAGGTCAGCATATCCATATTCTTCGGCAAGTGATCCTATGAGTGCAATCGCATCCCTTGCTGTCGAACACCTCTGGAGGGCTATCTTTTCCAGTTCTTCAATGAAAAAAAGTCCCTGCTCATTGATAAGCTCCTTGCGGCCGTATATGGTCGTCTCGCCAATAGCCAGCTGCTTCTCGTTAAGGCAGGGGTAAGCAGTGCTCAGGAAGGCATAGGTTGAAGCAGCTTCAGGGATCTCACCTCTTCGTGTTACACCGGTCATATCCCAGGCTTCTTCAGTGGTGAGTGTGCCCCGGTAAATAGGATGTATGGTATCCTTCTCATACTTTTTTGCCGGGACTATCTCAAGCCATGTGCGGTATCTGCCGTCACATGTATGCGAAGTGATCACCGAACCGTCCGTTGAAGCAAGCCTGCCAACCATAATGCTCGTACAGTTCTCAGGGTACCCCGTACCGTCAGGGTCTGTATATCCGGTTGATTGGGCATCAGTCAGAAAAGATACCAATACAAGCAATAGAATTATACTGGCTTTTAAAGGTGTATTAACGTCATTGATTTTCATGGCCGGTTGATTTCTAATAAATGCATACTTCCCGAAGATTTCAGGAAGGTAAATATAATAATATGCAGTTTAATACCGGTAACAGAAAACGGACAACAGAAAACCTGCTATAATAAGAGTATTGTCATTTTATATATATTAAAATGTTTTTACCTTTAGAAAAGAACTCAATTTCTGAATATGATCAGTGATAAGCTATTGAATCCAGGTAATATTGTTGTTGTAGGCGGATCTGATGATATTTCCAAGGCCGGGGGCAAGGTTTTAAAAAATCTCCTGGCAGGCGGTTTCAAGGGAAAAGTTTATGCTGTTAATCCCAAAGCCTCCACCGTGCAGGGCATAAAGGCTTATGCTGATGTTTCTCTTCTGCCACAGACAGATATGGCGATAATCGCCGTTGCAGCACGCTATTGTCCTGCCATCGTACGAACACTTGCATTTGAAAAGGGAACCGGAGGTTTTATTATACTCTCAGCAGGGTTCAGTGAGGAGGATGCAGAAGGTGCAGCGCTGGAGAGAGAGATAGTGGAAGCAATTGACAAGGTGGGAGGTACGCTTATCGGTCCGAATTGTATTGGGCTTTTAAACAACAATTACCATGGTGTCTTCACCGAACCGATCCCGCGTCTGTCCGCGGAAGGGATCGATTTCATATCAGGTTCCGGTGCCACTGCTGTCTTCATCATGGAGGCAGCGATCACTAACGGCTTGCCCTTTTCAAGTGTCTGGTCCGTAGGCAACAGTGCTCAGATCGGTGTCGAGGACGTACTTGAGCATCTTGATATGACATTTGATCCTGCGGTAAGTTCTAAGATCAAGCTGTTATATATTGAGAATATAGGGGACCCTTCCAGGTTCTTAAAACATTCGGCATCACTTATCAGGAAGGGGTGCAGGATTGCAGCCATCAAGGCAGGCACTTCCGAAGCCGGTTCGAGGGCAGCATCATCACATACCGGCGCAATGGCTTCACCTGACAGTGCTGTGGATGCACTGTTCCGCAAGGCAGGCATTGTAAGATGCTTTAACCGTACCGAGCTGGCTTATGTGGCGGCCCTTTTTACTTATAAATTACCAAAGGGTAAACGGATAGCGATTGTCACACATGCCGGGGGGCCCGCAGTGATGCTTGCGGATGCACTCAGCGAGGGCGGTCTTGAGATACCGCACCTTTCAGGCAAAGTCGCAGACAGGCTTCTTGAGAAGCTCTTTCCCGGATCATCAGTGGCTAATCCGATTGATTTTCTGGCGACAGGGACAGCAGAGCAGCTTGGGTATATCATTGATGCATGTGAGAATGAGTTCAGCGAAGTTGATGCCATGGCAGTGATCTTCGGAAGCCCCGGACTAGTTCCGGTGGACGATGTTTATGACTTGCTGCACAAAAAGATACGTTCGTGTAACAAGCCTGTTTACCCGATTATGCCATCTGTCATCAATGTAAAGAGGGAGATAGCTGACTTCACGGTGAAGGGCAATGCGATCTTCCCTGACGAGGTCCTCTTCGGCAGGGCGCTATGCAGGGTGTCCGGAACTCCTGCTCCGGCAGAGACAGATCCACGGTCCGGAAAGGCCGATGCAAAAAAGATCCGGTCAGTCCTTAAGGGAACTGTAGATGGTTATCTTCCACCGGATAAGGTGACGGCATTGCTTAATGCTGCTGGTATTGAAACAGTGCCGGAGAAGATAGTGTCTGCTCCTGATGATGCCACAAGGCAGGCTTCAGGGATGGGATTCCCGGTTGTCATGAAGGTGATCGGACCGGTTCATAAATCAGACATTGGCGGTGTGGTGCTGAACGTTACCACAGCCGCGGAGGTGAAGGCTGAATTCAACAGAATGATGAAGCTGCCGGGTGTGACGGCGATACTGATACAGAAAATGATCAGCGGGTTGGAACTTTTCTGCGGAGCGAAGAAAGAAGGCAAGTTCGGGCATCTGGTGATGGCTGGTATGGGAGGCATCTTTATCGAAGTTTTCAGGGATGTGGCTACATCTTTGGTTCCCGTCTCGGAAAAGGAGGCAGAATCGATGATACGATCCCTTAAATCATATAAGATCATAAAAGGAACCCGCGGAAGCAAAGGTATAAGTGAAGAGGCGTTCATAAGGGTGATAACCTCGGTGTCGGACCTTCTTCTGGAGGCGCCTGAGATCGTTGAGATGGATATCAATCCGCTTCTCGGCTCAGGTGATTCTATTATCGCCGTGGATACGAGGATACGGATTGAGAAATAGCAAGGGGCATGTTGACGAACGAAGAGAGGAACCGGAGCGAAGCGGAGCTCGGCGCAGCCAAATCCCGCGCAGCGGGAGGGCATGGGGCAGAGAGAAAGGGAGAAGGTGAGAAAAGAGGATGGGAGAAAGGTTTTTGTAAAGATAAGAGAGAAGAAGGTGACAAATAGCATTTTTCACGAACTTAAAGTTTTCTACCTTGTGGCCACTGTTTAGGGCTCAAAATAGAAAATTTATGAAAAATACCCCCATAAACCGTAAAACCGTAAGCAAAGCCATTATCGACAGCGGAATCACTGATCTCAATAATGCGAGCATCAGGGAGATTGTCAAGCTTGTCAATCTTCTGATGAAGGAGACGGGTGTTGAATTCCTCAGGATGGAAATGGGAGTTCCTGGGCTTCCGTCAGCGGAGGTTGGCATAAAAGCGGAGATCGAAGCTTTGAAAAAGGGGGTGGCATCGGACTACCCTGATATTGAGGGCCTCCCGCAACTGAAGACTGAAGCTGCACGATTTGTCAAACTTTTCCTGAATACCGATGTTAATCCGGAATGCTGCGTTCCAACCGGAGGAGCAATGATGGGAGGGATGGCCAGCTTTATGGTTGCCAACAGGAATGACAGGACCAAGGAGGGGACACTTTTCATCGATCCCGGATTCCCTGTACAGAAGACTCAGACAAGGATACTGGGTCAGGATTACAGGTCATTTGATGTTTATGACTTCCGCGGTGAAAAACTGGGCCCCAAACTTGAATCGTACTTTAAATCAGGCAGAGTATCAACCATTCTGTACTCCAATCCCAATAATCCTTCATGGATATGCCTGACAGAAGAGGAGCTTCGTATAATCGGGACACTGGCAAAGAAGTATGATGTGATAGTGGTTGAGGATCTGGCTTATTTCGGGATGGATTTCAGGAGTGACTATTCAGTCCCCGGCATGCCTCCTTACCAGCCTACGGTAGCACATTACTGTGATGATTACATTTTGCTAATCTCGAGCTCAAAAATATTCAGCTATGCCGGACAGAGGATCGGCCTGATGGTTATGTCTGACCATCTCTATAACCGTCACTACCCTGACCTCCTGCGATATTATTCATCAGAGATCTTCGGAAGGGCGATGATCTTTGGCGCGCTGTATGCCTTATCTTCCGGAGTAACTCATTCAGTGCAGTACGGTTTTGCGGCGATTCTTAAGGCAGTCAACGACGGTATTTATAACTTTGTCGAAAATACAAAGGACTATGGCCGAAAGGCGGCGATCATGAAAGATCTGTTTACCAGGAACGGGTTTAACATTGTTTATGACAGAGACATTGACAGGCCTCTGGCGGATGGATTCTATTTCACTATCTCATATCCCGGATTTAGCGGCGGCGAGCTTCTTAAGGAACTGCTTTCCTATGGTATAGGTGCTATAACTCTCAATATCACTGGGAGTGAAAGGTCGGAAGGACTCCGGGCCTGTGTCTCCCAGGTGAGGCGCAAACAGATGCCTCTGCTTGAAGAGAGATTGAAGCTATTCAGAGAGAACAATCCAATAAAGGCTTGATATATAAGAATTTAAATTAAGAATAATACAAAAGAAATGGCTAAGATAAAAGGTGCTGTGGTTATCGACACAGAGAGATGCAAGGGGTGCGAGGTGTGCGTCGTCACATGTCCCACGCAGACGCTGGCACTGGCAGTTGAGGTTAACGGCAAGGGGTATCATTACTCCTATGCTGCCTTTCCGGAAACATGTATCGGTTGCGCCAACTGCGCGGTAGTTTGTCCTGATGGCGTTATCACGGTTTACAAACTGAAGGTGGAGTAGCAGATAAAGAAACAAAAAGATATATTGATGGAAAAAGAACTGAAACTGATGAAAGGCAACGAAGCCCTCGCCGAAGCTGCTATACGAGCCGGTGTCGATGGTTATTTCGGGTATCCAATCACTCCCCAGAGTGAGATACTTGAATATCTCGCTGAGGCCAACCCGCAGGCAACGACCGGCATGGTTGTGCTTCAGGCCGAGAGTGAGGTGGCAGCTATAAATATGGTGTACGGCGGTGCCGCGTGCGGCAAAAAGGTGATGACCTCATCTTCCTCGCCCGGCATAAGCCTGAAGCAGGAGGGGATAACATATATTGCAGGTGCGGAACTGCCCTGCCTTATCGTGAACGTTGTAAGAGGCGGACCCGGACTGGGAACGATACAGCCGGCTCAGAGCGACTATTTCCAGGCGACAAAAGGCGGTGGGCACGGCGATTATCACCTTCTTGTGCTGGCACCGGCATCAGTGCAGGAAATGGCTGACTTCGTCGAACTCAGCTTCGATCTTGCATTTAAATACAGGAACCCCGTGATGATATTATCCGACGGTGCCATCGGACAGATGATGGAGAAAGTATATCTCAAACCGCAGAAAAAAAGATCAGAAGAGATCCTTCCGTGGGCCACAACTGGAAAGCCTGCCACGCGCGAACGCAATATAATCACCTCGCTTGATCTTGATCCTGAGCGTCAGGAGAAGTTCAATCTGAAGCTTGTTGCCAAATACCGGGAGATGGCGGAGAAGGAGGTTCGTTTTGAAGAGTTTCAGACAGACGATGCCGAATATCTTTTCGTTGCCTATGGCACCAGTGCAAGGATATGCCAGAAAGCGATCCAGCTGGCAAGGGCCCAGGGGATAAAAGTGGGTCTTCTGAGACCGATCACTCTTTTCCCTTTCCCGAAAAAGAGACTTAACGAACTTGGTTCGAAGGTTAAAGGAATGCTTGCAGTGGAGATGAGTGCAGGCCAGATGGTGGAAGATGTTATGCTTTCGGTCAATGGTAAGACCCGTGTAAGCCACTACGGAAGAATGGGCGGAATGATAGCAACACCGGAAGAGGTGGTGGAAAACCTTAAAATATTTATAAAAGGCTGATTGAGATGACAGAGGTAAAAGCAAAAGATATAGTAAAACCAGAGAACCTGGCATATAAAAAGTCAAAGATTTTGACTGATAATGTTATGCATTACTGTCCGGGTTGCGGACACGGCACGGTTCACCGCGTGCTGGCTGAGGTTATTGAAGAGGAAGATCTGCAGAGCAAAACTGTGGGTATCTCTCCTGTAGGATGTTCTGTGCTGATGTATAACTACCTTGATATCGACATACAGGAAGCAGCTCACGGAAGGGCTCCGGCCCTGGCAACGGCCGTGAAGCGTCTGCTGCCTGACAGGTTTGTCTTTACTTACCAGGGTGACGGCGACCTGGCCGCCATTGGCACGGCAGAGACCATCCATACCTGTAACAGGGGCGAGAACATTCTCATGATCTTCATTAACAATGGCATCTATGGTATGACCGGAGGCCAGATGGCCCCTACGACACTCGCGGGGATGAAATCATCAACCTCACCCTACGGCCGCGATGTGGCTACGATGGGCTCACCGATAAAGATGGCTGACATTGTTGCCCTTCTTCCAGGGACTTGCTATGTTACCCGGCAGAGTGTCAACACTGCCGCAGGTGTCAAGAAACTGAAGAAAGCTTTGAAAAAGGCAGTTGAATATCAGAGAGACAAGAGAGGAACCTGTTTTATTGAGATCGTTTCAAACTGCCCGTCAGGATGGAAGATGACACCGGTTGAGTCAAACAAATGGATGGAAGAGAATATGTTCCCGTTCTATCCGTTGGGTGACATCAAGGTTCCGAAGGTATCGTAGACATTGCATGTAGCGACGCCCTACCAGGGTGTCGTTACGTTGATAATTCGATAAACATTTAAATTTTTACGGAAGATCATGACAGAAGAAATTATAATTGCAGGTTTTGGCGGACAAGGTGTGCTGTCAATGGGGAAAATCATGGCTTATTCCGCCATGATGCAGGGAATGGAGGTAAGCTGGATGCCATCATACGGACCTGAAATGAGAGGAGGAACGGCAAACGTTAATGTGATCCTCAGTGATGAGCGGATCAGTTCACCTATTCTCAGGAACTTTGACACCGCCATCATACTTAACCAGCAGAGCATGGATAAGTTTGAACATAGTGTCAAACCCGGAGGAACCCTGATCTATGACGATAACGGAATAACGCGCCACCCTGAAAGAAAGGATATTGACATCTACAGGATAGATGCGGCGGAAGAGGCTTCCAGGATGAAGATGCAGAAGGTGTTCAACATGATTGTACTGGGAGGATTCATGAAGGTGAAACCTATCCTTAAGACCGAATACGTTATAAAGGGATTAAAAAAGTCCCTCCCGGAGAGATATCACAATCTCATTCCCATGAATGAGGAGGCGATAAAGAGGGGAATGGAGATAATAAAGAAAATCAATTAACTTAACCACCCCGTCCCGATTTCATCGGGGCACCCTTCCTTGCTTATTCGTAAAAGTGCATCTCCCGGATGTATTTCCAGACGGGAGCGGGGACAAACCAGGAGACATCTTTTCCTTCCCTGATGGCATTGCGGATGAATGTACCGGAGATCTCCATTACCGGAGCGCTGACCTCCCTCAGTGAAGCCATCGCAAGAAGCTCAGCCAGCCTCTTACTGCTTTTTCTGCCGTGAATGAGTCTCGGGTAAACAACAATAGGGTATCGCTTTACCAGCTCTTCCGGATTCTTCCATTTAGGCAATGTTGTCAGGTTATCTTCACCCATTATGAGAGTGAACCTGTGTGAAGGATACTTCTCAGTCAGGTAGGTAAGGGTATCAATTGTGTATGACGGTTGCGGAAGGGATAACTCAACATCACAGACCCTGAACCTTTTATCATCACCTATGGCCAGCTCTGTCATGTAAACCCTGTCACGGTCGCCGAGCAGTGTCTCTTTTGATTTCAGGGGATTATGCGGACTTACCACAAACCAAATCTCCTTCAGGCTGGAATACTCGGCTATGTAGTTGGCGATAGCCATGTGCCCTAAGTGAACCGGGTTAAATGATCCGAAGAATAATCCTGCCTCTGTCATCTATTAATTAAAAATGCTTTTACAAAAGTTTCAATCTCACTGCAAGCCCTGTCAAGGTCATCGTTAACTATCACCTTGTCGAACCTGTCAGCCAATCGGATCTCGGAAGATGCCTTTTCAACCCTCATGTTTATCTTGTCGACACTGTCCGTGCCTCTCTTAATGAGTCTGGCCTTCAGTTCTTCCACTGAGGGAGGCATTATGAATATGGCCAGGGCATCCTTTTTAAAGATCGTCTTCAGGTTTATCCCGCCCTTCACATCTACATCAAAAAGCGGGATCTTTCCAAGTTTTGTGATTCTTTCTACCTCGCTTTTCAGAGTACCGTAATAGTGGTCTTCATAGACCTCTTCCCATTCAATGAATTCCCCGGCTTCGATCTTTTTTCTGAACTCGGCAGACGTAATGAAGTAATACTCCCGGCCGTTAACTTCGTTGCCCCTGGGTGTCCGGCTTGTAGCTGAGACTGAGAAGGCGAGTGGAAAACCTGATGTGAGCAGATGGTTCACAAGGGTTGATTTACCGGCTCCTGACGGAGCAGATATAATCAGCACCCTGCTTCTGTGGCTCTTATTCATCAGTTCTACAGGACATTAAGTGACTGTTCCTTGATGCGCTCAAGTTCATCCTTCATCATCACAACCAGTTTCTGCATGGCAGCGTCGTTGGCTTTTGAACCTATTGTGTTTATTTCGCGTCCCATTTCCTGTGATATGAAGTTAAGCATTTTGCCGTTAAGCCCTGCTCCGTCTATGGTCTCCGTGAAGTAGTCACAGTGTTTTTTCAGCCGGACCTTCTCTTCGTTAATATCAAGTTTTTCAAGGTAGTAGATCAGCTCCTGTTCAAAACGGTTCTGGTCGACGTTTTCTGCACCCACAGCCTCCTGAAGTGATGCAGTGAGCTTATCGTGCATACGTGTAATACGTTCGCCTTCAACGGATCCCAGGTTTTCAAGGTACTGCCGGATCCTGTTCACTGACTTCAGCAGGTCTGCTTCCAGTGCCTTGCCTTCCTCGAGGCGGTAAAGATCAGTCATTGCGAGAGCGTCATTTATCAGTCCGGATACCTGGTTCCATTCTTCCTCTGTAAGCTCGGGTCTTTCGGTCTTAAGTGTCTCAGGCAGGCGCATCACGATACTCAGCAGATCATTCTCACTTTTCAATCCAAGCTCTTCACTGATCTCCTTCATCTGGCCATAGTAGTTTTTAACGATATTTTTGTTGATGACCAGGGCGGGCTCCTCATCCATGGCATCGAATGAAACGTAAAGGTCGATCTTTCCTCTTTCAAGTTTCCTCAGGATCATATTCCGCACCTCAAGCTCCTTCTCTTTGTAGATCCAGGGGAGCTTGGTGTTGATGTCAGCCTGTTTGCTGTTCAGTGTTTTTACCTCAACGGTTATCTTCCGGTGTGCAGTCTCAAGCATGGCTTTGCCATAGCCTGTCATTGATCTTATCATCTCAATTCAGTTATGCCTGTAACAAAGATAGGTTTTTTGTATTAAGCGAGAAGGTCAAGCTCGACGGTGAAATGTCTCATGATAGGAGCTTCCCACCTAATGGAAAGGCCTTTGGTGATCTCTTTGCGTCTGTCCCATACGTTGCTCAGTGCGGCAGCAACATAGTCCATATGGTTATCTGAATAGACTCTTCTTGGCACGGCCAGCCGTACGAGCTCAAGGTTAGGATGTCTGTTCAGGCGTGTGACTGGGTCTCTGTCAGCCATGAGGGTTCCTATTTCAGTGCCGCGAACGCCTCCCTCGATGTATATCTCAACTGCGAGTCTCTGTGCAGGGAATTCGCCAGCGGGTATCTGAGGAAGGAATTTGCCGGCGTCAATGAAGATGGCATGACCGCCGAAAGGTATCTGCACCGGGATGCCTGCTGCCTTTATCTTTTCGCCCAGCCTCGCTACCTGTCTTATCCGGGACTCAAGATAATCAGGCTCAGTGCCTTCGAACAGACCCTGTGCCAGGGCGTTCATATCACGGCCTGACATGCCTCCGTAGGTAACGAAGCCCTCAAACATAATATTAAAGGTAGAAGCTTTGCGGAAGAGCTCTTTGTCCCTGAAACCGATAAAGCCTCCCATGTTCACAATGGCATCTTTCTTTGAACTCATGGTCATACCGTCAGCAAGGGAGAACATCTCGCGTGCAATTTCCCTGATGGTCTTGTCAGCGTATCCTGCCTCGCGCGTTTTTATGAACCAGGCATTCTCTGCGAAACGGGCTGAATCAATGATCAGCAGCACTCCGTACCTGTCGGCCAGCTCACGAACACCCTTCATATTGGCCATGCTTACGGGTTGTCCCCCGGCGGTGTTGTTTGTGATTGTCATCACTATGCATCCTATTTTTTCGCGGGGTGTCTCCTTCAGCACTTTTTCAAGACACTCAAGGTCAACATTACCCTTAAAGGGGTCCACTGCAGTGATATCGCCGGCAACCGCAACAGTGCAATCGACGGCGGTCGCCTTCCTGAACTCGATATGTCCTTTGGTGGTATCAAAATGAGCATTGCCGGGTATGATGTCACCTTCCTTTACCAGGACGGAAAAGAGCACATTCTCAGCTGCCCTTCCCTGATGCGTAGGAAGGAAATACTCAAAGCCTGTTATCTCCCTGATGGCTTCCTTGAGGTTATAATACGATGATGCTCCGGCGTAGCTCTCATCACCGGTCATGATGGCACCCCACTGTTTGTCACTCATGGCGCCGGTGCCGGAGTCGGTAAGGAGGTCGATGTAAACCTGCTCTGACCGCAGGTTAAAGAGATTATATGAAGCTGTCTTAATCCATTCCTGACGTTCAGGAAGTGTGCTTCGGTGCATGGACTCTACCATTTTTATTTTGAATGGTTCACAATACGGAAGGTTCATAGTACTGAATTAAGAATTAAGAATTAAGAATTAAGAATTAGGGAAGTGGCCCGGGATGAGGAAATCCGGGGAAAACTAGAAAGCGTCCCTGTTTTTGATATTTTGAAATATCAGTTTCCTGTTTCTTTCCGTTTGAAAAAAGAAAATCATGGAAATGGGTAATTTTTGCAAATATAGCTTTTACGTTTGGGGTACAATCCAAAAAATGCTAAAATCATTTTGTAATGAAACTGAGAACCATTAAGATTCTTGCATTGTCCTATTGTCTGTGAAGCAGTGCATTACTTCCGGGACAGCATGCTATTCATATTAACAGGGATGAGTCTGTCAGATTCCTTGAGAAGATAGAAATCAAAGCTCCGAAAGTGCAGTTCAAGGAGCTTCTCGGGGTGTCGTTTGTGTTCAGGTTCTGAAGTGCACGATAACTCCTCTACCTGATCAGGAGATCCATAATCACAAGGAGCCCGTAGATGACCCCTGCTATACCGTTTGTGGTTCCGAAGGCAAGGTTAACCCTGCTCAGGTCATCAGGTCTGACAATCAAATGCTGGTAAGTCAGAAGAGCGAGGAATATCAGAGCGCCTGCCCAGTACAATGGCCCGCCGGCGCCCAGAAGTCCAGCTGCCACCACAAACAGAGTCGAAAATATGTGCAGGGTGACAGATACGAAAAGTGCCTGACGGCGTGACATCACAGCAGGTATTGAGTAAAGGCCTGTCTCGCGGTCGAACCTGTCATCCTGCAAAGCATAGATTATATCGAAGCCGCTGACCCAGGTAAGCACAATACCTGAATAGATGACAGGGAGCAGTGCGAAAGTGCCTGTGACTGCAATATATGCACCTATGGGTGCAAGACTGAGGCCAAGGCCAAGGATGAAGTGGCACAGAGCTGTGAATCTCTTGGTAAAACTGTAACCAAGAATGATTATCAGAGCAACCGGTGAAAGCATGAAAGTCAGCCTGTTGAGCAGGGCTGTGGCTGTAATAAAGAATACCGAGCTCACTATAACGAATGCCAGAGCATTGCGTTTTGATATTTTGCCTGACGGTATTTCCCTGCCTGCAGTCCTGGGATTCATGCTGTCATACCGTTGATCAGCATATCTGTTGAAAGCCATGGCAGCGCTGCGGGCAAAAACCATACAGGCAAGCATCAGCAGGAAAGCCCTGAGACTAAAACCGTAGCCACCAGTGGTTACTCCTAAAAAGTACCCGACAAGTGCAAAAGGCAATGCAAAGACAGTATGGCTGAACTTAACCAGTGAAAGATAATCGGTTGTCTTACCAAACAGTTTCTTCATCTCAGGGTAGCCCCAAACTCGCGTTCAAAAGCTCTGGTAAGGGAGCTCATAACTTTGTCAATGTTCTTTTCGGTGAGGGTTTGTCTGTCATCTCTCAGGATAAAAGAAACGGCATAAGATTTCTTATCTTTTCCAAGGGCATCGCTCTCGTACACATCAAACAGATCTACATCCTGCAGGATATTACGCTCAGTCTTATAGGCCAGGTCTTTTATATCACTGAATTTTACTGATTTATCCACAAGAAGCGCCAGGTCGCGGCGTACCCAGGGGTACCTTGGCAACTCGCTGAACCGGATATTCCGGGTTTTCAGGGTTTTGATGATGTTTTCCCAGATGATCTCGGCGTAGAAGACATCCTGTTTAATATCGAACATGGATAGGTACTTCTTCGATACCTGTCCGAATGATGCAATATCGAGGCTTCCTGCAGTATATTTCATTGCCTCCCTGAACCATCCGGATTTTTCCTCTGTGACAACAATCTCTCTATCGGTGATGCCAAACCTTGACAGGACGAGTGTGACATAGCCTTTTATATGGAAGAATTTTGCGGATGCTTCAGGCGTATTCCACCTCTGCCTGTTCATATTCCCTGTCACCGCCAGTGCCAGTATCTGCTTCTCGCTGTAATTATCTGTTATCTCCAGCGTGCCTTTTCCAGCCTTTCTGTTATATGTATATCCAAGCTCAAAGAGCCTGAGATCGCTATTCTGCCTGTTGATGTTCCATGCAATTGTATTCAGGATTCCCGGCAGGAGCGACACTCTCATTACATTCAGGTCGTTGCTGAGCGGGTTAGCCAGCCGCACCATGTGTGCCGTGTCAAAGTCACCTGTCGCTTCGTACCATGCTGCCGGGGTAAGTGAGTTGCACATGATCTCGGCAAAGCCGTTGCCTGACAGAAGCTCGGCCATATTCACCGACACCTTTTCCCTGTCCGGTTTGTCAGTGTACGAAAGCATGGAGTGCATCTCGTTACTTACGCCGATATTGTTATAGCCGAATATTCTAAGTACCTCTTCAGTAACGTCAGCTTCGCGGGTGACATCAACCCTGTATTGCGGTATCTCGAGTGTCAGCACATCGGTGGTCTCACCGGTTATGCGTATATCGAGACTGTAAAGGATTGTCTTGACGGTCTCGACGGGTATTTCTTTGCCGATAAGTTTGTTCATGCGGTCAAGGGAGAACCTGACCACAGCTTTTCTCACCGGCGCAGGATAGAAGTCTGTTATATCACCCATAATTTCACCTCCGGCAAGCTCCTTAATCAGAAGAGCTGCTCTCCTGATGGCATATATCGTCATCTCCGGATCAGATCCTCTTTCGAAACGGTAAGAAGCGTCAGTATGGAGGTCATGACGTCTGGATGTTCTTCGCACTGACACAGGGCTGAAAGCAGCGCTCTCAAGGAAGACAGACTTTGTTGTCTCATTCACGCCCGACTTTTGTCCGCCGAAAACACCTGCTATGCACATTCCTTCAGTCTCATCGCATATCATAAGGTCAGACGACGACAACTCGCGTTCAATGCCGTCGAGAGTAACGAACTTTGTTCTGTCAGGAAGTGTCTGGACTATAACTCTGTTGCCTGTGATTGCGTCAGCATCGAATGCATGAAGGGGCTGTCCCGTCTCATGAAGGACGAAATTGGTAATGTCCACCACATTGTTAATCGGATTCAGTCCGATTGATCTGAGACGTGTCTGCAACCACCCTGGTGACGGAACAACATTAATTCCTCTTATTGTCAGGCCCGAGTATCTTATGCACGCTTCCGTTGCTTTTACTGTGACGGCAATAGCACCGTCATTCCTGTCTTTTTTAAAATCACCAGTCTCCGGCAGTTTTGCCCTGACAGGTTTCTGAAGGTTGAAGTATGCTGCCAGGTCGCGCGCTACACCGAAGTGTGAGCTGCAGTCGATCCGATTGGGAGTAAGTCCTATTTCGAAGATAGTGTCATGTGTGATACCAAAATAATCAGCGGCGGAAGAACCGATCTTTGCAGAAGGGTCAAGCACTATAATACCTTCATGGCCGGTACCTATGCCCAGCTCATCCTCTGCACATATCATCCCTTCAGACAGTTGTCCGCGAATCTTTGAACGCTTGATTTCAAACTGCTCATCTCCCTTGAATATCATGGTACCGGGCACTGCCACTGCAACAACCTGTCCTGCAGCGACATTAGGAGCACCACAGACGATGTGAAGCGGATCGCTGCCTCCGGTATCAACGGTAGTGACGCTGAGTCTGTCTGCGTCAGGATGCCTTCCGCATGTGAGTACCCTGCCGATGACCACACCCTTCATTCCTCCTTTAACAGATTCCCATTCCTCAACACCTTCCACTTCAAGACCTAAGCTTGTCAGTATTGTTGAGAGCTCATCAGGTTCAACATCAAAACTCAAATACTCCCTGAGCCAGTTATAAGAGATCTTCATCCTTAATAAATTAGACTGATTTCATAACATGCAAAAGTAAATAAAAAAGGTTAGAGGCATCATACGGATGCTATAAATCGGACGATCATTATAGTTATATTTGCACTTCAATAAACTGGTACATGATCATACAGGAGAATGACAAACTGATACTTATAACCAACGATGATGGTCTGTATGCTGCCGGATTAAAAACGCTGACAGATGTCATGCAGGAGTTTGGCAAAGTGGTTGTTATCTCTGCCACTGAGAGCCGCAGCGCGATGTCACAGGCACTCACTGTCCAGCAGCCGCTGAGGGTCAAGCTGCTGGAAGAAAACGAAAAAAAAATGATCTATGCCTGCAGCGGAACTCCCGCTGACGGGGTGAAACTTGCCGTTAACCAGCTTCTCGGACGCAGGCCTGACATTATCGTTTCAGGCATCAACCACGGTTCAAATGCTTCTGCAAGTGTTCTCTACTCAGGCACCATGGCTGCCGCACTTGAGGGTTGTCTCTACGGCATTACTTCTGTAGGTTTTTCTCTTAACAGCTATTCATCGACAGCTGACTTCTCAGTATGCGAAAAATATATCAGGATGGTGTGTAAAATGGTACTCAGTGAACCGCTGCCGCAGGGAGTCTGCCTGAATGTCAACATACCGGCCATAAAAGCATCCGAGGTTAAAGGGATAAGGGTCGCACGCCAGGCCAGTGGCTGGTGGCAGGAAGAATTTGAGAAGAGAAAAGACCCGATGGGGAAAACCTACTACTGGCTGACAGGTTGCTTTGTGAACCGTGAGCCTGAGTCAACTGATACGGATGAATGGGCAATGCAGAACGGATATGTCTCTGTGGTGCCTGTGACAACAGATATGACAGCCCATAATTTTATAAGCGAACTGAAAACAAAATTCTGACATGTGGTTCAGAGAACGATTCAATAATATTCTGACAGGAGTGATCTCAGGGATCATCCTGCCGGTTCTGGGTTTCCTTGTGTTCTTTCTTCTTACCCGCCATGGACTGTCAGTAGAGCAATATATACAGCATATGGAAGCTGCTAATAATGTGACTGAAATAATGAGTGTTTCGGTATTTACCAACATCATAATTTTCCTTGTATTTAATCGCTTTGACATGCTCAGGGCTTCAAAGGGCGTTCTTGGCATCACCATCATCTGGGCCTTTGTGGTATTCGGTATAAAGCTGTTCTAGGATGAAATATTTTATCATAGCCGGAGAGCCGTCGGGTGATCTTCACGGGTCAAACCTCATCAGGAATCTTATCATGGCTGATCCGTCTGCAGATATTTCATGCTGGGGAGGTGATATGATGAAAGAGGCAGGGGCGAAGCTGCTGAAGCATTATCGCGAGACAGCATTCATGGGAGCATGGGAGGTTATAGTGAATATCCGGAAGGTGAAGGCAAATTTTGCTGAATGCCGCAGCCAGATAGACTCAATCAGACCTGATGTAGTTATTCTCATCGACTATGCGGGTTTCAACCTGAGAATAGCGAAGTTCGTAAAGCACATGGGGATCAGGGTCTTTTATTACATCTCTCCGAAATTCTGGGCATGGGGCGAGGGAAGAGTAGAAAAGATAAAAAAGTATGTCGACAGACTGTATATAATTTTCCCGTTTGAGAAAGCCTTTTTCAACAGGCATGGTTACCGAACCGTATACCTTGGGAACCCGCTTATTGACCAGGTCGAATCGTTTCGCCGGGAAATACCTGATCGTGACGCACTTATGGCCTCTCTTGGTCTTGGCAAAAAGCCTGTCATTGCACTCCTCGCAGGCAGCAGGATGCAGGAGGTCAGGAAGATCCTGCCTGTGATGGCAAGTGTTGCCGGCAGTTTGCCTGGCTACCAGTTTGTGGTTGCCGGGATGGAACACCTGCCGGAGAAAACATACAGAGATATTATTGGAACGATGCCTGTCACTGTGATTTACAGGAAGACATATGATCTGCTCTCGGTTGCTGAGGCAGCGCTTGTGACGTCCGGTACTGCCACGCTCGAAGCTGCTCTTTTTGATGTCCCGCAGATTGTCTGCTACAAGACAAGCGCACTTACCTATCATCTGGCCAGGAGTTTCATGAAGGTACGCTTCATCTCACTTGTCAATCTGATAATGGACAGAGAGGTGATCAGCGAGCTGATCCAGGATGACCTTAATCAAATGACTTTGCACCGTGAACTTCAGAGCATTATCCGGAGCGGAAATAAATATGATACCATCAGGGGCGACTATAAGCAGCTTCGCACCTTGCTCGGCGAGAGCGGTGCATCAGCACGTATTGCTTCGGATATGTTTGATACGCTGAAGAGCTCCGTAAGGTGACCATGACAAGAGCCCTGGCATTTATAGTACTGTTGCTTCTGCCCTTGACTTCCGGCGGTCAGGTAAGCGTCAGGATATTTGCCCGCACCCGTCCGTCTACAATAGTATTCACACCGCTGCAGGGTGAGTTCCAGCTTAATGATGGAAGAACTAAAGATCTGAAGATCAGCGTCAATGAGACTGTCGCGGTGACAAGGCATGATGATCAGATTATTTATATGACACTGTCAGGTGTTTCAGCTGTGACAGATTCAGTCATCATTGAACCTCTGTCGGAGGGTGCCTTATTTTCACTTCGCGCTCCTGCCGGCGGTGAGCAGCTTAAAACACTTGATGGCTTTCTTAAGGTTAAGTCTTATCCCGGTTCACTCCAGGTACTTAATGTTACCTCAGTCGAGAATTATCTTCCCGGTGTCGTCGAGGCTGAGGCAGGCAAGAGCGGTCCGGAAGAATATTTCCGCGCGCAGGCTGTCGTTGCACGGACTTATGTGTACCGGAACATTGACAGACATGAGCTTGATGGTTACAATCTTTGTGACGACACTCATTGCCAGGTCTATCCGGGAATCATTTCAGACAGCCTTATTACCGGAGCCTGCAAGTCCACAACAGGCAAAGTCATTATTGACCGTGACAGCATGCTTATAGTTTCAGCTTTTCATGCTAACTGCGGAGGTGTAACCGCTTCTTCATCTGATGTGTGGGTTGCAAAATACCCTTATTTGATATCTATTAAAGATCCATGGTGCGGTTACTCGCGATCTTCGACATGGAAGGCGGCTATACCGCTCGGTGTATGGAATGACTTTCTGAGATTGAAGAATGTGGAGCCCGGAAGGGAGACAGAGCTTTATTCTTCTGCGGGAAATCAGTCCTCTAGAATCTTCAATTATACTGTTGATGGGATCCATGTTTCGAAGGAAGATATCAGACAACGGTTCAATCTCCGTTCCTCCTTTTTCACACTTGCCCGGACAAGTGACAGTATTGCGGTGACAGGCAGAGGCTATGGACACGGTGTAGGCCTGTGCCAGGATGGAGCCCGGGCAATGGCCGCTGGAAAGAACAGATATGATCAGATAACCGGCTTTTATTATCCCGGCACATTTATTACAGACATTAAAAATGCACGCAGGCCTGAAAGGCCTTGAAAGTTTTCAATATTTTTACAGCAAACTTACAGGTATGTTCACCCTCTTAAGAAAAGAGATATCAGGTTTTTTCAGCTCGCTGACAGGCTATATCGTCATGATTGTTTTTCTTCTTGCCAACAGCCTGATCATGTGGGTGATGCCAGGACAATGGAATTTGCTTGACAGTGGCTATGCCGGGCTTGACACACTGTTTGTTCTGTCGCCGTGGCTCTTTCTTTTCCTCGTCCCTGCCGTCACAATGAGACTTTTTGCCGAAGAACGAAGATCAGGGACCCTTGAATTGCTCTACTCACGTCCCCTTGGTGAAGGTGCTATTATATACGGAAAGTTCCTTGCTTCAATTTTGCTGGTGCTTATCTCCCTGCTGCCCTGTATTGTTTTTGTTATATCTGTCTGGGTGCTCGGGGAGACCCCGGGCAATCTTGACAGGGGAGGAACAGCAGGGTCATTCATCGGACTTATCCTGCTTGCCGCGGTATATTCTGCCATCGGACTCTTCGCATCTTCACTTACTGAGAACCAGGTTGTGTCATTTATTGTGGCTGCTGTACTATGTTTTGTTGTTTTCACCGGTTTTGACTCTGTTGCATTATTGCCCGGGTTGTCTTCCATAGATGAATATGTGACCAGGCTGGGCATTAATGATCATTACAGATCGATCAGCAGAGGTGTTCTTGATATCCGTGACATCGCATATTTCATTTTTGTTACAGTGCTCTTCAATGAGGCTGCCAGGATATCACTGCGGCGCAGTTCTGTAAAGAAGCCGCTCATGATCATTGGAGCGGTTGCCCTGGTATGCGCACTGCTATCATTGCTTAACATAAGGGTTGATCTCACTGAAGACAGACGGTTTACTCTTGCTGATCCGACCAAAAAGATCCTCAGAGAACTCGATAAGGATGTTCATGTGGATGTTTACCTTGAAGGAGAGATGCCTGTGGCCTTCAAGAAGCTGCGCCGCAGCACGCAACAGTATCTGGATGAGTTCCGGATCGCCTCCCGGCGAAAAGTCTCCTTCTCATTCATCAATCCGTATGAAGGATCTGTTGCTGCTGAAAGGGAAAAATATCAGAATGAACTTATCAGCCGGGGACTGATGCCTGTCAACGTCATGGCAAGTGACGGGGAAGGTGGGAAGACCCAGAAAAGGATCTTCCCGTCAATGACTGTAACATGCGGTAAAACCGTTATACCTGTCAACTTTTTAAGAAATAACCCGACCCTTCCCGCCGAGACCAATCTGCTTCATTCGACGGAAGGTCTTGAATATGAGATCATTCAGGCAATAGCAACGGCAACTGCTGATTCTGTCAAACGTATTGCATTTATTGAAGGACACGGTGAGCTTGACGAGATATATGTCGCTGACCTGACGCTTGAACTGGCCAAATTCTTTAATATTGACAGGGGGACTATCGGCGGCAAGCCTGGAATAATTGACCGTTATGCAGCCATCGTTATAGCTGACCCCAAAGGCAAGTATGATGAAAAGGACAAATTCATTATCGACCAGTACATTATGAACGGAGGCAGGGTGTTATGGCTTGCCGAGGAGGTAAATGTAAATGCAGACAGCCTTCCCGGCGGCTCCACGGTGGCCCTCTATGAGCCTCTTTCCTTCGACGATATGCTTTTCAGATACGGTGCAAGGATAAATCCTGTCATCATCCAGGATGCCGAATGCATGGTCATTCCTCTGAGGATAAACGGTCCGGACGGTCAGGCTCAATATGTGCCTGCACCCTGGGTGTACTATCCGCTGCTGAAACCCTCACAAGACAACCCTATAACGCGCAATCTCAACAGGGTGAAAGCTGAGTTCGCAAATTCAATTGATACGGTAGGACGCGATCCGGGAGTGAAAAAGAGTATTCTTCTGACCACATCAGGCCAGACACGCACGGTATCACCGCCTCAGGTAATCTCTCTTGAGGAGGCCGATGAGGCAATTCCTCAGGAAATGTTCACTGCCGGCGAGTTGCCTGTGGCTCTGCTGCTTGAAGGGAAATTCAGGTCAGCATTCACGAACCGCATGACGGAGAGTATTATAGGGGAAGCAGGGAAAAATATCAGGACTGAAAGCAAGCCGACAAAGATGATCGTAGTAGCTGACGGCGACATTATAAGAAATGAAGTCAGCTGGAACGGGGGTGTGGCTGAGCCGATGACACTGGGCCTTGACAGGTATACCATGCAGACATTCGGCAACAAGGATTTTCTTGTCAATTGCATCAACTATCTTGTCGATGACAACGGACTCATTGAAATGCGCTCACGGGAGATAAAACCAAGGCTTCTCGATCAGGCCAGAACTAAGGAGCAGCGCACTCTGTGGCAATTGCTTAATACCGTAATACCGTTAATACTGATCATTATTTCCGGTGTCGTCTATAACTGGTTAAAGCAGAGGCATTATAATTCAGTTAAATAATTTTGTTTGAGGGTAAGATATTTTTTTGTAATATTGATAACCCGGCTTTAAAAGCAGACAATTCAATAAATCAATGAGTTGACGGGTGAAAATGGCTTAATTCGGAATAACTTTAAAAACAGACAATATGAAATTTGTTGTATCAAGCACGGAACTTTTAGGTCATCTTCAGGCGATAAGCAGGGTGATCAGTTCAAAGAATACTCTTCCTATTCTTGACAATTTTCTTTTCAATGTCAGCGGGAACGACCTTGAGATAACGGCCTCCGACCTTGAGTCGACCCTGATAACACGCATGAGGCTTGACAATATAACCGGCAGCGGTACAATAGCTCTCCCGGCAAGAATATTGCTTGATACGCTGAAAGAGTTCTCTGAGCAACCTCTTACCTTTGATGTCAATCCTGATACTCTGGCTGTAGTCATTAACTCTGAGAACGGCCGTTTCAGCATCGTCGGCCAGAATGGCATTGACTTTCCTGTTCTCCCTGTCATCAAAAAGGAAAAACGGTTTTCGTTTAATATTGCAGCAGACATTCTGCTTTCCGGAATATCACGCACGCTTTTTGCCACCGCTGATGATGAGCTGCGCCCGGTAATGGGAGGCATACTTGTTGAAGCCTCGCCTGAGAAGCTTACCTTCGTTGCATCCGACGCTCATAAGCTGGTGAGATACCAGCGAAGCGACGCCAAAGCTGACGATACCGCGTCATTTATTCTTCCTAAAAAACCAGCATCACTGCTGAAGAACATACTCCCGAAGGAGAGCGGCGTTGTCTCGGTGGAGTTTGACGACAGGAATGCATTCTTCAATCTGTCTGATTACAAAGTTGTATGCCGGCTTGTTGAAGGCAACTATCCGAATTACAATTCAGTCATCCCGAAGAATAACCCGAGGAAGGTGCGTATTGACAGGCTTGAGCTTTATAATATCCTCCGCAGGGTATCAGTCTTTTCAAATCAGGCCAGCAACCTTGTAAAGCTTCAGTTCACACCAAACCAGATCACTGTATCTGCACAGGATGTTGATTTTTCAATATCGGCTTACGAACGCCACAAATGTCTCTATGAGGGCGATGAAATGGAGATTGGCTTCAAATCGGTCTTCCTGCTTGAGATACTTTCCAACATCACATCACAGGATGTCATCATTGAGCTCGCCGATCCCACCAGGGCAGGACTTTTTCTTCCTTCGGAGACCAGCAATGAGGAAGAAGACCTCCTGATGCTGCTCATGCCAATGATGATTAATGCCTGAGACTTTTCTGAAATGGAGTTAACCCTGAGGAAACCCCTGGTTATCATTGATCTTGAGACAACCGGGGTAAGCATAGCTTCTGACCGTATCGTAGAGATATCCGCATTGAAAGTAATGCCCTCGGGAGCCGAGGAGTGGCTCACGATGAGGCTTAATCCGGGAATACCAATTTCACCTGAAGCGACACGCATCCATGGTATAACGGATGCTGATGTGGCAAACGAACCTCATTTCAAGGATGTGGCAAAAAAGATAGCTGCCTTCCTGGAAGGATGCGACCTTGCCGGTTTTAACGCAATGAAGTTCGATATACCGATACTCTGCGAAGAGTTTCTACGTGTGAATGTCGACTTCAATCCGGCACGTCACAGGTATGTCGATGTACAGGTCATCTATCACAAGAAGGAGCAGAGAACATTAGGAGCCGCCTTTAAATTCTACTGTGAACGGGAGCTGGAGAATGCGCACAGTGCACAGGCGGATGCTGCTGCCACTTATGAAATACTGAAGGCGCAGCTCGACAGGTATCCTGATCTTGAAAACGATATCGAAAAACTATCCTCCTTCAGCGCTTTTAACAATAATGCCGACCTTGCAGGCAGGATTGTGTTCAGTGAGCAGGGAGTGGAGGTCTTCAACTTCGGCAAGCATAAGGGAAAACCTGTTGAACAGGTCTTAAAAGAGGAGCCATCATATTACTCATGGATGATGAACGGTGACTTCCCTCTTAACACAAAACAGGTGCTTACGGCAATAAAACTTCGCTCTTTCGGGAAAGCCTGATAACGCTATGAAAATTATTTGTGTTGGTTTAAATTACAGGAAGCATGCGGCAGAGATGAACAAACCGGTGCCGGTTGAGCCCATGATATTCCTCAAGCCGGATTCGGCCATACTAAAGAAGAACAAGCCTTTTTTTCTTCCTGATTTTTCAGCTGATGTGCAGTTTGAAGCTGAGGTGGTACTCAGGATCTCCAGGCTGGGGAAGGGCATCTCCGTAAAGTATGCCCCGAGATATTTTGATGCACTGACGGTAGGTATTGACTTCACTGCCCGCGATCTCCAGAACAAATTTAAAAACGCAGGTCAGCCCTGGGAGCTGTCAAAAACTTTTGACGGCTCGGCGCCGCTGGGTACTTTCATGCCTAAAGATAAATTTGCCCGTATGACTGACATCAGCTTCACCCTTGATGTCAACGGCGTCAGAAGGCAGAGTGGAAATACATCCGACCTGATCTTTAATTTCAATGAGATAATATCTTATGTTTCAAGATATTATACTTTAAAAACAGGAGATCTTATTTTTACAGGGACACCTTCCGGGGTAGGTCCGGTAAGCAAAGGTGACAATCTTGTTGCACAGTTGGAAAGTGAGACCGTTCTTGATTTCTTTGTAAAGTAATATCCACAGGGATCTCCATCCCTTCCGGATTCCCGCTTTATTTCATAATTCTCCCGACAGGATAAAGCATTGTTCGTTTTTCCAGTTCAGAGACCGGTGTGTTCTGATAGAGCCATTGCAGCTGAGCCACGGGATCGGTCGCCATCCTGGTATCTTCGCTTTTGGCTTTCTCAAATGCAGATCTCAGCGCAGGGTCATGGTCAAGGAGCTCCTTCAGGTGGCTCTCAAATCCCCATACCGAGTACCAGTCCTGTCCTTCCAGGAAAGAGTCAAAGAAATTCCATGCAAAGAAAGAGGCTTCACCCTGAGGTTCCAGCATATATACAATATATTGATTCGACCTTTGATTCAGGGGAATTATATAATCGCCTTTCAGGAATTTTACCTCCTGCACCGCTGGCCGGACTGCCACTTTCGTGTTAAAATAATGACCCTGGGAGGCCCTGTCTGCATGCTCGTAGTTCTCTATATAATATGTTTCAACAGTTAGCATGGTGTCGTTTTCGAGCTGATGCATCACAACCCCGTTATTATGAAGCCGTTCAATCACCTCCTCCCACGCAAAGGGGACTATATAGGCTTCAGGTGCTGACACAGTAATCGCAGGCCTGAAATAATTATAATACCTGATCGTGTCAACATATGGTTTATCATGGTTATAGAAGCCAGTCTTCCTGCCGGTAATGGGGGTGGTGGTTTCATCATATCTGTAACCCCGGAAAGGGATCAGATCCCACCTGGTTGTATCCTGTTCCCAGTCAAGCACATATTCTCTGTCAGTAAGTGTCAGACGGTTAGCCTCACTCCTCAGCTTGAGCATCTCCTTATAGTTTTCAGACGTGAACCTGACCAGCTCCGTGATAAACTGCCATGTACCTTCAACCCTTTCAGGATATGGCTTGTATACCAGTGTCTCAGTCATGAAGCTGAATGAGTTGAACAGTGTGGCATAACCCGTCGAAAAATAGAGACACTCTTTAAAACCATCTATCGCCTTTATTTCGCCTCTCTCTGTGTACTGGACATAAGGTATCATCTCGTTATTATGTTCGCTTTGCATGCGACTGTAAAGTTCGGGGATCATCTTACCGCGAAAGAACTTTTCCATCCCGGGGTACATCCTTTCCGGCTGTGTGGCAATAAGGGTGACCGTATATTGATGATCAGAGCCGTCTGTAGTGTGTGTATCGAGGAACACGTCAGGATCGAGGAAGCTGTATATATCAGCAAAAGCCCTTGCATCGCGCGAGTCCTGCTTCACAAAGTCGCGGTTCAGATCGAGGAAGCGCGTGTTTCGCCTGGCTCCCTTTTCGTCAGGACCGTTCTGGTTGATACGGTAGTACTGGCTCCGGGTAAGGGCACCGCCAATGTTGTACACCGGAATTATGGCAATGACACAGTTGCGAAGGTATTTTTTCATCCCGTCCCTGTTTTCCAGGATATCAGCTGCAAACCTCGCGCTGGCGTCAATACCCTCAGGCTCTCCGGGGTGAATGCCATTATTGATCAGAATAATGGCTTTTCCGCTCTCATGGATTTTCACGGGATCAAATTCCCTGTCGCCGGATATGACGAACAGGTGCAATGGTCTCCCCGCATCTGTCATCCCCATTTCAAGGAGTTGTGCTTCAGGGTAAGCTTCATCAAGAGAACGGTAATAACTGATTGCCTCCTCCCAGGTCAGGCTGTGGTTTGATTTATATCTTAGTGCCGGAATGGCGGGATTATCCTGGGCAGAAATGTTTGCAGCCAGCAGGAATGAAAGAAGCGGAATTAGATAGCGTCTTGTCATGGTTTCTTTTTTGAAAAATAATCAGTCACTGTTTCTACTCTTCTTTTCTGCTCCTCAACGAGGTCAGGAAACATGGAATATGTAGATTCTAGATGCCGGAAACGTGCGTTGATGTTTGAGATCACCATTTCCGGCATAGCTTCGTCTGAAACTCCTCTCACGGAGTAGATCTCAATATATCTCCCGATGCCTGTTGTCCCGAAGGCATCCATATCGTCGGCAACAGATATGATTGCAGCCAGTGATGAAGGATCAGAGAGTTTCCGGTACGACTTGTCGTCATGCTTCTCAATAGCATCCAGTATCTCATTCCTGTCACTAATGTCCAGGTCACATTTATTAAGGAACTTGCTGCATATCTGCCTGCTCTCCGTGCCATGACCGGTGCCCTGGTTGACCGTAAGGCCAGTATCATGAAAGTATGCAGCTATGATTGCCTTCTCTGCCAGGCGGGGGTCAGTGACAAGGCCTGAATCATAGAGCCGTGAAAGCAGGAGTGAAGCATTATCCCAGACCCTGGAATGGTGGAGATGGTCATGTGAAGGAAGATGAGTATTATTAAAGAGGCTGCTGCATTCCTGTGTCAGCCGGTGCCTGTACTTCTTCTCGGCAGCTTCAATAAAGGGATGAGACATTTCAGGGTTATAAAGTAACGACGCCCTGGATGAGCGTCGCTACGTTAATTTTGTCACCAGTCCGGGGAAAGTGAATTAACGTGACAGCATACCTTCAGCAAGGTCAAGTATTGTTGTGTCTTCTATAGTGACTATTCCCCCTTCGGGTCCTTTTTCAATATGGATCCCGGCACTCTGTCCGCGGTCAAAATTCCACCCGCCGAAATAATTCCTTACGGTTTCCTCAGACAGTGCCAGCTCATCGGCTATCTTCCTTATACTGCCGTTAGGGAGCTGATCTTTGATCTTCCTCAGTTGAGAAAAAGTAATTGTTCGTGCCATGATTAAATTGGATAGATTTCTTCAAATATACTTATATTATATTGAAAACTGAAATAAAAATACCTCTTTAAGTTTATTTTAACATTTTAGATTTCAATGGATTGAACATCCCTTATAATATAGACGTCGTAATCGCCGAGATATTCAAATCCGGCATTCCTGTACAATGCGACAGCCGCAACGTTCGATCTGTGGACTTCCAGTTTGACCTGGTATCCCTTTTCCTTTACAAACCGCAAGGTTTCTTTGAGTAATTCTTTGGCGAGACCCCTGCGCTGGTATTCAGGATCAATTCCAAAGTGGTGCAGATGGAGGCGCCTGCCGTCGAATGTCAGCCATGATGTGCCAACGATCCTTTGTATCGGGCTGTCATCGCACATTACGAGCATTAGTCCGCCCATATCAAGGCTGCGTTCCACTGTTGCTTCATCATCGCCTCTCTCCGGTCTGCTCAGGCCCGTGGCCATCCACAGGTTCATGATACCGTTGAAATCGCCCTTAAGATATTTTCTGATAGTCATAGCCGGTCAGCGAGAACTGTAAACGAAATCTTCACGGATTTATCTCAAGCTCCTTTATGTAGGCCAGAAACTTCGAAAGTGATTTTCTCTTGAGATCGTCAAAATTAAAATCGATATTATTGTTAAGGTAATCAATTACTTCAGCGGGTGTAGCTTTAGCTCCCTCACGAAGCAACGATACAGCTTCGTCTTTACGGCTCAGTCCCTCGCCGAGAGCCTTGTTGAACAGCCTGATAAAATCATCAGGCAGCGGCTTTGATGACACCCAGCACGCGAAGACAAATGGCAGGCCGGTGAATTTCTTCCATTCCAGGCCGAGGTCGAGCCTGCAGGAGAATAAATGTGCATACTCAAAGCATCTGTCACCGATCATGACAGCCGCTTCGCCGTGTTTCATGTTGGTGATGTCGAAATCCTCAGACGCAGGCTGCCATTCAAACTCTCTCTTCCATGCCCTGGCTGCGAGAATTTTGCATAAGGTAACTGAACTCCTTGATCTGAAATCAAGGTATATCTTAGTGATCTCTTTGAAAGGGGTGTTGCTGACAAGAAGCACTGTGCGCACCTCACCCTGGGTGCTAAGGCAGTAATCGCTGACAATATGATACTCCTCCATTGAAGCGATCATGGCGACAGGTATCAGGCCTATGTCAGTCTTTCCGGCGATCAGCCTGTCGGCGCATTCGGAGGGATGACACACTTCGAGGTCTATCAGGGAGGCCACCTCCCCGTCACGCAGGCCCAACATGAAAGGATAACTGTTAATATACTTGACTGCTGAAACCCTGATCTTTTTCATCTCATTAGCTGCCGGTGCAGATAAATACAAAGGTTCAATTTTTTTACACCAGTACAAAATAGTATTTTTGTTTTTTAATATTCACATCAATTGCTGGTGAGGAGTTAATAATTATGGACCGGTTAAAGGCAATTTCACCTGTTGACGGCCGCTACGGAGAGCGGGTCAAGGAGCTGATCCCGTTTTATTCGGAGTTTGGGCTGATGCGCTACCGGGTACTCACGGAGATAGAATATTTCATTGCACTGTCTCATGCAAACCTGCCACAATTCAGCACTTTCCCGGAAGGCAAAGACATATCACTGAGATCAGTGTACAAGGAGTTCACCGTCGCCGACGCAGAACACATCAAGGAGAGGGAAGCGGTGACCAATCATGATGTCAAGGCTGTCGAGTACTTTGTCAGGGAAAAAGCAGTTTCTCTCGGGTTGCAGCAGTGGTCTGAGTTTGTGCATTTCGGGCTGACCTCGCAGGATATAAATAACACTGCCATACCCATGGCGATACGGGATTCAATGAGGGAGGTCATGATACCCGTTCTGGTTTCATTGCGTGATGCTCTTGACATCATGGTGGCTGAATGGGCAGACATACCGATGCTTGCCCGCACACACGGACAGCCCGCCACACCTACCAGGCTGGGGAAAGAGATAGCTGTGTTCAGAGAAAGACTCGATGATCAGCTTCTCACGCTCATGATGACAAAATATTCCGGTAAGTTTGGAGGCGCCACAGGCAATCTTAACGCTCACAAAGTAGCTTATCCTAAAGTTGACTGGGTTGCATTTGCAAATAAACTCCTGAGTGAACAGCTGGGGATTGAGAGACAGCAAACGACAACACAGATTGAACATTATGACGGACTGGCAGAACTGTTTGACAGTATCTGTCGCATTAATACGGTCCTGACCGACCTCTGCAGGGATATGTGGAGCTATATCTCGCTTGATTACTTCAAGCAGACAATCATCAGTGGCGAGGTTGGTTCTTCAGCCATGCCTCACAAGGTCAATCCAATTGATTTTGAGAACGGTGAAGGCAATCTGGGTGTTGCTAACGCTCTTTTAAGACACATGTCTTCAAAACTTCCTTTATCACGAATGCAGCGTGACCTCACTGATTCAACGGTTATAAGGAACACCGGTGTCGCCATGGCGCACTCACTGATAGCCTGGAAATCGGTAAAAAAAGGTCTCTCAAAGCTGATCGTCAACCATGAAAGGATAAAGAGCGACCTTGAAAATAATTGGGTGATTGTTGCCGAGGCGCTCCAGACGATATTGAGGAGGGAAGGCTATCCGAAGCCTTATGAAGCACTTATGGAGTTTACCAGGACAAATGAGAAAATAACTGGTGAAGCTATACGCAAATTCATTGACAACCTTAATATAGATGCTGCGGTCAAGGAGGAGATGAAAGCCGTCACTCCGTTCAACTATACCGGGTTCTGATAGAAGCAATATGAAGAGTATCAGAACACTCCTACAATATCTGAAGCCTTATAAGTGGCTGGCAGTTAAGAATATGTTATATAATATTCTTAGTGCATTCTTTGCCCTCTTCACATTCACACTGATAGTGCCTTTCCTCCAGATACTTTTCAACAGGGTGGCTGATGTTCCTCATCCGGAAGCTTTCACATTTTCTGCCGGGTACCTGAAGAATTACATGAGCTGGCTCTTCTCGACGTCCATTGATAAGTTCGGAGCGGCACAGACGTTGCTCATAGTAGTGATCATTTTTGCTATTGCGAGTTTCATCAAGAACCTTTTTGTATTTCTTGCCAATAACTGTATGGCAAGTCTCAGGGCAGGCACGGTAAGGGATGTAAGGAAAAAAATATACGAGAAGATTCTGAGGCTCCCGTTGTCTTATTTTTCTGAAGCCCGCAAGGGTGATCTGATGACCAGGATGTCCAATGACGTGCAGGAGATTGAGATCTCTGTTGTGGCGTCACTCTCAATGATGTTCCGCGATCCGTTCACAGTAATAATATTTATTGTATATCTTATAATCAACAGTCCACAGCTTACTCTTGTTGCAGGTATAATGTTGCCGGTCAGCGGGTGGCTGATTGCCCGGATAAGCCGCTCACTCAAGACCAGGTCTTTTAAAGGACAACAGGCTCTGGGCCGCCTTCTGTCCGTCCTTGAGGAGACACTTACGGGATTACGGATAGTGAAGGGTTTCAATGCTGAGGACAAAATGTCAAAACAGTTCCGGGAGGAAAATGAAAAATATACGAGACAATTCCGCAGGGTGGCACGAAAAGCATACCTGGCTCACCCGGTAAGCGAGTTCCTCTCGACCCTGGTGCTGTTGATAGTTTTGTACTACGGAGGGATTGTGGCTCTCAAGGGTACAGGCAACATGTCTCCTGATAAGCTCATTGCCTTTGTTGTTGTCTTTTCACAGATCATTCAGCCGGTGAAATCCATCTCAAATGCCTGGTTCAACATACAAAAGGGCATGGCTTCAATTGACAGGGTCAACCAGGTTTTTGATGCTGAAGAGACGATAATCGAGAAACCGGATGCCATCCGGATCAGCGAATTCAGGGAGAGCATAGAGTTCAGGAATGTGTGGTTTTCCTATGGTGATGAGCCGGTGCTGAAAGATATAAACCTCACTTTCAGAAAGGGGCAGACTGTGGCTGTTGTCGGCCGTTCAGGCGGAGGGAAATCGACACTGGCTGACCTGATACCGAGGTTCATTGACCCTGACCGTGGTACGGTGCTGCTTGACGGTATCGATATCAGGGACGTAAATATAAAGGATCTGCGTCATCTGATGGGTATAGTCAGTCAGCAGGCAATACTGTTTAATGACTCCTTTCATAATAATATATCATTTGCCCTGACAGAAGAAGGAAGCAGGGAAAGTGTCATCAAGGCTGCGATGATCGCCAACGCCCACGAATTTGTATCGGAGACGGGTGAAGGGTACGAAAGCGTTGTTGGTGAAGGGGGTAACAAACTCAGCGGAGGGCAGAGGCAGAGGATCAGCATAGCCCGTGCAATAATGATCAACCCGCCTATACTGATCCTTGACGAGGCTACCTCCGCTCTCGATACTGAATCGGAGCGTCTTGTTCAGGATGCCATGATAAAACTGATGGAGAACCGTACTTCGATTGTCATTGCGCACCGTCTCTCAACTGTTCAGCATGCCGATATGATAGTTGTTGTGGAGAACGGCAGGATAGAGGAGGCAGGCACTCATGAGGAGCTGATCAGTCATCCGGAAGGAATATACAGGAAGCTTTATGAGATGCAGTCCTTCTGATATGATCATACCAGTCTGCGGAATTTTGCGGGGGCTTTAGATTCGAAATGCAACTCCTTCCCGGTCACGGGATGAATGAAAGCCAGTACACTCGCATGCAACCCAAGACGGCCAATGGGACTGCCGGAAGCGCCATATTTCTTATCGCCGACGATACTGTGACCCAGCTCCTGCATATGAAGCCTTATCTGGTTCTTCTTTCCTGTCTGAAGGGTGACTGACAGGAGTGAATAGTCCTTGTTGCATTTCAGTGTTTTAAAGTGCGTGACGGCAAGTTCGCCCTTATCGGGATTCTGGGTTGAATGCATCATCAGTGCCTTGCTTTCATAGATATAGGACTTTATTATGCCCTCAGGCTGGGTGACTTCACCCTCCACCAGGGCGATATATGTTCTTGCGGTGACATTATTCCGCCAGTCTTTCTGAAGGAGGCTCTGCACCTTTTCGCTTCTGGCGAACATCATGAGGCCGGAGGTGTCGCGGTCAAGGCGATGGACAATGAAGATCCTGTTTGCCGGTCTCTGCAGCTTGACATAGTTGCTGAGGATGTTATAGGCTGTAAGGTACTTTTCATTATCGGAGGCCATCGAAAGTATACCTGCATTTTTGTCTATCACTATAATATGCTCATCTTCATAGACGATCCTCATATTGCGTGACAGTAAGCTATTGGTATGTCTTTCGCCCGCTATGAGGATCTTATCGTCTGGATGGAGTTCATGGTTGAACTGAGTGACGGGTTGTCCGTTTACCAGAACCTGCTTGTTGCGGAGAAAAGACTTGATATTATCGCGGCTCTTCTTCTTGAGGTTCAGAAGCAGGAACTCCATGAGGGTGGCAGGGGCAGTGACTTCGAGGGTAATATCCTGGTTCATTTTTTTACGGTTCAGGGTTCAAGGTTCAAGGGGCAGTGGTTAAAGATAATACAAGAACAGGTAATAGGCAATTTGTAGAGAAACCCGATCCGGGCGTCGGTCGAGTTTGTCTGTCAGGGTGAAGGGATTATTCCCCCGCTTCGCGGGGTCATGATCCCTGACGGGGATATCGTCAGACCATATCACTCCCTCATGAGCTGTGCTCATGAGGTCTTTTTATTTTCCGTCATTCCTCACCCGGGCAAGCCCGGTTCGGTCTGCCGTAAAATAAAAAATCCGTCAGCCAGATGGCTGACGGAAGTGATATGGTCTGCGGAGAAAGAGGGATTCGAACCCCCGGTTCAGTCGCCCGAACAACGGTTTTCAAGACCGCCGCAATCGACCACTCTGCCATTTCTCCTGTTGTCCGCCGCAAATATAATGTTTTTATTTTTCAACCCTAAAGCCAGTTTTTCTCGTTTTTTCGCTTTTTGTGCAGCGACTGCAATTCCCCATTTATGGGCTTCTGATAAGGTCACAAATGCGCTTGTCTTTTAAAAATGGAGGGTTTTTATCAACAAAAATGCTCATTTGTCAACAAAATAAGCCTCCGGCAATTAAAAAAAAGATAAAAAACTTGCATTTGAATAATAATGAAATATATTTGTATGCGATTAGAAGATATTGGTTTAACCCTAAAAATGTATTGACTATGACAAAAAAAGAATTAGTTGGCAGTATTGCAAAAAAAGCAGGTGTTTCACTTAAAGATGCTAATGTTGCTTTGAACGCTTTCGTAGGTGCATTCGGTGACGCTATGAAAAAAGGTCAGAGGCTCCAGCTCCCCTCAATGGGTACATTCAAAGTTGAGAAGAGAAGTGCAAGAGTTGTTCGCAACCCGCGCACGGGTGCCAAACTGAACGTTCCAGCCAAGAAGGTTGTGAAATTCAAAGCAGCTCCGGCTCTTACAAAAGGCCTGAAGTAAAAGTTTCAGGGGTGCACCAGCACCCCTTTTTTATTATAAAAAACTGATGTCGCTCCAAGCGACATTTATTTTATAACATTTTCAAATTTTCAAGAGAGAACTATTTTATAATTTTTTTATTATATTTGTTAATCGTGTTTGAATGCAACCACACTGGCCTGAAATGAATTGTATTATTGTTGATGATGACCCCATATGGCTAAGAACCCTTGAGGAATTCGTAGGGAAGTCAGCATCATTGTCCCTTGTCGGTAGCTTCTCGGATTCCGTATCAGCACGTAATCTTCTGATGTCACGTGGTGATATTGAACTGATCCTTCTTGATATCATGATGCCGGAGATGGACGGCTTTGACTTCCTGTCGAGCCTTGAAAATCCTCCTCATATAATTTTTGTTTCCGGCAGCGAAGATTATGCCTTTAAGGCTTTTAACTATAACGGCATAGATTATCTTCTTAAACCTATAACCTATCCGCGCTTCTGCAGGGCTATTGAGAAGATAATGAAATACTACGCCCCGCGCGCTATACCGTCAAATGTTGGAGAAGAGGAGATTTTCATTAAGAAAGCGTCATCACTTGTGCGCCTGAAACTTAAGGAAATACTTTATGTTGAGGCGCTTGAGAATTATGTAAGCGTTATCACCCGGGACGAGAAGTATACTATTCATTTTACCATGCGCGCTATTGAACAGCAACTGCCGTCTGGCCTCTTTGTGCGCATTCACCGGTCGTACCTGGTCAACAAAAGCGTCATAAGGTCAATAAGCGAAAACAGTCTCACCATCGTTGTCGGAAGCGCTCCTAAAATACTTCCCGTCGGAAAATCATACCGTGACGGGATAATGAACTACATCAACATAATGACCCGCTGAATGCCGTCGCTGAGGCAACTCTTCCTGGATCATCTGGGACAGACCTCTCTTTCCCCTCTTTTGCTTGAGATCGATAAGGCGGAAGGCTCTTTTCTATATGGCAGGGACGGAAAGGACTACATTGACCTGATCTCAGGTGTATCAGTCAGTAACACAGGCCACCGTCATCCCGACGTGGTGGCCGCCATTAAGGAGCAGGCAGACAGGTACCTTCACCTCATGGTCTATGGCGAGGTGGTGCAGAGCCCGCAGGTTCAGTATGCTGCACGACTTGCATCACTTCTTCCCCCGTCACTTCAGTCGGTCTTCTTCGTAAACTCCGGAAGCGAAGCTATTGAGGGTGCCATTAAACTGGCCCGCAGATACACGGGAAGGAGCGAGATAATTTACTTCCGTAATGCCTATCACGGCTCCACCACAGGTGCTCTCAGCGTACAGGGTTCAGAACTCTATCGCAATGCCTTCAGGCCGCTGATGCCTTCAACTACCATGGCTGAGTTCAATTCGGAAGAGGCAGCCGCAATTATCAGCGACAGCACAGCAGCTGTGCTCGTGGAACCTGTTCAGGCTGAGGCGGGAGTGATACAACCAGTGGAAGGTTTTCTTGAAAGCCTCCGCTCAGCATGTGACAGGCATGGAGCGCTGCTTGTTTTCGACGAGGTGCAGACAGGCTTCGGTCGTACAGGCAGCCTCTTCTCACTTTACAGATATAATGTCATTCCTGATATACTTGTGCTGGCCAAAGCCCTCGGCGGAGGTCTGCCCCTCGGAGCCTTTATCGCATCATCAGGCATAATGGCAGCTCTGTCGCATGATCCGTCGCTGGGACACATAACTACCTTCGGTGGCCATCCGCTATGCTGTGCTGCCGGCCATGCATCACTGGAGGTGATAATCCGGGAAGCCCTTACTGCAACAGCAAAAGAGAAGGAACGACTTTTCAGAGAACAGATTGCTAACCTTCCCGTCAGGGAGGTAAGGGGCGAAGGCCTCCTTCTTGCAGTCTTCCCTGAAGACAAAACGATCATATCTAAACTGGTATCGCGTGCCCCTGATTACGGACTGTTACTCGATTACTTCCTGTTCTGTGAAGAAGCTTTCAGGGTTGCCCCTCCGCTGACAATCTCACCTGATGAAATCAACCTTGCCTGCCAGAGGCTGCGGAGCCTGATGGAGGCTCTGTCCTGAGCCGACTGACACTCTGTCAGATTTGATGCTGCGGCACGCGCTTTGGAGATCGTGGGCTGGATAATCAAGAAAACTATATATTATGGAAAAGGGTAAAATTGGAGTTACTACAGAGAACATTTTTCCTATCATTAAAAAGTTCCTATACTCAGATCATGAGATTTTCCTCAGGGAACTGGTTTCAAACGCGGCAGATGCAATACAGAAGCTGAAGACACTCTCTTCAGCGGGTGATTTCAAGGGAGAACTCGGAGAGTTGCGGATAAAGGTAACCGTCGATCCGAAGAAGAAAACGATAACAGTGTCGGACAACGGCATTGGCATGAGTGCTGAAGAAATTGATAAGTATCTCAACCAGATAGCTTTCTCCAGCGCCAACGAGTTTCTCGACAAGTATAAGGACCAGACCAGCGGTCTGATTGGACAGTTCGGACTGGGGTTCTATTCATCATTCATGGTTTCTGATAAAGTGGAAGTAATATCGAAATCATACGATGAGAACGTACACGCGGTGAAATGGACCTGCGACGGAAGTCCTGAATATTCAATAGAAGAAGTTGCAAGAGCTGAAAGAGGAACTGATGTGATTCTGCACCTCGATAAGGAGTCAAAAGAGTTCCTGGAAGAGAGCCGTATTGAAACGCTCCTGAAGAAGTATTGCAGCTTTCTGCCCGTAGAGGTGCAATTCGGCAATGAGAAGGAGTGGAAAGACGGCAAGATGGCTGATACCGGCAAACCGAAGATAATCAACGACACCAATCCCGCATGGACCCGCAAGCCAGCTGATCTGAAGGATGAGGATTATGTTAAGTTTTACCACCAGCTCTATCCGATGGGCGAAGATCCGCTCTTCCACATTCATCTTAACGTCGATTACCCGTTCAAGCTGACCGGAATTCTCTATTTCCCGAAAATCCGCAATAACTTCGAGATACAGAAGAACAAGATACAACTCTACTGCAACCAGGTATTCGTTACTGATTCTGTCGAAGGAATTGTCCCTGACTTCCTGACACTGCTTCACGGCGTGATTGATTCACCTGATATTCCTCTGAATGTATCACGGAGTTACCTGCAGAGTGATTCCAATGTCAAAAAGATCTCGAGCCACATCACAAAGAAAGTCGCAGACCGCCTGGCAGATATCTTCAAGAAAGACAGGGAGAACTTTGAGAAGAAGTGGGATGACCTTAAACTCTTCATAGAGTATGGTATGATCACTGAAGAAAAGTTCTTTGAGAAAGCGTCAAAATTTGCCTTGTATAAGAACACTTCAGGAAAGTACTTCACTCTTGATGAATACGATAAGTTCATAAAGGAGAACCAGACCGACAAGAATAAGGCTCTGATACACCTCTATACCACAGATGCCGTTGCCCAGCATACTTATATCTCCAAAGCTTCGGAGAAGGGATATGACGTAATTGTCCTTGACGGTCAGCTTGACACGCACCTTATCAACACTCTGGAATCAAAGGATCAGAATTCCAGGTATTTAAGGGTTGACAGCGATGTCATTGACAACCTCATAAAGAAAGAAGAAAAGCATGATTCAAAGCTTACAAAGACCCAGTCTGATGACCTGACACAGGTGTTCCGCAGCCAGGTGGCTGACAGTGATAAGGCACACTTCCAGGTCAGGGCTGAGAGCCTTGATGAAAACGATCTCCCACTCATCATTACCCAGAGTGAGTTCATGCGCAGGATGAAGGATATGTCACAGTTTGGCGGAGGGTACTCGTTCTACGGAGAGATGCCTGACAGCTACGACCTTGTGCTTAATACCAATCATCCCCTGGCCATCACACTGGCGGAGGAGCTTGACAAGGAACACGCCGAGGAGCTAAGGAAGAACAGTGCAGGCATTGATAAGACAAAGGTCGAGGTTGATTTCATGGAGAAGGAGCACGGCAAAAAGAAACCCGAGGAGATATCCTCGTTCGAGAAGGATGACCTGGAAAAGCTGAAGGGTGACCTGAAAGAGCTTGAGGAGAAGAGGAAAACCTTACTGACGGGTTTTGGTAATGATCATCAGGCTGTGCGTCAGATCGTTGATCTGGCGATGCTGGCAAACAACATGTTAAAGGGCGAGGCTTTGTCAGCGTTTGTAAGACGCAGCATTTCCCTTCTATAATCACATCATAATCCGTCCCAGTTCCGCCTTCACGAAATTCAATGCAGCACGGCACGGCTCTGTATCCATATCCATGACCTCCTCGATCAGGGATCGTGAGAGCTCCTCGCCGGTAGCAGTGGGAGGGAGCTGTGTGGCTATGGTGTTTATGACCCTGACAACCGTTCCCTTTGCATTCTTTACCATCTCCCACGCTTCATTGCTCATGTAGATCTGCTGAGAGAGGTTATGCTCGAACTCACTCCGGATATTGCTGATCAGAGTTGAGTGAAGCTGCATTGCTGTCATATCCGGTTTTGCCGTACGCATGATGAGCGATTCAGGAGAGATACGCTCCAGGAACAGCACGATCCTCTCATATGCCTGTAACTTTACAGGGGTAATAGTTTTGACGGTCTGAAGCAGAAGATCCTGCCTTCTTCTGTCCTGATCATCCTGCAGCATATGGCGTATTACCAGCCAGGCAGTGATCATCACCAGCAGGGCCGGGAGGGTGATCTTCAGTATGTCGTAAAATGTTTCCATGTCTTTAGTGTATTGGACGGATTATGACCTGCAAATTAATCATTTTTATCAAAGGCGGATAAACGACGATGGGAGTGTTATAAACGCTTTTCTTTTTCACTTATAAAAGTTAAATTTGAGCTGTTCACACTTTTAAAAAAACAAATACCAAGCATGATGGAGCATATTTCCAGGAGAGTTCAGTCGTTATCGGTATCACAGACACTGGCAATGGCCCAGAAGAGTCGTGAGCTGAAGGAGCAGGGTATAGATGTCATAAGCCTGAGCCTGGGTGAGCCTGATTTCTTTACCCCTGATGACATCAAGGAAGCAGCCAAAAAGGCGATAGATGAGAACTTTTCTTTCTATCCGCCCGTACCTGGTTATACAGACCTCAGGCAGGCCATATCCAGGAAATTCAGGGAGGAGAATGGTCTTGATTACTCACCTGAACAGGTCATCGTCTCCGCCGGAGGCAAGCATACTCTTATCAATATTCTTCTTTCAGTGGTTGATCCGGGTGATGAGGTCATCCTTCTTGCTCCATACTGGGTCAGTTATCTCGACCAGATCATCTTTTCGGAAGGGAAGCCGATAATTATAGAAACCACAATAGAAAGTGATTTTAAAGTCACTCCTGACCAGCTTGAAAAGGCCATGACACCAAAGACCCGTGTGCTGATCTTCAATTCCCCGTCCAATCCGACAGGGATGGTTTATACAAGAGAGGAGATGGCAGCGCTGGTGAAGGTTCTGGAGAAACATTCTCAGGTGCTGATCATATCAGACGAGATCTATGAACACATTACCTTTTCAGGAACACATACAAGCCTGGCCACATTCACATCTGTTGCGGACAGGGTTGCCACTGTCAATGGTGTTTCCAAAGGATATGCCATGACGGGATGGAGGATCGGTTACATGGGGGCTCCGTTATGGCTGGCAAAGGCATGCAATAAGCTGCAGGGACAATTTACCTCCGGCGCCTGTTCGATCGCTCAAAGGGCGGCTCTGGCAGCGATAACCTCCAAAAGTAATTCGAGGGAAATGATGCGCGAAGCTTTCCTTCGTCGCCGGGATTTGATCTGCAGGCTTCTGAATGATGTACCAGGACTGAAAGTCAGGGTACCTCAGGGTGCATTCTACGTCATGCCTGATGTATCGTCATTCTTCGGAAAAAGCTTTGAAGGAAAAGTGATAAACAACGCTGACGACCTTACATTATTTCTCCTCAGTGAAGCACGGGTGGCGCTGGTAAGCGGGAGCGCCTTCGGGGCTGCAAACTGCGTCAGGATATCATATGCAACATCTGATGAAAAGATAACCGAGGCTGTCCGCAGGATAAAGGAGGCGCTGGGGAAATTAAAATAATAGTGTAAAGTTTACTAACCCCCTCCCCCCGACCTTTGGCCGGGGTAGTACCTGTTGTGGGATACAATTTCCGAACTGGGTTTGCGTGTCTTTTTCCTGAGCGTATTTTCAGTATAACCCACAGAGAGCACAAGCTCAACCTTCTTTGATTTGGGTATCCCAAGAATTTCTTTAATCTTCTTTTCGTCAAACCAGCCGAGAATGCACGTGCCAAGTCCTTCCGCAGTAGCCTGGTATGCCATTGAAGCCGTTGCGATACCAATGTCGATCAGAGAATAATCCCTGCTTTTTAGCTTGTCGCCTGCCCTGGATGAGAAGTTGGATTTCTCCCTGACAATTACGATCAGAACAGGAGCCTGGCGTACAAAGCTGTTCATATTCAGCATCTTTGATTCTGTAGCGGCCGCCACATCAAGTCGTATGGCAGGCTCATCAACCACGATGAACCTCCACGGCTGTCCGTTGCATGCCGAAGGTGACAGTCTGCCGGCCTCTGCTATTCTTTCAATCTTCTCCTTCTCGACAGGTTTATCGATATATCTCCTCTCGCTCTGTCTGATACTCATCAGTTCGAGCATCCCCTGACCATCAGTCATTTCTCTGAATAGTATGATCAATAGTTTTCCGAGAAGATCTCAGTGTATGAGAAGGGATGCAGGCAAGCCGGGCAATTTTTCAATGGCTTCGTTCCAAAGTGAACATATCCGCATTTGCGGCAATACCAGAAGACTTTTTCATCGCGCTCAAAAACCTTGTTGCCCATAACATTGGCCAGGAGCTTCCTGTACCTGTCTTCATGAACCTTCTCGACAGAAGTGATAGCCTTGAATGCAGTGGCAATCTCCTTGAAGCCTTCTTCTTCCGCCACTTTGGCGAAATCCGGATAAAGCAGTGACCACTCTTCATGCTCACCTGCTGCTGCAGCTGCAAGGTTATCGCTGGTGGTAGATATCTTGCCGGCAGGGTATGATGCCGTGATCTCCAGCATGCCTCCTTCAAGGAATTTGAAGAAACGTTTTGCATGCTGCTGTTCCTGCATTGCTGTTTCAAGGAAAATGGCAGCTATCTGTTCGTATCCTTCTTCCTTTGCTACTTTTGATGCAAACTCATACCGGTTCTTTGCCTGTGATTCACCTGCGAATGCCTTCAGGAGATTCTTCTCCGTGAGTGTTCCTTTAATACCTTCCATTTCAGTTTTATATTAGTTACTACTGTAGTTTACAGGGCCGTAAAATTAGCATAATTATTTAGATTTTGAGATCAGGGAATTTCACATTTTAAAACACACCTGAAGGGTATTGCCAGGCTGATAAAAGCAGGAGAGAAGTCAGTTCTTTTTCAGTTTTATGAATTTCTTCTCTTCGCCCCTGAAAAGTCTTCCGATGTTCTTTCTGTGGGTCACTACCAGTGCTAAGGCGATGACTATCGAGAAGATCCTGAACAGAAGTGACGGGGTGTGGAATACAGTCATGAGCAGGACAGGGAACATTATTCCCGCAATTATTGAGCTGAGAGATACATACCTGGATATCAGCAGTACTACCAGAAAGATTCCTGCACATGTCAGTGTCAGGAATGGGTGCAGTGAGAGCAACACGCCGGATGTTGTAGCCACCCCTTTACCGCCCCGGAAGCCTGCAAAGACAGGGAAAACATGACCTGTAATTGCGGCAAT
>Ga0209745_1000063_pt1 | contig 53502 bp, 50 predicted proteins | sample BarGraNGADG00312_FD_184495 | JGI IMG/M metagenome (GOLD analysis project Ga0209745, IMG submission 184495) | Arctic peat soil microbial communities from Barrow, Alaska - Barrow Graham LP Ref core NGADG0004-312 (SPAdes) (version 2) | ecosystem: Environmental > Terrestrial > Soil > Wetlands > Peat... | reverse complement strand
GGGAGCCGAGACTGCGCGCGGACGCGGTGCTGGACGTCGCGCGGTCGGCGGCCGGGCTCGGCCGGCTGACCCGGGCCGTTGTCGCCAGCCCGCTACCCGGCCCGAGCGGAAACGTCGAGTACTTCGTCTGGCTCGTCGAAGGCCCGGCCGGCGCGGGCACCGGCGACCCGGCCACTCTCGTCGACGTGGCTGACCTGGTCGACCGGGCCGTCGCCGCGGGCCCGACCGGCGAGGGCACAGGCTGGACCAGCGGGGCCGATCGATGAGCCGGCGAGCGCTCGTCGTGACCCATCGCAGTCGCGAAGAGGCGGTGGCGGCGACGAACGAGGCCGTCCGGGAGCTCGAGCGGCACGGTTTCGAGATCGTCCGGGACGACGACGGCGTCGACCTGACCGGCGTGGAGATCGCCGTCGTCCTCGGCGGAGACGGCACGATCCTGCGCGCGGCGGAGGTCACCCGCGGCACCGACATCCCTCTGCTGGGGGTCAACCTCGGGCACGTGGGCTTCCTCGCCGAGAGCGAGCGCGAGGACATCGGCGCGGCCGTCCGCCGGTTGGCGGACCGCGACTACGAGGTCGAGGAGCGAACCACGCTCGACGTCGGCGTCACGGTGCACGGTGCCGCCGAGCCGGTCGTCGGCTGGGCGCTCAACGAGGCCACCGTGGAGAAGGCGGACCGGGCCCGGATGATCGAGGTCCTCATCGAGGTGGACGGGCGCCCGCTCTCGACGTTCGGCTGTGACGGTGTGGTCATGGCAACAGCCACCGGGTCGACCGCGCACGCGTTCTCTGCCGGCGGACCGGTCGTGTGGCCGGATGTGGACGCGATGCTGCTCGTTCCCATCTCTGCGCACGCGCTGTTTGCGCGCCCGCTCGTCGTGGGTCCGGCGAGCGTGCTCGCGCTCGAGGTGCTCCCGAGGTCGGGTTCGTTCGGCGTGCTCAGCTGCGACGGCCGACGCACGATGGAGGTGCCGGTCGGTGCACGTGTCGAGGTCCGGCGCAGCGCCGTGCCCGTGCGGCTCGCCCGCCTGAGCCGCGCACCCTTCACAGACCGGCTGGTGAGCAAGTTCTCGCTGCCGGTCGACGGGTGGCGGGGCGGATCCCCGGGTGTTCCGAGCGTTCCCGACCTCGGCCGGGGGACGTGAGGCGTGCTCGAGGAGATCCGGATCGAGAATCTCGGTGTCATCTCCCGTGCGCGGGTCATGCTCGGCTCCGGGCTCACCGTGCTGACGGGCGAGACCGGCGCGGGCAAGACGATGGTGCTGACGGGCCTCGACCTGCTGCTCGGCGGTAAGGCCGACGCCGGCGCCGTCCGTACGGGACAGGACCACGCGATGGTCGAGGGTCGCATCGCGGTCGACCCAGGGTCCCCCGTGCGCGCACGCGCGAAGGAGGCTGGCGCGGAGCTCGACGATGACGGCTCGCTCATCCTGCTGCGCACCGTCGCCGCGGAGGGCCGCTCGCGTGCTCACCTCGGCGGGCGCAGCGTCCCCCATGCCGTGCTCGCCGAGCTTGCGGACGATCTCGTGACGGTGCACGGGCAGGCGGATCAGGCCCGGCTGCGCTCACCGGCCCGTCAGCGGGAGGCGCTCGACGCCTTCGCGGGGGTGGCGCACACCGCGACGCTCGCCGCCTACCGGGCCGACTGGGCCGAGCGGGCCCGCCTCGACTCCGAGATCGACGACCTCGCCAAGCGCGCCCAGGACCGCCTGCGCGAAGCCGAGCTGTTGCGTCTCGGGCTGACCGAGGTCGAGCGCGTCGCACCGCAGCCGGGGGAGGATCTCGAGCTCGCGGCCGAGGCCGATCGCCTGGGCCACGCGGAGGATCTGCGGGCGGCCGCGGCCCTGGCGCACGACACCCTCGCAGGCGACCAGGAGGCCGTGGACGACGCCGCGGCGACCTTCACGGTCGACCGTGCCCGTCGCGCGCTCGAGCAGGCTGGTGACCACGACCCGGAGCTCGCAGGGCTCGCGACCCGGCTCGCCGAGCTCGGATACCTGCTCGCCGACGTCGCCGCCGAGCTGTCCGGGTATCTGCACGACCTCGAGGCAGACCCGCTACGGCTCGAGACGGTGCAGCAGCGCCGCGCCGAGCTCGGGCAGCTCACGCGCAGCTACGGCGAGGACATCGACAGGGTGCTCGCCTGGGCCCAGAGCGCCGGGCTGCGGTTGCTCGAGCTCGATGGAGGCGGTGACCGGCTCACCGTGCTCGTCGCGTGCCGGGCCGAGCTGATCGCCCGCCTGACCACGTGCGCAGCGACCCTCACTGCTGGCCGGCAGGGCGCGGCTGAGATCCTGGCTGCCGCGGTGACCGAGGAGCTCGTCGGTCTGGCGATGACGGGAGCCCGGCTGCTCGTCGACGTCGCGGACGTTGGAACGGCGGGTCCGTGGGGGAGCGACGCGGTCGAGATGCTGCTCGTGCCGCACGCGGGCGCACCCGCGCGGCCGCTCGGCAAGGGCGCATCAGGTGGTGAGCTCTCCCGCGTGATGCTCGCGATCGAGGTCGCCCTCGCCACCTCGCCGGAGTCGGGCGCGCGCCGACCGCCGACGTTCGTCTTCGACGAGGTGGACGCCGGGGTCGGCGGAAAGGCGGCCGTCGAGGTCGGCCGTCGCTTGGCCCGGCTGGCCACCGGCGCCCAGGTGCTCGTCGTGACCCACCTCGCCCAGGTCGCGGCCTTCGCCGACACCCATCTGGTCGTCACCAAGACCACCTCAGCCGGTATCGACACCGTGACGGACTCCGATGTGCGCCCAGTGACGGGGGCCGATCGCGTGCGCGAGCTGGCCCGGATGCTTTCGGGGCAGGAGGAGTCCGTGGCCGCCCGTACGCATGCCGCTGAGCTTCTTGACCTTCGGCATGGGACGATGACTCACGATGAGATTGACCCTGCGTAAACGTGTCCCCCTGCCCGTTGAACCCGGAACCGCAGGTCCCGTTCGTGTCGACCCGCGGACCAAGACGCTGACCAAGCGGCTTCGGCCGGGTGACATCGCCGTGATCGACCACCTCGACATCGACCGGGTCTCGGCCGAGGCTCTGGTGGGCTGCCAGCCGGCCGCCGTCCTGAACGCTGCCCGCTCCACATCGGGCCGCTACCCGAATCTGGGTCCCGAGATCCTTGTCGGCGCCGGGATCCCGCTCGTGGACGACCTAGGTCCGGACGTCATGGCACTCATCGACGGCGGTATCGTCCGCGTCGTCGACAACGCGGTGTACGAGGGTGACCGGCTGATCGCGGAGGGCGTCGAACAGACCCCCGAGACGATCGCGGTGAACCTCGAGGCCGCGCGTGAGGGCCTCTCCGCGCAGCTGGAGTCGTTCGCGGCGAACACCATGGACTATCTGCGCCGGGAGCGTGACCTGCTGCTCGACGGCGTGGGTGTACCCGACATCGACACGGTGATCGACGGCCGCCACGTCCTCATCGTCGTGCGCGGCTACCACTACAAGGACGACCTGGCCACGCTCCGGCCGTACATCGTCGAGTACCGGCCGGTCCTGATCGGTGTCGACGGCGGCGCGGACGCGATCCTCGAGGCGGGCTGGACCCCGCAGCTCATCGTCGGCGACATGGACTCCGTCTCGGACAAGGCGCTGCGGTGCGGTGCGGAGGTCGTCGTCCACGCGTACCGCGACGGTCGGGCGCCGGGTCTCGAACGCGTCGAGAACCTTGGCGTGAAGCACGTCGTCTTCCCGGCGACGGGCACCAGCGAGGACGTCGCCATGCTGCTCGCGGATGACAAGGGCGCCGAGCTCATCGTCGCCGTCGGCACGCACGCCACGCTCGTGGAGTTCCTCGACAAGGGTCGCTCAGGCATGGCGAGCACCTTTCTCACCCGCCTGCGGGTCGGCAGCAAGCTTGTCGACGCCAAGGGCGTCTCGAGGTTGTACCGGGCCCGCATCTCGAACAACCAGCTCGTCGGACTGGTCCTCGCAGGGCTGCTCGCCCTCGGGGTCGCGCTGGTGTCGACCGCCGCCGGGCAGACGGTGCTCGGCCTGTTCGGAGCGCGTTTCGACGACTTGTTCTCCTGGGTCGGTTCGTGGTTCGGGGGCGCCTGATGCGCGTGCTCGACCGGACCGCCCGACCCGCACCCGACGGAAAGACCGCACCATGATCGACTTTCGCTATCACATCGTTTCCCTCATCTCGGTCTTCCTCGCGCTTGCCGTCGGCATCTCGCTGGGGGCGGGACCGCTCAAGGAGACCATCGGGGACACCCTGACCGGGCAGGTCGACCAGTTGCGCCAGGACAGGGACGCGCTGCGAACCGACCTTGGCGCGAGCCGCCGCGCGCAGGCGAACCAGGGTGCCTTCATCGCGGCGACCGCCCCTGAACTGCTCTCCGGTGCGCTGACCGGCCGTCGGGTCGCGGTCGTCACCCTCGGAACCGTCGCCGGCGGTGTCGCCGACGGTGTCTCGACCCAGCTCGTGGCTGCGGGGGCCACCGTGAGCGGGCGGGTCGCCGTCACCGACAGGTGGACCGACCCCTCGTTGCGCAGCTTCCGGCAGGCGCTCGCGGGGAACCTCGTCACCTACCTTTCCCCCGCTCCGGCTCAGAACGCCGGGCCGGAGGTCGAGCTCGCCGAGGCGCTCGTCCAGGGGCTGACCGGGGCGAACCCCACGGCACCGGACAAGCCCTCCGACTCGGCGGGTCTGATCCTCGCGCTCCTGGCGAACGCCGACAGCAAGCTCATCACCGTCGCGGACGGGGTCTCGGCACCCGCGGACGCCATCGTCGTCCTGACAGGCTCGGGCCCCGTGAAGCCGAACGCCACGCCGCCGCCCGCGGACGTCGTCGCGTCGCAGGTCGCGATCGCCTCGGCCGCCCAGGACCGTTCGGCGGGTGTGGTGATCGCGGGCGCCGATGTCGTCGTGGGCGACCTCGTCTCGACGATCCTCGCGGACGGCGACCTGGCGAAGAACCTGACCACCGTCAGCGCGGTCGAGCAGGTTGCGGGCCAGGTTTCTGTCCCGTTGGCTCTCAACGTGCGCATCGGCGGTTCGGCGGGTCACTACGGCTTCAGGGACGGCGAGAAGCCCCTACCGGAGCGCGTCGCTCTCCAACCCGTGAACCGAACGCCGTTCCAGGTACCGGCTGGCGTGGGGGCCGCGGGTTGAGCCCGGGTTTCGGGCGTCGGCTGGTCGCCGCCGCGGTCGCGGCGACGACTGCGTACTGCTTGCGCGACGCGCTCGGGGTCGCGGCGGGTGCCGGGACGGGGCGAGACGCGACCCCGGCGTCCGCCCCGGCCGCGCTGCGCCGGTTCGTAGGCGACCCCGCGCGCTGGATCCGGACCAACCACCGGCGCGAGCCGGTGAGCATGCTCGAGGGGCCGGCGACTGCGGTGGGGCTGCTGGTGGGCGGCGTACTCGGGGCGCCGACGGCGCGCGGCGCGCTCGCTGCAGTTGTCGCGACCGCGGGCGGCGCGGTGTTCGGACTGGTCGACGACCTGACCGAGGACGGTGCGACGCGGACCAAGGGCCTGCGCGGGCACCTGGGCGCCCTCGCGCACGGTGAGCTCACCACCGGCGGGCTCAAGGTGCTCGGCATCGGAGCGAGCGCTCTCGTCGCTGCGGGGATAGCGACGCCGGTGCGTGCTGCACATGGTGCGCGGCGCGGTGCGGCGGGCTGGGCGTTCGACGTCGTGACGTCCGGCGCGCTGATCGCGGCGACGGCGAACCTCATCAATCTGCTCGACCTGCGGCCCGGACGCGCGCTCAAGGCCGCTGGCCTCGCCGCGGTGCCGATCGCCCTCGCGGGCGGCGGTGGGGCAGGACTCGCGGCTGGCGTCGTCGGTGCTGTTGCCGGTGCCGTCGGTGCCGACCTGGCCGAGCGCGACATGCTCGGCGACAGCGGGGCCAACGCGCTGGGAGCGCTTCTCGGCACCGCCGTCGTGCTCGCCGCGCCCCAGCCGATCCGGCTCGCGCTGCTGGCGGGCGTCGTCAGGCTGACGGTTGCCAGCGAGCGAGTGAGCTTCACCGCGGTCATCGCGGCCACGCCCGTGCTGCGCGAGCTCGACGCATGGGGCCGTCGCGCCGTACCGGGTTCCAGGGCCGGGGACCGGCCCGCGTGAGTCCGGGGGTCCGGCGTGCCCTGACCGGTCTGGCGGGTACGGCTGCGACGATCGCGGCCATCACCGTGGTCACTCGGCTGATCGGTTTCGGGCGTTGGTTCGCCCAGTCGTACGCGATCGGCGCGACCTCGACCGGGACCGCATACGCCACCGCGAACCAGCTGCCCAACGTCTTCTTCGAGGTGGTCGCCGGCGGGGCCCTCGCGGGAGCGGTGGTGCCATTATTGGCGGGGCCTTTGGCCAAGAACCTGCGCGGCGACGTCGACCGGATCGGCTCGGCCCTGCTGACCTGGGCGCTCGCGGTGTGCTTGCCGGCGTCGGTCTTTCTCGGCGTGCTGGCCCGCCCGCTCGTCTCGCTCCTGATCGGCGACCCCCGGCCGGGGACGGACCCGGCCGTCACCCAGGCGACCGTCGATCTGGCAAGTCACCTGCTGGTCGTGTTCGCCCCGCAGATCGTGCTGTACGGGATCGGCGTCGTGCTCACCGGGATCCTGCAGGCGCAGCGCCGGTTCGTGTGGCCCGCGGCCGCCCCACTCGCGTCGAGCGTCGTCGTGATCACCAGCTACCTCGTGTTCCGGTCGTTCGCCGGAGCCGCGGTGAAGGATCCGAGCGCGCTTTCCAGCCAGGCGGTGATGTGGCTCGGCTGGGGCACCACGGCCGGGGTAGCGGCGATGAGCCTGCCGCTCCTGATCCCCGTCGTGCGCTCGGGCGTGCACCTGCGGCCCACCTTCGGCTACCCGCCCGGGGTCGGGGCGCGGGCCCGGCATCTCGCCCTCGCGGGGATCGGCGGGCTGATTGCCCAGCAGGCTGCAGTGCTGGTCACTGTGTGGCTCGCCAACTCCCACGGCGACGTGGGCGGAACGATCAACATCTTCCAGTACGCGCAGGCGGTGTACTTCCTGCCCTACGCGGTGCTCGCCGTTCCGCTCGCGACGGCAGCCTTCCCGCGGCTTGCCGAGCACGCCGCCACGGGCGACCATGCCCGCTACGGCCGCCTGGTGGCCATGAGCACCCGCGCGGTGCTCCTCCTCAGCGCGGTGGGTGCCGCCGCGCTGGTCGCCGCCGCGCCCGCCGTGGCGCACATGTTTGCCGCGGTCGATGCGAGCAGGGACCCGCGGGCCGTGGCGGCCATGGCCCCGACCCTCGTCGTGCTCGCTCCGGGTCTGCTCGGCTACGCGCTCATCTTCCAGCTCTCGCGTGTGCTCTTCGCGCTAGAGCGGGGTCGCGCTGCCGTCGTTGCGGTCGCGATCGGGTGGCTCTCCGTCGTCGTCGCCTCGGTCATCGCGGTTCAGGTGATCGCGCCGCAGGGTGACGACGGCGCCGGCACGCTCCGGGCGCTTGCGATCGGGAACACGATCGGGATGACCATCGCGGGGCTGGCCCTGCTGATTGCCGTCCGCCGGTCCGCCGGTCCACCGGCGCTCACCGGCGTGCCGCGCACCCTTGTCGTCTCGTTCGTCGGGGCAGGCCTCGGTGCGGTCGGCGGGCGCTGGGTCGTGGACGCCGTGTTCGGCCTCACCGTCCCCAGCGTCCTGTCCGCGGTCGTGGCGGGCCTGGGCGGTGCGGCGTTCGCCGCGCTCGTGGTGGCCGCGGCCACCTGGGTCGGCGACCGCTCGACGATCACGGGCGCGCTCACCGCCGACCGGGTCGAGCGCCGACCGGGTGTGACCCCTACCGAGTTCGTGCACAGACCTCATGGGTGAGCCTGCGCCGGTGATGCAACCCGGGATCGGGCGAGGTCGCGTCCTGCAGGTGCTGGGGTCGAGCGCCGGGGGGGTTGCGCGGCACGTCGCCCAGATCGCCGAGCTGCTGAGCGTGCCTGCACCGGACGGTCCGGGGGCGACCGTGCACGTGGCCGGACCTGCCGCGCTCGCCGACGACGTCGCGCGACCGGGCGGACGGGTCGAGTTCCACCCGGTTCCCATCACGGACCGCCCCCGAGCGGGGGATGCCGCGGCGGTGCGTCGCCTGCGGACCCTGGCGGCGGGAGCCGACGTGGTTCACGCGCACGGACTGCGCGCCGGCGCGCTCGCCGTCCTTGCCGCCCGTACCCTGCCGCGCGCCTCCCGCCCCCGCTTGGTCGTCACGTTGCACAACCTGCCGGTGGGGGGGCTCCGGGTGCGCGCCGTCTCCGGCGTGCTCGAGCGGGTCGTCGCGCGGGGCGCCGACGTTGTGCTCGGCGTCTCGGGCGACCTCGTCGATCACGTGCGTTCACTCGGTGCGCACAACGTCGAGCGCGCGCTGGTCCCAGCGCCGGACCGGCCCCGTCCGGGCGCCGATCCGGCGACGGTGCGCCGCGGTCTCGGGGTGCCCGACGGCGGGGCGCTGGTTGTCACGGTCGCCCGCCTCGCGCCGCAGAAGGGCCTCGATACCCTGCTCGACGCCGCGGTGCGGCTGCGCACGTTGCTGCCGGACGGTCTGCGGGTCCTCTGGGTGATCGCGGGGGAAGGCCCCCTGCGCGGCCAGCTCGTGGATCAGATCACCGAGCGGGACGCACCCGTGCGTCTGCTCGGGCGCCGCTCCGACGTCTCGGACCTGTTCGTCGCGGCGGACGTCGTCGTGAGCACCGCGGTGTGGGAGGGCCAGCCGATCAGCGTGCAGGAGGCGCTCCAGCTCGGCGCGCCCGTCGTGGCTACCGACGCCGGCGGCACCCGCGAGGTCACGGGTGACTTCGCGGCCGTGCTCGTCCCGGTCGGCGATGCGGTCGCGATCGCGGCCGCGGTCGCGCGGCTGCTCGCGGATCCCGAGGAGCGGGCGGGTCTCGCGACCCGCGCTCGCGCGCGGGCGAGCGAGCTGCCCGACCTCACCGAGGTCGTCGCGCAACTGTGTCGTGCGTACGGCACCTGACCTCGCGCGCCGCGCGTATGCGCACCGGGACGCGCTGCGTCCGGTAGAGTGAAAGCCCGTGGCAGACCGAGCAAAAAGACTCCCCGGGCGGACGACCAACACGACCCGGCACATCTTCGTGACAGGCGGCGTCGCCTCCTCGCTGGGCAAGGGACTGACGGCTTCGAGCCTCGGTCGCCTTCTGCGGGCGCGCGGGCTCCGGGTGACCATGCAAAAGCTGGACCCGTACCTCAACGTGGACCCGGGCACGATGAACCCGTTCCAGCACGGTGAGGTCTTCGTCACCGAAGACGGCGCCGAGACGGACCTGGACATCGGGCACTACGAGCGCTTCCTCGACGTGAACCTCACGCAGATGGCGAACGTGACGACCGGCCAGATCTACTCGACCGTGATCGCCAAGGAGCGCCGCGGGGAGTTCCTCGGCGACACCGTGCAGGTCATCCCGCACATCACCGACGAGATCAAGTCCCGCATGCGGGCCCAGGCGGGCCCTGACGTCGACGTGATCATCACCGAGATCGGCGGCACGGTCGGCGACATCGAGTCGCTGCCGTTCCTCGAGTCGGCGCGCCAGGTGCGTCACGACCTCGGTCGCGACAACGTGTTCTTCCTGCACGTCTCGCTCGTGCCGTACATCGGCCCGAGCGCCGAGCTGAAGACCAAGCCGACCCAGCACTCGGTCGCGATGCTGCGTTCGATCGGCATCCAGCCCGACGCGCTCGTGCTGCGGGCGGACCGTAGCCTGCCGGATCCGATCAAGCGGAAGGTCGCGCTCATGAGTGACGTCGACCTCGAGGCGGTCATCGCCTGCGCCGACGCGCCGAGCATCTACGACATCCCGCGGGTGCTGCACTCCGAGGGCCTGGACGCCTACGTGGTGCGTCGTCTCGACCTGCCGTTCCGGGACGTCGACTGGGTGGCCTGGGAGAAGGTCACCGACCGCGTTCACAACCCCACGCACCACGTCGAGGTCGCCCTCGTCGGCAAGTACATCGACCTGCCCGACGCCTATCTTTCCGTGACCGAGGCGCTGCGCGCCGGTGGCGTCGCCCAGGATGCGAGGGTCAAGATCCGGTGGGTCGTGTCCGACGACTGCGAGACCCCCGAGGGTGCGTGGGCGACCCTTGCCGGCGTCGATGCGATCCTCGTCCCCGGCGGTTTCGGCGTGCGCGGGATCGAGGGCAAGGTCGGGGCGCTGCGCTGGGCGCGCGAGAACAAGGTGCCCGCGCTGGGTATCTGCCTCGGTCTGCAGACGATGGTCATCGAGTACGCGCGGACCGTGCTCGGCCTCACGGATGCGTCGTCCTCGGAGTTCAACCCGAATACGCAGAACCCGGTCGTGGCCACCATGGCCGAGCAGCTCGCGATCGTCGGCGGGGACGGTGACCTGGGCGGCACCATGCGGCTCGGCTCGTACGAGGCCGTGCTGGAGCCCGGTTCGGTCATGGCCAAGACCTACGGGACCGAGCGGGTGACCGAGCGGCACCGCCACCGGTACGAGGTGAACAACGTCTACCGCGAGCAGCTCGAGGCGGCCGGCCTGGTCTTCTCCGGGCTGTCCCCGGACTCCTCGCTCGTCGAGTTCGTCGAGCTGCCGAGCGACGTCCACCCTTACTACGTCGGCACGCAGGCGCACCCGGAGTTCAAGTCCCGCCCGACCCGACCGCACCCGTTGTTCGCCGGGCTCGTCGGTGCGGCGCTCGAGTTCCAGCGGGCCGCCGAGGTCGGCTGACGTGCCGCGCGTCGACCCGTCTGGCGACGACGCAGGCGAGCATGAGGACGGCACGGTCGTCGCCGACGCGCTGTCCCTGCGACCGGTCAGGGCCCGCGAGGTCCTCCACGAGGGCATGGTCTGGAATCTCGTGGCCGAGGACGTCGACCTCGGTGGCGAGGGCGACGAGAGCGCCGTCGTACGACGGGAGTTCCTGCGGCACCCCGGCGCCGTCGCGATCATCGCGCTCGACGACGACGAGCGGCTGCTGCTGCTGAGGCAGTACCGGCACCCGGTGCGCCGCGAGCTGTGGGAGCCGCCCGCCGGGCTGCTCGACGTGCCCGGCGAGAACGCCCGCGACGCCGCTGCTCGCGAGCTGGCTGAGGAGGCGGACCTGGTGGCCGAGCGCTGGGACGTGCTGGTCGACTTCTTCACGAGCCCCGGCGGCAGCGACGAGGCGCTGCGGGTGTACCTGGCCCGCGACCTGTCGGCCGTACCCCGAGCGGACCGGTTCCAGCGTGAGGACGAGGAACGCGACATGCTCGCGCGGTGGGTGCCGCTGACCGAGGCGGTCACCCTGGTGCTCGCCGGGGCGGTCCACAACCCGGCGGCTGTCGTGGGTGTGCTGGCGGCCTCCGCCGCCCGCGCGGCGGCGTGGTCGACGCTGCGCGCGGCCGACGTGCCGTGGCCGGAGCGTCGCACCTCGACCGCCTGACGGGCAACACCCTGACGCGCGACGGCTTGACGACGTGGGGCGGGCGGTTCGGTCAGCGGCTGGTCGACACGTGGTACTGCGCGTTCGCGACCGGGATGAAGACGGCGAGGATCAGGACCGCCCAGATGAGCGTGTACACGGCGGGGTTCTGCAGCGACCAGGCGTCCGGTCGCGGCGTGCTCGCGCCGATGTTCCCGAAGAGCTCGCGCGCCGCTTGCGTCACCGCGGAGACGGGGTTCCACTCCGCGAAGGTCCGCAGCGGTTCCGGGAGGGTCGCCAGCGGGACGAACGTGTTGGCCACGAACGTGAGCGGGAAGATCACGATGAACGACGCGTTGTTCACGACCTCGGGGCTGGGCACGAGCATCCCGATCCAGGCCATGATCCAGGAGATGGCGTAGGCGAACACCAGGAGCAGCGCGTACCCACCGAGCGCCGCCAGCACGGTGCCGTGAATACGCCAGCCGACCAGGAGCCCGGTCAGCGACATGACGATCAGCACGATGATGTTGTTGACCACGTCCGAAAGGGTCCGGCCCGTGAGGACGGCTGACGGTGCCATGGGCAGTGACCGGAAACGGTCGATGATGCCCTTCTTGACGTCGTCCGCCAGGCCCGCTCCCGTGATCGTCGCACCGAAGATCACGGTCTGCGCGAAGATCCCCGCGATGAGGAACTGCCGGTAGGCAGCGCCTCCGCCCGTCCGGTCGATCGCGCCCCCAAACACGAACGAGAACAGCAGCACGAACATGATCGGCGACAGGGTCGTGAAGACGAGCAGGTCGGGTACCCGTTTGATCTTGATGATGTTCCGCTTGGCGACCACGTGGGCGTCGGCGATCACGTAGGGGATCATCATCTGGCCGTCTCCTTCTGCTTGGTGTTCCTGGCCTTGGGCTGCGCTTCTTCGGGTTCGACGGTGTCGTGGCCGGTGAGGATGAGGAACACGTCGTCGAGCGTGGGCCGGCGCAGGCCGACGTCGTCCAGCTTCAGTTGGACCGCGTCAAGGCGCCGGAGCGCCTCCATGAGCACGGATGCGCCGCCCGCGACCGGGATCAGGAGGGTGCGTCGCGGGGCGTCGACGACGGCACTCCCGATCCCGAGCGGCTCGAGAAGGTCACGCGCCTGCAGGAGCCGGCTCCCGTCCGCGACGGTGATCTCGAGGTGTTCCCCGCCGACCTGCCGCTTGAGCTCGTCGGAAGTGCCCTGGGCGATGATGCGGCCGTGGTCGATGACGACGATCTTGTCGGCGAGCAGGTCCGCCTCCTCGAGGTACTGGGTCGTCAGCAGCAGGGTCGTCCCGCCCGAGACGAGCGACTGGATCACCTCCCACATCTCGGTGCGACCGCGCGGGTCGAGCCCGGTGGTCGGCTCGTCCAGGAAGAGCACCGGCGGGTCGGCGACGAGCGCTCCGGCGAGGTCCAGGCGTCGCCGCATCCCCCCCGAGTAGGTACGGGCCGGTCGGTCCGCGGCCTCGTCGAGACGGAACTGGGCGAGCAGATCGCGCGCCCGGACCTGGCTGGCCTTGCGGCCCAGGTGATAGAGCCGGCCGATCATGTCCAGGTTCTCGTAGCCGGTCAGGTACTCGTCGACCGCGGCGTACTGCCCGGACAGCCCGATCCGCCGGCGCACACCGGCTGGGTCCGCGAGCACGTCCACGCCAGCGACCTCGGCCTGCCCGGCGTCCGGGCGTAGCAGCGTCGCGAAGATCCGCACGACGGTCGTCTTGCCCGCCCCGTTCGGACCGAGCAGCCCGAGCACGGTGCCGGTCGGCACCGAGATGTCGACCCCGTCCAGGGCTGTCACGGATCCGTAGTGCTTGACCAGCCCCTGCGCCTGAATTGCGTGGTTCATCCGGAAAGGTTAGGTCCTCGATCCCACCCCGCGCGAGGACTGGACGGTGTGCAGCGGGGGCTGAGGCCTCGCTCGCACGTGGACGTGGGGTTGCCGGGTCGGGACAGGGAATCTCGCAGCGCGTGGAACGACCCGCGTCACAGCTATAACCAACCCGTGCACATCACTGTGACCACGCGTCGCCAACGACACGCTGAGATCCCCACCACCACCCCCGAGGCCGGCACAGAGACGGCCTCCCGGAATCCATCCGGGAGGCCGTCTCACTCTGCCCACTGACAGACGGGGACTACGTTTCAGCTGAGACCGGGTCGCCGGCGGGTTCGAGGCGCCGACCCATCGTCACGCCGGCGGCGCGCGGTTCGATCTCGACGAAGCCCATCCGGCGGTAGAAGCCGATCGCGCGGCCGTTCGATGCCGAGACTTCGAGATGCACGCCGGGCGAACCCGTTTCGGCTAGCGCGGTCAGGGCGCGCGTCATCAGCCGGCGGCCCCACCCGGCGCCCTGCCAGCGGGGCAGCAGGTCGATGTGCAGGTGCGAGGGGTATGTGCGCACCACGGTGGGCTCCGCGACGTGTGGATGGTGCAGGAGGGTGACGATGCCGGCGTCGGCGGTTCCGGCGGCGAAGGTGCCCTCGGGGTACCGCGAGCGCAGGACCGGCCACCACACCCGCTCCTGCGCGAGGGCGAACGCAGTGGTGTCGCGGGCGCCCAGCACGTATCCCTGTGCCCCGTCGCCGTCGTCGAGCACGAAGGCTAGCCCTGGTTCGAGCGCCAGATAAGGGCCGACGTAGACGGACCCGAGCAGGTGAGGGTCGCTGAAGCTCCGGCTTGCGTCTTCGCCGGCCGCTCCGGTCCGCAGGCACACGTCATACAGGGCGTCCGCATCATGGGGCCGGTACGGCCGGATCGTCATGCTCCGCGGTGTCGGAGCGTGAGCAGGGTCCAGGTCGTCGAGGCGGCGAGCAGGGCTGCACCGAGCATGTGCAGGCCGATGAGCGCCGCGGGGAGGCCCGTGAAGTACTGCACGTACCCGATCAAGCCCTGCGCGAGCGTGATCGTGAGAAGTACGAGCGCAGCGCGGCGCGCGCGCGCGGGTGCCGCGCCGCGGACCAGGGTGACGATGAGCGCGCCGAGGAGGGCGAGGAAACCCCAGACTGCCGTGACGTGCAGCCTCGCCACGAGGACCGGGTCGATCGCGAACCGGTAGGCCACGTGGGCGTCGCCCCCGTGCGGTCCAGAGCCCGTGACGACGACACCGAGCACGAGCACCACGGCGCAGACGACCGCGAGGGCCCGGGAGATGGCGATGACCCTGGGTGGGACCAGCCGTTCCGGGCGCCCGTCCTCCTCACCGTGCCGGTAGAGCAGCACCGTGGACCCCACCACGAGGGCCATCGACAGCAGCATATGGACGCCCACGACGGCGGGGTTCAGGTGCAGAAGCACCGTGAGCCCGCCGAGCAACGCCTGTGCCGCGACGCCGACGACGGGCACCAGGCCGAGCATCCGGAAACCTCGGGCCCGGCGGTGGTCGGTGAAGACCAGGAGTGCCACCGCTATCGCGATGACGCTGAGCACCCCGGTCAGGGTCCGGTTGCCGAACTCGATGAGCTGGTGGACCGACGTCGCTCCGTGCAGGACCGGGGTGAAGGAGCCCGGCTCGCACTGGGGCCAGGTCGAGCAGCCGAGGCCCGAGCCGGTGAGCCGTACCGCGCCACCAGTGACGACGATGCCCACCTGAGCGACCAGGTTGGCCGTCAGGACCGGGTGCGTCCACCGCGTGAACCGACCGAACGGGCCGGCCGGCGTTCGGGTGGCCAGGGCAGATGGGCTGGTGGGGAGGTTGGTGGCGGGGCTGTTGCTCACGGCCCCACGTTATCGAGCCTACCGGGGCGCCGCGGGCGTCTCGGACCCCCACCTGACCAGGGGTCTCAGCTCCAGCGGAAGAGCCTACCGGCGGCCAGGCCGAGCACGCCCGTCCACACCAGCAGGACCAGGACGGAGCCGACGGGCAGGCCCCCGCCGAGCAGCGCGCCCCGCAGTGCGTCCCCGAGGGCGCCGGAGGGCAGCATCGGTGCGACGCGGGCGAGCGGCCCGGGCAGCCGTGCGGCGGGGACGACCGTGCCGCCCGCCATGGTGAGCAGCACGAGCAGCAGGTTGGCCACGGCGAGCACGGCCTCGGAACGCAGCGTTCCGGCCAGCAGCAGCGCGAGGGACGTGAACGCGGCCGTACCGAGTCCGATCGCCACGAGGGTCGGCCCGATCCCCGCGGGCGCGGGTGCCCACCCCAGGGCGAGGGCGATCCCGCCGAGCACCACGACCTGCACGGCCTCGACCGCGAGCACGGCGAGGACCTTGCCGGCCAGCAGGCCGCCGCGCCCCAGCGGGGTGGTGGCGAGCAGGCGCAGCACGCCATTGCGGCGGTCGAAGCTGGTCGCGATCGCCTGCGACGTGAACGCCGTGGACATCACAGCGAGCGCGAGGATGCCCGGAGTGAAGAAGTCGATCCGGCTTGCTCCCGCCAGGTCAACCTCGATCATCGACGTCCGGGCGAGGGTCATCAGCAGCAGTGCGGGCAGGATCAGCGTCACGAGCAGCTGCTCGCCGTTGCGCAGGATCAGACGGGCCTCGAACGCGCCCTGGGAGATGACCCGGCGCCAGGGCGGTGCGGCGAGGCGCTGGCTGGCGGGCGGCGCGGTCATCGCAGGTTCCGGCCGGTCAGGTCGAGGAATACATCCTCGAGGGTGCGCCGACCGACCGTGATCCGGCTCGCCAGGACGCCCCGCTCGGCGCACCACACGGTCAGCGCGGCGAGCACGTCGGGGTCGACGGCGCCGGTCACCACGTAGTCGCCAGGGGAGGTCTCGCGCACGTCCGAGCGCGCACGGTCCGGTGCCGCGGCGGTCAGCGCCTGCGCGAGGGCCACCGGGTCGAGCCCTGGCTCGGCCCGGAAGCGGAGCGTCCGGTCGTCACCGGCGGCGACGAGGTCGGCCACGGCGCCCTGCGCGACGACCGTGCCGTGGTCGACGACGACGACATGGTCGGCCAGGTCCTCAGCCTCGTCCATGAGGTGGGTCGTGAGCACGACTCCCACGCCCTCGGCCCGGAGCTCGCGGACGAGCTCCCAGACGGCACGGCGCGACTGGGGGTCCATGCCCGCGCTCGGCTCGTCGAGGAAGACGACCTCGGGGCGTCCGACCAGCGCGGCGGCGAGCGCAAGGCGCTGGCGCTGACCGCCGGACAGCCGACGCACCGAGGTGCTGGCGAACGAGCCGATCCCGAGGCGTTCGGAGAGCTCGTCGATGTCGCGCGGGTGGGCGTACATGGACGCGATGTGGTGCAGCATCTCGAGCGCACGCACGCCGGTCGGGAGCCCACCGTCCTGGAGCATCACCCCGACGCGCGGTCGCAGCTCGGCGGCCTGCCTGCGGGGGTCGCGGCCGAGGACCCGCACGCGCCCGTCGTCAGGGACACGCAGGCCCTCGCAGCACTCGATCGTCGTCGTCTTGCCGGCGCCGTTCGGGCCGAGCACCGCAGTGACGCGGCCCAGATCGGCGACGAGGTCCAGCCGATCGACCACGGCGTGGCCGTCGTACCGCTTGGTGAGGCCGACGATCTCGACCGCGGGGGTGTTCGGCACGGGGGTGAGTCTAGGTCGGGGCGTGCGGCGCGCCGAACAGGGCCCGCCGGAATGTGACGTGGGGCGAAGTGAGGCGTACCTTGCTTGCGGGGATGTATTTCGGCAACAAGTATGTTGGCAATATCAAACCGTGGAGCTCGAACCGTGGAGGTGAGACCTGTGGAGGTGACGATGAGCACGGACCTGCGCCCCGCCGTCGGGCCCGCCCCGGTCGAGCCAACCCGAGAGACGGGCGAACCGGGCGAACCGGAGGCCACCACCCGGCAGCGGGTGCTGCAGCTGGTGGCTTCGGCCGGACCGGTGTCGGCCGCCGAGCTGGCGGCCGGTCTCCACCTCACCGCCGCGGGGATCCGGCGGCACCTCGGCGTCCTGGAGGCTGATCGGCAGATCGGGGTGCACAACGGTGTGAGCACCGCCCGGGCCCGCCGGGGCCGGCCCGCCCGGCACTATGTCGTCACGGCCCACGGCCAGGCAGCCCTGTCGAACACCTACTCCGAGGTCGCGGCTGAGGCGCTGCGCTACCTCGCTGACGTTGCCGGACCGAGCGCGGTCGAGGCATTCGCCGCGTCCCGCGTGCATGGGCTCGAGGAGCGGTACGCCGTCTCGCTCGCTGCCGCGGGTCGCGACGTCGCGACCAGGGCCGGCGTGCTTGCTCGCGTCCTCGCGACAGACGGCTACGCCGCCAGCACCCGGTCGGTGCCGGGCATGGCGGCCGTCCAGCTGTGCCAGGGGCACTGTCCGGTGCAGCAGATCGCCGCCGAGTTCCCCCAGCTGTGCGAGGCCGAGACCCAGGCGTTCTCCCGCTTGCTCGGCGTCCACGTCCAGCGGCTCGCAACCCTCGCGGGCGGCGGGCACGTGTGCACCACGAACATCCCGACGACCGGTATGAACTTGGAAGGAAGGACGACATGAGCGCGCCCACCCAGACTGCACCGCAAGCTGCTCCGATGACACAGGACGCGACGATCGCGTCGATCGGTGCGTACACCTACGGGTGGCACGACTCCGACGAGGCTGGGCGCCTCGCGCGCCGCGGCGTCGACGAGGAGGTCGTGCGCAACATCTCGGCCCTCAAGAACGAGCCCGAGTGGATGCTCAAGCTGCGCCTGAAGGCCCTGCGGCTGTTCGACAAGAAACCCATGCCGACCTTTGGCGCCGACCTGTCGGGCATCGACTTCGACAACATCAAGTATTTCGTGCGGTCCACCGAGAAGCAGGCGACCAGCTGGGACGACCTGCCCGACGACATCAAGCTGACGTACGACCGGCTGGGCATCCCCGAGGCCGAGAAGCAGCGCCTCGTCGGCGGCGTCGCCGCGCAGTACGAGTCGGAGGTCGTGTACCACCAGATCCGTGACGACCTCCAGCAGCAGGGGGTCATCTTCGTCGACACCGACACGGGCCTGCGCGAGCACCCCGAGATCTTCGAGCAGTACTTCGGCACGATCATCCCGCCGGGCGACAACAAGTTCGCCGCGCTCAACAGTGCGGTGTGGTCGGGCGGTTCGTTCGTCTACGTCCCCCCGGGCGTGCACGTCGACATCCCCCTGCAGGCGTACTTCCGGATCAACACCGAGAACATGGGCCAGTTCGAACGGACCCTGATCATCGCTGACGAAGGCTCCTACGTGCACTATGTCGAGGGCTGCACGGCGCCGGTGTACTCGAGCGACTCGCTGCACTCGGCCGTCGTGGAGATCATCGTCAAGAAGAACGCGCGGGTCCGGTACACGACCATCCAGAACTGGTCGAACAACGTGTACAACCTGGTCACCAAGCGGGCCACCGCCGCCGAGGGCGCCACCATGGAGTGGGTCGACGGCAACATCGGCTCCAAGGTCACCATGAAGTACCCGGCGATCTACCTGATGGGCGAGCACGCGCGCGGCGAGACGTTGTCGATCGCGTTCGCCGGCGAGGGCCAGCACCAGGACGCGGGCGCGAAGATGGTGCACGCCGCCCCGCGCACGTCCTCGTCGATCGTGTCGAAGTCGGTCGCGCGCGGCGGCGGCCGCACCTCCTACCGCGGCCTCGTGCAGATCCTCGAGGGGGCCGAGGGCTCGGCGTCGAACGTGCTCTGTGACGCGCTGCTCGTCGACCAGATCTCGCGCTCGGACACCTATCCGTACGTCGACGTCCGCGAGGACGACGTCTCCATGGGGCACGAGGCCACGGTCTCCCGCGTGAGCGAGGACCAGCTCTTCTACCTCATGTCGCGGGGCATGAAGGAGACCGAGGCGATGGCGACGATCGTGCGTGGCTTCATCGAGCCGATCGCTCGCGAGCTGCCCATGGAGTATGCCCTCGAGCTGAACCGCCTCATCGAGCTGCAGATGGAAGGGTCCGTCGGTTGATGTCGAGCACCAGCGAGACCACGCGCGAGACGCCAGCCGGCCTACGAACCGATCACAGCAGGGCCGTCGCCGACGGCGCGCACACCCACGGCACGGGGGGGACGCCCCAGGGGTCCCGCGCCGAGCGGAAGACGTCCTTCGATGTCGCCGACTTCCCGCTGCCGACCGGGCGGGAGGAGGAGTGGCGGTTCGCGCCGGTGGACCGGGTCGCCCCGCTGTTCGTGCCGGTGCTCTCTGGCCATGGTGTGCTCACCACGGTGGTCGAGGCCCCCGAGGTCGTCGTCGAGATCGTCGACCGCGACGATCCCCGGCTCGGCAGGGCCGGGGTCCCGGGCGACCGCTCGGCGGCCGCAGCGTGGGCGTCCTTCCACCGAGCCACGGTCGTGACGGTGCCGGCGGGGGCGGTCGCGTCGACCGTGACCTCGATCCGGGTCGAGGGCGTCGAGGGTGCGGCGGGGGACGCCACGGCCGCGCACCTTCTGGTGCACGCGAAGGAGCTCTCCGAGGCCGTCATCGTGCTGGACCACGTGGGTGCGACCACCCTGTCCGAGACGCTCGAGGTCATCGTCGAGGACGGTGCACACCTCACGCTCGTGTCCGTTCAGGACTGGGCCGAGGGCACGGTGCACCTGGCCTCGCACCGGATCCGACTGGGCCGCGACGCCCGGGTCAAGCACGTCGTCGTCACGCTCGGTGGCGACGTCGTGCGCGTGACGCCGGATGCCGAGTTCACCGGTGAGGGCGGCGAGCTCGAGATGCTCGGCCTGTACTACGCCGACGCGGGTCAGCACCAGGAGCACCGCCTCTTCGTCGACCACGCGGTGCCGGCCTGCCGGTCGCGGGTGACGTACAAGGGTGCGCTGCAGGGCCAGGGTGCGCACACGGTGTGGGTCGGAGACGTGCTGATCCGCGCCGCTGCCGGCGGTACCGACACCTACGAGCTCAACCGCAACCTCGTGCTCTCGGACGGTGCGCGCGCCGACTCCGTGCCGAACCTCGAGATCGAGACCGGCCTCATCGAGGGCGCGGGACACGCCTCCGCGACCGGCAGGTTCGACGACGAGCAGCTGTTCTACCTGCGCTCCCGGGGGATACCCGAGGCGGACGCGCGCCGTCTCGTCGTGCGCGGGTTCTTCGCCGACGTCGTCCACCAGATCGGTGTGCCGGAGATCGAGGAACGCCTCATCACGTCGATCGAGGTCGAGCTCGAGCGCAGCATGGTGGCGGGCGGATGAGCGCCCAGCTCGCGTGCCTGACGCAGGACGTGCCGGTCGGCGGGACGTTCCGGGTCGACCTCGAGGCGGCGACCGGTTTCGTCGAGGTTGCCGTCGTGCGCGCCGACGACGGCGTGCTGCACGCCATCTCGGACATCTGCTCGCACGGGGCGGTCTCGTTGTCGGACGGCGAGGTCGAAGGCAGCACGATCGAGTGCTGGCTGCACGGCTCCCGGTTCGACCTGCGTACCGGCGCACCCACCGGCCTGCCGGCTGTCCGCCCCGTCCCTGTGTACCCCGTGACCGTCGACGGCGAGCGCGTGCTCGTCGATGTCGACGCCCCCCTGTGATCGGTAAGGAGAACCGAGTATGAGCACGCTTGAGATCCACGACCTGCACGTGAGCGTCGAGACGAAGGAGGGCGCAAAGCCCATCCTCCGCGGCGTCGACCTGACCGTCGCCAGCGGCGAGACCCACGCGATCATGGGTCCGAACGGCTCGGGCAAGTCGACCCTGGCCTATTCGCTCGCCGGCCACCCGAAGTACAAGATCACGTCCGGCTCCGTGCTGCTCGACGGCGAGGACGTCCTCGCGATGAAGGTCGACGAGCGCGCCCGGGCCGGCATGTTCCTCGCGATGCAGTATCCGGTCGAGGTACCCGGCGTCAGCGTCTCGAACTTCTTGCGCACGGCGAAGACCGCGATCGACGGCAAGGCCCCGCCGCTGCGCACCTGGGTCAAGGAGATGCGCTCCGCGATGGACGCGCTGCGGATGGACCCGACGTTTGCGGAGCGCTCGGTGAACGAGGGCTTCTCGGGCGGCGAGAAGAAGCGTCACGAGATCCTCCAGATGGAGATCCTCAAGCCGAAGTTCGCGATCCTTGACGAGACCGACTCCGGTCTTGACGTGGATGCGCTGCGCGTCGTGTCCGAGGGCGTCAACCGGGTCCGCGCGGGCGGCGAGGTGGGTGTCCTGCTCATCACGCACTACACGCGGATCCTGCGTTACGTCACGCCGGACTTCGTGCACGTCTTCGTCGACGGCCGGATCGCCGAGCAGGGCGGTCCTGAGCTCGCCGACCGGCTCGAGGACGAGGGCTACGACCGCTTCCTGCCCGCCGGTGCGTCCGCCTGAGGGGAGTTCCATGACCGCCCATCTCGACACCCCCGCTCTGAGCGGGGTCCAGCTCGCGGCCGTTCGCGCGGACTTCCCGCTGCTCACGCGCACGCTGCGCGATGGTCGGCCGCTGGTCTACCTGGACTCGTCGGCGACGTCGCAGAAGCCCGACGTCGTGCTCGAGGCCGAGCAGGACTTCTACCGGATGCGCAACGCCGCGGTCCACCGCGGGGCGCACCAGCTCGCGGAGGAGGCCACCGAGGCGTTCGAGCTGGCGCGCGCCGACGTCGCGTCGTTCGTCGGGGTCGACCCGGGCGAGCTGGTGTGGACCTCCAACGCGACGGCCGGCATCAACTTCGTCGCGTATGCGATCGGCAACGCGACCGCGGGTCGGGGCGGGGAGGCCGCGCGGCGGTTCGCGCTCGCCCGAGGAGACGAGATCGTCGTCACGGAGGCGGAGCACCACGCCAACCTGGTGCCGTGGCAGGAGCTTGCGGCCCGGACCGGTGCCGTCCTGCGCTGGATCGGGGTCGACGACGACGGTCGGCTCCGCACCGACCAGCTCGCGTCGGTCGTCACGGATCGCGCCCGCGTGCTCGCGTTCACCCACGCCTCGAACGTCACCGGTGCCGTGACGGACGTCGCGCCGTTCGTCGCGCGAGCCCGCCAGGTGGGCGCTCTCACCGTGCTCGACGCGTGCCAGAGTGTGCCGCACATGCCCGTCGACCTGTCGGCGCTGGGCGTCGACTTCGCCGCGTTCTCCGGTCACAAGATGCTCGGTCCGACCGGGGTCGGGGCGCTCTACGGGCGTCGCGAGCTGCTCGAGGCCTTGCCGCCGGTCTTCACCGGTGGCTCGATGGTCGAGGTCGTCACGATGCAGGCCGCGACGTACGCGCCGCCGCCGCAGCGGTTCGAGGCCGGTACCCAGATGGTTGCGCAGGCGATCGGGATGGGCGCCGCGGCGCGCTACCTGGCCGAGCTCGGCATGGCGGCGGTCGCCGCGCACGAGGCGTTGCTCGCCCGCGCGCTCCTCGACGCGGTGGCGTCCGTGCCGCATGTGCGGGTCGTCGGACCGCTCGACACCGCGGATCGCCTCGCGGCGGTGTCGTTCGTCGTCGACGGCGTGCACGCGCACGACGTCGGACAGGTGCTCGACGACGCGGGTGTCGCCGTCCGCGTCGGGCACCACTGCGCGCAGCCGCTGCATCGCCGCTTCGGGGTGGCCTCGACAGCTCGCGCCTCGGCGTCGGTCTACACCACCGTTCAGGAGATCGAGGTGTTCCGGGAAGCACTCGCGGGGGTCCGAGCGTTCTTCGGACTGGGCGACGAGAGGGCGACGACATGACGAGCGCGATGGAGCAGCTGTACCAGCAGGTGATCCTGGACCACGCGAAGTACCCGCACGGGCGGGGGCTGATCGCCGTCGACCCTGCGGCGCCCGGCCACGCGCACGCGGAGTCGCACCAGGTCAACCCGACCTGCGGCGACGAGGTCACCCTGCGGGTCGACATCGACACGGACGTCGTCGCCGGTGGCGTGCCGGTCCTGACGGGCGTGTGCTGGGAGGGTCAAGGTTGCAGCATCTCGCAGGCCTCCACCTCGGTCCTCACCGACCTGGTCACCGGCGTCGAGCTCACCGAGGTCGACCGTCTGGCGGAGACGTTCCGTGCGCTCATGCACGCCCGCGGGGCGGGACTCGACCCCGAGCAGGAGGACGCGCTCGGTGACGCCACCGCGTTCACCGGAGTCGCGAAGTACCCGGCCCGGATCAAGTGCGCCCTGCTGGGCTGGGCCGCGCTGCGGGACGCCGTCGCCAGGTCCGGCGCCGGGTTGCCCACCACGACCGTGACGGAGCAGCCGTGACCACCACGACACCGACTGGCTCGACTCCCCCCACGGTGGCGGACGTCGAGGAGGCTCTGCGCGACGTCATCGATCCCGAGCTGGGGATCAACATCGTCGATCTCGGGCTGGTCTACGGCCTGACCATGGACCAGAACAACTATGCCGTCATCGACATGACGCTCACGTCGGCGGCCTGTCCGCTCACGGACGTCATCGAGGACCAGGCGGCGAGCAGCCTGGACGGGCTGGTCGACGGATTCCGGATCAACTGGGTCTGGATGCCTCCGTGGGGCCCGGAGAAGATCACCCCGGACGGTCGAGAGCAGATGCGAGCGCTGGGCTTCAACATCTGACGCGAGGCACGCCTGGGTCGACCCGGGTGTGGGCGAACCGGCGCGGCGCCAAGGCGTCGGGTCGAAGGCCTGCGCCCGATCGGCTATTCGGCCAGGCCTCGGGCGGCCAGGGCTTCGCCGGTGGCGCGGGCGCGGGCGACCGTGCGTACCGCCGCCGGGATCAGCAGCGCCCGCGGATCACGGTCGAGTCCGCGGGCGCGGGCGGCGTCGCGGACCTCACCGGCGGTCTGGACGAGCGCCGGGATGGTGCGCAGCATGAGCGCCACCGACAGGGCGAAGATCTCGGGACGCAGGCCGAGGTGGCGCAGCGGGCGCACGATGCGCTCCAGGGCGTCGAGCATCCGGTCGGTGGGCGTCGTGGCGGTGACCACGCCTGCGGCGACCACGAGCGTGACGAGATCGGCGCAGACCTCGACCGCGACGGCCGGGCCGTGCTGCCACCATTGGTAGGCGCCCAGGCCCACCGCAGCGACGAGCACCGGGAGCAGGCCGACTCCGGTGGCGCGCGCCGGCATGCGGGCGACGACCGCCGCCAGCGCGGCCAGCCCGAGCAGCACGAGCGCCGACGTCGGGCCGCGCAGGACGACGACTGCGATCCCGAGCAGCGTGATCGCCGCCAGCTTCGCGCCGATCGGTGCGCGGTGCAGCGGCGTGGTCCCCGGACGGTAGAGGCCCAGCGGACCGGTCCACGGCGCACCCCGCCGGTGCGTCATCTGCCGGCCACGATCATCGGCCGGACCGTGATCGGACGGACATGTGTGCGCGGTAGGTCTCGACGGCGGCGGTTGCCGCGCCGTCGGCCACGATCCGGCCGCCGTCGACGACCAGCACCCGGTCGGCGCGCGTGGCCGCCTCGAGGTCGTGGGTCACGAGCAGCACCTGCTGGTCGAGGCGGTCGAGCAGGTCGTCCACGACGCGGCGCCAGTGCAGGTCCAGCAGCGTCGTCGGCTCGTCGCACACGAGCACCGCGGGTTCGGTCGCCAGCACCCCCGCGAGCGCCAGGAGCTGCTTCTGGCCGCCGGACAGCGAGTGCACGCTCACCTCGGCAAGCCGGCCGAGCCCGAACCGCTCAAGGACACCGCGCACGCGCTCGTCGCGCGCGGTCGCATCGATACGGAGCCGGCGCAGGGAGAGGGCGACGTCCTCGCGCGGGGTCGGCATGACGAGCTGGGCGTCCGGGTCGGTGAACACGAAGCCGACGCGGCGTCGTACCGCCGCGCCGTCGTGCGCCGTATCGAGGCCGTCGACCAGCACGCGACCGGTCGTCGGCAGTACCAGGCCGTTGGCCAGCCGCGCCAAGGTCGACTTGCCGGAGCCGTTCGCCCCGATCACGGCGACCCGTCGCTCGGTCAGGGTGAGGTCGACCGCCTCGAGGATCGTCACCTCGGGCGCGCCGGGTGCTCCCTCGGCGAGGACGGTGACGGACTCGAACGCGATCATGCCGGCGCGACCTCAGCGGCGTGCCCGGAGCATGTCCGGGAATGCTCGGAAGACGGCGGCAGCAACGACGGCGACGAGCACGTTCTTGATGATGTCCCCCGGCAGGAAGGTCGCCCCGAGCTGGATGGCAGCCCCGGGAGCGAGGCCGAGACGCCAGCCCATCACGGCGATGCCGATCGGGTGGATGAAGACCAGGCTGCCGCACATCGCGGCCCCGAAGAGGACGAGCGGATGCAACCCGGGGCGCACCCGCCGGGCGAGCGAGGCGACGTAACCCGCGAGCGCCGCGGCCAGCGGGAAGGCGATGAGGTAACCGAACGAGGGCTTGGTCACCACGGCGAGCCCACCGGTTCCCTGGGCGAACACGGGGAGCCCGGCGAGCCCGACCGCGAGGTAGAGCAGCACCGCGAGAGCTCCACGGCGTGCCCCGAGGACCACGCCGGCGAGCAGCACCCCGAAGGTCTGCAGGGTGATCGGGACGGCCATCCCGGCGACCGTGATCGAGGGCAGCACCGCGCAGACTGCGATGAACGCCGCGAACGTTGCGACGAGCGCGACGTCGGTCGTCGTCCGGGTGCGGGCCGCGGCGGCCGTCACAGCGGCAGCACCGGGCGCCGACAGCGATGGGTGGGGCTGGTTCTCGTCAGGGTGCGGCACGGGTCTCCTTGGCGGTCTGGCGGGAGTCGCCACGCTAGCCGCAAGTAGACTCGGGTGCGTTTGTGCCCGCATCCAACGCTCGCGGGCCGCTTTCGAAGGAATCCTCACGTGATCACTGCCCATGCCGTCGAGCTGCGCTTCGGCGCGCGCGTTCTGCTCGAGGCGGCGAGCTTTCGGATCGCGGCCGGCGACCGCATCGGTCTGGTCGGGCGCAACGGCGCCGGCAAGACGACGCTCACCAAGACGCTCGCGGGGGAGAGTCTGCCGTCGGGCGGGCAGATCACCCGGTCCGGCGAGGTCGCGTACCTTCCGCAGGACTCGCGCACGGGCGACGGCAGCGTGGTGGCGATGGATCGCGTCCTGTCAGCGCGCGGCCTCGACGAGATCGTGCGCGCGATGCGGGAGACCGAAGGCGCGATGGCCAGCGCCGACGACGAGACCCGGGACGCCGCCATGGAGCGCTACACCCGCCTGGAGGCGCGGTTCACGGCCGCGGGCGGCTACGCGGCCGAGAGCGAAGCGAACCGGATCGCCTCGAACCTGGGCCTTGACGAGCGTGTCCTGGGCCAGACCTGCGGCACCCTCTCCGGCGGCCAGCGGCGCCGGGTCGAGCTCGCCCGGATCTTGTTCTCGGGGGTCGACACGTTGCTGCTCGACGAACCCACCAATCACCTCGACGTGGACTCCATCGTCTGGCTGCGCGACTACCTGCGGGCCTACCCCGGCGGGCTCATCGTCATCAGCCACGACAACGACCTGCTGCGCGCGACGGTCAACAAGGTCTTCCACCTGGACGCGAACCGTAGCGAGCTCGACCAGTACAACCTGCGGTGGGACGCGTACCTGCGCCAGCGCGAGACGGACGAGAAGCGCCGCAAGCGCGAGCGCGCGAACACCGAGAAGAAGGCATCCGTCCTGATGCTTCAGGCGGACAAGATGCGGGCCAAGGCGACCAAGGCTGTCGCGGCGCAGAACATGGCCCGCCGCGCCGAGCGGATGCTCGCTTCGCTCGAGGCGGTGCGCGCGACCGACAAGGTGGCCCATATCCGTTTCCCGACTCCTGCGCCGTGCGGGAAGACTCCGCTGACGGCGTCGGGACTGAGCAAGACCTACGGCTCGCTGGAGGTCTTCACCGATGTCGGGCTCGCAGTCGACCGGGGCAGCCGGGTCGTCATCGTCGGGCTGAACGGTGCTGGCAAGACGACGCTGCTACGTATGCTCGCGGGGCTCGACACGCCGGACACGGGCGAGGTCAAGCCGGGCCACGGGCTCAAGCTCGGGTATTACGCGCAGGAGCACGAGACGCTCGACACCACGCGCACCGTGCTGGAGAACCTGCGGTCCGCTGCCCCCGACCTCACCGACACGCAGGTGCGCTCGGTGCTCGGGTCGTTCCTGTTCTCCGGGGACGACGCCGACAAGCCGGTCCGGGTCCTCTCGGGCGGGGAGAAGACGCGCCTCGCGCTCGCGGCCCTCGTCGTCTCGTCGGCCAACGTGCTGCTCCTTGACGAGCCCACCAACAACCTCGACCCGGCGAGCCGCGGGGAGATCCTTCGTGCGCTGCGCAACTACGAGGGCGCTGTGGTGCTCGTCTCGCACGACGAGGGTGCGGTCGAGGCGCTCAACCCTGAGCGGGTCGTGCTGCTGCCGGACGGGGTCGAAGACCTGTGGGGTCCGGACTACGCGGACCTCATCTCGCTGGCGTAGCCAGGAAGGTCCCGCTAGCACTGCCCGGGTTGGCGGCCACAGCGGCTGGGCTCGGTGGCGGCGGGTCCTGTTGCCTGTCACGCACCGCGAACGGCGCGCTGGGAGCGCAGCTGGTCGTCGATGAGCGCGTCCTCCTCATCCTCCGCGCTCGGCCCTCGGGGGCGGGGCGGGCCTCGAGTCCGACCGGGCTCCGGGTGCTCATCGCGTAGCTCGCGCCGGGCGAGCACCGGGAACCAGATCAGTGCGCCGAGGGCGAAGATCCACCACTGGAACGCGTACGACAGGTGGGAGCCCGGGTCCGTGCTGGGCTTCGGGAGCGGGCCGACGCCGTCCCGCGCGGCCGGTTGCTCGGCCGCCAACGCGCCGTACGCGGCGTACGCCCGGACCGCGCCCCGTGCGGTCCGGCCGGCGGCGAGGACCTGACGGACCGAGATCGCCTGAACCTGGCCAGCCGGCGCACCTCTGGTCGAGGCCGGCTCGTCGGCGCGCAGCCGGACGGTGATCGTCACCGTTCCGGCGGGGGGTGCGGGGACGACGTCGGGGCGATCGCTGCTCTCACCTGTCCGGACCCAGCCACGGTCGACGACGAGAACAGCCGGGGTGCCCGTGCCGTTCTGCGCCCCACCGTCGGCCGCGCCGCCCGTCACGACAAACGGGACCAGTACGTGGAACCCCGGCTGGCCATCGATCGGCCGGTTCCGTAGCAGCACGGTGCCGGCCGGGTCGTAGTGCCCGATGACGGTCACCGGGCGCCACACGTCGGCGCCCGCAAGAGCAGCGTCGGGCGAGGCGAGCAGATCGGCCAGCGGGACCGGATCGGCACCGTAGCTTGCCTCGATCACCGCGATGACGGCGTTCCGGGCGACGTGCCGGTTCCACTGCCAGCGGCCGAGGAGGACGCACGCCGTGGCGAGGACCAGCGCGAGCAGCACGAGCCCGGTCGCTCGCCGTGCCGCGGGACTCACGGACGGGTTCCCGGCGGGTCTCGCCGGACAACCTCGAGCGCGGTGACCGGCACGGTGCTGCGCAGGAAGCCGCGGGCACCGAGGAACTCCTCGAGGTGCGCACGGTGCTCGGGGCAGGCGAGCCAGACCTTGCGGCGGGCCGGCGTGTGCAGCTTCGGGTTGTTCCAGAGCAGTCCCCAGGTGGCCTCGGCGCCGCAGCCGCGGGCTCGGCACACCGGTTCGTCGATGGGGTCCGGAACGGGCTCGAGGAGGTCAGTCATGGTGACCATCTTCCGGGGTTCGCCCGCTGTCACCGGCTTCGAGCGCACGCGGCTCCAGGAGCAACGGGGGTGTGTCACGGCGTTCGCGACCCGCATTGGCCAGGATCACCGCCACGTAGGGCAGTACGACCGCACCGATGAGCAGAAGCCCCGAGAGCCACCCCGGGATGTGACCCCACGTGGTCACCGCGAGCAGGAAGCACACCAGCCGGATGCCCATCTGCACCAGGTACCGCCGGGTCCGGCGTGCGACGTCGTCGGCCAGCGGCTCCGGAGCGGTCGTGATCCGGGGCACCTCGGGGTCCGGGGAGCGGGGCTTGCTCACCAGCCGAGTTTAGGTCGTGACGTGCGGCGGTGGCCGGTTGAAGGTCGACCCGAACCCGGCAGTTGTTCTCTGCGCACAAAGCCGTCCGGGCATCGTGTCACGTCGTGGATCCCGCACGGCCGCGGCGCGTCGGATAACCTCAGTGCCCGGGCGACCGCGACGGAGCGACCGGGCCGGCCCGCGACAGGCGTCCAGGAAGAGGAATACGAGTGAGTGCACCCCGCAGCGTGCTGGTGACCGGAGCGAACCGTGGCATCGGTCGGGCGATCGCCCAGCGGTTCGTCGTCGCCGGGGACCGGGTTGCGACGATCTATCGCCGCGGTGAGCTGCCCGACGGCGTGCTCGGTGTGCTGGGCGACGTGCGCGACACAGCCTCGGTCGACGCCGCCTTCAGGGAGATCGAGGCCGCGCACGGGCCGGTCGAGGTGCTCGTGGCAAACGCGGGCATCGCGCGCGACCAGCTGCTCCTGCGCATGACGGACGAGGACTTCGAGGAGGTTCTGGACGTGAACGTGACCGGAACCTTCCGCTGCGTGCGGCGCGCCTCCAAGGGCATGATCCGGCTCCGCCGCGGCCGCATCATCTTCATCTCCTCGGTGGTCGGGATGTACGGCTCGCCCGGCCAGGTCAACTACGCGGCCTCCAAGTCCGCGCTCGTCGGCATGGCGCGCTCGATCACCCGCGAGCTCGGTGGGCGGGGGATCACGGCGAACGTCGTGGCACCCGGCTTCATCGACACCGCCATGACGTCGGAGCTGCCGGCCGACCGGCAGGCGGCTTACCGGGCATCGATCCCGGCTGGGAGGTTCGCCGAGCCCGATGAGGTCGCAGGCGTCGTACTGTTCCTCGCGTCCGACGACGCGGCCTACGTCAACGGGGCCGTCATCCCCGTCGACGGCGGCCTCGGCATGGGCCACTGAGCTCCCGCTCTCTTGTTCTCCACCGAACCGAACGGAAACAGCACATGGGTCTGCTCGACGACAAGAAGCTCTTGATCACCGGCGTCCTCACCGACGGCTCGATCGCCTTCCATGTGGCACGGCTCGCGCAGCAGGAGGGCGCCGAGGTCGTGCTGACGTCCTTTGGTCGCCAGTTCCGTCTCACGCAGGCGATCTCCCGGCGCTTGCCGATCGAGGCGCCCGTCATCCAGCTCGACGTGACGTCCGCCGAGGACCTCGACGCGCTCGCCGGGCGGGTCCGGGAGCACACCGACCACCTCGACGGCGTCGTGCACTCGATCGGGTTCGCCCCGCAGTCCGTCATGGGTGGAAGATTCCTCACGGCCGAGTGGAAGGACGTGGCGACCGCCATCGAGGTCTCGGCCTTCTCGCTCAAGTCGCTCGCGACGGCGACAAGGCCGCTGCTCGGAGCGGGTTCGTCGATCGTCGGACTTACCTTCGACGGGCGTTACGCCTGGCCCGTGTACGACTGGATGGGGGTCGCCAAGGCCGCGTTCGAGGCGACCTCGCGCTACCTGGCCCGGGACCTCGGCCCGGAGGGCATCCGTGTCAACCTCGTCTCAGCCGGCCCGATCCGCACCATGGCCGCAAAGTCGATCCCGGGTGTCCAGACCCTTGAGCGTGGCTGGCCCGAGAGGGCCCCGCTCGGCTGGGACGTGACCGATCCGGAGCCGGCGGCGCGCGGGGTGGCCGCCCTGCTGTCGGACTGGTTCCCCGCGACGACTGGGGAGATGGTGCATGTCGACGGCGGCCTGCACGCGATGGGAGCCTAGACGACATGACCTCCGAGAACGACCGCATCCGACGGCTGGTGCTCCTGCGGCACGCCAAGGCCGAGCACGGCGGCCAGCCCGACGAGCTGCGCCCGCTCGCGCTGACCGGTCGCCGACAGTGCGTGCGGGTCGCGGCGGCGCTCACCGGGCATGACCTGATCCCCGAGCTCGTGCTGTGTTCTTCCGCCGTGCGCGCGCGCCAGACCTGGGAGCTGGTGCGCGCCGGGCTGGGTGATGTCGAGCCTGAGGTCGTCGTGACCGACAACCTCTACCAGGCGGGCGTGGCCGAGATCCTCGCGCAGCTGCGCGACGTCGACGAGCGGGTGCGCACCGTGCTGATCGTCGGGCACGAGCCGACGATGTCAGCCGTCGCGTCCGCCCTCGCGGGCGACGGCTCGGACGATGCCGCGGTGGCTCAGGTGCGCGACGGGATGCCGACCGGGGGCGTCGCCGTGCTCGAGCTGGGCGGGCACTGGGGTGATCTCGAACGCGGCCATGCGCGGCTGCACGCGGTCATCTCGCCGCATCGCTGACGGGCTGCGGCCGGGCGGTTCAGCGGTCGATCAGCCCGAGCACTGCGTCGAGGCGCCCGTCGATTGCGGCGTCGGCACCGTCTCGGACCACCTGCTTGGCGTTGAACGCGACGGAGAAACCGGCTGCGGCCAGCATCGCGAGGTCGTTCGCGCCGTCGCCGATCGCGATCGTGTCGGCCAGGTCGACACCCTCGGTTCGGGCGTACTCGCGCAGAGCTGCGGCCTTTGCGGCCCGGTCCACGACCGCTCCGGCCACGCGTCCGGTGAGCACGCCGTTCGCCACCTCGAGCCGGTTCGCGCGGGTGTGCACGATGCCCAGGGACGCCGCGAGCGGTTCCACGACCTCGGTGAACCCGCCGGAAACCAGGCCGACCGGCCACCCCCGTCGGGACAGCTCGGCGAGGAGCTCGTGGGCTCCGGGGGTCAGCTCGATCTCGTGCAGCACATCGGTGAGGACCCCGACCGGGAGTCCGGCCAGGGTGGCGACGCGCTCGCGCAGCGATGTCGCGAAGTCCAGCTCACCGCGCATCGCGCGCTCAGTGATTGCTGCGACCTGCTGGCGCGAACCGGCGTGCGCCGCGAGCAGCTCGATCACCTCCGCCGTGATGAGCGTGGAGTCGACGTCCAGCACCACCAGCCGTCGACCCCGCGGTGAGGGACCGGATCGCCGGGTGTCGGAGGGCGGCGCACTGGGAAGACCGGGGTCCGCGGGTCGTGACGTCACCCGCGCAGGCTAGCGGCGGGCGGGCTCCCCGCGCGGTGATCGCCCACGCTGCAGTCCGACGCGCCGAGCTCAGGGCTCGACGATGGTGCCCTTCGGGACGACTGTGATCCCGGACTCGGTCACGGTGAAGCCGCGCTCGAGGTCGTGCTCGAGGTCGAGGCCGATCCGTGCACGCTCGGGCACGATGACGTTCTTGTCGAGGATCGCACGGTGGATCTGGGCGTGCCGATACACCTTGACGCCGTCCATCAGCACGCTGTCGGACACGGCCGACCACGAGTGCAGATAGACCCCCGGCGACAGCACGGAACCCGACACGCCGGCGCCGGAGACGATCACACCGGGGGAGACGAGGGAGTCGGCGGCGTAGCCGATCCGGTCCGGCCCGGCGTGCACGAACTTCGATGGCTGCAGCCCGGTGTACCCCGTGTGCAGGGGCCACTGGTTGTTGTAGACGTTGAAGACCGGCTCGATCGAGATCAGGTCGCGGTTCGCCTCGTAGTACGAGTCGATCGTCCCCACGTCGCGCCAGTAGTCGCGGTCGCGATCTGTCGACCCCGGCACATCGTTGCGGATGAAGTCGTACACGCCGGCCTCGCCGCGCGAAACGAAGGCCGGCACGAGGTCGCCGCCCATGTCGTGGCTCGAGGTCGGATTCTCCGAGTCGGCGGTGACGGCGGCGACGAGAGCGTCGGCGTTCACCACGTAGTTGCCCATCGAGGCGAGGATCTCGCCGGGGGAGTCCGCCAGCGGGACCGGGTTCGACGGCTTCTCCCGGAACGCCGCGATCCGGGTGGGGTCGGCCGGCTCGGTCTCGATGACGCCGAACTCGGTCGACAGCGCGATCGGCTGGCGGATCGCGGCGACCGTCATCTCTGCACCCGAGCTGATGTGGGCGTCGACCATCTGGGAGAAGTCCATGCGGTAGACGTGGTCGGCGCCGACGACGACGATGATGTCCGGCCGTTCGTCTTCGATGATGTTCAGGCACTGGAAGATCGCGTCGGCGCTGCCGAGGTACCAGTGCTTGCCCACCCGCTGCTGGGCCGGGACGGGGGCGACGTAGTTGCCGAGCAGTGCGGACATCCGCCAGGTCTTGGCGATGTGCCGGTCCAGGCTGTGGGACTTGTACTGCGTGAGCACGATGACCTGCAGGTACCCCGAGTTGATGACGTTCGACAGCGCGAAGTCGATGAGTCGGTAGATACCGCCGAACGGCACCGCGGGCTTGGCCCGGTGGGTGGTCAGCGGCATGAGCCGTTTGCCTTCTCCGCCCGCGAGGACGATTGCGAGGATGCGCGGCGTTGTCATGCCCCGACCCTAGGCCCGGTGGTCGGGTCTAGGCGACCAGATGGCTCCCAAGTCCAGCGGGTCGCGATACCGTGTCGACCCGTGAGAGTCGATCTGTTGACGCGTGAGTACCCGCCCTACGTCTACGGCGGCGCCGGAGTGCACGTCGCCGAGCTCTCGGCTGTGCTGCGGCGCAGCATCGACGTGCGGGTCCGCTGCTTCGACGGGCCGCGGCTCCCTGGCGCCGACGCGGGCGTCACGGGCTACTCGGTGCCCGCCGAGCTCGCCACCGTGAATCCGGCGCTGGCGATCTTCGGCGTCGACCTCGAGATGGCCAACGACGTCGTGGGCGCCGACCTGGTGCACTCCCACACCTGGTACGTGAACCTTGCGGGCCATCTCGCGCAGCTGCTGCACGGTGTGCCGCACGTCATCTCCGCTCACAGCCTGGAGCCGCTGCGGCCTTGGAAGGCCGAGCAGCTAGGTGGCGGTTACGTCTTGTCCAGCTGGGCCGAGCGGACGGCGTACGAGGGCGCGGCCGGGGTCATCGCGGTGAGTGCGGGTATGCGAAACGACATCCTGCGGATCTACCCCCAGGTGGACCCGGCCCGGGTGCACGTGGTGCACAACGGGATCGACCTGTCCGGCTGGCGGCGCCCGGAGGGTGCCGGCGCGCAGGCCGCGGACGTCATCGTGCGGGGGCACGGGATCGACCCCGATCGCCCGGCCGTCGTGTATGTCGGACGGATCACCCGCCAGAAGGGGTTGCCGTACTTCCTGCAGGCGGCCGAACGGCTTCCCGCCGAGGTCCAGGTCGTGCTGTGCGCCGGGGCGCCCGATACCCCGGAGATCGCCCTCGAGGTCGAGCACCTGGTGGCAAAGCTGGCCGAGAAGCGCCACGGCGTCGTGTGGATCTCGCAGATGCTGCCGCGCAACGAGCTGGTCGCCGTGCTCGCGAGCGCGACGGTCTTCGCCTGCCCCTCCATCTACGAACCCCTCGGCATCGTGAACCTCGAGGCCATGGCCGTCGGGCTGCCGGTGGTCGGGACCGCGACCGGGGGCATCCCCGAGGTGGTGGACGACGGCGTGACCGGGCTGCTGGTGCCGATCGAGCAGGCGCAGGACGGCACGGGCACGCCGCTCGACCCCGAGGCATTCGTGTCCGGCCTGGCGTCCGCCCTGACGGCGCTCGTCGGTGATCCCACCCGGGCGGCCGTGATGGGGGCCGCCGCCCGCCGCCGCGTCGAGGAGCACTTCGCGTGGGACGCGATCGCTGACCGGACGCTCGAGGTCTACCGCGAGATCCTCGGCTGAGGAACCGTTTCCGCCTTTTCCGTCACCTGGTGCCGTTCACCCGGACCGTCGCCGCACACATGGCGCGGCGCGCGGCGCGATCGACCTCCCGGAGCGCGGTCGATCGCTGGTCGGCCTGCCACAGGTTGACCGCCCCGCCGTCGTCAGCGGTCGCGAGGTCGACGATCGCCCGTAGCCGTGCCGCGGTGCCCAGCACCCGGAGCCGCCGGCCGTCGAGGCCGGCCGGAACCGGCCACCCCCGGTCGGCGTCGGACCGCAGCGACGCGATCGTCTGTGCCGCGTCGGGCCGCCAGCGCGCGACGTCGAGCGAGGTGAGGGCCTCGGTCGCCGAGACGAGCGCACCGCGCAGATCACGCTCCGAGTCGGCGAGCGAGCCGACCGTGCCCAGCAGCGCTGTGCGCCAGTCCGCAACCCGGCGCACGGTCCAGGCGACGAAGTGCCCCGGCTCGTAGATGCTCCCGAACTCCTCGATCCGGGGGACTGCCGCGAACGAGCCAGCGTCGGTCCGCACGAGCACGCACTCGCCCGCCTCGAGGGCGGCCGCGCTGACCGCGACCGGCACATCCGCGGCGTCGCCGGGTGCCGGCAACAGCGCGGCCGCCTCCCGCGGCCCGCTGGCCCATGCCGCGATCAGGTCCGGTAGGTGCCGGCTTGATCCGATGTCGTCTTCTTCGTCGGTGACGGTGTGCGCCTCGTCGTCGCCCTGCACGGCGTCGACCGCCCGCTGGAGGGGTCCCGAACCCGCGCCGACCCGCGCCACCCAGAGTGCGAGCAGCACCGATCGGGGCAGTGCGAGCAGGGGTTCGAGGGCCTCCACGGCATCCAACCTACGTGCTGCCCGGGTGCGGACCCCCGCGTCCCGGACGGATCGCCGCAACGCGCGCGCAGGCTAAGGTCGGTGCTCATGAACGTGGTGCTCGACCTGCAGGACGTGTCCATCCGTCGAGGTGCCAAGACCATCCTCGACGCAGTGAGCTGGCAGGTCCGGGACGGCGAGCGCTGGGTCGTCCTGGGCCGTAACGGCGCTGGCAAGACCACCCTCCTGCAGATCGCCGCCGGACGGATGCACCCGTCGTCGGGCACCGCGGATCTTCTCGGCGAGCGGATCGGCCGGGTCGACGTCTTCGAGCTGCGCCCGCGCATCGGTCTGGCGAGCTCCGCGCTCGCGGACCGCATCCCCGCGTCGGAGACCGTCCGCGACGTCGTCCTGACCGCCGCCTACGGCATGACCGGTCGCTGGCGCGAGAGCTACGAGGAGCTCGACCAGATGCGTGCGGGCGACCTGATGGCCGCGTTCGGTGTGGCGGGGCTCGCCGATCGGCCGTTCGGCACCCTGAGCGAGGGTGAGCGCAAGCGCACCCAGATCGCCCGCGCACTCATGACCGACCCTGAGCTGCTGCTGCTGGACGAGCCCGCCGCCGGCCTTGACCTCGGCGGTCGTGAGGAGCTCGTCGCCGCCCTCGCCGAGCTGGCGGGAGACTGGCGCTCACCCGTGCTCGTGCTCGTCACGCACCACGTCGAGGAGATCCCGCCGGGCTTCACGCACGCGCTGCTGCTCGCCGACGGTCGGGTGCACGCGGCTGGGCCGATCGCGGAGGCGCTCACGGCCGAGACCCTGTCCGGAGCGTTCGGTGTCAAGCTCGTGGTCGAGAGGTCGGACGACCGTTGGTCCGCGAAGGCTGCGCGCTAGCCATAGGATCGCCCTCGTCAGAGCGTTTCGGGGAGCGTCGCGCGGATCTGCTGCCGTGGCCGAAGGGGGTTCGCGATGGACTGGCTCTGGTGGGTCGGCGCGGCGCTGCTCTTCATCGTGGTCGAGGTGGTGTCCGGAAGCCTCGTTCTCATCATGTTCGCCGGCGGCGCGTTCGCCGCCGCCGCGGCCGACGCCCTCGGTCTGCCCGTCTGGCAGCAGGTCGTCGTGTTCGCGATCGCGTCCGCCCTCCTCCTCCTGACCCTGCGGCCATGGCTGTTGCGCCGGCTGCGCAGCCGGATGCCGCTCGTCGAGATGAATGCCGCCGCGCAGGTCGGGCGTCCCGCTGTCGTCGTCGCTGTCGTCGGTCCGCTGGGCGGGCGGGTCAAGCTCTCGGGCGAGGTGTGGTCCGCCCGGGCCGCGCGCGACGGTGCCGAGTTCCCCGTGGACGCCGACGTGCGCGTGGTCCGGATCGAAGGCGCCACCGCGATCGTGGACAGCGCGACAACGCTGCGCCCAACGTCACCACCCGGTACGACCCAGAACAAGGAGACCGCATGAGCGCCATCGGCACGATCGTCGGCTACGTGGTCCTCGCCCTGCTGCTGCTGTTCGTCTTCGTGGCACTGGTCCGGTCGGTCCGGATCGTGCCCCAGGCGGTCGCCCTCGTGATCGAGCGGCTCGGTCGGTACTCACGGACGCTTGAGCCGGGGCTGCACCTGCTCATTCCGTTCGTCGACCGCGTGCGGGCCAAGGTCGACCTGCGCGAGCAGGTCGTCACGTTCCAGCCGCAGCCCGTGATCACGTCGGACAACCTCGTGGTCAGCATCGACACGGTGCTCTACTTCCAGGTCACCGACCCGAAGTCCGCGGTGTACGAGATCGCCAACTACCTGATCGGCATCGAGCAGATCACGGTGACCACGCTGCGTAACGTGATCGGGTCGATGGACCTCGAGCAGACCCTGACCAGCCGCGACCAGATCAACGGTCAGCTGCGCGGGGTGCTCGACGAGGCGACCGGCCGGTGGGGCATCCGGGTGAACCGGGTCGAGCTCAAGTCGATCGACCCGCCGCAGAGCATCCAGGGCTCGATGGAGATGCAGATGCGCGCCGAGCGTGACCGACGGGCTGCGATCCTCACGGCCGAGGGTGTCAAGCAGTCCCAGATCCTCACCGCCGAGGGCGACAAGCAGGGTGCGATCCTCCGTGCCGAGGGTTCCGCACAGGCGGCGATCCTTACGGCTGAGGGCGAGGCCCGCGCCATCCTGCAGGTCTTCGACGCGGTGCACCGCGGCGACGCCGACCCCAAGCTCCTCGCGTACCAGTACCTGCAGATCCTCCCGAGGATTGCGAGCAGTCCCGCGAACAAGGTGTGGATCATTCCGTCCGAGCTCACCGGCGCGCTCGCTCAGCTCGCCAAGGGGTTCGCCGGGCCGATCCCGTCAGGTGACGGCGCGACGGAGCCTTCCCATCCGGCCGGGTGGTCCCCGATCGGTGCGAACCTCCCGCCGACGGCGCTCACCGACCCGGTCGTGGCCCTCGCCGAGGCGCGCCGCGAGGCCGAAGCCGCCACAGCCGACGCGACCAGCGCGGGGTCGCTCAGCGGCCTGCCGTTCGACCCGGACGCCGAGGTCGGCCAGCGTCCGCACCAGCAGCCCGAGGGAACACCGCCGACGCCCTGATTTCGCCTGTCGCGAACCCCGGCGCACGGACTGTGCGTCGGGGGGCCCCGGATGACATCCTTGCCTAGGGTGCGCGCATCCGTCCCCTCGACCGCCCCGCCGTACGCCCCTCAGGAGATCCCGTGCTGATCCGGTTGTTGCGGCAATACCTGCGCCCGTACGCCGCGCCCATCACCGCCGTCCTCGTGCTCCAGCTGGTTCAGACGCTCGCGACGCTGTACTTGCCTCGCCTCAACGCGGACATCATCGACAAGGGCGTCGCGGTCGGTGACACGGGCTACATCCTGCGGACCGGTGGCTGGATGCTGCTGGTCAGCCTGCTGCAGGTCGTGTGCGCGATCGTGGCGGTCTACTTCGGCGCCCGGGCCGCGATGGCGTTCGGCCGGGACGTGCGCGAGGGCCTGTTCACCCGCGTCCAGGACTTCTCCGCGCAGGAGGTCGGCCATTTCGGGGCGCCGTCGCTCATCACGCGCACCACGAACGACATCCAGCAGGTCCAGATGGTCGTGCTGCTGACCTTCACCATGATGGTGATGGCGCCGATCATGCTGGTCGGCGGCGTCGTGATGGCACTGCAGGAGGACATCGCGCTGTCCCGGCTGCTGCTCGTCCTCGTGCCCGTGCTCGGAGTCGCGATCGGGCTGATCGTCAGCCGCATGATCCCGTACTTCCGGGCCATGCAGAAGCGGATCGACCGGATCAACGCGGTGCTGCGCGAGCAGATCACCGGGATCCGCGTCATCCGCGCGTTCGTGCGCGAGCGGCGCGAGTCCGAGCGGTTCGCGGTCGCGAACACGGCGCTGTTCGACACCTCGTTGCGTGTCGGCAAGCTGATGGCGCTGATGTTCCCGACTGTCATGCTCGTCATGAACGCGTCGAGCGTGGCCGTCCTGTGGTTCGGCGGTCAGCGGATCGACTCCGGTCAGATGCAGATCGGGGCCCTGACCGCGTTCCTCAGCTACATCATGTACATCCTCATGTCGGTGATGATCGCGACGATGATGTTCGTGATGGTCCCGCGGGCGGTGGTCTCCGCCGAGCGGATCGTCGAGGTGCTCGACACCGAGCCGACCGTGCGGCCGCCCACCGAGCCGATGTCTGTGGCGGCAGCAGTCGGCAGGGGAGAGCGACGCGGCGAGCTCGAGCTGCGCAACGCGGAGTTCCGCTACCCCGGCGCCGAGGCGCCGGTGCTCCGGGACGTCAGCCTGACCGCGATGCCCGGGCGCATGACGGCGATCATCGGTTCGACCGGTTCCGGCAAGACGACGCTGCTCAGCCTCGTGCCGCGACTGTTCGACGTGACCGGCGGCGCCGTGCTGGTCGACGGCATCGACGTGCGCTCCCTCGAGCCCGACGATCTGTGGGCCCTGATCGGCCTCGTGCCCCAGAAGCCCTTCCTGTTCAGTGGGACGGTCGCGTCGAACCTGCGCTACGGCAGGCCCGGTGCGAGCGACTCCGAGCTCTGGCACGCTCTCGAGGTCGCACAGGCGCGCGCCTTCGTCGAGGAGATGCCCGATCAGCTCGACGGCCGGATCTCGCAGGGCGGTGCCAACGTCTCGGGCGGCCAGCGCCAGCGACTCGCGATCGCCCGAGCCCTGGTCAAGCGGCCGCCGATCTACCTCTTCGACGACTCCTTCTCTGCGCTCGACTTCGCCACCGATTTGGCGCTCCGGGCTGCGCTCGTGCCCGAGACCCGCGACGCCGTCGTCGTGATCGTGGCCCAGCGCGTCTCGACCATCCGCAACGCCGACCAGATCATCGTGCTCGACGACGGCGCCGTCGTCGGTGTGGGTACGCACCCCGAGCTCATGGCCACGTCGCAGACCTACCGCGAGATCGTGCTCTCGCAGGTGACCGAGGAGGAGGCGGCGTGAGCGACGACCAGGAGAACGACGCCGTGGGCGACCCCGGGTCTGACGGTGTGAGCGACGAGGCACGCGACGCCGAGGAGCCGGTGGTTTCCCAGCGGCCACCGCGCGGAATGCGGCACGGCCCCATGATGGGTGCCGGCATGCCCGCCGAGAAGGCGATGGACTTCCGCGGGTCGGGCCGTCGCCTGCTGGGGATTCTGCGGCCCGAGCGCAGAACGGTGGCCGTCGTGCTGGGGCTGGCCGTCGCCTCGGTCTCGCTCGTGGTGCTCGGTCCCAAGATCCTCGGGACCGCGACGAACATCATCTTCGAGGGCATCATCGGTCGACAGCTCCCGGCCGGGATCAGCAAGCAGGCCGCGATCGCCGGAGCCCGCGCTCAGGGCCAAGGCAAGTTCGCGGACCTGCTGAGCGGGATGAACGTCGTGCCCGGCGTGGGCATCGACTTCTCCCGACTCGGGCACATCCTGCTCATGGTTCTGGCGATCTATGCGGGGTCGTTCCTGTTCGGCTGGTTCCAGGGTCGCCTGACGACCGGCGTCGTGCAGCGCACCACGTTCCGGTTGCGCGGGGACGTGGAGGCCAAGCTGTCCCGGGTTCCGCTGTCCTACTTCGATCGCCAGCAGCGCGGCGAGGTGCTCTCGCGGGTGACGAACGACATCGACAACATCGCCCAGACCATGCAGCAGACGCTCTCGCAGCTCATCACCGCGGGCCTGACCGTGATCGGCGTGCTCGTGATGATGCTCTGGATCTCGCCGCTGCTCGCCCTGGTCGCCCTGGTCACGGTGCCGCTGTCGGTCGTGATCACGGTCGCGATCGCGAAGCGGTCCCAGCCTCAGTTCGTCGGGCAATGGGCCTGGACGGGCAAGCTGAACGCTCACATCGAGGAGATGTACACGGGCCACGCGCTCGTCAAGGTGTTCGGCCGGCAGAAGCAGGCGATCGCGACGTTCCGCGAGCAGAACGCCGAGCTGTACGCAGCGAGCTTCAAGGCCCAGTTCATCTCGGGGGTCATCCAGCCGGCGATGGGCTTCCTCGCCAACCTCAACTACGTGATCGTCGCCGTCGTCGGCGGGCTGCGAGTCGCTTCTGGAACGATGACGCTCGGCGACGTGCAGGCTTTCATCCAGTACTCGCGGCAGTTCACGCAGCCGATCACCCAGATCGCCTCGATGATGAACCTGCTCCAGTCGGGTGTGGCCTCCGCCGAGCGGGTCTTCGAGCTGCTGGACGCCGAGGAGCAACGGCCGGACCCCGCCGCGCCGGCCAACCTGACCGTCCCCGTGCGGGGGCGCGTCGCGTTCGAGGACGTGTCGTTCCGCTACCAGCCGGACCGGCCGCTCATCGACCACCTCTCGCTCGTCGCCGAACCAGGTCAGACGGTCGCGATCGTCGGGCCGACGGGTGCGGGCAAGACGACGCTGGTCAACCTGCTCATGCGGTTCTATGAGGTGGCCGGTGGACGGATCACGCTCGACGGCGTGGACGTGGCCACCACGACGCGCGACGCGCTGCGCTCCAAGATCGGCATGGTGCTGCAGGACACGTGGTTGTTCGGGGGGACGATCGCGGAGAACATCACCTACGGCGTCGATGGTGCGACCGAGGAGCAGATGGTGACCGCGGCCCGCGCCACCCACGTCGACCGCCTCGTGCGGACCCTGCCGGACGGCTATGCCACCGTGCTCGACGACGACGGCGCCAACGTGAGCGCGGGGGAGAAACAGCTCCTGACCATTGCGCGGGCGTTCCTGGCCGACCCGGCGATCCTCGTCCTCGACGAGGCGACGAGCTCGGTGGACACCCGCACCGAGGTGCTGGTCCAGCACGCCATGGCGGCGCTGCGCGTCGGTCGGACGTCGTTCGTCATCGCCCACCGGTTGTCCACCATCCGTGACGCTGACGTGATCCTCGTGATGGAGGAGGGCGCGATCGTCGAGCAGGGTACGCACGAGGAGCTGATCGCTGCGAACGGCGCCTATGCGGCGCTGTACGCCAGCCAGTTCGCTCTCGCGGCGGCCCCGGTCGACTGAGCGTGCCGATCCACCGGCTGACGACCGCCGACGACGAACGCCTCAGCGACTACCTGCGCCTGACCGACGTCGTGCTGCGGGCCAGGCACGAGCCGGCCAAGGGCCTGTACATCGCGGAGAGCTCGACGGTGATCCGGCGGGCGGTGGCCGCGGGGCACCGGCCGCGCTCGTTCCTGATGGCGGAACGCTGGCTCGAGGACCTCGCCGACGTGCTCGACGCCGTCGGCGCCGGCCCGGACGGGGACGTGCCGGTATACGTGGGTGAACCCGGGGTGCTCGAGGCCGTGACCGGATTCCACCTGCACCGGGGCGCGCTCGCCGCCATGCATCGCCCACCGCTGGCCCCGGTGAGCGAGGTGCTGGCGACGGCCCGCGGAGGCGCAGGTGCCCGGCGGGTGGCGGTGCTCGAGGACATCGTCGACCACACGAACGTCGGCGCGATCTTCCGTGGGGCTGCGGCGCTCGGGGTCGACGTGGTGCTCGTGAGTCCCCGGTGCGCGGACCCGCTCTACCGTCGCTCGGTGCGCGTATCGATGGGCACGGTCTTTCAGGTGCTGTGGACCCGGCTGGAGACGTGGCCGGGCGGGTTGGACGAGCTGCGAGCCGGTGGCTTCACGGTCGCTGCGCTCGCGCTGGCCGCCGACGCCGTCTCGCTCGACGAGTTCGCCGCCTCGCCCGCGGTGGCCGCGGCGGACTCCCGGCTCGCACTCGTGCTCGGCACCGAGGGGGACGGGCTCTCGCGTGGCGCGGTCGCGGCGGCCGACGTCGTCGTTCGCATCCCGATGGCCGGCGGGGTGGACTCCCTGAACGTGGCTGCGGCGTCGGCGGTGGCGTTCTGGGCGACGCGGGCGATCGTCCCGGCGTAGGCGCATGTCCCAAGGGTTGAGACTTTTGTCCCTCAGGCTTGCGGGAAGCGGTGCCGCAAACTTACGGTAGCGTAGGTTACGACCCCGTAGGTTTCCTGGAGGTTCTCCGCATGGCATTGATGCCCACCACCGGTGCAGTCGGCGCGCCTTCCGTCGACGACCGGGTCCTGCCTGCCGTCATCCAGGGGGGGATGGGGGTCGCCGTCTCCTCGTGGCTGCTCGCGCGGGCGGTCGCGCAGACCGGGCAGCTCGGCGTCGTGTCCGGGACGGCGTTGGACGTCGTCATCGCCCGCCGACTTCAGGACGGCGATGCAGGCGGCCACATCCGGCGCGCCCTGGCGGACTTTCCGGTGCAGTCGATCGCGCACAACGTGCTGCACCGGTATTTCATCGCAGGTGGCAAGGCACCGGGCCGGCCCTACGTGCCCGTCCCCAAGCTGAGCCTGAACACGACCGTCAGAGCCCTCGAGCTGTCCGTGGTCGCCAACTTCGCCGAGGTGTGGTTGGCCAAGGAGGGCCATGACGGCCTGGTGGGGATCAACTTCCTCGAGAAGGTCCAGATGGCCACGCCGAGCGCCGCGTACGGGGCGATGCTCGCCGGGGTGGACTACGTGATCATGGGAGCCGGGATCCCGTCGGAGATCCCCCGGCTCCTGGACCGGCTGGCAAACCACGAGTCGTGCTCACTGAACCTGCATGTCGACGGGTCGAGCGCGCCTTACAGCGTAGGGCTCGACCCGGACGCACTGACCGGGGGCGGGCTGGCCCCGCTGCATCGGCCGCGTTTCGTCGCGATCGTGTCCGCGCACGTGCTGGCCGCGTACCTGGCGCGTGAGGACGCGACGAGACCGGACGGGTTCGTCATCGAGGGCCCGCGTGCGGGGGGGCACAACGCGCCCCCGCGCGGGCGCCTGGTCCTGGATGACGACGGGCAACCGGTGTTCGGCCCGCGTGATGACGCGGATCTGGTCAAGGTCGCCGAGGTCGGGCTGCCGTTCTGGCTGGCGGGCGGCTTCGGCACCCCGGAGAAGCTGGCCGAGGCGCGGGCGGCCGGTGCGGTCGGGGTCCAGGTGGGCACGCTGTTCGCGCTGTCCGCCGAGTCCGGGCTCGACGTCGCGCTGCGCGAACAGCTGCTCGCGAGGCTGGCCGCCGGGAACCTCGAGATCCGGACCGATGCGCTCGCCTCACCGACCGGGTTCCCGTTCAAGGTCGCGTCGCTGCCGGGTACCCTGTCCGATCCCGAGGTGCACGCCGCCCGGCCACGTCTGTGCGATGTCGGTCACCTTCGCGTCCCGTACGAGCGCGAGCCCGGCGTCGTCGGCTACCGCTGCCCGTCCGAGCCGATCCACACCTACCTGCGCAAGGGAGGGCTGGTCGAGAACACCGTCGGACGCAAGTGTTTGTGCAACGCGCTCATGGCCAACGTTGGACTTGGCCAGACTCGCAAGGACGGTTACCAGGAGGAAGCCCTGGTCACCCTGGGTGCCGATCTCGACGGAGTCACCGAGATGCTGGCGGCCCATCCCGCGGGCTGGACCGCCGTGCAGGCCGTCGCCTTCCTCACGAGGTAGGGCCGGCCTCGCAGGCTCTCTTCGTTTCCCGGCGGAGCTGTCCGTCCGCCGTTCGACTCGGGCGCGGGCGATGCGGTCTGCGCGCGGTTGACACTCCTCGAGAGGGACGGCGTCAGGCGATCGCGAGGTCCGCCACGACCTCGGCTCTGGGCAGCCCGGCGAGCAGCGAGCCGGGCAGCGCGAGCTTGGAGCGGCGCAGTCCGCTGCCAATGATCACGACCCCCCGCGTCCCGGGGTCGGTCGTCGCGGTGACGACCCGGGAGTCGACGAGCAGGCGCCATGTTTCCGGGAGCCCGACCGGAGTGATGCCGCCGTACTCCATCCCGGACATCTCGGTGGCCCGCTCGGTCGGGAGAAAGGATGCCTTGCGGACGTCGAGGAGCCGCCGGACGGTGTTGTTGACGTCGGCGCGGGTGGTCGCGAGGACGACGGCGGCCGCGGTGCGCTCCTCGCCGGCGCGTCGCCCGGCGACGACGACGCAGTTCGCCGATGCCGCGAGGGGCAGGTCGTAGGCCGCGGTGAGCGCCGCGGTGTCGGCGAGCTCGGGATCGATCTCCGCGACCGCGACGCGGTCGGCGACGGTCGGGTCCGCCGCCGCCCACCGGACCAGGGCGGCATGCGTGCCGGCCGCGAGCAGCTCGGGGTGGTCGACGGCGCGGAGCCAGGTCAGGCTCCCGATCCGTGCCAGCGTCATGCCGCGCAGGCTACCGCCGGAAGGTCGGGGTCAGGAGGGCTCGGCCGAGCGTGTGGAACAGGGCGTTGAAGGCCACCGCGGTGGGTGTCGCGTCCGGCGTCAGGCCCAGTCGCTCGACATCGAGGGCGTGCACCGCGAAGACGTACCGGTGCGCGCGGTCGCCGGGCGGGGGCGCCGCTCCGGCGTAGCCGGTGCCGCCGCCATCGTTGCGGGTCTGGAACGCGGGCGTGGGCAGCCGAGAGCCGTCCGGCGCCCCGGCACCGGTGGGTAGTGACGTCGTCCCGACCGGAAGGTCGACAGCGGTCCAGTGCCAGTACCCCGCGGGGGTCGGGGCGTCCGGGTCGAAGCAGTTCACGACGAACGAGCGTGTGCCTCCCGGGAAGCCTTCCCAGCGCAGGTGCGGCGAGACGTCGCCCGAGTCTGTGTGCCGGTCTGGCAGCAGGGCGCCGTCGGCGACGTCGTCGCTCACGAGGTTGAAGGACGGTACGTGCGGGAGCAGGGCGTACGGATCGGGGGCGATCGGGCGGGTCAGGTCCATCGTTCCATCATGGCCTGATCTGCCCGCGAGGCATGCGGGAACGGCCGCGGCGGCGCGGTCCATCGCGACGGGCCGAGCCGGTTGACAGCAGGGGTCGGTCGTCGTCTACTAGAGATAGTATCGAACACGTGTTCGAACAGAACGGTAGGTCGACCGATCGGCCGACGGTGAGGAGGGCGACATGACGACCGTGACGGACCGGACTTCCCGTGCGCGGGAGGCGTTGCGGCGCGCCGAGCTGCGCACCGGGGCGCGGAGCATGCCGGCGCCCGCAGTGGCACGAAGGATTGTGCACGCGCCGTCGTCCGCTGCGCCGTTGAGCCCTGTCCCTGCACCGCGCGGTCGCGGTCGTGCGGACCATCCTGACCGGCCGCCGCTGCCCGTCCCGGCCCTTCTCGCGCACCTCCTGCCCGAGGGAGCCCTGCACCGCGGGGGCACCCTTGTGGTGATCGGATCCACCTCGCTCGTGCTCGCGCTCGTTGCCCGCGCCTCGCGGGAGGGGTCCTGGGTGGCCGTGGTCGGCTTGCCCAGGGTCGGTGTGCTCGCCGCGCAGCAGGCCGGCGTCGAGCTCGACCGGCTGGCCCTCGTGCCGCACCCGGGCCCGGACGCTCCGACCGTGCTGGCTGCGCTCCTCGACGGCGTCGACCTCGTGATCGTCGGTGCCGGGGCGGCGCTCGCGGACTCCGATCGGCGCCGCCTCATGGCCCGGGCCCGTGAACGTGGTGCGGTGCTGCTGTCGACCGAGCCCTGGCCCGGCGCGCACCTCGTGCTCATTGCCGAACCTGCGGGCTGGACCGGGCTCGGGGCCGGATACGGGCATCTGCGCAGCCACCGACTGACCGTGACCTGCGGCGGGCGCGGTCGCGCGGGTCGCGCCGTCCTGGCCGAGGTGGTCCTGCCGGTGCGCGAGCACACCGTGCCGGCGGCGCACGAGGCCGCACCGTTGCAGCTGGTCGGATGACGGGGATCTGCCATGAACACCGCGATCCGCACGGCCGTGCTGTGGGTGCCGGACTGGCCCGTGGTCGCTGGGATGGCGGCCGGTCAGGCCGACGCTCACCAGCCTGCGGCGATGCACGACGGACGTCGGGTCACGACCGTCTCCGCCCTCGCTCGTTCCCAGGGCGTGCGCCGCGGCATGCGTCGGCGCCAGGCGCAGGAGTGCTGCCCTGAGCTCGTGCTGCTCACGGTCGACGAAGGGCGCGATGCGCGCACCTTCGAGCCGGTCTCCGCGGCCGCGGAGACCATCGTCGCGGGGTTGGAGGTGGTTCGCCCAGGTCTGCTGCTGGCGCCAGCGGACGGCGCGAGCCGTTTCCACGGGTCCGAGCAGGCGCTCGCTGAGGCGCTCGTGGGACGGGTGGTCGAGCACACCGGGCACGAGTGCCAGGTGGGGGTGGCCGACGGCGTGCTCGCGGCGATCCTCGCGGCCCGCGCCTCGTGCGTCGTTCCGCCCGGGTGCGCGCACGCCTTCCTCGGCCCGCTCTCCGTCGACGTGCTGGTGCACGCCGCGATGGGGGACCGGGCCGTGACCGAGGTCGTTGGTCTGGCGGATCTGTTGCACCGGCTCGGTCTGCACACCCTCGCCGGACTGACTGCGCTCCCGGCGGCTGACGTCGAGGCGCGGTTCGGCCGGCTCGGCACCTGGGCGCACCGGATGGCCCGTGGCGAGGACGTGCGCCCGCCGGTCCGTCGTCGGCTCGAGCCCGACATCGAGGTGGGGTGCGAGCTCGACCCGCCCGCGGAGCGGGTGGATGCGGCGGCGTTCGCCGCCCGACGCCTCGCGGAGCAGCTGCAGGCGATGCTGCTCGAGCGGTCGGTGAGCTGCGGACGGCTCCGGATCACCGCGCGCACCGACGCAGGCGACGAGCTTGTGCGCACCTGGCGCACCGACGCGGGTGGGCTCGGCGGACTGAGCCCTGCGCGGATCACGGACCGGGTGCGCTGGCAGCTCGAGGGCTGGTTGTCGGGCAGTGCGGGCCGGTCCGGCGGGTCGGGGGGTTCCGGCAGGAGCGCGCCCGCGCCGGCCGCTCTCGTGCGGCTCGGGATCGCGGCCGAGGAGGTGGCACCCGCGGGTGCGGAGCAGGGCTGGCTGTGGGGCGGGGCCAGCGGCGGTGATCTGCGCGCCCACCGGGCGCTCCTGCGCGTCCAGGGGCTGCTCGGCGGCGACGGGGTCCTGGTGGCGACGCTGCAGGGTGGTCGCGACGTGCGCGATCAGGTCCACCTGGCGGCCTGGGGCGATGCCCAGACGCCGCCGCGCGCCGCTGACCGGCCCTGGCCCGGTCGGCTGCCCGAGCCGGCCCCCGCCACGGTGCTGGTGGAGCCCGAGCCGGTCGAGGTGCTCGACGCCGCAGGCGGTCCCGTGCGCGTGGACGCGCGCCTGGCGATGAGCGCCCCGCCGGCCGCGGTGCGTTGGACCGTCGAGCAGCGCGGCGGCGGCCTGCACCCGCTCGTGGCCTGGGCCGGGCCGTGGCCGATGGTCGAGCGTTGGTGGAGCGAGACGCCGAGGCGCCGGGCGCACCTGCAGGTCGCGCTCGCAGACGGCCGTGCGCTGCTCCTCGCGTGCACGTCCGACGCGTGGACGTGCGAGGCGGTCTATGACTAGGGCCCGTCGGGGCGCGCCCCGCTACGCCGAGCTGCACGCTCACACCGCCTTCAGCTTTCTCGACGGGGCCAGCCAGCCCGAGGAGCTCGCGGCCGAGGCCGCGCGCCTGGGCTTGACCGCGCTCGGGATCACCGATCACGACGGGCTGTACGGCGTCGTGCGGTTCGCGCAGGCCGCGCGTGCTGTCGGGCTGCCCACGGTCTTCGGGGCCGAGCTGCACCTGCCTGTCCCGAACGTCCGTGGCGAGGTGCTCGACCCTCCTACCGGCGTGCCCGACCCCCGCTCGACCCACCTGCTCGTGCTCGCCCGTGGCGCGGACGGCTATCGCAACCTCTCGCGCGCGATCGCCACCGCGCACCTGGCGACGGGGCAGAAGGGGGCCGCGGCCTACCGGCTCGAAGAGCTCGCCGAACAGGCGGCGGGGCAATGGCTCGTGCTGACCGGCTGCCGCAAGAGTGCGGTCCGGCGCGCCCTCGAGCCCGCCCCGGCGAGCACCCAGATGAGCACCCCCGATGCCGGCCGGAGCCGTTCCGCCCGCGAGGCGGCCGCCCGCGCCGAGCTCGACCGGCTCGTCGCCCTGTTCGGCCGGGACAACGTCGCGGTCGAGGTCACCGATACCGGCGAGCCGTGGGACTCCGAGCGGGTCGACGCGCTCGCGGCCCTCGCGGCGGCGTCGGGCCTACCGCTCGTCGCGACCGGCAACGTGCACTACGCGACGCCGCGAGACGCGGACCTGGCCGACGCGCTCGCTGCTGTGCGGGCCCGGTCCTCCCTCGAGGACCTCGACGGCTGGCTGCCCGCCACGGGCGGGTCGCACTTGCGGTCCGCGCGCGAGATGCTCGCCCGGCATGCGCGCCATCCGCACGCGGTGGCGACCGCGGCCGTGCTGGGTGACGAGTGCGCGTTCGACCTCCACCTGGTCGCCCCCCAGCTCCCGCCCTACCCGGTCCCCCCGGGCCACACCGAGGTGACCTGGCTGCGTGAGCTGACCTGGCGCGGCGCGGCGCGGCGGTACGGCCCGCGCGGGGCGGAGCGGGCGCCGGGGGCGTACGCGCAGCTCGCGCACGAGCTCGACGTCATCGAAGCACTGACCTTTCCCGGCTACTTCCTGATCGTCCACGACCTGGTCGAGTTCTGCCGTGAGAACGGAATCCTGTGCCAGGGGCGGGGCTCGGCCGCGAACTCGGCGGTCTGCTACGCGCTCGGGATCACGGCCGTCGACGCGGTGCGGCACGGGCTGCTGTTCGAACGGTTCCTCGCTCCCGAGCGTGACGGGCCGCCGGACATCGACGTTGACATCGAGTCGGGGCGCCGTGAGGAGGTCATCCAGTACGTCTACGCCAAGCACGGGCGCACGCACGCCGCGCAGGTCGCCAACGTCATCTCCTACCGCCCGCGCTCTGCGGTGCGCGACGCCGCCCGCGCGCTGGGGTACGACGTCGGGCAGCAGGACGCGTGGAGCAAGAGCATCGAGCGTTGGGGGAGCCTGCGCGGGACGCCTGGTCCCGGGGGTGGACACGGGGTCGGCCGGGGGGGCGGGCCCGGCGAGGTGGCGGGCGATGTCTCGGCCGACGGGCATGACGTCGTCCCCGCGCTCCGCCCCCCGCCGGCCAGCGATCTCGCCGAGATCCCGGAACCGGTGCTCGACCTGGCCGAGCGCTTCCTGCGCCTGCCCCGGCACCTCGGCATCCACTCGGGCGGCATGGTGCTGTGCGACCGGCCGGTGATCGAGGTGTGCCCGGTGGAGTGGGCCCGGATGGCGGGGCGCACCGTGCTGCAGTGGGACAAGGACGACTGCGCCGACGCGGGCCTGGTGAAGTTCGACCTGCTCGGCCTGGGCATGCTGACCGCGCTGCAGATCGCATTCACGTTGGTCCGCGAGCACGAGGGGGTCGAGCTCGACCTGCACGGCCTGCCGCAGGAGGACCCGCTCGTCTACGACCTGCTGTGCGCGGCGGACACGGTAGGGGTGTTCCAGGTCGAGTCCCGCGCGCAGATGTCGACCCTGCCCCGCCTGCGGCCGCGGACGTTCTACGACATCGTCGTCGAGGTTGCGCTCATCCGTCCCGGGCCGATCCAGGGCGGCTCGGTCCATCCGTACATCAACCGGGCCCAGGGTCGCGAGAAGGTCAGCTACCTGCACCCGCTGCTGGAGAAGTCGCTGGCCAAGACGTTGGGCGTGCCGCTGTTCCAGGAGCAGCTCATGCAGATGGCGATCGACGTCGCCGACTTCACCGGCGCCGAGGCGGACCAGCTGCGCCGGGCGATGGGCTCGAAGCGGTCGACCGAGAGGATGGAGGCGCTGCACGCGCGCCTGCTGGCGGGCATGGCCGGCAAGGGGATCGGCCGTGAGGTGGGGGAGCAGATCTTCGACAAGCTCCGGGCGTTCGCGGACTTCGGGTTTCCCGAATCGCACGCCTACTCCTTCGCGTACCTCGTGTACGCGAGCGCCTGGCTCAAGGTGCACCATCCGGCGGCGTTCTATGCGGGTCTGCTGGCGGCGCAGCCGATGGGTTTCTACTCGCCGCAGACCCTCGTGGCCGACGCGCGGCGGCACGGGCTGACGGCGCTGCGCCCCGACGTGCTCGTATCGGGGGTGCAGGCCGGGCTGGAACGGGTTCCGGGGACCGCGGGTCCGGCGCTGCCGCTCGTCCCGCTGCCCTCAGGCAGCGCGGTGCGGCCCACCCTTGCCGTCCCCGGCGCCGTTTTCGCCGACGTGGGCGCGCTCGCGGTGCGGCTCGGACTCGCCTCGGTGCGCGGGGTGAGCGAGGACGTCGCGACGGGGATCGTCACCGAGCGCACCGTGAACGGGCCGTTCGTCGACCTGCGCGATCTCGCTCACCGGGTGCGACTGACGACCGCGAACCTCGAGGCACTGGCCACTGCGGGGGCGCTCGACGCCCTGCTGGGCCCCCGGGGGCGTGGGGTGGACCGGCGCGAGGCGCTGTGGGCCGCGGGGGCGCTGTCCCAGGAGGGACCCGACACGCTGCCAGGGGTGTCGGTCGGAGTCGCGGCCCCGATGCTGCCTGGCATGAGCGACGTCGAGCTGGCGGTCGCCGACGTGTGGGCCACGGGGGTCTCGGTGGACTCCTACCCGACGCAGTACGTGCGCGACGGGTTGGACGCGGCGGGGGTGCTGCGCGTTGCCCAGGCCTTCGAGCACGAGCCGGAGCGGCGGGTCGCGGTGGCGGGCGTGGTCACTCACCGTCAGCGGCCCGGCACCGCAGGTGGCGTGACGTTCCTGTCCCTGGAGGACGAGACGGGGATGCTCAACGTCATCTGTTCCGCCGGGCTGTGGCAACGGTTCCGGCGGGTCGCGCGCACGTCGGCCGCACTCGTCGTGCGGGGGCGTCTCGAGCGGGCCGACGGCGCGACGAACCTCGTCGCGGAGCACCTCGCGCCGCTCTCGCTGCGGGTGCCGACGGTGTCGCGCGACTTCCACTGACGCTCAGCTGGGCTCGACGGCGTCCGCCGATCCCTCCCCCTCCCCCTCGTCCTCGTCCTCGTCCATCGGCGGGTCCATCGTGCGCAGCCTGGAGAAGATCGCCCAGGCGACCGCGACGAGCGGCACCGCGATGACCGCGCCGAGGATGCCCGCAGTGATCGTTCCGGCGGTGATGGTCAGGGCGATGACGACCGGGTGGAGCGAGACCTGCTTGCCCATCACGAGGGGCTGGAGAACGTGACCCTCGAACTGGCCGATCAGGGCGATGCCGATGCCGACGATCGCCGCCTGGACCGGACCGTTCGCCGCCAGGGCCGCGATCATCGCCACGACCATCGCGGCTGGTGCGCCGACCAGCGGGATGAAGGCCCCGATCAGCACGAGCACCGCGAGCGGCGCAGCGAGGGGAACTCCGATGATGCTGAGCAGGATGAATGCCAGCATGCTGTCGGTGACTGCGATGATGACCGTGCCGCGGGTGTACCCGGAGAAGGTGTCCCAACCGGCGCCCGCCGCCGTCTTCCAGATCTCCCGTGCCCGGGCCGGCAGCTGGTTGAGGAACCACGTCCACATCTCCGCGCCGCGCGCGAGGAAGAACACCGTGCAGAACGTCGCGAGAGCCAGGGCGGTGAACACTTCGACCACCGATCCGGCGCCTGCGGCGGCCTGGCTGGCGAGCTGGCCGCTGTGCGTCTGGAGCCAGGTCTGCCCGTCGGTGATCCACTGGTTGATCTGGTCGTTCGTGATCGCGAACGGCAGTGCGCCGTGGATCAGGAGGTTCTTGAGATCCTCGATGCCGCTGCCGAACTGGTTCGACAGGTCCACCCACTGGCCGGCCACCGAGATCCCGACGTACGTGAGCAAGCCCACCAGCACGAGGAAGCCGAGCAGGATCGACAGCGCGGTCGCGAGCCCGCGCGGCATGAACCGGCTCATGAGCTCCACCACCGGGCGCAGCACCGCGGTGAACACGAGGGCGATGAAGACCGCGATGAAGAGGAGCTGCACGCGCGACGTCGCGTAGAAGACCAGGGCGATCGCGGCGACGACGACAAGGAGTCGCCACGCGACCCCGGCCAACGACTGCAACCAGTACGGTGCCGTCGGCTCGTGGCCGATGGACGGGGCGTGGCGCGTCATGAACGTGCTGGGGGCGGTCGTCGTCGCCTGGACGCGGCGTCCCGTGGGCAACCCCGGACGCTCGGTCGCCCCGAAGAACGGGTTGTGATGTTCCGCCATGCTGGCCCTCTTCACACTCGTACGTGCCGCCCCGTCGGCGCCAGTCTGCACCCCACCCGCGATGATCGCCGGGCAGCCACTCCGTGCTATCTTTGCGCCCGCACCTGACGGGGGAGAGCCCCGTAGAGGTCCACCCGTCCGGGTGGCGGAATGGCAGACGCGCTAGCTTGAGGTGCTAGTGCCCTTATGGGCGTGGGGGTTCAAGTCCCCCTCCGGACACTCGTTGAGACAGCGAACAGCAAGGCTCTGACTGGCGCAAACGCGTGGTCGGAGCCTTTGTTGGTGGTGCGCAGCGCGGTGTGGCACCGGCGGTAGGGATCGGCCCGTCTGAGCCTGGATCCGGTTGGGTTTCTTGCTCCGTTTGATCGGGGTCAGGTCGCCGGAGTTGTTGGCCCGTAGGCGGCGGTGAACATCGCTTGCTGGGCGTGCTTCAGTCAGGCGCACCGGCAGGTGCCGATCGGCGTAGAACATCAAACGGACCGGGCGGGGCTTCCGGAACTCCGACAGCTACCGGGCCCGTATCCTCCTGAGCAGCGCAGCCAGGAGTGCAGTGTGAACACTCAGATCAGCGTCCCTCCACGCTCAACCGCGAAGCGCC